>ERZ1370068.10779-contig-9447_pt1 | contig 39277 bp, 63 predicted proteins | sample MGYA00561227_ERZ1370068 | MGnify/ENA primary metagenome ERZ1370068 (study PRJEB38410, sample SAMEA6850437) | metagenome | study: Metagenomic assessment of the ecological functions of the soil: analysis of the soil microbiota associated with the...
TTGTACTTCGTTCAGTTACGTATTGCTTAACACCGTAGTCATGATCGATGTGCCTGCCGACTTTACCTCTCAGTATTTGTTAGTACTCCGCGCATGTTCAAGTTCGTGAAGGCTCCGGCGACAGAAATGCCGGAGCGAATCCAGGGCTCGCAGGGAGGGGAGAGAGCGATAACACAAAAACCCCACCCGGTGACGACCGCCGCATCAAATCTCCGCGCGGCTGTGAATCCCCGCCCGTCGCGCATGCGGCACCGTCAGCGAACGGGCGAGAAATCGGGGCCACCTACGATCATCGTGGCTGACGGGATTCGAGGCGCTTCGGCGGTCTCGGCAGAGTCGTCCAGAGTCTGAGATGACGCCTCGTTCTTCCGATCGATCGGAGGGCAAATGCGCGATTCGCGAGGAGTCGTCAGCCTCGCGGCCGACGGTGTAGTCGCGACGCTCACGCACATTGAAGGACACCGACCGTGATTCCCGAAAGCGGCGCGCTCGGTGGTGGCGATCATCGAGCTGATTATGTGGTTCGAAATGACGTTCGATCACGACCATCGGGCAATCCGATCTGACCGTGGAGAACTTTGGCACCATCGATGCCACAGCTAGCTATCTGCGGCGCCGCTGACTATCCGGTTTCTCATGTACAGCGCCGGTTGTCATCCCCCAGCCTCATTCTACGACGTAGCAATTCAGGGACTGGCCAATCAGTCGCGCGGTCGTGCTCGACGAACACCGCCGAGCAATGAATCAAGGAAGGCTGGATCAGTTGAACCGTACGGAAAGAAATTTGTAAACTCTTAAGGTGATCTAAATATCAGGCCTGTTCTGATGGACGTTGGTGCGTCGGGACGGCCGCTGCTCACGCTGGAACGACATCGCGCCTCAGCAGCATGCTATGATGGATTCGATCCGGATCTGCGAGAAAAATCCATCAGGATCGATCATCCCAGTTTCACCGATCGGTGATGGTCAATGAAGGCGGTTATTGCTGAGAAGCTACTTGAGCGAGGTCGGTTTCTACTTGACCAGAATCCCGTTTTTGTTCGACGGCTGACACTCGCTTGCCCAACCGGCAGGCGACCGCCCACTGGCTGGAGAAAGACCGTTTCGAGGTGGAAGCGCTCGTCGGCGTCCGCGCGACAGCGACCGATTCAGTCCTGAGTCGTCTCGACATTTCGAGATTACGGACATCGGATCGATTCGACTCTCAGGGAATCGATCTCCGGCTGATCAACAGCATATCCTCCGACGTTCTCTCGCGAGTGATGGCCATCGATACGGAGCCGGGACTGATAGACATCTATCAAGGCGAAGACTTGTTCGTTGACGTCCACCGCGACCTGACGAGCAATGGTTTCTGGCTCTGGAATGCATACCGGTGGCTTTTTTGTCCGAATGCGCAGGGCGACGCGCTGGACCTCACGCAGCAAGCTAACGCGAAAATCGATGATGTATCGGCCATTCACGTGGGCACTGTGCGGACGAGTCCGCGTAACGCTCGAGGCACGATATCTAAAGGACACTCGAGTGGCTTGCCGACAAACGGACTGTCGCAGGACAGAGCCGCATTCTGCTCTGGATCTTCGCGCTTACCGGCAACCAGCTGGGGTTCGCCCTGGATGTGAGCGTGGAATTCGAGCGGCTATTCCTGGTGAGAGCGAAGCGTCGCGGAAGCGCTCAATGCCGCAACCTGGCTGTTCATGAACAAAGGCCCATCGGCGCCACGTGGTAAGGTAATGCACCTGTAACGCGCCACCTTAGAATCGGTTCTGAGGAAGCTCCTGGGTCGTACGGCATGACGGCAATTCCAACCGGTCGCAAGTTTGTTACCAGATGGAAATGCGGCGGACGCATCTGCGTGGGCACACGAACATCCTGAAGCGCCTCCTGATTCATGCGGGTGACTTTAATCTTAGTAGGCTGTCGTTGTCGCCTGATCGGCGTCAGCGCGCCGCGCGGGCTACGCAGGCCGCCTGCCCCACGCTCGCCAGTCCTTCCAGACCCAACCCCACAGCGAGTGACTGGTTCGGACGCATTCTTGGCGCGAAGTGGCACGACTCGCGGACGTCGGGACTGGTCATGGGAGGCGTGCTGGCACTGCTCGTTGTGGTTCAATTTGTAACAATTGCTCCGCCACGGCTGGACGGGAGATCGCCAATTGCAGCGGTTCTTTATATTGCTGTCCTGTGCGCATGGTCTCCCGTTGACCCTTGCGGTCCTTCTGTTTGCGTCCTTTACGCGATTGACGCCAAACCAGAGGGGGTAAATCGCTTTGTTGTGTTGATCACTTCGAGCGCGTCCGTACTTAGGCGGGTTGGAGCTGTTCGCGAGTCGAGATATTCGTCTCTCTCTGCGGCGACGAGACCGCTGCTGACTCGTCTGGCACGATTCGAAGAACAAGACAAGGGATGCGGCAGCTCTTGCCAGGGGAATGGGGTGTCGCGATCGATACGCGCCCGGCAGACGAGGTGATCGCGGCTTTCATGCTGGAAAGAGGCGTTGATGCGCTGCCCTTCATTAGTCCCGGCAACAACTTGTTTATCCCGCAACGGAACGGAAACGTCGAATCCGCGATTCACGTTGACGGGCGGAAGTGATGCCGCTTGCCGGGATCTCTAACACAGTGACCCTGCTCTGCAACGAGAACGGTGAGTTGTCCGCTACCGAAGCGACCAGCGCGGGTTCGCAACGATTCAATGCAGATGTGGCAGTTGGATCACCTTGACATCGCCGCGCTGGGTGATTCGTTCACCCATGGCTGCTGTGTGTCTCCCGACGAAGTTTCACGTTGCGCTGATCCGGCGACGATATCCGGCCACGCTGAATTTGGGCATCGCGGGCGACGGTCATTTGCTGATGCTGGCAACACTTAAAGAATTACGCCGCGTTTCAAGCCGAAGGTGGTGTTGTGGTTCTATTTCGAGTGGCAACGATCTAACCGATCTGCAAACCGAACGGCGAAGTGCGCTGCTGAGAAGTTATCTGACGGATGGTTTCACGCGGCAGGGTGCATTCGCCCGGCAGAGCGATATTGACCGCGCGATGATGCATGAAATCCCGAGAGCTCGAGAATCTCGAAGAGGACCGGCGTTTGAAAAGGCAAGAAAACATGATGATGGGAAGATTAGTGGACTTCCACGAGACTGGTAGCCCTGCGACAGGCGCTCGGACTGGTCAGGGGAATGGATGCCGACAGCGGTGAAATCTGGCCGGTCTGGACGGTCCCAACTATGGATGCATTTCGTGAGTGTCCCCGCTGAAGGCAAAGATGCGAGTTCAAGGGTGGGGCGGTGAGTTGATCCTTCGTCTACCTGCCGGAATGGGCACGTTACACTACCTACACGTCCTGGGGAAAAGCGAAACGCGGTGAAGTGCTGAACCTGGCAGGCGGCCTGGGGATTCCCGTTGTCGACATCGATCCGGTTTTCACAGCCTATGGCGATCCGTTGTCTCTGTTTCCATTTCGTGCGCAAGGGCATTACAACGAAATCGGTCACCGGTTGGTCGCGCAAGAGGTGTTGAAGGTGCTATCCCAAGCGCATCGATTACAATGAAAATCGCGTCATCGTCATCGATCGCAATCTCGACCGTCAGCGCCTCTTCATCGTCTGGGCAGGTGCGCTCTACTTCATTCGAAAGGAACCGGTCTTCGCCGACGTTGGGTGACGATGTCTGAAATCGCGCTCGCCCGTGAACCAGCTGTCGAAGCGGTATCGAGGTGGTGTCAGGCAGACGCGCCGGATACGCTCGAGGCGGCACTGCTGGATCTTGCCGCGACCGTTTACGAATTTCCGCCGACTGCGGAACCTGACCACCTTTCCGCAACCAGAGGATGACGATATCGTCTGGGCACTGAGGGATGTGTCCTTCGAAATCAAGAGCGGTGAAGCGGTCGGCATCATTGGCGCGCGAACGGCGCTGGCAAATCGACCCTGCTCAAAGATTCTGTCCCGGATCACGCAACCGACACGCGGGACTGCCCTCGTGAACGGACGCGTATCGAGCCTGCTGGAGGTGGGCAACCGGCTTTCATCCCGATTTGACCGGACGTGAGAATGTCTACCTGGGCGGCGCCATCCTGGGGATGGCCCGTAAATAGAGATCGATCGCAAGTTCGACGGCATCGTGGAATCTTTCGGACGTGGGCAAGTTCATTGATACCCCAGATCCGAAAGCGTAGTACTCGAGGCGGAATGGGACTGCGGCCGGCATTTTCGGTGGCCGCCCACGCTCGAGCCGGAGATTCTGATGGTCGACGAGAGTCCTGGCTGTCGGAGATATCCGCTTTCAGAGGCAAGTGTCTGCAGCAAGATGGGTGAAGTCGCCAAGGCGGGCAGAACGGTCATCTATGTGGCATAACATGCCTGCGATCGGCAGGCTGTGCGAGCGCGCCATATTGATGGACCGCATGGCCGGATTGTTCAAGACGGTCCGGCGCACGCAGGTGATCAGCACGCAGCACTTGAATTCCGGTCTCGAACTTCGGCCGTCCGAGGACGGCCGAGATATCGGAGAAGGCACCGGGCGGCGACATTGTCCGTTTGCGCGCGGTGCGCGTGGTCGACCGGAGATGGTGAGCGTCGCGGAGTACCGTCGTGGACATCCGAACGTCCTGTCGAATACAGATGGAATACGACGTCGTCAAATCCGGCTACATCAGTCCTGCCGGAGCCTCTACGTCTCGAATGAGGAGGGCGTCTGATGCGTCTTCGGTGCGCAGGATCTGGATCCCAGGTAGTGGCGGGGACGAATGCGGCCGGCCAGGACCCGTTACATCCGCACCGTCTGGGTAGCACTGAAACCTGCTCGCCGAAGGGATGTTGTTCGTGGACGCGCCAACATGAACACGCGCTGGAGCCCTTCATCTTCCGGCGCCAGATGCCGCAGCGCGGTGGCGTTTCTGGTCACCGACGGCCTCGGATGGCGATTCAGCGAGGGGATTGAAGCGGACGGGTCACATGCCTGGCGTGGGTGAACGAAGTGGACCACTCAATATTTCGAGCCTTGTGCTGGATCGCGCCAGCCGATGCCCTGAACGTTCCTCGGCTTCGTCGCCTTCATGCGAATGTTGGGGTGTCTGAGACGAAGGGGACACCCAACAGCACGTTAAAGCTCTTGCTGAACCTCGGTTGTGGGGCCAACGTTCATCTCAGAAAAGGAATTCCTTTTCGTGACTCCGGGGTGCGACGCGTGGTGTATCACTCGAACATGCTGAGTATTTTCGGCCCGCAGATGCCGATTCAAGTTTCTCGCTACCGGGTGTGAGCGGACCAAACGTCTCGGAGACCGGTGACGGCAGCGTCGACGGCCAACACGTGGTTCTGCGCGTCGACAACTCCGACCGGGCCTGCTGCTCCTGAACGACATCGTCTACAGTGCGTGGGGCTCACACGGCGACAATGGCCCGTATGTATCATGGCTGGCTGATAGGACATGATGCGCAGACATTGGCGCGGGTTTTTCCAGTGTTCAATACCACTCTAATGGCGGGCTTGGCTCGATCCGATGACTGGAGGACCTGCGGCGGACGATGATACCACAAATTGAACGTGGGACTAGCTGCTTACATGTTACGGAGTTTCCGTTTGCCACGAAAAGTCAAGATTGCGGTTCTCCTTCTTTGCATTGCAATTCCCGGTGCATCCTACGGCGCGGGAGCTTGTGCTGGTCGCACTGATGGCGTCATCATTTGGGGGCTCGAGCACGCCATTCTGGGTATTGGCGAGGCATCGCCCGAGCGCAGGAAGCAGATCGAACGGATTGGCATCGGGCTTTGGAGTGGCGATCGACACGAGAGATCGCGTTGATGTCCTCGCGGACATGCGCGCAAACGCCGCATCGATGCAGTTCCGGCTATCGAGATCGGCAGACCTGCTGGTTGATCAGAAGAATCCGGCTCGAGGCCGGGCGGTCGACATCGACCAGACTGGTGCCGCCAATCGGAGGAGTCTCGGAACAGCGTCACGCTCTTAAGGCGTAACGAGTCCGGTCAGGATGTGACCATGAGTGATGAACACGGGTTTTCGAAGCCCACGAGGGGATCTGGAACGCGAGTCGTGCCGACGGCCGGCGGTCGTCGGTCAATATCGTTTGTTCAAGCGTGCTCAGGTGCCCGACGGAAGCGGTTTCGTCGACTTATTGAGCAGGGAATACCCTGGTTGTCTTCAACCTGGGGATCTCTTGGCCCAGGTGCGCTCCTTCAGCTCGGCGCTATTAAGGAATTCCCGCCCCGCTACGCACCTGCAAGATCGCCCTGTGGGTCACTTTCAAGAGGGATGATCGACCTGGCGGATCTTGCGCGAAGAAACGAAGCATCCGCCGTCGATGCGCCACCTGGACCCCGACTTCAGCCAGCATCTGCTGACACGTCAGGTCGAGATCCTGGCGGCGCCTTGCGCCGCTTTGCGTCGGATACGGAGACGGCAGAACGCGCGGCGCGCGAAGACGTTAAGCGCAGCTCGCTTGGTGACGAGGCTCTCGCAATCGCGAAACCGTGGAATCTTTCGCGGGTGGCTGGCCGCTACGCGCGCGGAAGACGATGCGCGAGCCGTCGCCTTTCTACGGGAATCGCGCGGAGCGACCGTTGAGGGACATTCTGCAGCAGGCGCGATGAGTACGCAGCAGCTGGGGAGGGACAGCTCTACTTCGCATATCTTCCGGAGTTGGAGCCGATACCGGCACAGTCGCTCGAGCGCGACGGAGCAGGAGCGTACGACCGTATTGAGTGTCGTTGACGCCTCATACCATTCCGCAGCCGTGACGTTCACCCTGCATTCCAGGCGCAGGGCGACCCGTTGTCGCTGGGTCCCTTTGGACTGATTCGGCCAATTACAACGAGAAGGGAAACCGGGTTGTCAGCTGACGCACTTTTTTGATACTGACGGCGCTTCGTGCGCAGCACTGAGCGTTGAATCCCGCCAGAACCCATCCGGCTCAACCTCTAACCCCAACCGTACGCACTCCGCTTTCGCGCTCGTCCCCACCTCCGCCACCTTCTCCAGAATCTTCTGCGGCGCGGTCCCGGTTTCGCCTCTGGGTTTACGATCTCTGGGCGTGCGATGAAGTAAAAATCGTCGAGAGAATCAGCCTGTTCCGGTCATGACTGACGGGCGCCGTCTGCCTGTGGGCCACTCGCAGATGTTCGAGAAAAATTCGTGGGGTGCGAGTTGTATTGCACCGCTGTCGAAGCTTAGACCGAGGCCGACGCTGGCGACGCTGCGCATGCTGTGCCTTGGCCTTCGCCTGCTGGGCGACGGCCTCGCCGGGTCAGTCACTCAATAGCGTTACATTACCCTCGAATGGGATCTTCACCCTGATCCAGGCGTAATTAGCATGTCGTATACGTTGACGGAGCCCGGACAATTACACCGAAGCTTTTTCGGCTCGCTCTCAGACATATTTCGGTCTACCGCAACGCCGCACTGCAATCGTCGCTACTATTTTGCCGTCGCGGCCTACGCAGGCGGTCCGGTGATAGGCGGTCCCTCCGAGGAAGTGTCCGGTCGCGGCCAATCGACGCTGCGCCAGGAGTCTCCCAGAGGACTTACGTCCCGCCGGCGAGTCGCTCAGTCTTGGTGTAAAGACCGCTGCACCACACGTGTGCCGATTCCACGATTGCCGACTGTTATAAGACCACTGCGTTTTTGGTGGCGATAGCGAGTTCCGTGAACGCTATCGCATCAGCCACCGATGGCCGCAACCTGATTGTTGAAGACGGTGCGCGTGCGCGTGCTCGAACGAAACACCCTTCTGCAGAGTCCGCTTTGCTCGCGTCGCGCGCGACCGTGTGATTTACCGGACTCGTTCTCGATCCAAACTTCGAGCAGAGTCATCACATCTTTGTTCAGGAAACCGAGCTTGAGCGACGGAACGCGCGAGCTGAGCATCGTCAGAGTACAGAGAAGTCCAAAATACGCTCGGAGAGCGGGCGGTAATGGTGACCGGAATTCGCCCCGGCTGCCGCGGGCACTGCTCCCTTCACCGCTGATTCGAACAACCGCATGTTCATTGCCGTGCCGTCGACCCGCGTCAGCAGCACACCATACAGCGGCGCGTTGTCCTGGGGTTCGAGCCGGATGGGAGCTGCTCTGCGCCAAAACCGCGCGGCATCGCTGATTGTTGCTCAGGGATTTGCGCGTCCCACCGGGTCCTTTAATGCTGGGCGCAGCAATTGTGGTTGTCAGGTGTCGATGAACATGCGTCGTCGCCCGTCGCTCGCATTCCACTGATGCGTCGGCCCCCGCCGATCTTTGGCCACGGGTGCCTCAGGCTGTCGTCATCTCAAGTCAGCGTGCGGTCGCCGCGCTTTCATCGCGTCAGAGCGGCGACGATGACCATGCACGGATCCCGCTGCCACTTCCTGGAGGATCATCTGCGTGGTTGCTCCCGACGCGGTCAGCGTCACGAGCTTACCTGATATCGCGGAGGAGAGATTACGGCGACAACTCCTAGCTCCACCAATTCCGCATACGTCGTCAGCCATATCGGTCGGAGAGGAAGCCTTATCGTCAAGATTGAGCAACCCTGAGGTTTCAGTCAATTTGACATCGCTCGTGTCTTCTTCAGCAGCCTGATCACGGAACTGCGCGCTTAATTGCGCGCCGCCCTCCACAGACCCACTGGATGCCCGGGCGACAACGGCTTGCTGCCGCCACATGTCCCTGGCGATGAAGACGCAGGGTACGGGATGACGGCGACTTTGAGCCCGGAGATAGGAAGACAAGCCTGCTCCGGCGCGGTGGAGCCGTCGCGCGTCTCTCGGACGGAGATTCGGCGAGATTGCCGGCGATTCGTTGCTTCGTCGATTTTGCCATGCGAGGTCTTGCAACGGCGGTCCGCGCAGCCCGGGGCGGGTAATTTGCGTCGTCGATGCGTGGCGAGATCGCAGGAGGTGACGTGTGGGTCCAGTTAATCGCGATCAGCGCACGGGTATATTCGTGGCCGGCCACGGCGTTCGGTCGGTTCGGCGCTTCTGCGGCGGCTTTGCGCGCTGGGGTTTCGACAACCTCTCTGCACCGCGACGCGGCAGCAATTGGACCTCAGGGATCAGGCGGCGGTGAACTATTGGTTCCGCGCGAACCGACCCGAGCACGTGTGTGTTCTCGTCGCAGGGCACGGTCGGCGGTATCCTCGCCAATCTCGACGAGACCCGCGGAGTTCCTCTACGACAACATGATGATCCATGCGACCGTCGTGCATGCGGCACATCTATACGAAGTGCGACGGCTTGCTGTATCTCGGAAGCTCCTGCATCTACCCGCGGGAATGTGTCCAGCCGATCAGGAAGAGTACCCTGCTGACCGAGGCCACCGGAGGCCACCGGCGAGGCTTACGCGATCGCGAAGATCAAAGCCGGCATCAAGCCGTGCCAGATCTTGCCGGAGGCGACACGGCTGCGATTTCATTTCGGCGATGCCGACCAATCCTGTAGATGGGCCGTCTCGACAACACTTCGATTTGAACAGCTCTCACGTGGTACTGCTCTCATCCGGAAGTTCCACGAGGCGAAACTGGCCAGGATCAGGGCATCGGGGGTCGGCGTGTGTGGGGAACCGGAACGCCTCGTCGTGCAGTTCCCTGCACGTGGACTGACCTGGCCGATGCATGTGTTCTTGATAAGAAGTCTGTTACGAAGGTCCTCAGCACATCAACGTTGGGACTGGCGAGGGACCTGTCGATTCGCTGAGCTTGCCGAAATGGCGCGGACAGATCGTGCACCCCTCGTCGCATATTGTCTTTGATGCCAAGCCTCGACGGATCGCCGCGAAGGTTGCTTGACGTCAGTCGCCTGCACGAGTTGGGGTGGCGGCACCGGATTGATCTTGCCGCCGGTATCGCCGCGACCTACGAGTGGTTCGTCACCGAGAGATCGAGGGCGATTGCAGCTGAGACGGGACGAGGCGCCGCTGGCGCGCTTGGCTTGTGATATCAGGCGCACCCGAAGCCGCCATTTCCGATCATCAATCAATACGCTTGATCGATTGAATCTCAACATCTCTTCGCGACTCCAATCACTTCTTTCGCACCCGCTCACGGAAGGCCTGGAGCTGGACGACCCGCGCACGACAGAGCGCCGGCGAGAAATGGACGAACAAAGGCCTTCTTACGCCGAATCTATGCCGATTGGTATCGGATCATCCGCCTCGAAAATACCGGACGGTGATGGGGGCGTGCTTGAACTGGGCTCCGGCGCGGGTCACTTTCGCGAGTTCGCCCTTGGCGCCATTCAGTCGGACGTGTTTTTCTCCCAAACGTCGACCTCGTCACGGACGCTCGTCACCCGCCATTCCGGAGCGCGGTTCGCTCGAGGCGATCGTCATGACAGATGTGTTCCATCACATTCCCAACCCGAGGCCTTTCTCGCGAGGCAGCGGTGTGTGCGGCCGGAGGTCGCATCGTGATGGTTGAGCCATGGGTGTCCAGATGGTCTAGACTCGTGCATGGTCGCCTCCATCACGAGCCGTTCCTTCCGGACGCTGACTCCCTGGAACATTCAGGCCGGGGCCTCTCAGGTGCGAACGGGGCCTTCCGTGCGGATTGTTTTTGTGAGGGACCGCGAGACACTGAACTGGAAGTTTCCACAGCTCAAGATAGACGAAATTGTCCCGATGATGCCGATCCCGATACTTGGTATCTGGTGGGATCTCGATGAGAAGCCTGATGCCGGCGTTCACCTACGATGCCTTGGAGGGGGCGCCGTGTCGCCCTGGAAGAACCGCTGCTTGGCATGTTTGCACTGTTTTGTTTGACGCGACGTTGACCTCTCGGAGCGCGGTGGGTTGGCGGCCGCCCGTGAGCCTCGATGCGCACCTGCAGGACTGTGAACGCTTCTTCGATGGTTACGCCTCGATCGTCGACACCCGGCATCGGCGCAATCGCGGCTACCATCGAGCGGTGTCATCGCTCGCGCAATTTAATGTGCCGGCCGACGCCAGCGTCCTCGGAAATAGGGTGCGGGACAGGGAACCTGCTTGCGGCGCTGCGCCCTGCCGGGGCCTGGGCGTTGATGTCTCCGGCGAAATGGTCCGGCTCGCGAAAAAGAAGCATCCAAACCTGGAATTCCGGCACGTCGCCGCCGAGCATCTCGATCTGAACGCGGAGCATTTCGATTACATCATTCTCTCCGACGTCATCGGCTTCCTCTTTGGGATATCCGGATGGTCTTTGAGCGAGCGCGCGCCGCTTGTGGTCCGCACACTCACATTGTCATCCATTGGGTACAGCCGGTTGTGGCAGCCTGTTCTAGCGGCCGCAGAGTAGCTCGGGCTCAAATACCCGCAACCTCTCCTCAACTGGACGACGGTGGAAGACGTAAGGAATCTGCTGCACCTAGCCGATTTCGAGGTGGTGCGTGCGCGGAAACATATCACTCTTGCCCGAACGCCTGCGCCCGGATTAGCTCAATTGCCAATACGTTACCTGGCTCCTCTACCGCTCATCCGGCACCTGTGCCTTACCAGCTGGATTATAGCCAGGCCCCTCGTTCCGCAGGACGAGCCGCAGCGGGTTTCGGTCTCTGTGATTTGTCCCTGTAGAAACGAGGCGGGCAACATCGAGCAGATCGTCAACCGGCTTCGCCGGCGATGGGCCTGCAGACCGAGTTGATCTTCGTGGAGGGCCATTCCAGCGACGATACTCTGCTATCTGCCGGCGCGTCGCAGCCACAACGAGAACCACCGGCACTCCGATTCGGGTCCTTGCGCAAACCGGCCGTGGCAAAGGCGACGCTGTGCGCCTCGGGTTCTCCCGAGGGCGCGCGGCGATGTGCTGATGATTCTCGATGCCGACCTGAGCGTGGCCCCGGAAGATCTTGTCTTCCTTCTTCGAGGCGCTCTGTATAGCGGAAAGGGTGACTTCGTCAACGGTTCTCGGCTTGTATATTGCAGCTGGATCCGAGGGCGATGCGCTTTCTGAATCTCTATGGGGAATCGTTTCTTCAGCTTGCTGCTAAGCACACTCGTCGGTCAACACATCAAAGAACAGCCTGTGCGGGACGCAAGGTCCTCTGGCGTTCCTGTTATGAGGCGATAGCCAAGGGGGAAGCACTTTGGCGAGATAGAATCCGTTCAGGGGACTTCGACTTACTGTTTGGGGCAGCGAAACTCAATCTGAAAATTGCAGAAATTCGCATGCCGGTATCGGCAACGAACTTACGGCTCAACGAACATCAGCCGTTTCTCGGATGGCTGGCTCCTGTTGCGGATGTCAGCCAAGGCGGCCGTTAAGCTGTTCTTCGTATCGTGAACGCTCACGTCGGAGCGTCCAGACCTGATAACCGCCGAACTCCTTGCTTTGCGAAAATTCTCGTGAATCCACGCGTCGAGGCTCGACATCTTCTGCAAGATGTCAGTCATTATACAAAGATGCGCCCTTCCAGCACGATGACCGTGACACGGTTTCTCTTCAAGCTTTCGACGATCGTCGAACTCACCCGCTCGACGTCCGATGCCAAGAAGCTGTGATCCGGTGTCAGCAGAACCCATGGCTGCGGCGACACTCGTTTGTGGAGGCCATACAGCGGCGTTGAACTGGAGAACACGAAGAGAATTACTAGTGTGCGCTATCAAGCCACGCGTTGACATCATCGAAGTCCTGCCGCGTGACTCTCATCCTGCCGTTGAGAGGGGGTCGGCTCGCCCCACAGCACACGGACGCTCCGGCGCACCTGCAACCGCTGGCAGTGAATGTCGTATTTGAGTCAAACTGCTGGACAATGCGGCTGGTATCGCTTCGCCACGCATTAACACCAGACCGGCCAAACAACACGAGGGCCGCGAGGACCGGCACTGCGGCGCTTTGCCCAGATGATGCGGTCACGCTCTTGGCGGGGCCGCCAAAATATCTGAGTCAGGAGACCAAACGACAGGCCGTTGATAAGGCCCAGGTATCCAACGCTGTTTTGGGTTTCATTGAACGTTATCGCAGCGAAGACATTCTGCAAGAACACATGTAGCCGATCAGTATCCAGAGGATGAGCGCGTTGTTTCGCTTGAAGAGGACGCCCGGGGTCATTGCACACACGGCCAAGGCAGCGACCGCGACTCGAATGAACGGCCACGTTGTCCGCAGAAAGATGAGGTCGCTCGCTCCATGCACGAGACCCATGCGTTGGGTCCCCAGGGCGCGTGACATCACGACAACGGACTGCCAGAAGCCGTTCAAAGAGGATGCGCTCAACAGCCATCCTAGAAGATATTGCCGACATCGAGCAAGATGCCGGCAAACACCTGCGTCAGTGAGACAAGCACCTTGCGCCGATTGGGCAAGTTCGCCAGGAAGACGACGCCGAAAGTACGGGCAGAAGCTGCGACGCCCGCGCTCTGTTTGCTGAGGACTGATAGGGCCATAACGCGCAACCTGGCGGCGACGCGAAGGCAAGCGCTGCCCGCTCGTTCCTGAACCGAGTCCGAGGACCAGCGCCAAAGCGGACGAGATTGAAACAGAACGCGGTCTGTTCATACCAAAGTCGCTCCGGACGGGCTCCGAACCACAGCGCGGTGGAGCAGGCCGGCGGCAACAGCGGTCGGTCGATGGAGCGGATCTGGCAGCAACCGGCGCACGATCCAGATGACGCACACAACGGCTATGGCGTTGACTTCACGGCGCCAAGCGAGGACCATCGACGAGAAGTTGACTCCTGCCAGCCGAAAGAACTGCGCCCTGGAGCCAGTAGACCACCGGTCCGCATGGCGCGTAAAAATCCTGGGTACATCACCTGCCCCTGGACCATCCGCCATCCGCCATCAAAGACGGAGGACTGATCAGCAAGTAGATCCCGCGGTGGCCGACCACCCATACGATCACCCCGAGCGAAACATGGTGGCGGACACGCAGGACCAGAGCCATGGGTCCAGAAGAAATGCCGGGGGGTCGTTTCAAGCGCCTGTGGCAGGTCCAGGATGCTGGGGTTTGAACCGATCTCAGTGAACCAATCTCGTTCGATTCTTCGGAGTGATATCGTCGCCCGACAGGCCGGCAGTCCACATGGGCGGTCCGCACGTCGATGGGCAGCGAGCGGAGTAGCCGTGCGATCGCCCGTAGGCGTTCCTGGGCGGGATAGAGATTCGACAAGCGCAAGAGGCTATAGGTGTCCGCATCCTGCCGTTTGGCGTAGCGCACGGCCATTAACGCCGCGTCAGACAACATGGGGAGACGTTATATCAGAGATCGGCAGTCAGCCGAACACCGACCGAAAACTGTAATTGCACATTCTCTCTAGCCTCAAGCGATCAAGAGGCTCGCATGGTGCGGAAAGAATGCGCGTAGGATTTCGGGGTGTTGTAGCACCTTGCTGCTCCTTCTCTTCCTTGAGGTCGCATGCGTCGTCGGCCTCGGGTAACTACCCTTCACGCCTGCCTCGTCTTCCGAGCATGTTTTGCTGGACTCGTTTCGGCATTGTGGATCCTTCACGCCGCCATCTGATCCTCTGGTTCGCAGCTCCTGAAGCTCCCGGATGACTCCCCAAATCCGCTACGCGGTGATAGTGAGAGGCCCTGGCATCAGGCGCGAGCCGGCAGCAGCCGGCGAGCCCCTCAGTGATCGCGGCAAACTGGTTCGGTGTGCGACCGGCCAGCGAGCTGTGCGGCACGCACGGCGGCATGATGATGACGACGAGCACGTGGCCGGCACCGAAAGTCGCAGGCCCGACGGAGGTCGCCCAATCTCGACCAACGGTTCGCGGAGAAGCTCGCGATGCCGATGATGCTCTCGGTGGCGCGCTCGCCCGTCGTGCGCTGAAGAAGGACAACCACAAGGACGCGGAGGCGTCTGGCACGGTCTCACCACCATCATGACGATCGAGCACCGAGTTGCCGAAGGTGACGCCGATGGTGACGGATGCCGATGCAGCGATTCCGACCGGCTTCAAGCAGAAATCATAATCAGGCGGTATATCGCCGGACATGGCAGTCGCCGACGTGAAACAGCGACTCATCGTTTCGGCACCGCGACATGCGGATTGATCGATCGACGTGCTGCGCCATGTCACCGCGCGGCTCTTCGGACGCGACGAGATCTCCGGTGCACGTCTTTTCGCCGTCGGCAGGCGATTCGGTGCACGGCCGGATCGTGCTGCGTCGTATCCTTGTCCAGCTTGTCCAACGGTGCGGTTAACACGTCCGAACAAATGCACGGAGGGTCTCGTGAAAGGATCGTCCTCGTCTGCTGTGTCAGCGTCTCCTTGCCCTTGAACGCCTTCGCCCAGGGTCCGCTGCTTTGGGAACTGCAGGAAGACATCAACGGTGGAGTCGATCTGGCCAGAGCCATCACCTTGAGCGGCAGGGCAGCAGTCGTCGTCGGCAACGGTGGGGTTCCGCTGGAGGGCACGGATGAATCCGACCTCGTGATCCAGAGCGCTCAGTCGGACCCACAGGAGCTGTCAGGATGGAGTGATCAGACTTTCCTGTCAATCGGGTCGGTTGAGCCATTGTTCACGACAAGCCCGCAAGAACAGAGCCTATGCGGTTGGCACCTGCGCGAACCGAACGATGTGCGCAGCGCGTTCCTGGTCAGAGCCTACAGCGTGCCGACCGGAGAGCTCCTGTGGCAGAACGTGTGGCACGCCTCACCGGGCGTCGATACAGATCACCCGACCGGAATCTTTGCAGGCCCAACGGCCGTTATCGTGGTTGAGTACAGCGAAGAATGCGACGCGAGATGGCCTTGCCGCCGTTGTGCGGGCCTACGATCCGGTGAGCGGTGCCGTTTTGTGGGAGGATCAGGGCGGGCAGCACCGGCGTTGATGTGATCGGGTGGACGATTGCAGCCAACAGAAACCGGGTCTTCGTCGCGGGGACCACGTCGCCCTCTTCCAATCCGTCGTTGCGCGATCTGTTCGTGCGCGCATACGACGCCGGGTCAGGTCAGCTGTTGTGGGAGATCAGCCATCAATCGGTGACGCCGACGAAAATCGCGCTTGCATCAGGCCGCCTCCTCGTCGCGGGGTCGGCTGGGTTGATGACTTACTCGCCGTGTTTTCGACGACCGGAACGCTGCTCTGGGAGGACATGGCTCCGACGACCGGATTCGTGGCCGGACATTGCGGTCAGCGGATCTCGAATCGCGGTAGCCATCAATGCTGAGGGCCACAGTTTGCCATCCGCGCCTACGACCTGAGCTCCGGGATCCTGCAGTGGGAGGATCGCTCCGCGCTTCGTTCGGGATTTCACGATCAAGTGCTTGCTGTGGAACTCAATAACGACGCGGTGTTCGCCGCCGGGAACTCCGGTGAGGACTTCGGGAATTCCGAATTCCTGGTCCGCGCGCACGACGCCCGGAGTGGGACCTTGCTCTGGGACGACCGCTCTCACTCATCTCCTCGAACAACCGCGGTTGATCTTGCGCTCGGGAAGTCGCGCGCGTGTTTGTTGCCGGGTATACCACCACCAGCGCGACCAACTCTGATTTTTTGATTCGCGCCTACGCTGCCCGGCCCAACACAGCCGCCACGCATTGATGACACGGCTTCGTTTCCGCCCGATCAACACGACAGGCCTTCGATACTGGGCCGCCGCACTCAAAGAGAAAGCCATACGGCTGCGTTCAATTCGAGATCGGCGAGTCCGACGTCGCCTCGATCGAGCGCGTCGCCTGAGCGGAGCTGCCGCGGGCCAAACAGTTTGGAACGATCGCTCCGGCGATTCTTGCGACGGACGATCGTAACCTTTGATCCTGGCCGAAACGCTCGAAAGCAGCGGTCACCTCGTGCCTGTGACCTTCGCGACGCCGTCGATGGATTCGTTGCATTCGGTACGCGGCCAGTTCGCGCCGTGCCTCAGAGTCCCAGGTGGTGAGCGCATCGGTGTCGCACCGAAGCGCATACGCCAGTGCGTCCACATGCTCAGTTTCCGAAGTAACACACCACCATCAGGCAGCTGCCGCCTGGGATTGATACGGCGGTTTCCTGCAATTCGGCTCCTGGGGCTCGCTTCCGAATTGACGCCGAAGCTGACGCATGTAGGCCGAGCAATGGGCGTGAGCGCGTTCCGTGTAACCGCACTGGATCGATACGAGCCCATGGTTCACCGGCTGGTGCCGGGCCTAGAGTGATCACGTCGCGCATAGGCGCTTCTTCCGTTGGGATGGCAACAGGAGTGCCAATCACAGCGAAGAAGGTTGGAACGATTCGCGGTGCGTGCGGTCGTTGCGGCTATCCGGACGTCCATAAAATCCCGTGCACGGCTGACAAACGTCGCCGCATTCTGGCATGCGCGCCAGGTGGGGTGAACCAGGACGTCCGCCCGGACGAACCGAATCGCTCCGATAAATGCTCTCGCAGCACGAACATGGCCTTCCAAACGATCAGCCCGAGCGCAGGCGGTGGTAACCCGATCTGAACCAGGCAAGGCCCACAACCCACCCCAACTGTCCACGATCGCCCGCGGACCAATCAATCTGGTCACCGCGCGCGAGCCAATTCAGGAGCGCAAATTGGATCAGATCCACACGCCCGCCGGTTGCTCAGTCGGTAGAATTGACCTCTCCGGCCCCGGCTCCGCAGCGCTCATTACCTCTCGCCGCCGGCGGTAGAGGAACAGACTGGCCAGGTGCGTGTGCCTGCGCTACATTTCGCGAAACGCGCCGCCGGCGGGCATGGGTGTAGGTTGTGCCATTGTGGTCCTCTGCACCGTCGTTGCGCCATTACAGTCCCTTCCCGCGGGCCCCTACATCACGGTCGCGTGGGATCCCAGCCCTGACGAACGAGTTGTCGGCTACGTCGATCTATGTCGGTACCGAACCTGGACGCTACAACGAAGCCTTCGTTGTACGAGATCGGACGTTCTTCACGTATCCGAATGCCGTTCCTGGCCGTCCGCATTACTTTTGCGGTTGCTTGGCGATATGCAGTGGGGGTCGCTCCTGGGCGGTCCATCGGCAGAAGTATCGGGATATGGGCAAGCAACTCCAGCTATCGTTCCACCTGACGATATCCGCCTCAGCGCTCTCGAGACTCCATCAGTCGCGCATCCGCGAGCGTACCGACGCGCGGGTCTCGGCTTGTGATCCCCTGACTCCGCAGTCGTTTCCACCGAAGGCTCCATAGGCGCTCTGGCAGCTACGGGAAATGGTCGGCTGCCGATAGTCGAGTGACGCTCGACGAGTTACGCACAGTTGACTTTAACAGGCGCGCGATCTCGCCACGGTGCGGCACTGGTTGCTCCCCGAAACGTGAGCTTCATCGGAATCGCAGCGGATCCACTTGGTTTGAGCAAAGTCGCCGCGTCTACGTTGCCGAGGCCGAGCAGCTCGCCGACGGCGCCAGGGAACTTCGTATCGTGAGATACCGGGACGTCCAAGATACCCTCGGAGAACCGGCGGTCATTGTGGCATGGCGTCCCGCTACCCAGGCGACTGGTGCGGCGCCCTTCACGGTGGATTCAGACGGGCGAATCTTCATCGCGATTTCCGCAACGCAGACGAACACGAAACCTTCACGATCCGTTGTGCTGAGGGTTTGAGCCAGATGGAAGTGCTCTGCGTCTCAACCGCGCGGCATCGCCTCGTCATCGGCTGGGGGCCTGTCGGCTCCGACGACGATCGTTTGGGACGATCAGGCACAGCAACTCTGGTTGTCAGGCGTAGATCGGTGCTGCTGCTGCCGTCGTTCGAATTCCGGTGAGCTCACTAACCTCGTCCGATGAGTGGCCGAGGGTGCCTCGGATTGTGCGCGTCGTGCTTCACCCAACCCGGCGTCGGACGTGTTTCCGAACGCTGGACACACTGAAAACACGGCTATGTTGCTCGTGCCGACTCCTGGCGCGCGCGTGAGCCGTGGCTCAGAATCCGCTGACGGAGCTGCGTGAGGTATCTCTGATCTCCGCGCAAGGACAACCGGCCGCTATCAGCGAGGATCAGTCAGACGAAATCCGCGCATCGTGGCAACCGGCCGGCACGTCCGGCGCCGGCAGTTATATCTCTGAAGATCGACTGACGGCTACGTGTTTCGACAGTTTCAGGCATCACGACATGCCGCACGCATTGAGTCGAGTTCGGCGAGTGCGTCGATCGTTGGAGCGGTGTGATGCGCCGCCTGACGGGCCGGCAGCGTGGCCGTGGGCAACAATCCGACGAAGCTGCCGAATCACCTCCGAGTGTTCGCCCATCGCGGCCTTCTCAATGAGCAACGCAAGGTTATCTGCAAACCACTCGGCGTCCAAAGCCTCTTTCGCGACGCACGCGGAGGATCTTCTCCACACCTGCAGGTTCCAGCGCTTCGTCGTCGGTCGTGAGCTCTTCGTGGAGCTTTTCGCCGGGCCGCAGGCCGATGAAGCTGATCGGAATTTCTCGTCAGGGACGTGTCCGGACAACCGAATCAGGTTGCGTGCAACGTCCAGAATACGAACCTGTTCTCCCATTTCGAGGACGAAGGTCGCGTGTTCCTTCACAAGAACGGCCGCCTGCAGAGACGAGCTGCACGGCCTCAGGAATCAGCATGAAGTAACGACGGATTTCCGGGTGCGTGACGGTGACCGGACCACCAGCTCGTATCTGGTCCATCATGCGCGGGATGACGCTCCCGTTGCTTCCAAGGACGTTGCCGAACCGAACGGCGACGAACCGCGTGTCTCCTGGATCCGCCGCGATTGTCTGCATCGATGCACTCAGCAACCCTCTTGGTTGCACCCGACGACACTGGTGGGGTTCACGGCTTTGTCGGTAGAAATCAGCATGAACCGTTCGGCGGAGAACCGTCGCGCGGCCTCCGCGACCGTCTGAGTGCCAACGACGTTGTTCTTTGACGGCCTCCTGAGGGATTTGCCCTCCATCAGCGGAACGTGCTTAGTGGGCAGTCGCACGAAAACGATGTGCGGCCTATGGCTGACTGAACACTTTCAGTACATCGAGCGACGTCGGTAGACGTCACCGATGACGGCGTGCACTCTCGGCACGATCGGTCGGTCCGTGAGATCGTTGACGATGCGTATAGAGACTGTTCTCGTATCGCTCGAACAGAACGAGGTCGGATGGTCCGGAAGGTGGCAATCTGACGGCACAACTCGGAGCCGATCGAGCCCCCTGCACCGGTCACGAGCACACGTTTCGCTCGCGATCAAGCTGGCTAGACACCGCGCGTGATGCTGAGCGCGACCTGATTCCTGGGCAGGAGGTCTTCGATGGCCATCGGCCGGATCTCCTTGACGCCCGACGTGTCCGCGTGGCTGGACCAGCTCGGAGAGACTGGGCACCGTCGTAATCGGAATCTTGAAACCCTCGAGCAGGTGGACGAAACCGCGAATGACTGCGGGCGGCGCGCTCGGAATTGCGACGAGCGCTTCCACTGGTTTCGTTGCGGCGACAATCGCCGGAATGTCCGCTTTGGTGCCGAGCACCTTGACGCCGTGGATGTTCCGCCCACTTTCGACGGTCGTCATCGACGAAGCCGACCGGCAGGTAGATCGCCCTTCCGCATTTCCCGCACGATCATGTCGCCCGCGTCGCCCGCCCGATGATCAGCACGCGACGGCCCCGGCCAATCCTGAGTCAGATGCGTGAGATATGGAAGCATTCTCCACACGAGGCGCAATCCGGGCCGAGAAAGCAGATCAGCAAGAGCGCATCGATGATCACCCACTGAGCGCGGGGCACACCGCGCGGCGTGAGAGGCCTGTATACGGTATATGAAAAGGACCAGGGTGCTGGATAAGACCGCCAGCACGATTTGCCAGGAGGTCCCAGATGCTTGCGTAGCGCCAAAGACCGCCGTCGATCCCGAATACTACGAACGCCAGCCTCGAACGACGAGGAGCATCGGCAGCGTTTTGAGGAACACCCATTGAATTCCTGCGGTATAGCCCCGTCGAACCGTAGTTGAAAAGCGAGGCTGGTCGCCGTCGGAATCAGTAACAGCTGCGCCACAACCGCCCAGCAGTCGCTTGACCGTGGGCGCAGACGCGAGTCCGGAAAAGGGCTTCGGAGAGGCGTCGCTGGTCGAAGGACCGAAGGGGCGGAATCCGCGACACCGACGGACACGTCCGGCAGAGGAAATGCGCACGATTTGCAAACATTCGAGCAAATTCAGAGCCACAGACTCAAGTCCCGCGCGAGGCAATTCTTGCGTATTTTGTGATGAAACCGCTGATGCCGGCCTGTCGGGCTGCTGGTAGGGCGACTTTCTCTGCGCTTTCGCTGGAAACGTAGCCTGAGGAAACCGTGCTACTCATTTCTTGCCCGTCACTTTGCTCGTCACGGTCAACATGGCGCTCGCCGTATTCCCAGCGGCATCTGCTGCCGTTACGGCGAGAAGATTGGGTCCGTTCTTCAGATCGATTGACGAGACATCCTCGCACGATGTGCCGTGCCGCAGGCTGCGCCCCGCCACGCCTCGGTCGTTCGTCCGATCCCGACACTCACGCCGCCAACGTTGTCCGAAACTGTTCCCGCGAGCGAGACGGTCGTTGCCGCCTTGGTCGCGTAGGTATTGTCGCTTGAAACCCGCGCGCGGGCGTCCGCCGCGCGCGGCAACGAGACCCCCGCGAGGGTCGCAATCGCGTGAGGACCCAGGATAGAACACGGGCAGCGGACGAGAATGCGCGCCGTTCCTCGGCGGAAGGAACTTGAGAGAGACACCTTCGGAACTGATAGAATCGCCACGACCATGAGTTCCGGCAATCAGGGCGTGTCGAACGACGGCGCGTTCGTGAGCGAGAACACCGGAAATTTCGCAGAGGCGCTCGGGCTGTTTGCACCTGAAGCAACGAGCGTCGTTGATGTGCCGTCGACGCACCTGCCGGCGAACACTCCGTCGCCAATCGATTCGACAGCCCAGTCAGTCGCAGTCGACCTGCGGACCCAATCGGTCAATCCGAGAATGCACTACGTAGCCTTCGAGAGGCGGCTGATTTCTGTTGATGCCGAGGCATCACCGACGTGCACCGCTGCGTGCGACGGATCAACGCGGTGAGAGACGCGACTACCAGGTCGGCATTCGCTGCTGGTGCCATTGTCGCGTCGAGAATTCGTTATCACCTTGTTCAAGATCCGGAAACTGCCATTAGGGGCAGTGTCGATCGCCTGCATCTTTATTGCTGCGCTCGTTGTTCGATATCTAGTCGGCGGTATGGGAACGCCTCCGGCACCCGCTGGCGTTGCCAACGTCGCGTCCGGCTATTCCGTCGATTCGTCGGCGATTACGAAGGCGTCAATTCCAGCACCGCGCACCGAAGTCGCACCTGTGCGTGGTCCAAACGAACTACGAAGTGCGCCCGCGGTTCGTCGAGCGGTACCGGAATTGAAGATCGTGACAAAGCCTGCTCAGGAAGCGCGTCGCCCCGATGCGCCACCTCAACGGGATTCGACGCGACGTATCTACTTCGCGACGGAGCGTTGCCGCGCAACCTGATACATCGGAGTCGAGTTCCCCTGCTGCAGCCGCGACCGTCCCAGACTGCTCGACAGGCTCCTCCACTGCTCGCTTCGACGCCAAATCCCGCGGGATAATTGAGAACGACGCAAGTTCAAACGTCGTTTATTCCGATCGGGATCGGAGACGTCCGGCCACCACAGATGGTCGACTCTGATGAGCTTCCGCGGCCGACCGTGGCCGGATGGAGGACGGACACCAACACGATAGAGCTGATCGTGTCTGAAGACGGAAGTGTCGAGCACGTCAAGTTGTTAACGGCGCCCCAGCGTATGACGGATGTAATGCTTCTCAGCCGCGCGAAGCTCTGGAAATTTGCCCCGCTCTGAAAGACGGACAACCTGTGCCGATACAGGGTGATCGTGACGTGGGAAGTCAATCCGTAACGTAACCGGCCGGGTCGCTGCTGGATTACTTCGTAGACAGCCCGTTGTGAGATGTCACAACGGGCTTTCTCTTTGTTCCCAGGAGCAATCGTTCCCGCCGACTGAATCGTATCGTCGAGGTCGTCGACGGTGACGCGTGTAACGCTGCCACCGGCGCCGGCGGAATGATGAACCATGCCACCACGTAGGCAATCACGCCGAACACGATAGCCCCGGCAACGATGGACAACACAACCCAGGCGAGGCGCACGATGGTTGGATCGACGTCGAAGTAATCGGCGAGACCGCCGCACACGCCCGCGATGCGCCTGTCGGTTTGCGAGCGCACCAACCTCGGTCGCGCGACGTCGTTGCCGGCGGGGTCTCCGCGCGAGGCATCAGGATCCACGCCGCGACATAGGCGATAACGCCAAGCACGATTGCGCCCGGCCAGATCGACAGCACCACCCATGCGGCGCGAACCAGCGCCACATCGGCATCAGCGTACTCGGCCAGCCCGGCGCAGACGCCCCCCAGCTTCCCTCCGCGGGCCGGCGCACAAGGGCGTCGTTGTTTTCTCTCCATTTCACCTCTGCATACGGGTCTGGCGGCCCCACGGTTTCATCCTGAGAGCGCCTAATCCGGCGCCGCCGGCACAAGAGTGCCGAGAATATCTTTCAGCCGGCGCTGCACTTCATTCCGGAGGCCGCGTCGGACCGCCGCCCCCGCGTCGATTGTCACGCGCGGCGCATCCAGCGTCCCGCTGATCACCGCCGGAAGCAGCAACCGATTGCCTTCGCGCGTGAAACGGGCGAGATCGGTTCCCGCCTGCGCCGACAGCGCCTCGGAAAGCGACAAGTCCATGTGACCATCGAGCGCTTTGGTCGGAATGGTCAGCGTGCCCGCTCCGACGAGATCGAGGTCGGGTGAATGCAGCGACAACGCTGACGCCGCGACGACCTGGTGAATCAGCGCGAACGTCGCGTCGATGCGGTCGAAGTTGTCGGTCGCGGCGCCGGCATTCGGCGCGGGCCGGCCGAAGAACAGCACGACCGTCCGCACGAGCCCGAGACGCTTCACCGCGCCACTCGCGATCGTCGCTGTTCCTCACCGGTCGCCGCCGCAATCGCGTCGCCGATCGTCGCGCCGCGTCCATTGAACGTTCCGCTGCCTGACAATCGGCCGCTGATCGTGTCGGCAACGCCGCCGAATGCCGCGAGCTGTGCAACGTCGAGATCCGCGATCTGCGCCCTCACGGTCGCTCGCAGTGCGCCGACCTCCGAATCGATGTCGAGCGAACCCGCGGTAACGTCCGCCAAACAACTGGAAGGTCACCGGTGACAGCGTGATGCGATTGCCCTGTGCCACGAGCGTGGTCGAAAACTGTCGCACGTCGACGCCGCTCGCCCGCGCGGTTTCAGAGCTGATGCGCGCGACGATACGGCCTGGCAGCGGACCGGATGCTGAGGTGTCCGTTCTCGGCGAGCGCGGCGCGAACGCATCGGCGAGCGCGATGAGGTCGTCGACGTCGACGTGGCCAGCCTTCACCTGCAGCTGCGCGTCGAGTCTCGGCGAGATCTGCACGAGGCCGCTCGCTTCGAGCGATGTCGTTCCCGCCGCGGCCGTGAAGCGTTCGAGATTCAAATGCGCGCTCGACAGCGACGAGCGCGCAGAGACGGTGATTTGCCGACCCCGGCTCGCAAGCGTGACGTTCTGCAGCGTGATTGCGCGGACCGATACGATCTGCAAGCCTCCCGTTGTCGAAGGTGCCGCGGGACTTCCACCTGGTTGCGGGTAACGTGAACGGAAGCGGCATGTCGATGCGGCTGTCGGAGACTGCGACTTCAGCGTCCTCGATGCGCCGCGACCACAGCGGCTTCAGTCCCGTGGAGACCTGCACGTCGGCGAGCAAGATGCGGACCGGTTCGCCTGCGCGGACACCGCGAAGGGTGATAGCCGGCCGCGGAAAGATGCGTGCGCCCGCGCTGCCGATGGTGACCGGCTGGCCGAGCCATTTCGTCGCCTCCCGCTCGAGCGCGATGCGCACGCCATCGCCGCTCAGGAACCAGTAGAGGCCGATGGCCATCGCCACCACCACGAACAACGATGACGCCGAGGGCCAGCAGGATGAGGCGGCGAATCACTGATTCAGCCTATAAGGTAACAAGGAACCGTGCCGGAGCTCCCTGACATCCTGCTGTATCTCCACGCGCTGAAACCGAGAATCGTCGGGCGGCGAGTCACAGGGGTAAGACTCGCCAATCCTTTTCTCCTGCGTTCCGTGGACCCGCCGCTCTCGAGCATCGAAGGAAGGAAAATCGTCGGCCTTCGGCGGCTCGGCAAGCGGATCATCCTCGAGGCGGAAGGAGAACTGTTCCTCGTCTTTCACCTGATGATCGCGGGACGCTTTCGATGGAAACCGCCCGGGACCTCGATTCCGGGCAAGGTGGGACTCTTCGCGCTCGATTTCGACGAGGGCACGCTGATCCTCACCGAGGCAGGTTCGAAACGACAGGCATCTCTCCACGTCGTCGCGTGGGTCGATGCGCTCGCCCAGCACGATCGGGGAGGGCTCGAAGTGATGGAGGCCGATCTCCCGGCATTCGCGGAGGCGCTGCAACGCGAGAACCATACGCTCAAGCGGGCGTTGACCGACCCGCATCTGTTCAGCGGAATCGGTAATGCGTATTCGGATGAAATCCTTCATGCCGCGCGCATGTCGCCCTTCAAGCAAACAGGCGGCATGACGGACGAAGAGATTCGGCGTCTCTATGACGCGGTGCGGCTGACGCTCTCGCAGTGGACGGCGAGATTGCAGCGCGAAACCGGCGATGCGTTTCCGAAAAGGTCACCGCGTTCAGAGAAGGCATGGCGGTCCACGGCCGCTATCGCCAGCCCTGTCCCGACTGCGGCGCGCCGGTCCAGCGCATCGTCTACGCCGCAAACGAAGCCAATTACTGCCCCAATTGCCAGACCGGAGGGCGGCTGCTCGCGGATCGGTCGTTATCCCGGCTCCTGAAGGATGACTGGCCGCGCACGCTCGACGAGCTCGAACGGCGCCGGTCGTCGTAGCCGCCAAAAATGAATCGCGGCCCTGTAACCTGTTCCCCGTCTCCTGTGTCCCTCCAGCGTCTGGTCATATTCGTGTGCCTTGCGCTGTGTCCCGCCGCAGCCCGTGCGCAGCCCGCGGCGGAGCTGCGATGGGGCGGTGATGCCGAAGGTGGCGCGCCGTACGTCGAGGCGGATCCGAACGATCCGCTCGCGCGTCGTCGGATTCGACGTCGACGTCGCACAGCTGCTGGCATCCGCTCTGGGCGAACGCCGCGCTTCATCCAGGTTGGCTTCACGAGCATCGATGCGGCTGCGGCGCGCGGTGACTTCGACGTCGGCCTGAGCGGCATCGAAGACAGCGCGGCTCGCCGCTCGCGCCTCGCGGTCACGATTCCATACTACGAGTTCCGCGAAGTGCTGACCGTTCGAGCGACGGACGAGGACCGGTTCCGGTCGCTCGGCGATCTCCGGGGACACCGCGTCGCGACGCTGGGCGCGACGCTCGCGCACGACCTGCTCGCCGACGCGCAGGCTCGCGACGGTGTCGTCCCCGTCACATACGAGGATGACGTGCATCCGTACAGCGATCTCGTGCTCGGTCGCGTCGACGCGGTCGTGCTCGACGCGCATCCTCGCGCAGCGTGGCGTGCGGCGAAACTCCGGATTGACGAATCAGCCGGCCGCATTGGCAGTCGGTCACTACGTCGGCATCCTGGCGCCGGGCCAGACCGACATGCGCAATCGGATGAACATGGCGCTCCGGGACGCCATGCGCGACGGCCGGCTCGAAGCCATCTTCAAGCGCTGGGCCGTGTGGAACGAAGATCAGCCGCGGCTCTACGCGCGCGTGGTGGGCGACCTCTCGACCTATCCCGTCGCGGCCTCGAGTCTCGCCTCCGGCGGGACGGAGCCCGTCAACGATGACTCCATGGGAGGCCGCACGCCGGTACTCGCCGGCGCTGCTGAACGCGGCGGTCATCACAATCGTGTTGTCGTGTTTATCGATGGCGCTTCGCCGTCGTTGCCGGGGCGCTCATCGCGAGCGGCCGCATCTACGGGAACGCAGCGCTGCGCATCGCGCTGGCCGGATACGTCGAGGTCATCTCGGGGACGCCGCTGCTGCTGCAGCTGTTCGTTCTCTACTTCGGGCTCGCCGCATTCATCCAGCTGCCGGCATTCGTGGCGGCGCTTGCTCGGCCTCGGTCTCAACTACGCCGCCTATGAGAGCGAGATTTATCGCGGCGCGCTCGAGGCCGTGCCGACCGGGCCAGCTCGATGCCGCGCGCACGCTCGGCTTCAGCGAGCGCCAGATCCTCATGCTCGTGCGGGCGCCGCAGGCGTTCAGGCTTGCGCTCGCGCCGATGACGAACGACTCTCGTCGCGCTGCTGAAAGACAGCTCGCTCGTCTCGGTGATCACCGTCGTTGAGCTCACCAAGGAGACGTCAATCTTCGCCGCGAACATCGGCAGCTGGGTCGTTCCAGGCATCATGTGTGCCGGCCATCTATCTGGCGATGTCGCTTCCGCTGGCGCGGCTCGCGCGCCGCATCGAGCGCCGGTTGCGACTGGCATGACCGTTCTCGAGGTCCGCTCGCTCGAGGTGCGGCGAGGAGGCGCGCATGATTGTCGCGGGTGCGTCGTTTGACGGCCTCGCGCGGAGAAATCCTCGCGCTCATGGGGGCGTCAGGGGCGGGCAAGACCACGATCCTGCCGCGCGATTGCCGGTCTGGATCCGATCGTCTCGGGGACGGTTTCCATCCCTCGACCGGTCGGAATGGTGTTTCAATTCCATCATCTCTTTGCGAACATGAGCGCCCACAGGAACGTATGGCTGGCGCCCGTCCACGTGTTCAGGCATCCTCGCGCCGATGCCGAGCGCCGCGCGCAGGAGCTGCTCGTTTCGCTTGGCGTCGGCGACCGGGCGTTGGCCATGCCTCACGAGCTGTCAGGCGGTGAAGCGCAGCGGGTGCGCGATTGCGCGTGCGCTCGCCATCGAGCCGCCGGTGCTGCTGATGGACGAGCCGACGGCCTCGCTTCGATCCAGCTCGCCGCGGAGACCTGGCGGCGACGCTTCGCCAGCTGGCGACCGACGGGCGAACCATCGTGATCGCGACGCACGACGCCGAGTTCGCCCGCGCGTGCGCGCACCGCGTCCTGAGCGTCGAGCAGGGTCGAGTCCGTGATGTATCGTAGAGGCCGTTCGAATCCCGAATCCCTGGATCCCGGATCCCGATCCACGATCCCGACAGATTGCCCTGACTATGTCGAGCGCGACACCGACCGTAAGATCCGACACCGAAACAAGCTTCATTACCGGTTCAATCACTGGCCGATCTGGATTTTCGTCTTCTTCATCGCGCCCGGTCCGCTGACCTTCGATCTGTTCGAACGCGGCTTCGATCGAAGCCTCATGGCGTGGCTCGGCGGTCGTGCTCGCCGGAACGGCCATCGCCGGCCTCCGCGGCCGCCTGCCCGGATGCGAGCCGCGTCCCTACATCATCCGCTTCACCGAGGATCGGCCGAACCTGCTCTATCGCCGCGTGTGTTACACGACGGCATGGGGAGAAGTCGTCGCGTTCGCGGTGCTGAATATCGCCGGCCTGGTCTGGGCGCTCGCCACCGGCATGTGGCGCCTGAAGCAGATGTACGCGGTGGCCTATTTTCCGATCGCCGGCACGATCTGGCTGCTCGGCGCGCTGGGGCGCCTTCCGCGCGTGAAGGCCGTCGACGCAGGGCGAAGGACACGAACGCCGTGTACTTTACGGATCGGTGTGGGCGGTCGCGATCGCGCACCCGATTCCTGTGGTTACTCTGGAAGGTCGTTCCGGAGACGCGCGCCGGCGATGCCATCAAGCTCATTGTCTTCGTCGGCGTGCTCGCGCTCGTCGGATCACCTGTCACGCCTCGGTTTGCTTCCGCGCACCCGTCCGATCGTTCCCGGCGAATTGGCGTCGATATCCAGAATTGACCCTTCTCCTCGCCCGCTGCCCACTGTCCATTTGCCGACTGATATGGCTGAAGGCCATGAAGGCTGGGACGACTATGCGCCGTTCTACGACTGGGAGAACGCACGCACGCTCGGACGGCGTGATGTTCCGTTCTGGCGAACGCTTGCGCTCCAGTCGGACGGGCCGGTGCTCGAGCTCGGTTGCGGCACCGGACGCATTTCGATTCCGCTTGCGCGTGCAGGCGTGTCGGTTGTTGGCATCGATCGGTCCGACGCCATGCTGGCGCGTGCGCGTCAACGAATCAGGCGCGGACGGCTGACGTCGCGCGCGCGATTGATTCGCGGCGACATCCGCGCGCTGCCGTTTGGCCGCATCAACATTCCCGCTCGTCGTGCGCGCCGTACGGCGTGCTGCAGTCGCTGCTGCGCGAACGCGATCTCTGGGCGCCACGCTGCAAGGCGGTCGCGCGCGTCCTGCAAGCCGGGCGCAACGTTCGGCATCGAGCTGCGTTGCCGACCTGCCCTCGTGGGACGAGCATAAGAAGCGCGTGAGCCTGTCAGGGTGGCGAGGCGGCTGCCGCGGCGCGCACGTGACGCTCGTCGAAACCGTGCGGCAGGATCGTGCAGCGGCGGCTGACCATCTTCGATCAGCAGTTCATCGAACGCCGCGGCGCGCGCCGCCGGACGCATGCCTTTTCGCTGACCTTTCGGACGCTCTCGGTGCCGCAGATGACGCGCCGGCTCGAGAAGGCGGGCTTTGAGATCTCGGCGCTGCTGGGCGATTATCGCGGCGGGCCGTGGGATCCTCGCGCCGACGTCTGGATGATTCTGGCGCGCAGATGTTAGAATCAGCGGTCGCTTTTCCCTTGTGTTTTCTGGAGTTTACGCATGTCAGGCCATTCCAAGTGGCGCACAATCAAGCATAAGAAGGGTGCCGCTCGACGCCAAGCGCGGCAAGGTCTTCACCCGCATCATCAAGGAACTGTCGGTCGCCGCCCGCAACGGCGGCGGCGATGTCGACATGAACCCGCGCCTGCGGACGATCGTCGCCGACGCCAAGGCGCAGAACATGCCGCGCGAGAACATCGAGCGCGCGATCCGCCGCGGCACGGGCGAGGAACCCGGCGTCTCCTACGAGGAAGTCACCTACGAAGGATACGGGCCCGGCGGCGTCGCGCTGCTGATCCAGACCCTCACCGACAACAAGAACCGCACGGTCGGCGAGATCCGTCACCTGCTCGGCAAGCACGCCGGCAACCTCGCCGCCGAGAACAGCGTGGCGTGGATGTTCTCGCGGAAGGGTCAGATCGTCGTCGAGAAGGGAAAGGCCGACGAAGAGAAGCTCCTCACGGCCGCGCTCGACGCCGGCGCCGACGACATGAACGACGACGAGAGTGGATGGGAAATCGTCTGCGCGCCGGAGAACTTCGAGAAAGGTGCGCGACGCCGTGAAGGGCATCGGCGTCGAGCCGGCCAGTGCCGAGGTCGCGATGATTCCGCAGAACTACGTCGAAGCTCACCGGCAGCGAAGCGCAGCAGATGCTGCGGCTGATGGAGGCCATCGAAGAGCATGACGACGTGCAGCACGTCTGGGCGAACTTCGACATCGAGGAGAAGGAGATCGAGGCCTCGCTCGCGTGAGAATCTTCGGCATCGATCCCGGCTCCGAGCGCACCGGCTACGGATGCGTGGAGATCGGATGGACGCCGGCATCATCTCGTGGCCTGCGGCGCGATTGCCGCGCCGCCGGGCGACACCTTCCCGACACCGGCTCGCACGTATCCACGCGGAACTGTCGGCGCTGCTCGGTTCATGCCGTCCTGACTGCGTCGCCATCGAAAACATCTGTTCTACGCGACGAACGTCCGCAGCGCGCTGAAGCTCGGTCATGCGCGCGGCGTCGCGATGCTGGCTGCCGTGCGAAGCGGGCTGCGACGTCATCGAGTACACACCGGCCGAGATCAAGCGCGCGGTCGTCGGTTACGGCCGCGCGGAGAAGAACCAGATCGGTCAGATGGTGAAGCTTCTCCTCGGTCTCACCGCCGCGCCGTCTCCGCACGACGCCGCCGATGCGCTGGCGGTCGCGATCTGTCATCTGCATTCGATGCCTCCGGCCGGCCTGAAGGCGGCCCCGACGTGCACCGAATCGGGCCGGCTTAGCCGGCGCAAACCGCGCTCCTGGCGCCAGCACCGTCCTCCTACCCTCGGATGATCGCGTTTCCTTCGGGGTCGCGTCCTCGACAAACATCCCAACCGAATCGTGGTCGATGTGAACGGCGTCGGATACGAGCTGCATGTGCCGTTGTCGACGTGCTACGACGTCGGCGACACCGGATCGGACGTCTCGCTGCGCGTGCACACGCACGTCCGCGAGGACGCGCTGCAGCTCTTCGGGTTTCTCACATCGCTCGAGCAGCTGCTCTTCGAGCGGTTGATTGGCATCAGCGGCATCGGGTCCCAAGCTCGCGATCGCCGTGCTGTCGGGGATCGAGAGCCGCGAGCTCGTGGTATCGCGTGCAGCGCGCGGACGTCGCGCGTCTCACGCAGCATTCCAGGCATCGGCAAGAAGACCGCCGGAGCGTATCGTGCTCGAGCTTGAAGGATCGCCTCGGCGATGTCGCCGTGCCGAGCCGACGCGGGCGCGGGAACAGCGGCCGAGCGCCGATCGACTGCGCGACGACCTCGTCTCGGCGCTCGAGAACCTGGGCTATCATCGGCCGCTGGCTGAGAAAGCGCGCGGATGCGGCGCGCGCGCGCGATAGCGGCGCCGCGTTCGAGGATGCGCTTGAAGAGCGCGCTCCGGGAACTGATGCGATGAACGACTCGCGTCGTAGGACGACCGTCGGACCGCCGGACGCGTCGAAGACGACGCCCAGCATGAGGCGGGACTCCGTCCGCGGTCGCCTGGACGAGTCATCGGCCAGGATCGCGTGCGCGACAACCTGCAGGTGTCGATCGCCGCGGCGCGCGGGCGCAAGGAAGCGCTCGATCACGTCCTGCTGTACGGACCACCGGGTCTCGGCAAGACCACGCTCGCCTACGTGATCGGCAACGAGCTGGGCGTGCCGGTGCGCGCGACAGCCGGGCCGGTTATCGAGAAGGCGGGCGACCTGGCCGCGATGCTCACGAACGCCTCCAGCAGCACGAGGTCCTCTTCATCGACGAGATTCATCGTCTGGCGCCCGGCGATCGAAGAGATCCTGTATCCGGCGATGGAGGATTACGAGCTCGACATCGTGATCGGCCAGGACCCAGCGCGCGGTCGGTGAAGGTGCCGGCTGCAGAAGTTCACGCTCGATTGGCGCGACGACGCGCGCCGGCCTGCTGACATCGCGCCGCTTCGGGCGCGGTTCGGCATCGTCCACCGCCTCGACTTCTACAACGACGCGCGACATCGAGGAGATCGTCCGCCGCTCCGCGCGGATCCTCGACGGTGCCGATCAGACGAGGACGCGGCCACTGGAGATTGCGCGGCGGTCACGCGGCACGCCGCGCATCGCGAACCGCCTGCTGCGGCGCGTGCGCGACTACGCGCAGGTCCGCGCCGACGGACAGCATCACCGGCGACGTGGCGCGCGCCGCGCATGAAGCTCCTCGAGGTGGACGATCACGGCTTCGACGAGGTGGACCGCAAGCTCCTTGCGGACGCATCATCGACAAGTTCAGCGGCGGTCCGGTGGGCGTCAACAGCATCGCGGCCGCCATCAACGAAGAGAAGGACGCGATCGAGGACATCTACGAGCCGTTCCTGATCCAGGCCGGCTTTCTCGATCGCACGCCGCGCGGCCGTGTCGCCACGGCCCGCGCCTATCGAATACTTTCGGGCTCACAGCGCCCGCGAGGGGTTCCGGACTGTGGTAATCGATCCGTCCGTCGCGCACGGTTCGCCGCGCGCGCATCTCCAGCCTGGCGACCTACGTGCCGCCACGGCTGCTCACCAACGCCGATCTCGAGCGACTCGTCGAGACGACCGATGAATGGATTCTTCAGCGGACGGGCATCCGCGAGCGGCACATCGTCGATCCGGGCGTGGCGACGTCCGACCTCGCGGCCGAAGCCGCGCGCGAGGCCATCTGCCGCGCGGGCCTGACGCCCGCCGACATCGACTTCATCGTCGTCGGCACGACGACCCCGGACATGATGTTTCCGAGCACCGCGTGCCTGGTGCAGACCAAGATCGGCGCGACGCGCGCGTGGGGATTCGACCTCGGCGCCGCGTGTTCCGGCTTCACCTACGCCCTGACGACCGCGGCGCAGATGGTCTCCGCCGGGCGGCAGCGAGCACGCGCTGGTCATCGGCGCCGACGTCATGTCGAGCATCATCGACTACACCGATCGCACGACGTGCGTGCTGTTCGGCGACGGTGCGGGCGCCGCGGTCGTCGAGGCGTCCGGACGACGATCGACATCGGCATCATCGACTTTCGAGAACTACATCGGACGGCAGCGGCGGCGATGCGTTGTGCATGCCCGGCCGGCGGCAGCCTGCGCCCGGCCTCGAAGGAAACCGTCGACCAGCGCCTGCACTACGTGAAGCAGGACGGCGCGACCGTGTTCAAGTTCGCCGTGCGCAACACCGAGGAGGCGCGCGTCGAGGATTCTCGACGCGCAACGGCGTCAAGCCGTGTGAGATCGACCTCGTTCGTGTCGCATCAGGCCAACCGGCGGATCATCCTGTCGGCGACCGAGAAGCTCGGGATACCCGCACGAGAAGGTCGTCATCAACATCGAGCGTTTCGGCAACACGACGGCGGGGACGATTCCGCTCGCGCTCAACGACGCGGTCGAGCAGAAGCGGCTGAAGCGAAGGCGATCTGCTGCTGCTCGCGTCGGTCGGCGCCGGTTTTACTGTCGGCACCGTGTTGATGCGCTGGGGGCTCAAGCAGTAAATCCCAAATCCCAAATCCCAAATCCCAAATCTCCAAGCGGTCCCAAGACGAATATGTCACGATCGGTTATCTTGGAAGTTGGGAGCTGGTCAATTGGGCGTTGTCAGGATCAGATCGCTCACATCGCGGCACAACGAGCAGCGGCTCGCGGCGCTGCGTCGCGCATCGCCGAGCTGCTCGATTCGGCGTTCCGTCGTGCCCGGACACGAACTATCGGATCGGCCTCGACCCGATCATTGGCCTGATCCCGATGATGGGCGATCTGGCGTCTCCGCTTTTCACCATCGGCCTGCTCTGGCAGGCGTACGACCTCCGGATTCCGAGGGTCGTGCAGCTGCGGATGATCTTCCACGCGGCCATCGATGGCCTGGTCGGCGCGGTTCCGTTGCTTTGGGGATCTGTTCGACTTCGGATGGAAGGCCAACCAGCGGAACCTCGCGCTGCTCGAGCGTCACGCGTACGAAGAGCGGCACCCCGAGCGCCGGCGACTGGCTGTTCGTCGTCGGCATGACCGTGCTGCTCATGGCGATTGCGCGCCCTTCCGTTCGTCGCTCGGCGGATCTGGCGATCTCGTACGGCTCAGCGCGCGTCTGCTCTGATGGCAAAGGCCAGCGGCGTCCCTGCAATGCGCGCGCGTCTTCCTGCTCTCGCCCGCGAATCTCGGCGGCATCCGCGCGCAGATGATGCTGTCGCCGCGAGCGCAGTTCCAGCTGCGCGCGACAGCTTCAGAGCGACGCCGGTGCTCCCGCTCGGAGAGATTTTCAGCTTCGTGAGCGGCCTGTAGCTTCCGCGGGAAGCTGGCCTACGCACGGCGGTTCGCGCAACCGCCCGATCGCGGCTGATCCGGTCGCCGCCGGTGGCGTCCTCGTCATCACGTCGAACGCGGGACTGCGGGCTCGGTCGACACCATCGTCACGGTCGAGTCGTTTCGGGCATTTGCGACGGGCGAGCATCGATCTCCGCAACCCGACGTACGCACGCCGCTCGAGCAGTCAGCGAAGGTGCTCCGCGGACGCGATCGGCCCCGACTGCGACGTCGTGCTGCTTCGGCAGCGTCGCGATCGGAAAGTACGTCGACCTGCTCCTGCCGATATTCGGCGATCGCCTGATGTTCCCGCCCGATTTCGTCGGGCGCGGCGACATGAGCCGCGGCGGTCTGATGCTGCGCTGCGTCGGACGGCGGGCATTCGAGCTTGCCCTACGTGCCTGATCGCGGGCGCGACCCGCCACGGGCAGCGTGCCGCCGAAGCTCGAACCGCTCAGACCACGAAGCAGGAAAACAAGTCTTCGCGTTCTTCGTGGTTGAATTTCTTCGTGGCCCAGGTTCGAATACCTGCCGAGGGTGACGCGACGCTGATCAGTTGGACCCACGAAGCCACGAGGTCCGTCTCACGAACCTTCACAAGCCGTTCTGGCCGGAGCGCGGCATCACGAAGGGGATGCTCATTCATGCATTACGCCGGACGTGGCGGACCGCTCCTGCCGCACATCCGCGACCGCGCGATGGTGATGAAGCGCTATCCCGCACGGCTGGTCGGGCGAGTTCTTCTTCATGAAGCGCGCGCTGGTCCCGCGGCCCGAGTGGATTCGCACGTGCACTGATCTCCCACGGTTCCGGCAACGTCATCGACTTCCCGGTCATCGACGACGTGGCATCGCTGTTGTGGGTGATCAACCTCGGCTGCATCGACCTCAATCAGTACGGTACGCGGTGCGACGACATCAGACCGGCCCGACTACGTCCACTTCGACCTCGACCCGGGCGCCGGGCGCGACCTTCGACCAGGTTCGCGAATCGTCGCTCATTGTCCGCGACGCGCTCGAAGGCGTTGAAGATGAAGCCGCTCGTGAAGACCGAGCGGCTCGAAAGGTCTTCTACAGCTATGCGCCGCATCGTGCGCGCTCCGGTACAAAAGACAGTGTGGGACGTTCGCTGAAGGCGCTGGCGGTAGCGCTCGCGTCGCGGAACCCGGCGCTCATGACGTCGAATATCGCAAGGAGAAGCGTCCGAAAGGGCGCGTGCTCGTCGACTACAACCAGAATCGATGGGGAGCACGCTCTGCCAGCATCTATTCCGTGCGGCCGACTCCAGCTTGCCACCGTCTCGACACCCCTCGAATGGAGCGAGGTCTCGCGCGCGCGTCCGCATCGAGGACTTCCGCCTCGATAACGTTCGCGCACCGGATTGCGAAGGTCGGCGACCTCTGGAAGCCGCTGCTCGTGTCCCGTGGCCGGACCGACCTGGGAAAATTCGTGTAAGGCTGCCGCCATTTGTTCAAGATCGGCGCAACGATCGTTGACGGTTCGCCCGAGGCTTGAACACCGTGTCGAAAGATCCGACACGGCTCACGCCTTGCGGGCGCGGTTGCTTCGATCGGCACAGGCGAACGCACGCCGCACGTCGTCAGAAAACCGCCGCTCTCGCAAAGAGTTGATTCACATCAACTTCCGGATGCGGGTGCGCTCGTGGCAATCCGATTGCTCCGGCGCTCACTGGTTCCCCATGGCCCTGGCTTTCGATCCGACCTCCCGTCCTGCGGCGCACTGGCTGCGCCGGTCCTCGTCCCGACCAAACGTCCTCGCGCAGCAACCGTCGCATTCGCGCCCGGCGCTCGGGGCGATCACTTCGAGAGCGCGATCTCATAACCGAGGAGCAGCTGAAGGCAGCGATCGAGCAGCAGAAGAAGACGAGCCGCCGCCTCGGACAGGTGCTCATCGACATGAGTGCCACCACGCAGGACGCCGTGCTCGGCGCCCTCAGTATTCAGCTCGGACTGCCGGGCATCCGCATCAATGCGCTACCGTGGACGCCGAGGCCATCGGCGCGCTTCCCGAAAGGTCGCGCGACGTCACGGCGCCTTCCCCATCTCCAAGGTCGGGACCACGCTGACGACCGTCGCCGTCGCCACGCCACAGGATCTCGAGGCGACCGACGATCTCGCTTCGCATCGGGCTGCGAAATCCGCACGGTGGTTGCGCTCGAGGACGAGATCGCCAACGCGCTCGATCGCTACTATCAGACCGACGGCATCCCGCATCAGCTCGCGCAGGAGGCCGAGGAGGTCATCGTCGAAACGCCGTTCGTCGATCGGCGGGCCGGTGCAGACCGGCGCCAGGGACGCGGCGGCGGCCGCCGCGCGACCGACCTGGTCTACGAGAATCCGGACAAGTTCGACGAGGCGGCCGAGCGATCGGCGGTGACGATCCTCGACCGCGTGCTCGCGCGGGCGGCCGGCGAGGGCGCGAGCGATATCCATCTCGAGTCGACGCTCGACAGCTTCCGCGTCAGGTTCCGCGTGGACGGCACCTTCCGCGAGATCGCGACGTTCGCCCCGCAGCTTGCCGCACCCGTGGTCGCGCGGCTGAAGGTGCTTTCAGGAATGGACATCGCGGAGCATCGCCTGCCGCAGGACGGCCGCTTCAGCGCGACCGTCGGAACGCGACGGCTCGATCTGCGGGCTCCACTTACCCGACGATGTTACGGCGAAAAGGCCGTCCTCCGTCTGCTCGACCGCTCGACGCTGCGCCTGCACCTCGAGACGATGGGCATGCGGGGCAAGGTGCTCGAACAGTTCCGCAACCTCATTCGGCGGCCCGAAGCGCATGATTCTCGTCACCGGACCGACGGGCAGCGGGAAGACATCCACGCTCTATGCGAGCCTCGCCGAGCTGGTGGAAACCGGGAAGCACATCATCACAATCGAGGATCCCGTCGAGTACGCGCTGTCCGGCGTCAACCAGGGACAGACCAACGAGAAGGCGGGCTTCACATTCGCGCGAGGGCTCCGCGCCTATCCTCCGGCAGGACCCCGACGTCATCGCGATGGTCGGCGAGATTCGCGACCCGGAAACGATGTCCAACCGCGGTCGAAGCCTCGCTCACGGGCCACCTCGTGTTCTCGACGCTTCACACCAACAGCGCCGTTGCGACCGTCGCCCGCGTCGTCGACATGGGACTCGAGCCGTATCTGCTCTCGTCCTGCCTCGTGGGCATCGTCGCGCAGCGCTCGTGCGGCAGTATTTGTCCGACCTGCCGGACCAGAGATGCCGACCCGTCCGGCGTCGCGCATCTCTTTCCCGGTGGCGCGCCCGAGACGCTGCATCGCGGCAAGGGATGCCAGGACTGCCGCGGCACCGGCTACAGGGCCGCGTCGCGATCCACTGAGCTGATGGCGATGAACGGGAGCTGCGGAACCTGATCCTGGAGCGCGCATCCGAGAGCAGGCTGGCGGAAGCGGCCGCTCGCGCGGGCATGATGGCGCTGCGTGACGAATGCCTCGCGCGCGTCATGGAAGGCGAGACGACGCTGGAAGAAGTCGTCAGGCTGACGCAGGACCGATCGTAGGGCCGCCCCTACTCGCCCAGGAGTTCGCCGATGGGTTTGAGGTCTTCGATCCGGTCGCAGAACGCCTTCACGACGACGAGCATCAGCGGCACGGCCAGCAGCGTTCCCCAGATTCCCCAGACGAAGCTCCAGAAGATGAGGCCGATGAACATCGCGACCTCGTTGGTGCGCGCCGCCCGGCTCGACAGCCAGGGTGTCAGCAGCCAGCCTTCGACGCTTGTAATCACGATGGACACGCCGGACACGTAGAGCGCCATCCCGATGGTCACCGAACTGCAGGAACGCGGCGATCGCGGTCGCGCCGGCGACGATGACGGGACCGAAGTAGGGGACGCTGTTGAATATGCCGGCCGCGACGCCCCAGAGGGCCGGGTGATTGACGCCGAGCCACCTGAATGCGAGCCACGTCGCCACGCCGACAATCACGCTGGTGACGATCCGCAGGAGCAGGAATTTCTCGATCTGCGCGTCGATCTCGTTGAGGATCTGGACGGTGATCTTCTTTTTCTCGAACGACGGCCCCGCCAGCTTCACCAGCTTGCGCTTGACGATGTCGCCGGACGCGAGCAGGAAGAAGACGAAGAACAGTATCGAGCATCGCCTCGCCTGCAAAGGCGACGGCACCTGCCGATCCCCAACTCAGGTAGCCGCGGACGTCGATGGCCGGCTCTTCGATCTGGACCCGCTGGACGCCCGCGGACACCGGATTCCGCGCGCGGACGTTTCGTCGGCGGCCTTCTGCAGCTCGTTGGCCGCCTTCTGTCTGCTCGATGGTGCCTGGCTCCGGAATCGGAATCCCGCAGCGCGACGCGCAGTTTCGCGGCGCGCGTCGGGCACGGAGGCCACCATCGCCATCGCGTCGTCCGAGAGCGCGTAGCCGGCGTAGAACAGGCCTCCGCTGAACAGGAGCATCACGATTGCGGCGGCTATGAGCGCGCGGCAGGCGCCCCCGGATCAGCAGCTCGACGACCGGTTCGAGGCGCATAAGCTGATGAGGACGCTGAGCACGATCGGGATGAACACTTCCCGCGCCCAATCGGGCAAGTCCCACGGCCGACGCCGCCGCGATGACGACGAAGCGCGACGCTGCGCACGCTTGACGTCGATCGGGGCCGTCGTCTCCGGCTCGGGTTCAGGGCGCGCGGCGACGCAGTTCTGTGCGTCGTTCAGGCATCTGGCTCCCGCGGTCCGCTTTCGCCGCGTTCCGGCTCTGGTCCGCCTTCGCCGCTCTGCGGCTTCGGCGAGAACAGGCGGGACAGGCGAGGCGGCCGCGACGGCAAGACCGGCGCGGCGCTGCAGCGCCTTGTTGATCGCCACCGCCGCCTTC
>ERZ1370068.8686-contig-7520_pt1 | contig 39276 bp, 40 predicted proteins | sample MGYA00561227_ERZ1370068 | MGnify/ENA primary metagenome ERZ1370068 (study PRJEB38410, sample SAMEA6850437) | metagenome | study: Metagenomic assessment of the ecological functions of the soil: analysis of the soil microbiota associated with the...
ATTGTGCTTTGGTTTCAGTTACGTATTGCTTACCCCGACGTCATCGAGCGCGTCGGCGGTCAGGGCGCCCAAGTCTCAAGACGCACCACAACGTCGGCGGCCGGCGCGTGCGAAGCTCGGCCTCAAGCTCATCGAGCCGCGCGCGAAACTGTTCAGGACGAGGTGCGGGCCCTGGGCGCGAGCTGGGGCTTGCGCGGTCACTTCGTCGACCGGCACCCCGTTCCCGGGCCCCGGACTCGCGGTGCGCACGCCCGGCGCGGATCAACGCGCGCGACCTCAGTGCGGCGCAACAGGCGACGCCAGTCGTCCTCGACGAGGCCGCGGCGCGCGGTGCGCCACTACCGCACCTGGCAGGCGTTCGCCGTGCTGCTGCCCGGTCCGCACGGTCGGCGTGCAAGGGGACGAGCGCACGCTACGAGGACGTCATCGCGCTGCGCGCCGTCAACGCGCGACGGCATGACCGCCGACTGGTTCGCGGCTGCCCGCTCGACGCTGCTGCGCGCGCGTCGCCAGCGCATCGCCAACGAGGTGCGCGGCGTGAACCGCGTCGTCTACGACTGCACGTAGAAAGCCGCCCGCGCGACGATCGAGTGGGAGTGAGCGCGGCGGGATCGGCTGAAGCCGGATCGACGCGTGCGGGCCGCAGGACAGCTCGCCGCGGGCGGTCACCGGTGGCGAAGCGTTCTGCCGGCGATCGTGCCTCGGCGCCGCTGCTCACTGGCTGCAGGGCGTCGCACGCGCCGCTTCCGTAGAGACGCCGTCCGCGGTCAACCGTGTTGCGGGGCGCCGCCGCCCACCCCGCTCGTGGCGTCCCGTACTCGGCGCGCCGCGCGCCAGATTCGTCGCGCGCCGTCGTGTGGAGCGGAGCACCGACGCACGTTGAGCGACGCCGCCCGCGCGCTGGCCGAGCGCGCGCGCGCGGCGACAGCTGGCCGCATGGACGTGGGCGGCATCAGCCTCGGTTAGCGCCGGTAGACTGCGCCGCGCGGCGTGTCGCTCGCGTGGCGTTTCCGGCGCGGACACGCTGCTCGCCCGGCTCGCCTCGCTCGGCAGCCCGTGGGATTTGGGAGGCGGTGAGGCGGCGCGCCGATCTCGCCCTGGCGCGCGGTGAGCGGCGCGCGCCGGGCCGACTCGCCGACGCCGACCGGACGTCGTGGCCCGATGCCGAGCGCGCGGCGTGGCTGCTGGCGCGCGCGCACGCGCGTCCCGCTCGATGACCTGGCGCAGGCGATCGACCTTGCGCGGCAGCTCTGCGTGCTGCGCTATCGGCCCTGCCGCCGGCGGCTGGGGCGTGAGCTTCTCGAGACGCAGCTCGCGACGCGGGGCAGTGCTGACGTCGGCCACGATCAGGAAGGCTGCCGAGGTCGACGCGTTCCGCAGCGATCGGGACTCGGCGGCGCGGCGGCTGCGCGAGGCGCTCGGCGGCGCGCCGAGCGAGCGGCGATGGAAGTCGAGCTTCGTCTCGCCGAGATCCCTGCGCGCGCTGCGCCGCGACCCGGCCTCGAGCAGGCGCGCGCCTGGCGGCGCGCGCCGGACGCGCGCACGCGCGCCGCGTGCACGCTCGAGCGGCGCGGCTGCTGCGCGACGCCGACCGCACGTCCGGAAGCCTTCAAGGCCTACGACGCCGCGAACGCCTGCCGACGCCGATCTGGCCGTGCGCGAGAGCGCGATGTGGGGGAAGGCGCTCGAGCTGGAAAGACTTGAAGCAGCGCGCGCGCACGCGCCGCGTACCTCGAGGTCGCCGCGGCTCGGCGGCCGGCGCCGAAGCGACGCGCGCTGCGCGCGGGACTGCTGTCGTTCGCCGACAGCCGCCTCGCGCAGGCGCTCAGGCATGGCGCACGGAGGAGGGGGTGAGGGGATCGAGTTCTGGCGCGCCTTGATCCAGCGCGGCACCGCGCGGCGACGCCGACCAGGCGCTGGCCGACATCGCGCGGCGTCCGGGCTTCACGTTCTACCACCGCACCGCCGCGCGCGAGACGCTCGGCGTGCGGGGATGATGGAGCAGAACATCGCCGCCGGCGTGCGGCTCGGACTCGGCGTGCGCGACGCTCGGGCTCGTGCGCGATCTGCTCGGGGCTCGGCGCGACCGACGGGCGGCGTGCTGATCCTCAACGCTGGAGCGCCGATCGCTCGGCCGACGCCGACCGTGGCTCGGTGACGACCGCGCGGGCCCTGCTCCAGGGGCGCTGGCCTACGCGGCGGGGAAGACCCCGGTCGGTACCGGCCGGCCCCGCAGCGCGTTCGACGGCGTGCGCTCGACGGATTCCGACGCGGCGTGGGGGGCCGCGGTGTGGGCCTGCTGCCCGCCGGCGATTCGACTCATATGCGTGCCGTGGCCGGGTCGTGGGCCACCGACTCGTCTCGACGCGCCTCGCTCCTCTCCGCGCGATCAGCGCTGGCAGGAGAGCCGCTTCGATCCGGAACAGCGCGGTCGCTGCCAGCGGCACGCGCTCGGTCCCTACCAGATGAAGCGATCGACCGCGTCCGACGTTGCGCGCTGGCTGCGCGAGGCCGGCGCCGCCCGAGAGCACGCTCATGGATCCCGGGCTCAGCCTGCGTGCTACGGCGTCGCGTGCGCTGCGTCGTGCCGATGCGCACCGACCGACGGGCTGCGCGTCGATGGGTGCCCATCGCCGCCTGCCGGCGCCGGGCCCAACGCGCGCCTCTCCTCGGAGCACGCCGCCGAGATGCGCGCGAAGGCGCGGCGCCGCGCTGTACGCGGAGATGCTCGGCAAGTACGAGACCCGCGACTACGTGAAGCGCATCCTGGCGACGCGGCAGGCGCGATTGCCGCGAGCTCACGCCGCGCGTCCGGCCGTACGCCGGCGCCGAGCACCGCCGGTGGCGGATGCCGCCATGACGCGCCCGAGCTGGCGAGCGTGCCGATCTGATTCGAGGCGCTGCGCGGCAAGCGCTGGATCAGCGAGGCAGCAGCGTAAGGCGATCCATCTCGGGTTCCTGATCCTGCCGCTCGGCCTCCTCCGCAGAGTTGGCTGCCGTGGCCGCGCGGGCATCGCGCAATGGCGAATGCTGCTCATTGCGCTCGTCGTCGCGTCGATCGTGCTCGAGTTGGCGCGCCTCCACGAGGGATCGATTCCTGCCGGGTTCCGCCAGTTCTTCGGCGAGCTGATCCGCGACCACGAGCAGTTCAACCTGCTTTCTCGGCTGACGATCGCCATCGGTAGCCCGCTGATCGCGGCGCTGCTCGCGGTCGAGATCTTCCCAGCCCGTCGCCGCCGCCGCCTTGGAAGCCTCACCGTGCTCGGCGACGCGCTCGCGCCTCGCCGGCCGGGCCTACGGGCGCACGCGCGTCTTCACCACGAGCCTCGAGGGCTATGCCGCGGGGCTGGCGGGCTGCCCCTGCTGTGGGCGGGCTACGTCGTCGTGTTCGGCGGGCTCCGGTGGGAGATCGCCCTGATCGGGGCGTTGGTCGCAAGTCTTGTCGAGCTTCTGCCGATACCCCTGGACGACAACCCGGCATGACCCTGTTCGCCGGATACTCGATGAAGCTGCTCGGAGGCGGCTCGTGAGCCCTCGTCCCGCGGAAATCCCCGAAACCATCTTCGACGTCGCGATGCGCCTGGCGCGCGAGGAGCGGCCGGTCGAGGCGCTGCAGGCCGTGGAGCGCGGGCTGTCGAGTCCACCGACCGCGAGGCCCACGCCACCGCCGCGGCCACCGTGCTCAACGAGGTCGCGCGCGCGTGTCGGAGCGGATGGGCGACTCGGGCACGGCGGAGCGCGCGCTCCAGATCGCGATCGACTTGAGACCGCGATACGCCGACCTCCACTTCCGCCGCGCGTGCGTGCTGATACGACACCAGCGCCGCGCCGAGGCGCGCCGCTCGCTGGATGCCGCGCTGAGGCTCAGCCCCGCGCTACCTCGCGGCCCGCGTCGAGCGCGCGCTGCTCGACGCGCGCGAAGGGCTGGTCGGCGAATCGCTGGCCGCGCTGCGCCTGCTGTCGAGCGAGCACCCGATCGACGACTCGAACACGTTTCAGCAGGGCATTCAGAGTTTGGAGCGCGCGGACTGGGACGACGGCGCCGAGTCGCTGCTGAGGCGCTCGCTCGGGCTCGACGACGCGCACCTGGAAGAGGAGTTACGCCGCTTCCACACCCTGGTCGAGCAGGGCGAGGACGCGCGCGCCGCGGACGTGCTGCGCCAATTGGTGCCGCGGCACGAGGCCTATCCCGATCTCCATTTCCTGCTCCGGCAAGGGTCGAGCTGCACCTCGGGCACTGGGACGATGCGGTCCTGGCGCTCGGGCGTGCGCTCGAGCTGAAACCCCGACTTCCACGCGGCGCGCGTCGTGCTGGCGCGCAGCGCTCCGACCATCTCGGCCAGGCCGCTCAGGCGCAGGAGCAGATCGCGATCGTGCTCCAGCACGATCCGGACCATGCCGAGGCGCTCGAGACGGCAGCGGCGGTCGTGGTCGAGCGCGCGTCGCACGCGCGGCGCCGCGGGGCGGCCTCCTGCGATGACGCCAGCCGGGCCTTCAGAGAATTGGAAAAATGTCGCCCCCGAGGAGGGCGGGCTCACGATCTCGCTTGACCGCTCGCGCCCGGAGGGGACGAACCTAATTCCGACTCCGGGCTCGTGGTACTTCTACGGCCACACAGGAGGACGTTCCATGGCCCGTGGCACCGTCAAGTGGTTCAATGACCAGAAGGGCTACGGTTTCATCGCGAGCGAGGGTGCATCGGACGCGTTCGGTGCATCACTCGTCGATCGAAGGCAGTGGTTTCAGGACCCTCCATGAGGGTGAGCAGGTCGAGTTCGACATCAGAACGAGCGAGCGTGGGGCCGAAGCGGCCCATGTCGTTCGCGTGAATTGACGGATCCCGCCTGGAGTTCACGCGGCCCGAGACGCGTTCGTCTCGGGCCGTCGCGTTCGTGCCGTGTAACCGGTCGCGCGACGCGATGTCCGGGCGTTTTCAAGCTCGCCTTGACACGTCCACTAATCTGGCCTGCGATGTTTGAAAGCCTGCTCAAGTCGATCTTCGGCTCGAAACACGACCGCGACGTCAAGCGCGCTCAGCCCGATCGTCGACGAGATCAACCAGTTCGGCGAAGAGGCTGTCCGCCGGCCTGTCCGGACGAGGCCCTGCGGACAAAACCGCCGAGTTCAAGGCTCGATTGGCTTCCGCGCTCGAGGGCGTCACCGACGCCGCCGAGCGCAAGGCGATCGAGCGGGAGACGCTCTGACCGAGCTGCTGCCCGTGGCGTTCGCGGCTGGTCAAGGACGCCTGCCGGCGGCTGTGCGGCCAGTGCGTGGTAGGTCGTCGGCATCCCGATCCCGTGGGACATGGTGCCGCTACGACGTGCAGCTGATCGGCGGCGTCATGCTCCACGAGGGCAAGATCGCCGAGATGGCGACCGGCGAGGGCAAGACCCTGGTCGCGACGATGCCGCTCTACCTGAACGCGCTCACCGGCCGCGGCGCCCACCTCGTCACCGTGAACGACTACCTCGCCCGCCGCGACAGCGAGTGGATGGGCGAGATCTACAAGTTCCTCGGGCTCACCGTCGGCTGCATCCAGCAGGGCATGGACCCGCCGCAGCGCCGGCGTCGCAGTACGCGTGCGACATCACGTACGGCACCAACAACGAGTTCGGCTTCGACTACCTGCGCGACAACATGGCGGTGCGCCCCGAGCATCGCGTGCAGCGCGGGTTCGCCTACGCGATCGTCGACGAGGTCGACTCGGTGCTGGTCGACGAGGCGCGCACGCCGCTCATCATCTCGGGCCCGGTCGAGCACAGCGATCAGGCCTTCGACGAGCTGAAGCCGCTGGTCGAGCGCGTGGTGCGGGCGCAGAGCCAGTGGGTGAACGAGACGATCGCCGAAGGCCGACGGCGCTGCTCGAGGACCCGAAGCAGGAGTACGAGGCCGGCATCAAGCTGCTGCAGATCCAGCGCGCCGCGCCGAAGCACAAGCGCTTCATGAAGCTGCTCGTCCGACCAGCCGGGCGCTGAAGAAGCTCATCACGCGCGTCGAGCTCGAGTACCTGCGCGACAAGCGCATGCACGAGATCGACGACGCAGCTGTACTACGCGATCGACGAGAAAGCGCGCGGAACGTCGACCTGCTCGAGAAGGGTCGCGAGATGATCGTCGCCGTGAGATCCCGACCGGTTCGTGGTGCCGGACCTCGCCGGCGCAGCTCGTCGGAGCTCGAGGGCCGCGAGGACCTGACGCCGCCGAGCAGCAAGATCCAGAAGCGCGTGACGAGATCTACCGCGCCTACGCGGTCAAGAACGAGCGCATCCACAACATCCAGGCGCTGCTCAAGGCGTACTCGCTGTTCGAGAAGGACGTCGAGTACGTGGTGCAGGACGGCAAGGTCCTGATCGTCGACGAGTTCACCGGCCGCCTGATGCCGGGCCGCCGCTACTCCGACGGGCCTCCACCAGGCGATCGAGGCCAAGGAGGGCGTGCGGGTCGAGGGCGAGACGCAGACGCTGGCGACGATCACGCTGCAGAACTTCTTCCGCATGTACGAGAAGCTCGCGGGCATGACCGGCACGGCCGAGACCGAGGCGCGCGAGTTCTGGGAGATCTACAAGCTCGACGTGTCGCGGTGATCCCGACGCACCAAGAAGATCGTGCCGCGAGGACCAGGAAGACGTCGTCTACCGCACCAAGCGCGAGAAGTACAACGCGGTGATCGAGGAGATCGTCGCACTGCCACGAGCGCGGCCAGCCGGTGCTGGTCGGCACCGATCAGCGTCGAGGTGAGCGAGCTGCTGTCGCGCATGCTCAAGCGGCGCGGCATCAAGCACAACGTGCTCAACGCCAAGTACCACCAGCAGGAGGCCGAGATCGTCTCGCACGGCCGGCCAGCGCGGCGGCGGTCACGATCGCGACCAACATGGCGGGCCGCGGCACCGACATCAAGCTCGGCGCGGGCGTCGCCGGATCTGGGCGGGCTCCACATCCTCGGCACCGAGCGCCACGAGTCGCGCCGCATCGACCGCCAGCTGCGCGGCCGCTCGGGCCGCCAGGGCGACCCGGGCTCGTCGCGCTTCTTCCTGTCGCTCGAGGACGACCTGATGCGCCTGTTCGGCAGCGAGCGCATCTCGGGCCTGATGCAGCGCATGGGGGTCGAGGAGGGCGAGGTCATCGAGCACCCGCTCGTGACCGGCGCGATCGGCGCGCGCAGAAGCGCGTCGAGGCGCTACAACTTCGACATCCGCAAGCACCTGCTCGAGTACGACAACGTGATGAACCAGCAGCGCACGGTGGTCTACGACCTGCGCAACGCAGGCGCTGCGTCAGCGAGGACATCAGCGAGGAGGTGCTCGACGCGCATCGAGGAGGCGGTGCTCGATCGCGGCAGGCAAGTTCGCCGGGCGACACGATCCACCGCGACGAGTGGAACCTGCAAGGGCCTGGCGGACGAGCTGTCGTTCCTGCTGCATGCGCCCGGTCGCCGTCGAGCGAGCTCGAGGCCGACGAGCTCCCCGACGCTGGAAGAGAAGGCGGTGGCGCTCGGCGACGAGGCGTACCGCGGGCGCGAGGCCGAGTTCGGTGCGCCGGCGCATGCGCGAGCTCGAGCGCCACCTCTACCTTGTTCACGCTCGACGAGCACTGGCGCGATCACCTCTACGAGCTCGACCATCTGAAGGGCGGCATCGGGCTGCGGGCCTACGGCCAGCGCGATCCGCTGATCGAGTACAAGAAGGAGGCGTTCACGCTGTTCGAGACGCTCGTGCGCGAGGTGCACGAGGAGTTCGTGCAGCGCCTGTTCCAGGTGCAGATCGACGCCGGAGGCGATGCAGCGTGATCGAGCGGCGCCCGCCGCCGCGTCCAGATGGTGGCGCAGCACGCGGAGACGCGAGGCGTTCCGGCAACCTGGCGGCGCGCGAGGGCGAGCGGCGACGGCCGAAGGCCAGCCGCAGGCAGCGGCGGCCGCAGCCGCGACGCCGGTCGAGCCAGTGCGCAGCGGGCCCGCGCGTCGGGCGCAACGATCCGTGCCCGTGCGGGAGCGGCAAGAAGTACAAGAAGTGCCACATGCTGATCGACCAGGGAGTGGGAGGCGGCGGATGATCGACGGTCACCGTGGCGCGCACGACGGCGCGCACTAAGCGGGCGGCGCTTCCAGGCGCCGACGCAGCCTCGAGGACGAAGCCGCTGGTTCGGGCTGTGCGCCGAAGCGAACGGCGCCACGGTTCGCGCCGAGGACGGAGCGCCGCCGAAGCGCGCGCGTCGCCCGGCGACTCCGGCCGAGAGACGGCGTGCCAAGAAGCGTGCGAAGCGCGCGGCTTCGAGGCCCCCGTTGTCGCCGAGAACGGCGCCGGAACGCGCCTGCCAAGGGCAAGCGCGGCGCCAACCTAAGGCCGCGCCGCGCCGCCGCGTCGCGGACGCCACGGGCAGGTCGCTGGTCATCGTCGAGTCGCCGACCAAGTCGCGCACGCTCGATCAAGTTCCTCGGGCGCGGATTCACGGTGATGGCCTCGAACGGCCACATCATGGATCTGCCGAAGAGCAAGCTCGGCGTCGATCTCGACAACGACTTCGAGCCCGAGTACGTGCCGATCCGCGCGAAGAACCAGGCGCTGGCGAAGATCCAGACCGCGGCGCAGACGGCCGACGCGCATCTTGCTCGCGCCCGACCCCGACCGCGAGGGCGAGGCGATCGCGTGGCATCTGGCCGGCGCGCTCAAGGCCGCGCGGCGCCCGTTGCGCGCCTGACGTTCAACGAGATCACGCAGCGCGCGGTGCAGCAGGCGCTCGAGCGAGCCGCGCGAGCTCGACATGAACCTCGTGAACGCGCAGCAGGCGCGCCGCGTGCTCGACCGGCTGGTGGGCTACAAGGTGAGCCCGTTCGTGTGGCGCACCGTGCGCTACGGCCTGTCCGCCGGACGCGTGCAGAGCGTGGCGCTGCGGCTGATCTGCGAGCGCGAGGACGCGATCCAGCGCGTTCGTCCCCGAGGAGTACTGGACGCTCGAGGTCGACTACGTCACGACCGAAGCGGCGAGCGCTTCACGGCGCGGCTCGTGCGCGTCGGCGACCGACGATCTCGAGCAGGGGCCAGATCCGCGGCGAGGGCGCGCCGGGCGCGCGCGCGCTCGCGCTGACGATCGAGCTCGGCGCGACGGCCGCGCGTCGTCGACGTCGAGACCGCGCCGCGGCTCGTGCATCCGCAGCGCGCCGTTCATCACCAGCACGCTCCAGCAGACGGCGGTCAACCGGCTCGGCTTCACCGGCCAAGCGCACGATGGCGATCGCCCAGCAGCTCTACGAAGGCGTCGCGCTCGGTCCCGAGGGCAGCGTCGGCCTCATCACCTACATGCGCACCGGATTCGCCGCGTCTCGCCGGGCGAGGCGATCGCCGACGATCCGCGAGCTGGCTGGCACCGACGCTCGGCCCGGAGTACGTGCCCGAGTCGCCGCGCCAGTTCAAGAGCCGCAAGGGCGCGCAGGACGCGCACGAGGCGATCCGGCCTGAGCGCGGTCGAGCGCACGCCCGGAGTCGTGCGGCCGTACCTCGACCGACGAGCAGTTCAAGCTCTACGACCTGATCTGGAAGCGTGCCGTGGCGCTCGCAGGCGTCGTCGGCCGAGTACCTGGCCGACGCACGATCGACATCGAGTCCGGCCGGCTCGGCCTGCGGCGCCACGGGCCGCGTGCTCAGGTTCGCGGGCTTCCAGAAGCTCTACGGCGTCGACGAGGACGACGACGCCGGACGAGTCGCGGCTGCCCGAGGTGCGCGCAGGGCGACGCGCTCACCGTGGCGCCGCCGCCGCCGCCGGCGCGAGGAGGGCGAGGCGCACTGGCGGGCAGGCCCGCCGGCGGAGGAGCGAGCGAGGCCCTGGCGACGTCGATCCGCCCCGAGCAGCACTTCACCGCAGCCGCCGCCGCGCTACACCGAGGCGTCGCTGGTGCAGGACGCTCGAGGAGGAGAACATCGGCCGGCCGAGCACCTACGCGACGATCGTCGACACGATCATCACGCGCGGCTACGTGTCGCGCGCAGGGCCGGTCGCTCGCGCCCACCGATCTCGGCGATGGCGGTCAACCGCCTGCTCGTCGAGACCTTCCCGACGTGTTCGACGTCGCGCTTCACCGCACGCATGGAGGAGGAGCTGGACGACATCGAGGAGGGCAAGCGGGAGTGGCAGCCGCGTCGTGCAGCGACCTGTGGGACCCGCTCGAGCAAGGACCTCGAGCAGGCCGAGAAGCACGCGCAAGGCGCACCGCAAGAAGGTGGAGGAGGTCACCGACATCCGCGTGCCCGAACGACGGCGCGATGCTGGTGAAGAAGTTCGGCCGCCGCGGGCCGTTCCTCGCGTGCCCGAACTATCCGGAGTGCAAGTACACGCGTCCGGTCGACGGATCCGAGCTGCCGACGCCGGTCGAGGGCACGTGCCCGCTGTGCGGCTCCGGCTCGGTGGCGCGCAACGGCCCGTACGGGCGCTTCATCTCGCTGCGCGCGCGCGGCCCGACTGCAAGTTCACCAAGCCGTTCACGCTCGGCATCACGTGTCCGGAGTGCGGCCAGGGCGAGATCGCCGAGCGGCGCACCGCGCGCGGCAAGATACTTCTACGGGTGCACGCGCTATCCCGACTGCACGTTCGCGGTCTGGGACACGCCGCGGTGCCGCGCCGTGTCCGCAACTGCGGCGCGCCGTTCCTGGTCGAGAAGCAGACCGAAGAAGGGCCTCACGTCTGCGCTGCGTGACCTGCAAGTCGTCGGTTCGAGCCGGAGACCGTCGGTGCGTGAGGCGCTCGAGCAGTTCCTGACCGAGCTCGAGACGCAGCGCCGCGCGTCGCCGCACACGCTCGCCGCCTACCGCCGCGACATCACTCGCGTGCTGATCGACCGCGCGCCGGCCGACGGCGCGTCCGCCGTGCGCGCCGGGCAGTGGACGACCGAGCTGCTCGAGCGCGCGCTGCGCGAGCTGTGCACGCCGTCGGCCATGCCGCCGCGAGCGTCGCGCGCGCGCTCGCCGCGTGGCGCGAGCTTCTCGCGCTTCTGCGTGCGCCGCGGCATGCTCGCGCCACGATCCCGCGCGCCGCGTTGCCGTTCCCGCGGCTGCCGCGAGCGCCTGCCGCGCACGCTGCCGGCGCACGGAGCTGGCGCGCGCGCTCGACCGGCTCGCCGGCGACGATCCGACGCCGCTGCGCGACCGCGCGCTGCTCGAGACTGACGTACTCGTCCGGGCTCCGACTCTCGGAGCTGGTCGGGCCTCGACCGCGGCGACATCGACCGCGGCGTCGCGGCCTGCTGCGCGTGCGCGGCAAGGGCCGGCGCGAGCGCATCGTGCCGGTCGGGGAGCAGCGCTCGCGGCGCTCGACCGCTACCTCGCCGCCGCGGCGACGGCCGCGCGGCCGACGGCCGGCGCCGCGATCGCGACGCCGGTGTTCGTCGAACGCGCGCGGCCGACGGCTGTCGGGGCGCACCGTGCAGCGCGTCGTGCGGCGCCGGCTCGCGCAGGTGGCGGGCGGGCTCGGCGTCACGCCGCACGCGCTGCGGCATTCGTTCGCGAGCCACCTGCTCGACCGCGGCGCGGACCTGCGCGCGATCCAGGAGCTGCTCGGCCACCGCTCGCTCGCGAGCACGCAGATCTACACGCACGTCTCGCGCGCCGGCTGCGAAGGCCTACCAGCAGGCGCACCCGCGCGCGATGAGCGCCACGGCTGCGCGCGCGGCCTCGCGTGCTTCGGCGCTCGCGCTCGCGCTGCTCGCCGCGATCGCGGCTGCGCGCAAGCGCGAGCCGCCGTCGCGGCGGGCCGCCGGATCATCGAGCCGCCGCGGCTGGTCGGTCGTCCGAGTCCGGACTGCGCGCCGCGCGTCGCCGCTCGACGCGCAGCATCGCGCTCACGTTCAGCGAGCCGATGGAGCCGCGCTCGACCGGCGAATGCGGTCGCGCTCGCGCCGCGCGTCGACGATCCGCCAGCGCAAGTGGAGCGGCGCGCACGCTCACGCTCGTGCTCGCGGAGCCGCTCGACTCGCGACCAGACCTACACGCTGTTCGTCGGCGGCACGGCGCGCGACCGCCACGGCAACCCGATGCGGCGCCGGCGCGCGGTGGTGTTCACGCACCGCGCGACACGTTCCCGCCGCGGCGTGCATCGACGGGCGAGGTCGAGGCGCGCGGATTCGCCGGCGCCGGGCACCTACCTGTGGTGCTACGACGCCGGGCGCAGCACGTGCCCGACAGCACCGCGCGCGATTTCGACGCGCATCGGCATCGACGGACGAGGACGGCGAGTTCCGCATCGACGGGCTTGCCGTGCCCGGCCGCTATCGGCTGCTGGGCGTTCGCCGACCTCAACCGCAATCGCTCGTTCGAGCCGGACGCCGACCTGCCTGTCGCCGGTCGACACGACGTTCGCGCTCACCGCCGCGCCGTCCGGTGGCGTCCGGATCTGAAGCTCGCGTCGTCAACCCGCGCGCGCCCGGGACGGTGCAAGGGCACTGTGCTAGACTCGCTCGCCGACAGCACGACGGTGCACGCGCGTGCTGGCGGTCGTCGCCGACGCCGACACGACGCGGCGGTCGCTCGCCGACGTCGACGAGCGAGGGCGACTTCGACCTCGAGCTCGAGCCCGGGCGTGGTGCGTGGGCCTTCCGGGATCCGACCGCGACCGGCTGGCGGCGGAACGCGAGCGCGCGAGCGAAGCCCGCGCAGGCGACCGCCGAGCGACGTCGTCGACGTCGCTCCGGCCGACGGCGATCACGGACGCTGAGGCTGGACCGCGGTGGCTGCGACCTCGAGGCCCGTGAGGGCGTCATGGTGCGATTCCGTTCGTCAAGATGCACGGCGCGGCGAACGACTTCGTGGTCATCGACCACCGCGCGCCGTTCCTGCCCGAGCCGCTCGAGGCGCTGATCGCGCGCCTGTGCGACCGGCGGCGCGGCGTCGGCGCCGACGGCGTGCTGCTGCTCGAGCGCGATCCCGAGCTGCGACTTCGCGATGCGCTACTTCAACGCCGACGGCGGCCCGGCCGACTACTGCGGCAACGGCGCGCGCTGCCTCGCGCGCTTCGCGCTCGATCTGGGGCTCGGCCGCGACGGCGCGGTGCGCTTCCGCACCGCGGCCGGCGTCCAGCGCGCGCGCGGCGACCGCGACGGACGCGGCATCGAGCTCGCACTTCGGGCGTCGTCGCGCGGCCCGGAGCGAGCGACCGCGTCGAGGCCGCGGGCCGCGCGTTCGCCGGCCGTCTCGTGCCGCCGGCGTGCCGCACTTCGTCACCGCGGTCGAGCGCGTCGAGTGGGTGCCGGTCGCGGAGTGGGCGCTGCCGCGCTGCGCCACGATCCGCGCTTCGGCGCCGGCGGGCGCCAACGTCGACTTCGTCGCGCCGCTCGCCCCGGCCGGCGTCGCGATGCGCACGTACGAGCGCGGCGTCGAGGCCGAGACGCTGGCGTGCGGCAGCGGCGCGATCGCGTCGGCGCTGTGGGCGGCCGCCGAGGGGCAGCCGTCGCCGGTGCGCGGTGCGCACCGCCGGCGGCGACGAGCTGGTCGGTGGCGTTCCGTGCGCAGGGCGAGCGGGCTGCGACGTGACGCTGACCGGTCCGGCGGAGACGGCGTTCACGGGGGAGTGGAGCGAAGCCCGGCGGCGGTGGCCGCGACGAGCCCGCAGTGAGGAGGGATGATGTTCGAAGGACTGATGGTCGCGATGGTGACGCCGTTCCGCGACGGCGCGGTCGACCTCGACGGCGACCGCGCGGCTCGTCGACTTCATGATCGAGGGCGGCGTCGAGGGCCTGGTGGTCTCGGGCTCGACGGGCGAGGCGGCGACGTGCACGGTCGGACGAGCGCCGCACGCTGTGGGCGTTCGTGCGCGAGCGCGTCGCGGCCGCGTGCCGGTCGATCGCCGGCACCGGCACGAACAGCACCGCCGACAGCATCGCGCTGACGCGCATGGCCGAGGAGCTGGGCCTCGACGGCGCGATGCTCGTGACGCCCTACTACAACAAGCCGACGCCGCGCGGGCCAGGTCGAGCACTTCACCGCCGTGGCGAAGTCGCACGCGGCTGCCGGTCGTCGCTCTACAACGTGCCCGGGGCGCACCGGCGACGAACACGCTGCCCGAGACGCTCGAGAAGCTGCAGCGAGCGTCCCGAACGTCGTGGCGGTGAAGGAGGCCTCGGGCAGCCTCGACCAGGCGAGCGCGGTCGAGCGCGCGCACGCCGCTCACGCTGCTCTCGGGCGACGACTCGCTCACGCTGCCGATGATCGCGGTCGGCGCGACGCGGGCGTGATCTCGGTCGCGGGCAACGTGCGCGCCGGCGCGAGATGCGCGCGCTGTGCGACCACGCGCGCGCGCGGTCGCATGGCCGAGGCGGAGGCGGTCCACCGCCGGCTGCTGCCGCTGTTCCAGGCGCTGTTCATCGAGTCGAATCCGGGGCCGGTCAAGTTCCTGCTGTCGGCGATGGGGCTGATCGCGAACGAGCTGCGGCTGCCGCTCGTGCCGGTCGAGCCGCGCGACGGAGACGGTGCGTCCTCGGACGCCGCCGAGCGGGCGCGGATCGCCGGCCGTCGCCGCCGGGGGCGGGGATCGCGCTCGATCTCGATCGTCCTGGTCGGCGCGGGAGGAGCGCAGATGGGCCGCGCGATCGAGACCGCGGCCGCGCGATGCCGGCGACGTCACGATTCGGGCGCGCATGGGGCACCGACGCGCGGGGATGTCGGCGCCGGTGGCCCGCGGCGTCGCGCTCGGGGTATGGCGCCGAGAGGCGCCGGGGACGGACTGCGAGTCTGGCGCTCGCGTCCGGTGATGTGGTCGTCGATTTCAGCGGCACGCCGGAGGCTCGCGCCGCGGCCGACGCGTGCATCGCGCGGCGCCGCGCTGGTCTCGGGCACGACCGGGCTCGACGCCGGACGACGAGGCCGCTCTGGGCCGCGCTGCGCCCGAGGTCGCCCGTGCTGCGCGCCGCGAACTTCAGCCTCGGGGTTCTCGCGCACTGCGCGCGCGCTCCGGCGCGGCGCTCGACGCCGTTCCCGGCGGCATGGACATCGAGATCGTCGAACGACACCATCGCCGCAAAGGTCGACAGCCCGTCGGGGACGGCGCTCGCAATTGGCTGAAGATGTGGCCAGCGCGGTCGCGGTCGAGTCGAGCGCTTCGCACTGCGGACGGTCAGGAAGCGACCGGGCCGCGGCCGGCCGGGCGAGATCGGCGTGCACGCGGTGCGCGGCGGGAGCTGGGTGGGCGACCACACGCGTGCTGCTCGCGGGCGCGGGCGAGTCGCTCGAGCTCCGCCACGTCGCGGAGGACCGTGCAGCGTTCGCCCACGGGGCGCTGGCCGCCGCGCGATTCGTGGCGCGGGCCGCACGGCCGGGACGCTACTGACGACTCGCTGCGACGACGTGGGTCGCATCGAAGGATCGCAGCCCCGCTGACGCGGTTTCACCCGGACCGTGAGCACCCATGACGCCGAAGCGTTTCGCCCGTGCCTTCGCCGTGCGCGCGCCGCTTATGTCGTGCTCGCCGCGATCCCCGTCGGCCGCCCAGGTCTTCGGCAAGAACAAGGTCCAGTACGAGCCGCTCGAGTGGTCCGTGCTCGAGACGCCGCACCTGCGGCTCCACTACTACGCCGAGGAGGAGAGCCTCGCGCGCCATCTCGTCGTCTACGCGGAGAGCGTGTGCGTCGAGTACGACGGGCGCTTCCGCCTGCCGACAACGGGCGCCAGGTGCCGTTCCTGCTCTATTCGGTCCACCACCTGTTCCAGCAGACCAACGCGACGCCCGGATTCAGTCTCCGAGGGAACGGGTGGACTCACCGAGCTGATCAAGGGGCGCGTGCTCCTGCCGCACAACGGGTCGTGGGCGCGGCTCCGCTGGGTGACGCGTCACGAGCTCGACGCACTCGTACATGCTCGAGAAGATCGACGCGCGTGATGCGCGACCACCGCCGCAACCAGAGCTACCTGCCGCCGCTGTGGTTCATCGGAGGGCCTGCGCCGAGTTCTGCGGCACCACCTGGGACGCCGACGCGGAAGGCCTGCTCCGCGACGCGGTCGTCCGGGCGAGGCGCTGCCGCTGACGCGCAGCGAGCCGATCACTCGGCACGGTGCTGATGTACAAGGAGGGGCAATCGTTCCTGCTCTATCTCGCCGAGCAGTACGGCGAGGCGCGCATCTTCGACATGCTCGACAACTGGTACGCGCGCGGACGACTTCGAGACGGTGTTCCGGATCACCGTCGGTCGGCACGCTCGCCGAAGTCGACGACGCGTGGTTCGCGTCGCTGCGGCGGCGCTACTACCCGGTCGTGAGCCAGGCGTCGGCGGCGCGGAGGTCGCGACGCGCCTGACGCGCAACGGCGACTTCAACCTCGGACCGCGCGTCGCTGCCGGCCGCGATCCGGCGGACACGGCGCTCTCGCTTCTGCTACTTCGCGGCGGGCGAGGGCGGCATCGACCTGATGGTCAACGAGCCGCGCGAAAGGCGGCGGCCGGCGCGAGACGCGGCTGCTGCGCGGCGGCCAGACGCCGGCGTTCGAGTCGTTCCACCTGTTCCAGAACCGTCCCGACGCCTCACCGAGCGGGAAGATCGTGGTGTCGTCCAAGCGCGGCGGACGCGACGCCATCTACGTCGTCGACTCGAAGAACGGCAAGGTGCTGCCGCGCGGCTGGAATTCCCGCGGGCTGGTGGCGATCAACGATCCCGTCGCTCGCGCCCGACGACAGTCGATCGTGTTCTCGGCGCAGGACTACGGCGGTCGCAGCGACCTCTACCGCGCGTCGTGGCCCGACAAGCAGGTGCAGCTCGAGCGCATGACCGCGCGACGACTTCGACGATCATCGAACCCGACGTCTCGCCAGACGGGCAAATGGGTCGGTGTTCGCCTCGGACCGCGGCGACCGCGCCGGTCACTACTCGCTGTTCCGTATTCTCGCTCAACCGGCGGCCCGATCGAGACGCTTGAGCGATCCGGCGACCGGCGACGATCGCCAGCCGGTGTACTCGCCGGACGGCACGCTGGATCGCGTACCGCTCGACTCGCACCGGGACGAGCGACCTGTGCGTGCGTCCGGCCGACGCTGTCGCTCGAGGCGCGCCGCGTCACGCAGCCTGCTCGGCCCCGGCGATACGATCCCGACTGGACGTCGGAACAGCAGGGGCCTGCTGTTCACCGGCCAGACACGCGGTCGCGGTTCCAGACCTACCGCATCGCGCGTCGATCCCGACTCGCTCGCTCGGCCGAGAGCCGAGGTGCCGGCGCCGCCTGCGCCGGTGCTGCCGACACGCGTTCACGACGACGAGGCGTCGCACTACCAGCGCCGGCTCGGAGCTCGACCTGGTGCAGAACGGCGATCGCGGTCGATCCCGGCGCTGGCGGCGCGGGCGGCGAGGCAGATCGCGCTCAGCGACCTGCTCGGCAACGAGCAGGTACTACATCTTCCTCGCCAACGACTCGGAGCGCTTCGGCGACTTCTGGGACGGCTTCGAGGTCGGCGTCACGTATCTCAACCGCGCGCATCGGCTGAACTGGGGCGTCGGCCTCTTCCGGCTCACCGAGATGTACGACGTCGATCTCGATCGTCGTGCGCCGCGAGAAGCGCATCGGGCTCCAGGGCCTGGTGAGCTACCCGTTCAGCAAGTTCACCCGCATCGACGCCTCGATCCTGGTTCGCCGCGCCGACGATCATCGGCTCCGCAACGGGCGTCATCATGGACGCGGACCTGGTGTCGAACTACCCTCACGCTAGTCCACGACAACACGCGCTGGACGACGATGGGCCCGAGCTAGCGGCATCCGCACCAGCGTCACGGGTGGCTTCACGCGCGACCTGACGGGTGGGGCGCGGGAGATTTCAGCACGTTTCAGGCGGAACTCCGCCATTACATGATGCCGGTGAGCCACATCGTGCTCGCGAACCGCATCCAGAGCCAACTCAGCGGTGGACCCGATGCGCAGCGCTACTACCTCGGGGGCTGGAGCTCGATCCGCGGTCTACGATCGCCGCGCGCTGGCGGGCGTCCAGACCGCGCTGCTCCAGACCGAGCTCAGGTTCCCGCTCGTGCGCGGGCTGATGATGGCGTTCCCCTCAGCGCTGGCTGTTCCCGAGCGTCGGCGGGGCGGTGTTCGCGGATGCGGCATGGAGCTGGCGCGAGCACCAGCGCCCGCAGGATTTCTTGCTAAACTACCTCGGCTACGCGACAGCCGGATCATCTAGGCTCTGCAGGCGCCGGCTTCTTCATTGGCGGGGATTCTTCCCCGCGATGCGCTGGGACTACGTGTGGGCGACCCCAACTTCCGAGACTTCCCCGTCCGACCACGGACGCAGATTCAGCTTCTTCTTCTAACTCTCTGACCTCGAGATGCCGCGCGGAGGTGAATCCTCGCGCGGGCGCGGGTCCGCACTCCCGCGCGTCGAATCGAGGCTCCCGGTCGCGATTCGCCCGCTCGCTCGGGATCGTGGTGCTGGCCGGCGTGATCGAATTTGGGCAGGGCGCGCCCGCGATCGCCGCCACCGAAGCCGAGAAGCTTCGTCTACGTGCGCGACCTCAAGCGCATGCAGGTCGACATCATGATGCAGCAGGCGAAGCGTGAAATGGTCGAAGCGGAAGGAGCTGCTGCGCCGCTACCGCGCGCGCCTCCGCCGCCCCGGCCAGACGGCTGACGTTTCCGCGCACCCGCGAGAGCGCGAGCCGGTGACGGTCGCCCGCGGCAGGCCCGCGCCCGACGCCGTGCTCGCCGGCCTCGCGCCCAATCGGCGCGCATGAACAACCTGCTCGACCGACCTGCAGTTTCGCTCGACCGCAGTCCGAGGTGTCGCTGGCCGCCCACGGACGTTTCGTGCTCGCGGCATGGAACGACGGCGAGACTCCGATCGCTCCCGGGCCGATCGGGTTCGCGACATCGACGGACAACGGCGCCACCTGGAGCGACGGCGGCTCGCTGCCGGTGACGGACTCGTTGCCGACGTGGCAGAGCGATCCGGTCGTGACGGTCGACGAGCGCACCGGTACGTTCTACCTCGTCGGGCCTCGCGATCTCGACGCACCCGCTCGCGAACGCGCTCGCCGTGCTCGCCGGCCGCTTCGAGGACGACGCCTTCCAATGGCAACCCGCTCCGCATCGTGCGCTCGTCGCGACACGCTGCCGGACAAGCCCTGGATCGCCGCCGACTCGCTCACCTGGGCGCCTCTACGTGACGTATACGACGTTTTTCTTCCACGATTCGACCTGCACCGACCAGATCGAGTTCCAGTGGTCGGCCGACGGGAACGTGGTCGCCGCCGGCCAAGATCTCGGCCGACCGAGACGACGAGGCTCGTCCAGGGTCGCGCGCCCCGCGGTTGGCCCGACGGGGGACGTGCACGTCGTGTGGTCGGCGGTCGACACGTCCGCGACGTCGGGCGGGCTCGACTGGCTGCGGGCGCGCACGTCGCGCGACGGCGGCCGCCACTTCGAGCCGGTCGCCGACGTGACGAGCCGTCTCACTCCAATTTCTGCAGCGGCGCGCCCGGGATTCAATCGCGGCTACGGGATCAACTTTCCCAGCGTGGCCGTCGATCGCAGCGACGGCCCGACACGCGGCCGCATCTACCTGTGCTGGACCGAGTCGCTCAACCTACTTCTGACGACGTCCCAATCCCGGGCGGCCCGGGTGTCGACCGTGACGCCGCCGAGGGCACCGGTGCCGACGTCGTTCGAGATCGGCGACGTGCTGCGCGTACAGATCGAGCCCGGCGTCACCGACCTCTACGGCTTCCACGCCACGCGAGGCGCGAGTACGCTGGTGTTCCATCTCGACTCGCTGGCGAGGGGGCTCGACGTCGCCCTGCGCGTCGAATGCGCCGCCGGTGGCACGGGCCTCGCGTTCAACTCGGCGCCGGGGAGCCGGCGGCGGTTTCTCGATCGTCACTGGCGCCGGCCACGGACGACTCCGTCGTGCTCGTATCGCCGAATACGTCGCGCTGTCGGCGGCTATCGCGCGCTCACCGCGCTCGCCCGGCACGAGCAGTGAGAGCGTGGCCGCGACCAGCGCGATGTGTTCGTCGCGTGGTCCGGACGACGGCGAGCACTGGAGCCCGCCGAGCCAGGTCAACGACGAGCCGCCGCGCAACGACGACTGGTTCCCGAGGTGGCGGTGGCGGCGAACGGCCGCGTTTACGTGATGTGGTTCGACTGGCGCGAGTCGCCAACCACGGCGTGCGGCGCGCTGTCGTCAATCTCTGCTGTCGCGCTCCGACGATTACGGCACATGAGCTGGACGCGGCTCGGCGCGCTCAGCGACCGCACCAACGACTGGAGCCTGTCGGCGTCGAACCTGGTTCCCAACCAGGCGACTATCTCCGGTTTGTATGTGAACGACGCCGCCGTCTACGGAGCGTGGCCCGACAGTGCGCGCCCGTGATCCCGACGCGTTCTTCGCCCGCTACGACCTGTCGCGCGACCCGCCGGCGCCACCTGGCTCCGCCGACGCCGATCGCGCTTCGAGGGCGTGCAGCCGAATCCGAGCGCGGGCGACGCCGTGATCGCGATCTGGTGCGGCCCGGGGCCGCCGCGCGGGTCGTCCTCAGTCGACCTCACCGGGCGCCATCTGAGACGGTCGAGGTGCCGCCGTCGAAGACGGGCAAGAGCGCAGGTCCGCTTCGAGCAGCGCACGCTTGCTGCCCCCGGGAATCTACCTGCTCAAGCTCACGCAGGGCGCCGACGCGACGATGACTCGCTACGCGATCGTGCGGTGAGGTCGCTCGGCGTTAGGGGAACTACGCGCCCGACGGCGACGTCGTAGGGCTGCGAGAGGCCGATGACCCGCCGCACCACCTGGCCCGCGGGTGTGATCAGCGCCACCGCGCCCGCCCCGGCAGCGCGTCACCCAGACCTGTCCGTCGCCCTGTCGAGGCTCGATCTCGCGGGCCTGCGAAAGGCCGCCGAGAGCGAACAGTTGGTCGCCGAGACGGTCCAGCGCGACGACGCGGTTCGCGGCGGCGTCGGCGACCCAGACGATTCCTAGGCGCGAGTCGACGGCGATGCCGATCGGGCCGCTGAACCCGCCGACCGTGTCGCGTGCGCGGTGCCACCGCGCGTCGTGGCGCACGACGCGGCGCTTGCGTGAACGACGTTACCCAGGCGCTGCGGGTGAGCGAGTCGACCACGACGCGCGACGGATTCCCGAGCGGCGTGCCCGAGAGCGGTGCGCCGTTGGTGTCGAAGTGGCGGACCATGCTGCCATCACGCTCGCATCACGCCAGATCGATCCGTCGTTCGGATCCACGGCGACGGCGAGGGGCGTGAGCAGATCGCCGATCCGGAGCAACGGGCTGACGTTGCCGTCCTCGCCGAAGCGCAGCCACGGCGCCCTGCCCCTGATCGCACGACCACACGTCGCCGGTGCCGGGATCGACCGCGACGTCCACCGGCTCGTTCACGGTGTTGATCGTGACGTCTCGTTGATGCGACGGCTTCAAGCGGAACAGCCAGGCCCGCGAGACGTATCCGCAGATCCACACCATGCTCGCGCAACGGGATCGACGTCGATGTTGCCCGGCGGACTGGTGAGCCGCCGAAGTCGGTGAGGCCGACGCGACGCGCGCGTCAGGGCGTCAGGCGTACCTGGACCGAGCGCGACGGCAGAAGTCGGTGACCACGATGGTCGCGCCGCGCCCGGGGTTGGCGACGTCGCTCGCCGGCTTTCCGTGCCAGCCTGTCGGTGAACACGTCAGTACAGCCGGTACTCGTGATCGATGCCGTTCAGGAGCCCGACGTCGCTGTACGACGCACGCCGCAGGTCGGCAGCACGGCGCTGATGGCGGTGAACGTCGTCTCGCCCGTGACGCGGCGGAACAGCTGGAACCCGATGATCTCCCGCGCGGAATGCTCATCACCCAGTCGAGGTGCGACCGAGTGATCGGACGCCTTGGCCGAGAAGCCGATCGGTGCGCCCTGGGTCGCCGGGTTATTCCGGGTCGAGCGGGTTCGAGCGCTGGCGATCGCTGCAGCCCGCGAGCAGCGACAGCGCGAGCGCTAGAAGCAGACGCCGAGCGTGCATCGTGTCGGCGCCACCGAGACCTGCACCACGCGATTCGGCGGGGTGGCGGAGGAACCGCAGGTAGAGCCCTAGGGCCACGAGCGCACTCGCCGCCGATGAGCGCTGCCGCTCGAGATCTTGTCGAGGCGCACGGTCTCATCGTAGAGGCGAGTCGATCTCCTCCGGGTCGATCGCGACCAGGTACTGATCGTATTTCTGGTTGGCGCGATCGGAGAACAACGAACGAGGCGCCGATCATCCCGGCGCCGACGAGCATCGACAGAGTAGGCGAGCAGATGGCCCTGGCGCTGGCTCGAGGGCAGGAACGGTCTCGAACGGCGCGGGCGTGAGTCGGCGGACCGTCAGCCCACCCGGCGGCGCGGACGACCAAATGGCGATGGCCGCGAGCATCGCGGCCCATCAGAACGGCTCCGCATAGAACTGAGCGCCCTCGATTACCCCGGAAGCTTGCGGGCGAACCGGGCGAGGGCGGGCCTTGTGGCGGTTCGCGGTCTCACTTCTTGATCACACCCGCTGGCGACGGTGCGGTCAGAGGACCGAGGTGGCCAGTCGATGAGCCTTTTCCGCCTCCGGACGCGTCGTTGGCGACGCGGTACGGCGCTTGACGGCCGGTGCGCAGTCGGGTGCGGGCGGCGACGTTCCGCCGACGCGACACCTCGTTCGTAATCACACGCTTGGCCGCGGACTTATGATGCGGCATTCTAGCCTCCTAGATGGACATCGTGGGGCGAAAGAGGCAGCCACGATACCGCGGACCGGGTCGAGGACTGTCAAAGCAACGCGGTTCGTATCTGCATCGCTCGCGCGCATGCGGTATGGAGGTCGCTTGCCTCGCGTATTCCCGAGGGTGTGCGAGGGTGTCCATGCGCGATCTGAGCCAAAAAGTGCTGAATCTGCGCGGCATTGCCGGGAGTTTACGTCTGGAAAGGGGCACGCGGAGGGTGCTCTATGTCGGCAGAGACCAAGAGCCTCGCCGACCGTAGCCCAGAGCTACCTCCAGCCCGATTTCAGCAACCCTGGACGCGCGCGAGCTCATGGACCGGGCGGTGGACGATCGACTACCATCGTCACCGACTTACCGAGGTCGAGGCCTGCTGCTCGAGCTGTCGCTGATCCAGCCAGTACATGCCCCCGCTACAACGTCCTGCTCAAGGACGACAAGAGCTTCCCGTACGTCCGGATCAGCGTGCAGGAGGAGTTCCCGCGCCTGTCGGTCACCCGCCAGGTGCGAAACGACGGCGGCGCGCTATCTCGGCCCCATACCGACGTGCGCCGCTTGCGCCGGACGCTGCGCGAGATCCGCCGCGAGTGTTTCCCATCCGCACCTGCCGCGACTTCGAGGGACCATCGCAAGGCCGACCGGCCGTGCCTCTACTACACATCCCGCCGCTGCATGGGGCCGTGCACGCGGCGCGCCGCGTCGATCCTGGTCGAGTACCGCGGCATGGTCGACAGCCTGCCGCTGTTCCTGACCGGGCGCGACGTCGGGCTTGCGTGCGGCGGCTGCGACAGGAGATGGAGGAGGCCGCCGAGGCGCGGCGCCTACGGGTCGCCGCGCGCGCGCGACCAGATCGATCGCCTGCTCGAGCGTGCGCGCGTGCCCCAGAAGATGATGGTGGCCGACGGTCCGCGACACGGACATCCCTCAGGTTGGCACGCCACCGGATCGCGCGCCGCGGTCGTCGCGCTGATCGTGCGCGGCGGCGCGTGCTCGGCGCAGGAGACGCGGATGGTCGAGCGCGCGGGGGCATGTCCGACGAGGATGTGCTGCACTCGGTGCTGAGCCAGCACTACCTGACGCGCGCCGGAGTTCCCGCGCGCGCCTCGCGGTGTCGGTGATGCCTGCGGGGCACGAGGTGCTGCGCGAGGCGCTCGAGCGCCGTGGGGATCACGCGGTGGTGATCTTTCGTGCCGCAGCGCGTCGCCATCGCCGCAGCCTGCTCGCGACTGCCGAGGCGGAATGCCGCGATCGCGCTCGAGAACGTGAGCCGCGCGGCAGAGCGGACGGCGCGCGCGCTACGCGCCGGACGTGCTCGGAAGCTCCAGCCGCGCTCGGGCTCAGCGTCGCCGCCGTATCGCATGGTGTGCTTCGACATCTCGAACCTGGGCGCCGAGGGTGCGGTGGCGGCGGTGGTCGCGAGCGAGAACGGGCGCCCGCGCACGTCGCTCTACCGGCGCATGCGCATTCGCACGCCCGGCACCGACGACTTCGCGATGATCCGCGAGGCCGTGCAGCGCTACTGGGCGCGCGTCGGAGTCGGACGAGCTACCGCGCCCGACCTGAGTCGTGATCGACGGCGGCTTAGAGCAGCTGAGCACGCGCGCGCGCGCGGGGCTCAGAGCAGGTCAGCACCACCGACGTGCCGCTGATCGCGCTGGCCAAGCGGAGGAGATCGTGCGCGAGGCGCGCCGCCGTCTCCACCTGCCGCGCGCCGCAGTCCGGCGCGCGCTCAGCTCCAGCGCGTGCGCGACGGGCTCACCGTTTCGAGCTCGACTACCATCGCCGGCTGCGGAGCCGCGCGCGCATCGCGAGCGAGATCGACGCCGTGCCCGGCGTCGGCCCGCGCCGGCGCGCGGCCCTGCTCGGCGCTTCGAGTCTCGATCCGCCGCGCTGCCGCCGCGACGCCCGAGGAGCGACCGAGCCGCGCGCAGGTGCCGCTCGAGGTGGCGCGCCGCGTGATCGGAGCATCTAGCGCCCGATCGCGCCCGCCGGCGCCGCCGAACCGGTCACGGCGATCACGACCCCGGCGATCACGCGGACGACGGCCCGCGGCGCCCGCGGCGGGCGGGGGCATCGGCATGAGCGCCCGCGTCGCGTCGCCCGAAGCTCCGGAATGGCCCATCGAGTCGTATCTCGAGGAGCTACGCGTCGGCCGCCGACTGAGCGCCAACACGCTCGACGGCTACCGCCGCGATCTCGCCGACCTACGCGTCGTTCGCCGTGCGTCATCGGCTCGCGACCTGGCGCGACGCGACGACGACGTTCGTCGACGGTTTCTTCGCCTCGCTCGCGCGCCGCGGGCTCCGCCGGCAGTACCAGTCGTCCGCCGCCGCTCGGCGTTGCGCGGCTTCCACGCGCGTTTCTCGTGAGGCAGGGGCGCTGCGCCGACAGCCCGCTGGCGATGCTGCCGCCGCATCGCGCCGCGATCGCAAGCTGCCGAACGCGCTCAGCGTCGAGGACACCGAGGCGCTGCTCGCGCAGCCGCCGGGGAGGAGCCGCGCGCTGCGCGACCGCGCGCGTTGCTCGAGATCGCCTACGCGAGCGGGCTCAGGGTCAGCGAGGCTAGTGCGCAGCTGATGCGCCACCAGATCGATCTGCCGAGCCGCACGCTGGCCATCACGGGCAAGGGCGGCAAGGAGCGCGTGGTTCCGTTCGGGCGCGCGCCGCCGAGCGCGCTGCGCGCCTACCTCGAGCGTGGGCGCCCGGTGCTCGCCTTGGGCTCGGCGGGATCACGCGACGGGCGCACCTGTCACGACGCGGTGTTCGTCAACGCCCGCGGCGGCCGCTTGAGCCGGATGGGATTCTGGAAGATCCTGCGCGGGTACGCGCGATCGGCCGAACTCGCGGCGCGGGTGCACCCCACGCGCTCCGCCACACCTTCGCGACGCATCTGCTGCAGGGCGGCGCCGACCTGCGCGTCGTCCAGAGCTGCTGGGCCACGCCTCGGTGGCGACGACCGCCATCTACACCCATCTCGACCGGGCCTATCTCCGGGAGGTGCATCGCACCTTCCACCCTCGCCCGTGAGGGCGAATTCCGCGTGAAGGAGCACTCGATGCACCTTCGCCGTCGAATTGGCCTCGGTGGTCCTGGTCTCGGCCGGGCTCGGTCCGCGACCGCGGCTCGCGCCGAATGGGTGATCGTGCCGCCGCGCGCGGGACAGGTCGGGCTGTCGATCCAGGGCCAGTACAGGCAGCTGCTCCCCGGCGACGTCGGGGACGACTACGACAACGGCCCCGGGCTGGCGGTCCGGCTGCGCTACCGCATGCGCTACGAGCGCGCGATGGGTCTCTCGTTCGAGAGCCAGCGGTTCAACACCCAGACGCCGACGGTCGACGACACGCTGCCCAACCACACGACGTTCTACATGTACGGGATCGACGTCTACCAGATGTTCGACACACGCTCGAAGCGCGACCAAGATGCTGGGCGTCGGGCTCGGGTTGTGCCAGGCGCGCCTGAGCCTGAACGACGGGGAGATCCAGTTCGAGAACTCCGGACGACGGCATCTACGTCACGGCGATCGGCGGGATCGAGCGCTTCTTCTGGCAGAGCTGGGCCATCGACCTGAGCGCGCGCTACTACGCGGCGTTCCTGGGCGGCAAGATCAACCACGACCTGCAAGGTGCGATCGGGATCATCTTCTATGCGAGCTACTGAGGATGAGCGCACGCCTGTCGATCTCGTTCGAGGGAGCGGCCCGCACGGTGACCGGGCTCGCGCCACCGCATCCGCTTCGGCGAGAAGATGTGGCTGTTCGACTGCGGGCTCTACCAGGGCCATCGCGACGAGGCCGATCGCGTCAACCGCACGTTCCGGTTCGCGCCCGGCGACCTCGATGCGGTCGTGCTATCGCACGCGCACTTAGACCACAGCGGCAACCTGCCGACGCTGGTCGCGCAGGGCTTCCGCGGCCCGATCCACGCGACCCCGGCGACCGTCGACTTGTGCCGCGTCATGCTCGCGGACAGCGCGTTCCTGATGGAGCGCGACGTCGACGCACGTCAACCGCCACTGGCACGATCGCGGCAATCGGAACGGCGGCGCGCGACGCCGCTCTACACCGAGGCCGACGTCCAGGAGACGCTGTCGCGCTTCACGACGCACGAGTACCACGGAGGCTTCACGCCGTTCCCGGACGTGCACGCGTCGAGTACTTCGACGCCGGGCACATCCTCGGCGCGGCGCTCACGACGTTCGAGTTCGGTGACGGCGGGCAGACGTTCCGCCTCGGCATGAGCGGCGACCTCGGCCGCCCCGAGCGCCCCATCCTGCGCGATCCCGAGACGCCATCCGGCGTCGATGCGCTCGGTGCTCGAGAGCACCTACGGCGACCGGCTCCATCCCGACGCCGACGAGCACGCGAGCGCGACTGGTCGCGGTGGTGAAGCGCACGACCGAGCGCGGCGGTCGACTGCTCGTGCCGGCGTTCGCGGTCGGACGCGCGCAGGAGCTGGTCGCGACGCTGCACGAGCTGATGCAGGACAAGGCGTATTCCCGACCTGCCGATCTTCGTCGACAGCCCGCTGGCCGCGCGAGGCGACGCGAGATGCTTCGCAGCCACCCGAGCTGCTTCGACGACGAGACGCGCAACGAGCTTCGACAGTCAGGACGGCGCGCCGTTCGGGTTCGGCCGGCTGCGCTACACCGCCACGCGCCGACGAGTCGCGCGCGCTCAACGACCGCAAGGAGCCCGTGCATCATCATCTCGGCATCCGGCATGTGCGAGGGCGGCCGCATCCTCCACCACCTGCGCCACGGGCTCGGCGACGCGCGCAACACCGTGCTGTTCGTCGGCTATCCAGGCGGAGGGCACGCTCGGCCGTCGGATCCGCGACGGCGCCGAGGTCGTGAGCATCTTCGGCGAGCCGGTGCGGCGGCGCGCCGAGATCGCGTCGCTCGATGGCTTCAGCGCGCACGCCGACCAAGCCGAGCTGATCGCATGGGTCGGGCGACTCGAGCCCAAGCCGAAGAACATCTTCCTCGTCCACGGCGACTTCGAGCCCGCGGCCGTGCTGGCCGAGAAGCTCGCGCAGCGCGTCAGCACCAAGGTCCACATCCCGGCGTTGGGGGAGGAGTTCGATCTGTGGAACTGAAGGAGCGTCGCTACCAGGTCGGGCAGCGCCTGCGCCATCCCCAGTTCGGAGAGGGGCTGGTCGTCGAGGTGCATGCCGATCGCGGGCCGCGAGGTGCTCGAGGTCGTGTTCGACGGGCAGCTGCGCCGGCTGTCGGCGCAGCGCGAGTGGGAGATCATCCTGCCCCAGGCGCCCGAGGCGTCAGTGGCGCGGAGCGAGAGTGCCGGCTCGGGTGTGGCACTCCGCAGGGCGATCAGCTGCTCGAGCTGTGGCAGTCGCAGCGAGCGTGTCGCCGGCGGTGACGTTCGATCTGCGCGCCGAGTCGGAGCGCTGGGCGGGCTGGGCCGAGCGCCGATCGGCTGATCTCGCTCGACTCGCTGCGCGGCGTCGAGCGCTTTCCGCACCAGATCCACGCCTGCCTCAAGGTGCATGCGCGATTTGAACGGGCGCGCGATCCTGGCCGACGAGGTCGGGCTCGGCAAGACGATCGAGGCCGGCATCGTGCTCAAGGAGTACCTGCTGCGCGGCGCGGTGCGCACCGCGCTCGTGCTCGTGCCCGCGTCGCTGTGCGAGCAGTGGGCGCGCCGAGCTGTGGGAGAAGTTCGAGCTCGACTTCGTCGTGTCGCGCGGACCGTCCGGGCAGTGGGGCAGGCACCCGCTCGTCATCTCGTCGCTCGAGACCGCGCGCCACGAGCGCCACCGCCGCCGCGTGCGCGGCGCCAACTACGACATCGTCGTCGTCGACGAGGCGCACCGGCTGCGCAATCACCTCACGCTGGGCTGGAAGTTCCTGAACGACCTGAACCCGCGCTACCTGCTGCTGCTCACCGCCACGCCGGTGCAGAACGACATGCGCGAGCTCTACAACCTGGCGACGCTGGTGCGGCCCGGCACGGTGGGCACGTTCTCGCAGTTCCGCCGCGACTTCCTGAGCGGTCACGATCGCCGCTCGCCGCGCAACACGCCGCGGCTGCGCTCGCTGCTCGAGTCGGTGATGATCCGCACCCGGCGCTCGGACACCGACCTCGACCTTCGCGCCGCGCAAGGTGGAGACGATGTGGGTGCCGCAGACGCCGGCGGAGCGCAAGCTGTACGCGCTAGGTGAGCGAGTTCGTCTCCGACTCGGTGCGCGGCGAGGCCGGCCAGCCCGGGCGGCCGCACTACTTCACGCTCATCGTGCTGCAGAAGGAGATGGGCTCGTCGTGGGCGGCGCGCGCGCGCGACGCTCGACCAAGCTCGCGCGGAACCCGACGGGCTCGACCCGAACGCGCTTGCGCCAGCTCACCACGAAGGCCGGAGAGGTGAGCGCGACGCCGAGCAAGGTGCGCACGCTGATGCGCGCGATCGGCACGATGAACGGCGAGAAGTGCATCGTGTTCACCCAGTTCCGGTCGACGCAGGACACGATCGTCGACACGCTGCGCGCGAGCGGCATCGAGCCCGCCGTGTTCCACGGCGAGCTGGGCGTGGCGCGAGAAGGAGGAGGCGCTCGACTCGCTTCCGCTCGACCTGCGCCGGTGCTGGTCAGCACCGAGGCCGGCGGGGAAGGCCGCAACCTCCAGTTCTGCCGCATCGTCGTGAACTACGACCTGCCGTGGAACCCGATGCGCGTCGAGCAGCGGATCGGGCGCGTGCACCGCCTCGGCCAGCAGATGCCGGTGCGTGTCATCAACCTCGCTGCGCGCGGCACGATCGAGGCCTACGTGCTCGAGATCCTCGACCGCAAGATCCGCATGTTCGAGCTGGTCGTCGGCGAGATGGAGGAGATCCTCGGCACCTGGCAGCCGCACGGCTCGTTCGAGGACGAGGTGTTCCGGCGTTGGACCGAGACGAGCAATCCTCGCCTGCGCCAGCGCCGTTTCGACGAACTGGCGCAACACCTGATCGTGGCGCGCAAGATCTACCAGAAGCAGAAGGACCAGCAGAGCTGGCTGTTCCCGTCGGACGGGAAGGAGGAGGCGTGACAGCGACGATGACTCGGACGCGCGTGTCCAAGCGCTCGGCGGCGACGAAGCCGTCGAGGACGGCCGCAGCAACGGCGTGACGCCGCGCGTGCCGGAGCGCTCGCCACCGAGCTGCCGCCCGGAGTGGCGCGCGTTCGTCGGGCGCTGGCTCGAGGCCAAGGATGCACCGTGCTGCCCGCCGCGCGCGGCGACTGGGAGAGTCGAGCTGTCGCCGGATCTCCAGCGCCGCTGGCGCCGCCAGCGCGTGCGCCTCGTGTTCGATCCGCTGCGGGCGACGCTGCCGCGCGGCGCGTGGTTCACGCAGCGCCGGCGAGCGCCGCCGGTCGCAAGGTGCTCGACGCGGCGATGGCTTCGCCGGGCGTGACGCGGCGCACCGCGCTCGCCCACGTTCCCGGGGCGCCCGAATCGGGGCTCGCGTCGGTGTGCCGCGTGCGCGGCCTTACGTGGGGGCCGGCGCGTCTCGGCCCCGTCCACTACGAGCGCCGCGTGTCGATCCACTCGATCGTGACGCGCTGGGGTGGCCTGCCGTGGCAGGAGCCGTGGGTCGTCATGCTCGGGCCCGAGGGCGACTTCCTCGAATGGGACATCGCCGCCGAGCTGCCGAACGTGCGCGTGCGCGAGGGGCTGTATCAGATTCCCGATCCGCTCACCGATGCGCAGCGCGGCGAGTGGATGGCGCGCACGCACGCATCTCGACCGGCTGATGCGCGATCGCGAGGCGGAGTGGGAGCGGAGCGTGTCACGACTCCGCGACGCCGAACTCGAGCGTCTCGGCTCGTTCTTCTCGTCGCGCATCGACGAAGAGGAGGAGCGGCTGCGCCGCCGTACCGGCAGCGGCGAGGACTCGGAGATCGAGGTAGGCGACGCGACGTCGCTCAAGCTCGAGTGGGAGCGCCGCGCCGCCGAGGTCCGCCAGCGCTGGGCGCTGCGCACCGAGGTCAGGCTGTGGGGATCGTCGAATGGTCGTGGCCGGTGGCGGAGATCGAGCAGGAGCTGCGGGCGGGAGCGGTGCGCGTCAAGCTCACGAGCCACGTCGACGTCGCGCGCGGCCAGCCCGCGCCGCCGCACTGCCCGCACTGCGACAGCGAGGCCGAGATGCTGGTCCGCATCCGCGGCAGCGTCGCGTGCCCGCAGTGCGCGTGAGCCTCGGGACCCTTGACGGTGCCTGGGCGACTCACTAAGCTGCGTCCGCTCGGAGGGGTCTAGAGGCCCCGCGAGCCTGGTTGAAGTGGCCGCCGTAAACGGAGGTAGGACTTGTCAGTGCAACGATCGGCTCGACTCGATGATCCGGGTGCCGAGCTGCTGACTCGGACGACGGATCTGTGGTCGCGCTACGGACGGATCGCGTCGGTGGCGGCGCTTGCGCTCCTGGGCGTCGGGGCGCTCGTGTACTTCACCATGCGCTCGCGCGCCGCGACCGAGGAGCAGGCGGCCGGACGCCTGGCCGAGGCCAACCTGCTCTACTGGCAGGGCGAGTACAAGCGCTCGCTCGAGATCGCGCGGCAGGTCGCGCAGGAGTACCCGTCGGCGCCGAGCGGCATCGACGCGCACCGCCTCGCCGGCGACAACGCGTACTGGGACGGCGACTTCAAGACCGCGGTGAACGAATACCAGGCGTACCTCTCGAAGGCGAAGTCCGGCGTGCTTGCCGACGCGGCGCGCCGCAGCTAGCCTACGCGCTCGAGAGCGATCACCAGTACAGCGCGGCAGCGGCTACCTACCTCAAGCTGGTGGGCGTGTTCGACCGCGAGTCATCGGCCGAGTTCCTGTACGCGGCCGCGCGTTGCGAGCGCGCCGCGAGCTAGCCCGCCGAGGCGAAGAAGCACCTCCAGCGCCTGATCGACGAGTTCGGGAAACCAGCTACGCCAGCCTCGCGCGCATCGAGGCCGCGGAGCTGGGCGCCGCCTCGCACTGAGTCCCGCGCGATGAGCGTCGCGCGGCGAGCGCTCTCGGCCCGCGGACGCCGGCGCGCAGACCGGCCTGAGTACCCCTTCCGGTGAGCGACCCGCAGCCCGCGTCGACCTGGTGCTGCTCTGGCACCACCACCAGCCCGACTACCGAGATCCGAGCGACGGCCGCGCGCAGCTCCCGTGGGTGCGCCTGCACGCCACGAAGGACTACCTCGACATGGCGCGGCGGCTCGAGCGCCATTCCCGCGTGCGCTGCACCTTCAACTTCGTGCCGTCGCTGCTCGACCAGCTCGAACAGGCGGGCGAGGGCGCCGGGGACGCGCTGTTCGATCTACTGCGCAAGCCCGTCGCCGATCTCACGCCGGCCGAGCGCGCGGTCGTGCGCGGGCGGGTCACGAGCGCGCCGAGCCACGCGTTCGATCGCTGGCCGGCCTATCGCGCACTCACGGCCCGATCGGCCATGGGCTCCTCGGACGCCGCGGCCGACGACGCGCTGCTCGGGCTCGAGTGCTGGTTCCTGCTGGCATGGCTCGACCCGATGTTCCTCGAGATGCCCGAGGCGGCCGCGGCATTGGCGGCGCCGCGGTTCCACCGCCGCGCATCGCGACGGCCTGCTCACGCTTCACGATCGGCTGCTGCGCGAGCGTCGTCCCCGCGTATCGTGACCTCGCCGCGCGCGCACAAGTCGAGCTGTCGGCGTCGGCGTACTTCCATCCGATTCTTCCGCTGCTGATCGACAATGCCGCAGCACGGCGCTCGCGCCCAGACGCGCGCTTACCGGAGGAGCCGTTCGCGTTCCCCGAGGACGCCGACCGTCAGATCGCGCGCGCGCTCGATCGACACGCGCGCGTGTTCGGCGCTCGCCGCGCGCGGCATGTGGCCGCCGGAAGGGAGCGTCAGCCCCGAGGCGATCGAACGATTGGCGCGCGCGGGTGTCGCGTGGGCCGCGAGCGACGAGGGCGTTCTGTGGGCGTCGCTCGATACGTCCGCGCGCCGGCGCGACGCGCGCTCTACCGTCCATGGCGGCTCGAGACCGGGGCCGGCGCCGTGATGCTGCTGTTCCGCGACCGCGAGCTGTCGGATCGCATCGGGTTCGTCTACCAGAACTGGAACGCGGCGGCGGCGGCCGAGGATTTCGTGACCCGGCTGAAGCGCATCGGCGACGACCACGGCGCGACCTTGCCGGCGACCGTGTGCGTGGCGCTCGACGGCGAGAACTGCTGGGAGCACTACGCCGATGACGGCGGACCGTTCCTCGAGGCGCTCTACACGGCCATCGCCGCCGCACCCGAGATCCGCACGCTCACACCGAGCGACGTCGTGGACTCCGGCCGCGAGGTCGCCACCCTCGCGCGCCTCCATTCCGGATCGTGGATCGACGCCGACTTTCACATCTGGATCGGGCATCCGGAGAAGAACCGCGCGTGGGATCTGATCGCTCGCACGCGGCGCCGCGCGTGGTACAGGCGGGCACGAGCCCGGAGTCGCGCCGACGGCATGGGAGGCGCTCGACACCGCCGAGGGCTCGGACTGGTTCTGGTGGTTGGGGAGGACCACTTCACGCCGGACAAGGCGTTGTTCGACCAGCTGTTCCGCGCCCAGCTTGCGCGCGGCACACGAGCGTGCCGACCTGCCGGCGCCGGCCTGGCTCGACGCCCCGATCGCGCGTCCGAGCCAGGCTGCGGGCGCAGGACGCGAGCCGTTCGGGTTCGTACGGCCAACGCTCGACGGCCGTCGCACCGGTTACTACGAGTGGCACGGCGCCGCCGCGCCGCTTCGTTCTCGGCGCCGGCGGAGGATCGATGCATCGCGGCGTGGGGCGTGCGCGCGAGCTGCACGTCGGCTTCGACGCCGAGCGCCTGTACGTGCGCGTCGACTCGACGACCAGGGCGCGCCCGGCAAGGGAGTGGGACCTCGTCCTCGAGCTCGCGGCCCCCGTGCAGGTCACGGCTCGTGGCGCGGCGTCTCGCGGCAGGCGAGGAGGAGCCGTCAGAGCGTGACGGCGCGGGCGGGCCGCCGGTGCCGCTCGCCGGCGCGCGCTGGGTGCTCGACGCCATCCTCGAGATGTCGATCCCGTTCGCGTCGATGGGCGTTGCGTCGGGTCAGACGCTCGAGCTGGTCGCGCGGCTCACGAATTCCGGCGCGGTCGTGGAGACGCTGCCGGCCGACGACGTCGTGCGGCTGCGCGTACCCTCCGCCGCGGACGAGGCGCGGTCGTGGAGCGCGTAAGCGCTCACGCCCTCCACACGGTCTTCACGTTCACGAACTCGCGGATCCCCGCCGCGGCCAGCTCGCGCCCGTAGCCCGAGCGCTTGACGCCGCCGAACGGGAGCCGCGGGTCCGACTTGACCGCGCCGTTCACGAACACCGAGCCGGCGTCGATCTCGGCGGCGAGCCGCTCGCCACGCGCGGGATCGCTCGTCCACACGCTGGCGCCGAGCCCAAAGCGCGACGCGTTGGCGAGCGCGATCGCGTGCGCGACGTCGCGCGCCCGGCTCACCGCCGCGACGGGGCCGAAGGTCTCCTCGTCGAACACCGCCATGCCGGGAACGACGCGCGTCAGCACCGTGGGAGGGTAGTAGAAGCCGGGACGCTCGAGCGGTTGCCCCCTGATGGCGACGACCGCGCCCGAGCGCACGCTGCGATCGACCTGGTCTTGAAGGTCGCGCACGCAGAGTCGCGCGCGGGCGAGCGGGCCGATGCGGGTCGTGCGTTCCATCGGGTCCCCCACGGTGAGCAGCGTCATCGCGCCGGTGAACGCCGACTCGAATCGGTCCGCGATCGCCTCCTCGACGATGAAGCGCTTGGCGGCGATGCAGCTCTCGCCGTTGTTGATCGTGCGCGCGTCGGCCGCCGCGCGCGCGACGGCGTCGACATCGGCGTCGGCGAGCACGATGAACGCATCGGAGCCGCCCAGCTCGAGCACGGTCTTCTTGAGCGCCGCACCCGCGAGCGCAGGCGACCCGCGAGCCCGCGGCCTCGCTGCCCGTGAGCGACACGGCCGCCACGCGCGGGTCCGACACCACGGGTTCGATGGCGGCGCCGCCGACGAGCAGCGGTCGCGAACGCGCCCTCCGGCAAGTCCGGCATCGCGGAACACGTCCTCGATCGCGAGCGCCAGAGCCCGGCACGTTGGACGCGTGCTTGAGCAGCACCGTGTTGCCCGCCATCAGCGCCGGCGCGGCGCAGCGGATGAGCTGCCAGAACGGGAAGTTCCACGGCATGATCGCGAGCACGACGCCGAGCGGATCGCAGCGCGATGTAGCTGGCCGAGGCGTCGGTGGCGATTTGCTCGCCGGCGAGGTAGCGTTTGGCGTGCTCGGCGAAGTGCTCGCAGGCCCAGGCGCACTTCTCGACCTCGGCCTCGGCGGCCGCGATCGGCTTGCCCATCTCGGACGTCGTGAGCGCCGACAGCTCGGCGACGCGACGGCGGAGCACCTGGGCGGTCGCGCGCAGGTGCGCGCCGCGGGCATCCAGGTCGAGGGCTCGCCACGGCGGAAGGCGCGCGCCGCGGCGGCGACGCGACGCTCGATCTCGGTCGCGTCGTGCTCGGGGTAGCCGCGAATCAACTGTCCGGTCGCGGGATTGATCGCTTTCACGGGTGCTCAGGATAACAAGGAGGACGGCATGGCGGAACGCGAGCGGATCCGTGAGCAGATGAAGCGTGCGTTCGAGGGCGACGCGTGGCACGGGCCGGGCGTGCGCGAGGTGCTCGACAGGTGTCACCGCCGCGCAGGCCGGGAAGCGCGTCATTCCCGACGCGCACACGATCGGCGAGCTGGTGCTCCACATGGCGTGCTGGAAGAGACGTCGTGCGCCGCCGGCTGGCGGGGAGAAGGTCGAGGTGAGCGACGCCGAGAACTTCTCAAAGCTCGCCTCCGGCGACGCCGCGTGGCGCGGCGCGCGGGAAGCGCTCGACCGTGCGCACCAGGACCTCGTGGCCGCCGTCCAGAGCCTCGACGAGTCCAAGCTGGACAAGCCGCTCGTGCCGGGTGGATCGGCGGGTACGTTCAGCTGCATCGGCATCATCCAGCACGATCTCTACCACGCGGGGCAGATCGCGATCCTCAAGAAGGGCTGAGTCCTAAGGAGCAACGCCATGTGCAGAAACATCCGTCCTCTGTTCAACTTCGATCCCGTCGCCACGGACGACGAGGTGCGTGCCGCGTCGCTTCAGTTCGATGCGCAAAATCAGCGGGTTCACGAAGCCGTCGCGAGTCGAACCGGGAGGCCTTCGACCTCGCGGTCGACGAGATCGCCCAATGCGCGCACGCTGCTCCATGCCTTGACGACGACCGCGCCGCCGAAGGATCGCGAGACCGAGGCGGCGAAGGCGCGGGCGCGGGCGGCGGAGCGATTCGGCACGGCGCCGAGCTGACCCCTGGCGCTCTGTGTCTTCCGGGCGCCGGCGATGTCGGTGGCCGCGACGCTAGGGCCCATCACACGGAGGTGAGCATGGCCCGTCCGGCGTCCAGTGGGACAGACCTCGCCAAGGTCCTGACTCTGTGGGACGCGACCTGCGTCGTCGTCGGCGCCATCATCGGCGTCGGCATCTTCTTCAACCCGCGCGACGTCGCGCATGGTCACCGGCGCTGCGTCCTCGGCGATGCTCGCGCTGGACGGTGGGCGGCGTCGTCGCGCTGCTCGGCGCGTTCACCTTCGCCGAGCTCGGGACGCCTGCGACCTCTCGCCGGCGGGCAGTACCACATCCTGCGCGACGCTTACGGTCCAGCGCGCCGCGTTCCTGTTCGTGTTCTGCAACCTGACCGCCGTCAGGCCGGCGCGGTCGCGATCATCGCGTTGATCTGCGCGCAGAACCTGGGCGTGGCGCTCCACGGCACGGATCCTTCGGGGCGCTGGGTGCTGATCGGTGGCGACGCTCATGACGCTGGGCGCTCGTCGGCATCAACGTCGTCGGCGTGCGGTCAGGCGCGCGACTTCAGGACGTCACCGTGATCGCGAAGCTCGTCACGCTCGCCGGCCCTGGTCGCGTGTGGCGCTGTTCATCGATCCCGGCAGGTCGCGGCGCGCCGCGGTGGCGCCCGCGGCTACCAGGCCGCTCACGTTCTCGACGCTGTTCGCCGGGGTCACGCTGACGCTGTTCGCGTACGGCGGCTGGCAGCAGGCGCTGTGGATGGCGGGCGAGACCATCGAGGCGCCGCGCACCGTGCCGCGCGCAATCCTGCTCGGCGTCGGCATCGTCGGTCGTGGCCTACCTGTCGGCGAATTGGGCGTACCTGGAGCTGCTCGGCTTCGGCGGCGTGCAGACGGCAACGGCGCTCACGGCCGACGCGCTTCTCGATCGGCCTCGCCGGTCCTCGGCCGGCGCATCGCCGCGGGCGCGGTGGCCGTCTCGGCGCTCGGCGTGCTCAACGCGCAGTTCCTGACCGGCCCGCGTCTCACCTGGGCGATGGCGCGCGACGGGCCAGTTCTTCGCGCCGTTCGCGCGCCTGCACCCACGCTTTGCTGACCCCGTGGCCGCGATCGTCCTGCTCGGCGTGCTGTCGACCGCGCTCACGCTCGGACTCGGACTCGACCGCACCGACCTGCTCACGACCGGCGTCGTGCGTGGTCGACGCCGCGTTCTTTGCGCTCACGGGGCTCGCGCTGCCACCTGCTGCGGCGCCAGATGGCGGCACACGAGCGTGAGCCCGGCGTGGATCGACGCGGCGCGCGATCGTATTCGCCGTGCTCGAGCTGCTCGCGATCGTCGGGCTCGGTGCTGGCGAAGGACGTGCGCCTCGTCGCGCTGACCGGGCTCGCGTGGATCGGGGCGGCGGCGATCACGCTGGGCGCTGTTCTTCCGCGCGCCGCGTCGCCGGAAGGTAGGCCGGGCTACGGCTGCGCGGGGCGTATCAGGTGAGCAGCGACCGAGGACGCCGCAGCGGCGATGATTGCGCAGAGGGCGCGGTGGAAGGAAGCCTTCGGGCCGTCCCCAGGGACGAGTCCGGAGGAACTGCGAGATGTTCCTGGGCGGAGTCAGGATCACAAACTGTCCCCGGGGACAGTTGGAGCGCGGCCAACTCCCGGCGGCGGTGTGTTTACGCCCTCAAATGCCGGGTCGATCGGCGCGCGAATCGCACGAGGAAGAAGTCCTCGCTGTCCTCCAGAGGGATACCGGTATCGATACCGGGACCGACGTACCAGGACAGCTGAGGATGGCGCTGTCGATCGTGGCCGTGGAGAAGTCGAGCTCCACGCGGCCGCCTAGGCTGGAGCTTTCTGGCCTGTCGCATAATTGAGCATTATGTAAACTGGCACCTGCAAATCGTGCCGGATTTCCTCCCGAATCGAACGGCCCTCCTTTTCAAAGCGCCCCTTCCCCGGCGCGTGGTCGAATCGGACGCACTTCAGCTTAGACTGGGTGCCCTTCTTGCAGATTCGCGCCGATTCGAGACCATCATCGCCACGATGAAGCCGAAACGCCGCGGCGACGCCGCGTCTCGGCGCGGCCGTGACCGCCGCGAGCCGCCGGCGTCGAAACCCGACGCTCGCCGCAACGATTCGCAGCGCCCAGCGCCGGCGCCCACGGAACCCGAGCCGAGCTTTCTGGCCGCATGGTTCGGACTGCCGCCAGTCCAGCGCGCTCATCGGCGTTCGGCCTGGCCGTCTCAGCTGGCGCTGCTGCTGGCCCATGCGCTGTCGTACAAGTTCCTCACCGACGACGCGTACATTTCGTTCCGATACGCACGCAGAACCTGGGCCAAGGATTCGGCCGTCGTCTTCAATCCGGGTCACGAACCGGTCGAGGCTACAGCAACTTTTTGTTTGTGCTCGTGCTCGCGCTGTTCGAAGCTGGGCGAAGCACCACCCGCCATGGCGCACGTGATGAAGCGCTGAGCGCGACGGTCGTGCTGTGGGGGCCTGATCGCGTGGTTCCGGGTTGCGAAGCGCGCGCGATACGCGTGCGGCGTGGACCGTGATCGCGGTCCTCATCGTGCTCGCCACGATTCGCAGCATCGCCGTGCTGGTCGACGAGGCGGGCTCGAGACGCGGTAGTTCAGACGCTCCTCGTCGGCGGCGCGCTCCGGCTCGTCGTCGAGGTCGAGGGTGAGCTGCGCGGCCTCCCGCGCCGCAATGTCTCGGTGTGGCTGCTCGCGCGCTGGCGGCGTGGACGCCGGCCCGACGGCCTCCTGCTCGCGCTCAGCGCGTTGGGGGACCGCGGCGTGGTTCCTGCACGCGCGGCGGCCGCCCTCGACGTCGCCCAGTTCGCGATGCGTCTGGCGCCGTTCGCGTTTCTGGTCGGCGGGCACTTCCTCGGCGGCGGCGCGCGTACTACGGCTACTGGCTGCCGAACACGTACTACGCCAAGGTGGGCGGCAAGCTGTGGTGGGATTCAGGCCTCAGCTACCTGGCGGCCTTCGTTCTGGAGTACGCCCTCTACCAATGTGGATCCGTTGCTCGTGGCCGCGTGGATGCATCACCGCCGGCGTCAAACGACGTTCGTTCCCTCTCCTGTTCGCCGCGCTCATCGGGCCTCACGTGCTCTATCGCGCGGCGATCAGCGGCGATCACTTCGGTACCGTCCACTCGATCTCTACTTTCCGCTGCTGCTGTTGTTGATGGCGGACGGTGCGGCACGTGCTCGAGACGCGCCCGCGGTGGGTCCGCGGCGCTGGTGCCCGGCCTGGCGCTGATCCTGGTCGGCG
>ERZ1370068.7465-contig-6378_pt1 | contig 39269 bp, 62 predicted proteins | sample MGYA00561227_ERZ1370068 | MGnify/ENA primary metagenome ERZ1370068 (study PRJEB38410, sample SAMEA6850437) | metagenome | study: Metagenomic assessment of the ecological functions of the soil: analysis of the soil microbiota associated with the...
GGTAATACTTCGTTCAGTTACGTATTGCTACGAGCGCGTCGAGCGCGATGCGGCGCGCGGTGCCGAGCGCGGCGAGCACGTGGCCGTGCGGCAGCGCGCGGACGATTTCCACCGCCTCAGCGGCGGGCAGCAGTTGGTCGCCGCGCAGCACGGCGCGGAGTTGCTCAATGCGCTCGGCGGGCCAGCGCGGACAGGTTGGCGAGGGTTCGGTTCTTGGTCTTGCCGGCCTCGCGGTAGCTCTCCCGCAGTAGGATGGCCGGCGGCGAGCCTCGGTTGGGGACGACAGCCACATACATGCACCCAAAGAAGCATCATCGGCCTTAGAATTCAAGCAGAATCCGTCATCTTACATGACCGCTCAACCCGATCAATATGATGCTTCTTCGGCGGCTTAATTCAAAATGTGGTCAAGGATTCGGTCTAAACCTCGACCTCGTGCAGCGATCGGTACTCAACAGCGCGCGCGAAAATCTTCTGGCTTGGCGCATTCCGCCGGTGAGCCGCGGCGCTCCATCGCAGCGAGGGTATCGACGGCGCGATAAGGCCGGGAGGGCCGACCGCATTCGTCGAGCGATCGGCCGCTCCACCCGGCTCGACGACGCCGTGGTTGCGGCGTTCCGGGGTTGGGCCGCGACGGCGGCGTTCCGACGCGGATGCGATGTCGCGACGCGTCGCGAGAATGACGGCGTATCATCAGGCTACTCCGAACAAATCATGAACATATGGACTCACGAAATAAACGCGAGATGACACGTTCGAGTCGCCTCAGAAATTGCCGGGATAGGTTCCGCGCGACTTCGCGGCTGCGGCGCCCGCCGACAGCGCTCGCAAGCGCCTCCACCTCGCGCAAACGGTCGGCCTGCGGCCGCGCTGCCGTAGGCGCAACATGGCACAGCATATGATGCGTCGGGCAATAGGGCGAGGAGGCCGGCACGGGCGCGCCGCAGGTCCGGGCATCGCCACACTCGTCCAGCATATAGGCGCAGCCCGGTTCGATCTTCCTCGATCTCCCACGGCGCCGATCGGGCCTGACATTCGCATCTCCTTTTTCGCACTAAATCTCTTGTCACGATCACACGCGGCATGTTAACGTTGATTTTGGTTATGTCAATATAGCAAATTGCGAAGGACACATTATGGACGGGTCCTGGTTTCACCAAGCGCTGGAGCGGGTTAACGCGACCCAGGCCGATCTCGCGCGCCACCTGCGTCTCGCCCCTTCGGCGGTCTCCCGCATGATGAAGGGCGAGCGCCAGATGAAGCTCTTGGAAGCGGTGCAAATCGCCGGCTTTCTCGGGGTCTCGCAGGAGGAGGTGCTGCGCCATGCCGGCGACAGCACCGTTCCTCCGCCGGCCGGCGAGATGCCGCGCGGGCGCGGACGTCCACCGTCGACGGGAACCTCACCGGCTGCGGGCACGGGGCTCGGTCGGAGGTCGACCAGATCCCGATCTCGCAGCGCCGCACGCGGCGGCGGCGATCAGGAGATGTTTCTCGAGGACGGCCCGATCGGCTACACCCCGCGGCCGGCCAATCTCGGCGGCGTGCGTTCGGCCTACGCGATCTACATGGTCGGCGACAGCATGGAGCCGCGTTACCAGCCGGGATGGCTGTTGCACGTCAACCCGTTCAAGCCGCCGACCCGCGGCCGCGACGTCGTCGTCTACAAGGAGGGCGACGCCGTGCTGATCAAGCAGTTCGTCGGCTGGGACGGCGACACCCTGGTCCTGCGCCAGCTCAACCCCGCCCAGGATCTCGCGCATCCCGCGCGCCGAGGTGCGCGAATGCCACCTCGTCGTCGGCGCCGATCAGGAAGGCTGAAGCCCGCGGCGCTCCGTCTGTCACCGTCATCAGGGCCGGGCGAGGCGGTGGTGCGGCGTCCCTCGGGGCACCCGGACCGGGGCCGAGGCTCGCTAGGGCATCAGTTGTTGGGGTGTGCAGGGTTCGGTTGCACCTGCGACCATGGATGTCCAAAAATGACACGCTGAGAAGGCGGCAAATCGGCATTTCGCGCTGGACTGTTGCCGGCACGAACCGGCCTCTCCGGCGTTGTTGTCGATGGGGACGTATTGGATTGGAGTTCCCCATGCGTCCAGCTCTTGCCGTCACGACCGCCCTGCTCTCTTGTTGGGCAGCGGCGTCGCCGAGGCCGCCGATTCGGCTTTGCTTGCACAGACCGCCGGCTTCCTGCTGGGGAACGCTCATCGCTGCGGTGTCCCAACCGATCGCGTCGAGCACGCCGGAAAAGTGATTCACCGGCTGATCGTCGCGGCTTCTTACGATCCGACAGAGGAAGCTGCCGCCAATTCGCGCTTTGCCGAGACCTTCCGAGCGAGCGCCTTTCCCGACCAAGACAGCGACGTGTTGATCCCTCGCTGCAAGGTGGTGATCGCGCAATTCGAACGGCTCGAGCGACATCATCGGCAAGCCGGCCTGAACTGAGAAGCATGCAGATCTATCGCGCTGCGCAAACAACCCGACGACATCATGGATCATCTCGTTCACGCAGCTCTTCGAAGAAGAGCACGCTCGATTGTCAGAAATGTTGCGAAGGAGACTGACAATGACGCAAAACAAATATCACGCTCAGGAAGAACGGGAACAGGATAACCGACATACAAGACTTGCCTGATCGACCGATACGTAGAACAAAAAGAAGCGATCCAGAGAAGGTAGACAGATGCCGTGCGATAGAACTCGAATTCGAAATTCGAGAGCTCCGCCGCGAGCAAGATAAAATCAAGCACTGGGCGGTTGTCTGATCGGCCTGGGGTGACGCCGGCTCCGTTCGAGAGCTCGATAAGCCGAGCAAAGCAAGAATGCGGAGGCGCCGATGTACAATCGGACCAGTCTGTGGCGCGTTTGTAGTCATCATTGGGTTCATCGCCCTTGTGGATCCAGGCGTCGCCTATGCCCAGATCGAGGGGGCCGTGCAATATCCGCCTCCGTCAGTCGGCGAAGATGCTCAACCCCGCCGCCGGCGAGGATGGTGCCGAAGATCGTATCGCCGCGACAGCTCGAATTGGGCATCAGCGGGTCGAGCCTGGCGCCTACAAACCCTCCTTATCGGATCCAGCAAGACGGAGATCGGCTCCGCTGGCGGCGGATTCCGCTCCCTGCTTCACGAGCGCATCGGAGTGGCGCGCTCCGACCGAAGCGACAGCTAGGTTCAGCTCGCGGCCTATTGAGCGATTCGACGATTCTCCGCGGCTCGGAACCTGCGCAGCGGACACTCGACGAAGGCCGAAGTCAGCTCGCGGGTCGATTGTCTGGATGCTTCGCGCTGTGCATCACAGCGCAAGATTTCTACAGAAGCTCAAACGGCGACGCTGGTAGCTCCGGTCCTGTCCGACGGTGCACCTTCTACGCCACGCTCGCGCTCCTTGAGGGGAGCGTCTTGGCCTGCCCGCCGCGACCGTATCTGCTGCGTTGAGCCAGAGCACCGCTCTCATGTACTAGACCAGTCCTTCCCGCATTTCGAGGTATGGAGTGTCGTTCGATCTGCCATCATAAACACTGCGTGTTCTTCGGCACTCGGTCATCCATGGTCTCGCGACGATGAACAGGCCCGACGTCGGCGCGCCTCGATCGAGAGACGAAGTCTGTGCTGGGCGAAATGGTCGGTGGCCGGACGTCCGTTTTGCCGCGCTGGGTCGCGCCACCTACTCTGATTAGACGGTGATTACCCAACGAGTAAGCGGGAAGAAGCGATGGGCGACTTTCCGCTGCCCTGGATTTACTGTGGCTGTATCGCGGGTCGCAAATCGTCCGACGGTGACGATTGCATGCTATATTAGCAAAGAAAGCCACCCGCCTGACGCGTTTCGGCGGCTGGAGGAAGCGAGGAGACGCACCATGGCCTGAATCAGGCGGAGCGCACCCCCGGCGGGCATTCGCGAAGGGCCAAGCCGGCGACCCCGCGGGCAAACCATGCGACGCGATCGCCGAGAACATTGCTCGACGGCGAAGCCGAGGCGCTGACCCGCAAGGCCGTGACCCTCGCCCTCGACGGGGATGCCTTGGCGTTGCGGCTCTGCCTCGATCGGGTCATCGCACCGCGTCGCGACCGTCCCGTGCATTTCGATCTGCCGCCGATCGCGGACATAGCCGATGTCGCCAACGCGATGGCGGCGATCACGGCGGCGGTGGCCGAAGCGTGCCATCACCCCCGGCGAGGGGCCGCAGGTGGCGAGGGTGGTCGATGCCCACGTCCGGGCGATCGAGGCGAGCGATTTCGACCGGCGACTGACGGCGTTGGAAGCTGCCCATGCGGCGGATCTCTGACGCTCGGCTTGGCGCGAGTCGCGAGGACCAAAGCACCACGCGATCTGACGCACACTGCGCCATCGCGCGCTGCTCAGGGCGCGCGCTGCAGTCTCCGCCTTGCTGCGCCAATGCTCCGGGCGACCGGCCGCAGGTCGCGCGCTCGCCGGTGCCTTGGCGCTCGGCGAAGCGGCGGCGGTCGAGCTGGCGGCGATCCCGGACGGGGCCGATCTGCGCCGGCGGGACGAGCGCCGGACTGGCTCGCGATCACCCCGGGGTGGCGGAGGCGTTCGCAGCGCGGGTTCAGGCCATCGCGCGGCAATACCGCCAGGGCCGAAAGGTCGACGCCGCCACCGCTTCGCCCGCCGAATTGCTGGGCGCCTGTCTGACTGGGCCGATCCCTGCGCAGCGACCTGCGGGCGAAAGTCGGGGAGAGGGCTAGGCGGAGGAGCAGCTAGGCCGCTTCGGCGGTCACGATCTCGCCGATCGACCAAGCCCCTTGTCGCCGGCGCCGACATGGACCGTCGAGCCCGTCGGGGATACGGCCTTCGAGGATCTGCTGCGGCCAGCGGGTTCTGCAGCTCGCGCTGGATCACCCGCTTTAACGGCCGGGCGCCATAGACCGGGTCGTAGCCGGCATTGGCGAGCCAGGCGCTCGCCGCGGCGTCGACCTCGAGCGTGATCTTGCGGTCGGCGAGCAGTTTCCGGAGCCGCTCGCAGCTGGATCGTCGACGATCCCCTTCATGTCGTCGCGCGACAGGCGGCGGAACAGCAGGATCTCGTCGAGCCGGTTGAGGAACTCGGGCCGGAACGCGGCGCGCACCGCGTCCATCACCGCGCCCGCGCCGGCCGAGACGTCGGCCCTTTCCGGCAAGCTCGCCAGACGCCTCGCTGCCGAGGTTCGAGGTCAGCACGATCAAGGTGTTGCGGAAGTCGACCGTGCGCCCCTGCCCGTCGGTCAGGCGGCCGTCGTCGAGCACCTGCAGGAGCACGTTGAACACGTCGGGATGCGCCTTCTCGACCTCGTCGAAGAGGATCACCTGGTAGGCCGGCGCCGCACCGCCTCGGTCAGGCAGCCGCCCTCGTCGTAGCCGACATAGCCGGGCGGCGCGCCGATCAGCCGCGCGACCGAGTGCTTCTCCATGTATTCCGACATGTCGATGCGCACCATCGCGCTCTCGTCGTCGAACAGGAACTCGGCCAAGGCCTGCGTCAGCTCGGTCTTGCCGACCCCGGTCGGCCCGAGGAACAGGAACGAGCCGATCGGCCGGTTCGGATCCTGCAGCCCGGCGCGGGCGCGGCGGATCGCGTTCGACACGGCGACGATCGCCTCGTCCTGGCCGATCACCCGGCGGCGCAGATTCTGCTCCATGTGCGAGGAGCTTCTCGCGCTCGCCGGACGAGCATCTTGTCGACCGGTATCCCGGTCCAGCGCGACACGACGCCGGCGATGTGCTCGTCGGTGACCGCCTCCTCGAGCATGCGCCCGCCCTCGGCGCTCTCGGCCTCCTTGAGCTTGCGCTCGAGCTCGGGGATGACGCCGTAGGTCAGCTCGCCGGCGCGGCTCCAATCGCCGCGGCGCTGCACGATGCTCCAGCTCGGCGCGCGCCTGGTCGAGCTGCTCCTTCAGCTTCTGCGCGCTGGCGAGCTTTGTCTTTTCGGCCCGCCACTGCGCGGTCAGCTCGGCCGAGCGCTGTTCGAGGTCTTCGAGCTCCTTGACCGAGCTTCTGCAGACGGTCGCGCGAGGCCGGGTCGGTTTCCTTCTTCAGCGCCTCGCGCTCGATCTTCAGCTGGACGATGCGGCGGTCGAGCTCGTCGATCGCCTCGGGCTTCGAGTCGACCTCCATGCGCAGCCGCGAGGCGGCCTCGTCCATCAGGTCGATCGCCTTGTCGGGCAGAAAGCGGTCGGTGATGTAGCGGTTGCGACAGGGTGGCGGCGGCGACGATCGCGCCGTCGGTGATGCGCACGCCGTGGTGCAGCTCGTACTTCTCCTTGATGCCGCGCAGGATCGAGATCGTGTCCTCGACCGACGGCTCGTCGACGAAGACCGGCTGAAAGCGCCGCGCCAGCGCCGCGTCCTTCTCGATGTGCTTGCGGTACTCGTCGAGCGTCGTGGCGCCGACGCAGTGCAGTTCGCCGCGCGCCAGCGCCGGCTTCAGCATGTTGGAGGCGTCCATCGCGCCTTCCGCCTTGCCGGCGCCGACCAGCGTGTGCAGCTCGTCGATGAACAGGATGATCTCGCCGGCCGCGGCGGTGATCTCGGACAGCACCGCCTTCAGCCGCTCCTCGAACTCGCCGCGATATTTGGCGCCGGCGACCATGCGCGCCGAGATCGAGCGCCAGCAGCCGCTTGTCCTTCAGGCCCTCGGGCACGTCGCCATTGACGATGCGCAGCGCCAGGCCCTCGACGATCGCGGTCTTGCCGACCCCGGGCTCGCCGATCAGCACCGGGTTGTTCTTGGTGCGCCGCGACAGCACCTGCATCGTGCGGCGGATCTCCTCGTCGCGGCCGATCACCGGGTCGAGCTTGCCCTCGCGCGCCACCGCGGTCAGATCGCGGGCATAGCTGCTTGAGCGCGTCGTAGCCTTCCTCGGCCGAGGCGCTGTCGGCCTTGCGGCCCTTGCGCAAATCCTCGATCGCCGCGTTGAGGCTCTGCGGCGTCACCCGACCGGCGGCGAGCGCCTTGCCGGCCGGCGGTGTCCTGCGCCATCGCCAGCGCGAGCAGCAGCCGCTCGACCGTGACAAAGCTGTCGCCGGCCTTCTCGCGCGATCTGTCTCGGCCTGCTCGAAAACCCGGGCGATCTCGGGCGACAGATAGACCTGGCCGGCGCCGCTGCCTTCGACCCGCGGCTGCCTGCCGAGCTCGGCCTCGACCGCAGCTACGCGACGGTCTGCGGATCGCCGCCCGCGGCGCGGATCAGATTGGCGCAGAGGCCTTCCTTGTCGTCGAGGAGGATCTTGAGGAGATGCTCGGGCGTCAGGCGCTGATGGCCGCTGCGCAGCGCCAAGCCTTGGGCCGATTGGACGAAGCCCTTCGACCGCTCGGTGTATTTCTCGAATTCCATGATGCGCTCGCTCCGTTGAACCGGTGGCGGCGCCCCTCATCAGGCAGCCCCGCAACCCTTCCCGACCCAATATGGTGTAGTCGGTGCGGCGCTCAACCCCAGGACGCTACGAGCAGCGGCTGGCGTGTCGTCCAGGCAGCGGCGAGCTGGCGCGGCAGCCAGATCGCGGTATGGGCGATGCGCGCGACCGGGATGCGCTCGTTGGCCAACACCTGCACGTCGACGTCGACGAAGCGGTGCCCTTTGTGTTGGTAAGTTGCCGGTGATGCGGGCACGGACCGACAGCTCGTCGCCGATATGCGCGGCGGCAAAGTGCTGCAACCGGCTGCCGACATGCATCCATGGACCGAGGACGACATTGTGGTTCAGCGCCCAATTGCCGGTGCGCGCGATGATGACCGGGTGGGCGAGGCCTCTCTCAGAGTAGAGCGTCTCGGTTTCGCGCAGATCGCTGAGGCATTGCTCGACCAGGTCGCGAGTGATCGGGAGCGAGGCGGATGCCGAGCAGCGTCCCGACCGCGAGCGTGTCTTCGCTCGCCGGCGGGCGCTGGTCGGGAGGAAGCGGCGGCTCAGCGAAAGTTCGCTCGGTGGCGCCAGCCGTCATCCGGCAATGAGGCGCTGCCGCTGGCGCACAGCTCGCCATGGCTGTCGACACGGAGATCGAGGCCCCTCCGCCGTCTCGGTTCGCGGTGACCGTCGCGATGTCGCCGTCGTAGACGGGTTTTTGAAACCGGCACTCGGCGGCGCCGCGCTCGAGCCGAAGCGCGTCCCCAGCGGCGACCGGCTGATGCGCCATATAGGCGTAGACATCGACCCCGGGCACCAGCCCGCCGCCGAAAGCCGAAGCGGCGAGCCACCGCGATCGTCATGGATCTTGTTCTCCGGATGCCTTCGCCGTGTTGAAGGCTTCGACCCGGTAGGGGCTGAGCGCGGCAGCGGTCATGGTTCGAGCTCCTGGTTGCGCGCCCAGGCTTGCACCGCAGCGGCACCTCCGCAATCCTTTCGTTCCTAGCCGTGTCGATCAAGCGGAGGCCGCGCCATGGACAGCCATCTTCCTGAATACGAGCTCTACGCGATCCGCTACGCCGAGCGCGATGCCCGCGCGCGCCGATCACTTCATCGGCGGCGATCCGCATGACGGGCCGATGCCGATGGACTATTTCGTCTGGGCGGCGATCGGGCCCGAGCGGAGTTTCGTGATCGACACCGGCTTCACCGCCGAGGTCGCTGCGGCGGCGCGCGGGCGGCGGCATTTGCGCTGTCCGGCGGAGTCGTTGGCGCTGGTCGGGCTCGACCGCAACACCGTCGCCGATGTGATCCTCACTCATATGCATTACGACCATGTCGGGACGTTCCACCGCTTCCCAGCGGCGCAGTTTCATTTGCAGGAAGTCGAGCTGCACTACACGACCGGGCGCTACATGTGGCACCCGTTCCTTGCCCGCTCCTTTCGAGGTCGAGGATGTCGTCGGCATCGTGCGGCTGAACTTCGCCCGGCGGGTGCGGCTCTGCAATGGACCGGTCGAGCTCGCTCCCGGCATCAGCTTGCACCCGGTCGGCGGCCATACGCCGGGCATGCAATTCGTCCGCGTCCATACCGGCCGCGGCTGGGTCGTGCTCGCCTCCGACGTCACCCATTATTACGAGAACATGGAGGCCGGCCGCCCCTTCACTGCGGCTTTCCACATCGGCGAGATGCTGGAGGCCTACGATGCGCTGCGCGCCCACGCCCCGAGCCCGCAGCACATCGTCCCGGGCCACGACCCGCTGGTGATGCGGCGTTATCCGCCGGCGAAGCCGGAGCTGGAGGGCATTGTCGTCCGCCTCGATGTAATGCCGCGGGAATAGGCGTCAGTCGCCGCGGTTCGAGCACGGCGTTGAACAGCTCGGTGCGCCGCTCATCGAGGTTACGTGCCGAGTTGCGGAACATCGCCCGCCAGTCGGCGCCGACGATCAGATGCGTGCCCAACACCGGCGGCGGCCGCTGGCGTTGCACGCCGCGCCACCGCCGAGGCCAATGCCGCCTCGGTCGTATCCTGCCAGACGAGGACCGCGGAACCCGGCCATTTCGAGCTTCGCGCGGGTCGCCTGCTGCGAATAGAGAAAGCTGATGCCGGGCGTCCGCGCCCACTGCACCGGGTAGTGCGGCGGACCGCCCGGTCCGGCGGCGACCTCCTGCAGACGCGAGCTTGCCACCGGGCTTGAGCACGCGGCGCATCTCGCCATAGAGCCGGTCGCGGTCGGCGATGTTCATCGCCACGTTCTGCGACCACACGACATCGAAGCTCATATCCTCGAACGGCAGGTCGAGCGCACTCCCTTGCCGGTAGTCGACCCGGCCGACAAGCCCGGTCAGCTGCGTCAGCATCTCGGCAATACGGACAAATTCGGCGGTCAGATCCACGCCGCTTGACCCGGCAGCCGTAGCGCCAAGCGAGATACCGCGAGGGTCCGCCGAGCCCCGAGCCGACATCGAGCACCCGCTCGGTCCCGGTGAAGCCGACGAGCTCCGCCAGCCGGATCGTCGCCGGCCGCTGGCCGCCATGAAACTCGTCGACCGGAGCGAGGTCGTCCGGCGTCAGATGGTCGAGTGTCCTTCCCGGCCGCCTTCAGCGCTGCGAGGATCGCCTCGCCGAGGGTCCTGGCTCGTGTAATGAGCTTCGACCGGATTATCCGACATCTCCTGCCCTCATCCTGTTTGATCGGACGGGCCCCGGCAGCCGGCGGCGGTCGCGCGGCGGGTCTGCCTCACGCGACAAGCGCCATGCCTGCGGCCAGCATCCCTTCGAGCCGGCTCACGTCGATCGCGCAAGATCGGCGACCTCTTGGCTCATCTGCGCCAGATCAACCGGCGGTGTTGCGCACACGCTCGTCGAGGAGGATGACTTGGCGGAGCGCCCTTGATCGCGTCGCCGTAGAGGCTCACGCCGCCGCTGTCTCTTTCGGCGGCGGACCGCCGGATCGCGCGTCGATGGCCCCGCCAAGGTCTCGGCGACCTCGCGGTGACATTCGTCGGCAATCCGCAATGTCTCCGGATGGAGCTGGTTGAACACGTCGATGAGCGCGCGGAGCTTCCGCCGCCTCTTCCTCGGTGCCGATCTCGAAAGCCTGAACGGCACGCCGAACGACTTCCCCGGCGGACAGCCCCGAGAGCGCGCGCCTTGGTATCGAGCGCCGGCCCGCTCCTCCGGGGACATCAGCACCATCAATCGAGCTGATGCCGCCATGGCAGACCTATATATCTATATCTGCATACATAATGGTAGCTTCAATATCCCGATGCACAAGCCGGCATTAGGTTCGTGCCGCGCGCTCACGATCGATACTGAGAGGAGCTCGGATCATGCGCCTGTTGATCGCGATGATGAAGCACGAGACCAACACCTTCTCGCCGGTGCCGACGCCGCTGGCGCGGTTTGGCCATGGCCCGGGCCGCTCTATGGCGAGGCGGCGATCCGCGCCTATCGCGGCACCGGCACCGGGCTCGGCGCCTATCTCGATCTCGCCGAGCGCGAGGGGGCCGAAATCGTGCTGCCGATCGCCGCCGGCGCGCCGCCGAGCGGCCCGGTCGAGGACGACGCCTACGCGCACATCACCGACGCGATCTGCGACGCCGTCGCCCGCGGCGGGTTCGACGGCATCATGCTCGACCTGCACGGCGCGATGGTCACCGAGAGCCTGGAGGACGGCGAGGGCGAGTTCCTGAAGCGGCTGCGCGCGATCGACCCGAAGACGCCGATCGCCGTGTCGCTCGACATGCACGCCAACCTCTATGACGCGATGATCGCCAACGCGACCGTCGTCACCGGCTACCGCACCTACCCGCATATCGACACCTACGAGACCGCCAAGCTCGCCGGCGAGATCCTGCTGCGCGCGATCCGCGGCGAGGTGAAGCCGGTCATGGCGTGGGGCAACGTGCCGATGCTGCCGCATGTCATGCGGCAGGGCACCGACGATCATCCGAACAAGGAATTGCAGCGCGCGCTGCGCCGCGATGAGCGCCGAGGGTGCGCTTGGCCGCGAGCCTTCTTCACCGGCTTCCCGCACGCCGACATCACCAATGCCGGGCTGAGCGCCGTCGTGGTCACCGACGGCGACCGCAAGCTCGCCGAAGAGCTGCGCGACGAACTGCTCGGACCGGGCCTGGGTCGAGCGCGAGGCCTTTGTCTACCAGATCGAGCCGCTGCAGCAATCGGTCGCCCGCGCCAAGGCAATGCCGCCGCGCCAAGCCGGCGAGGGCCCGATCGTGCTGCTCGACCATTACGACAATTGCGCCTCGGGCGGCACGATGGACACGACCGCCGTGCTCGCCGAGATCCTGCGCGCAAGGGCTCGAGGACGTCGCGGCATTCGCGATCTACGACCCCGAGGCGGTGCAGCAGGCGATCGCCGCCGGCATCGGCGGCGAGGTCACGCTTGTCGATCGGCGGCAAGATCAAGATGCCGGCGATCCCCGGCGAGAGCCCGCCGCTGACCGTGACCGGCACGGTCAAGACGATCTCCAACGGCCGCTTCCAGCAACCGCGGGCCGATGGCGCGCGGCGTCGCAGATGGATATGGGTCCGGCGGTCGTGCTCGACACCGGGCACGGTCGAGATCGTCCTGATCTCGCGCCATGTCGAGCCCTCCGACCTGAACTGCCTTCTCGAGCCTCGGCATCGACCCGATGCAAAAGCGCTATGTGATGCTGAAGAGCCGCATCCATTGGCGGGCCGGGCTCGGTCCGATGGCCAAGGCCGTCGTCGAATGCGCCGGGGTCGGCGTATGCACCTCGGATTATGGGCAGCTGACAGTTCAACAAGGTCAGCCGCGCCGATCTACCCGCTCGACCTGCCCAACCGCTAGATTCTCAGCTGCGCAGGATCGGGGCCTTGTCCACCGTCTGCGGCGTTGTCACTCCCATCGACACATAGATGCTCATCAGCGCTTCCACCCCGAAATCGGCCGGCGTTACCCATTCTACCGGGACATAGACCAGGCACCCTCCGACCGGCACGGGCGCCGAGGGGACCAGCACGACATGATATTGCTGATCGCCGATCGTGATCGGCTTGGGCATCGGCAGCAGTCCGAGAACCGCGGCACCCTCGCCGCCAAAGAAACACCAGACCGGGCTCATGCTCTTGAGGCCGTCCTGGTTCTTTCGATCGCATGATGGCGACAAACCGCTTGGTGACATCGTAAAGGTTGCCGACGAACGGGATGCGCTGCATCAGCGAGATCGATCAGACTGCGCACCCGGCTTTCGAGGCGGGATCTCGACGACGAGCCCGAGCAGATAAACCAGCCCGACCACGACGACCGCGCCGAGCGCATAGGCGGCGATGGGGAATTCGAGAAGTTGAAGCCGATCGAGATCAGTACGCGGCCGATCGCGCTGTCCGGACCGAGATAGGCGTAAATGAAGCGTGCCGACCCAAACGATGACGGTAAGCGTTACCGCCAATGGCAGCAGCACCAAGAACCCGGCGATAAAGGTGCGGAAGCGGCTGATCATCGGCTCACCATCTCTCATGGGAGTTCCACGAGAGACAGATAGGCGAAGACGATCGCGAAGCCGAGGAATGAGGCCGCTTGCGCCGCACCCGCTGGAGACGCGTCCCGTCAGGGCGCTTTCAATAACCGCGAATTGGGAGGCCGAGGCGGCGCGGAGACCATCAGCGGCCCGGTGATGATCGCGGCGGTGTGAGCAGGCTGGCGCCGCCGGTGCCGCGAGTCACATTAGCTTCGTAGCTATAGTTTCGGTCGAGAGGAAGATGTGTCGATCCCTGTAGCCCCGCGGGCAGGGCCGGGTTAGGGTGAGGGGCCTCTCGAACAGGAGGAAAGCATGGACGCCACCAGTCTGCTCGAGGCCGATCGGCGCTTATCTCGTCCACCCGCTGCACCATCCCGATGATCATCGCCAGCCGCTGGTCGTCGTCGAAGGGAAAGGTGCGATGTTGCGCGACGCCGAGGGCCGCGAATGCATCGACGGGCTATCAGGGCTGTGGAACGTCAATATCGGCCACGGCGCGGGCCGAGCTGGCCGACGCGGCGAGCGCACAGATGCGGCGGATCGCCTTCGCCTCGGCCTATATTGGCGCCACCAACGAGCCTGCGGTCCGGCTTGCCGAGAAGATCGTCGGGCACGCCTATCCGAATTCGGCCGCCGTGTACTTCACGACCGCCGGTGCGGAATCCAACGAATCCGCCTTCAAGTTCGCCCGTTATTACTGGAAGATCAAAGACAAGCCCGAAAAGACCAAGATCATCTCGCGCATCCACGCCTATCACGGCGTGAGCCTGGCGGCGATGAGCGCCACCGGCATGGCGGCCTACCACAAAATGTTCGGACCGCTGGTGCCCGGCTTCATCCAGGCGGCACCTCCCTACGCCTATCGCTGGGCTGGTAACGAGGAACCCGGGATCGGCGCCGCCGACGCCGTCGAGAAGGCTTATTCTCGCCGAGGGCCCGCGATACCGTTGCCGCGGTCATCGCCGAGCCGGTGATGGGGGCGGGCGGCGTCATCGTGCCGCCGCCGAGCTATTTCCCGCGGCTGCGCGAGATCTGCGATCGGTACGATGTCTTGCTGATCGCCGACGAAGTGATTACCGGGTTCGGCCGTACCGGCAGATGGTTCGCGCTCGGCCATTGGGGTGTCGAGCCCGACCTCGTCTCCTTCGCCAAGGGCGTGACGAGCGGGTATCTGCCGCTGGGCGGCGTGATCGCGTCCAAACGCGTCCACGAGGCGATCGAGAGCGCGCCCTCGGATCGGCGCTTCATGCACGCGGCGACCTATTCCGGCCATCCGGTGTGCTGCGCTGTCGGATTGCGCAATATCGAAATCATCGAGCGCGAAGGCCTGGTCGAGCGGGCCGGGGTCATGGGGCGGCGCCTGCTGGCTGGCCTCGGAGACCTGCACGACTTGCCGGTCGTTGGCGATGTGCGCGGGCTGGGTATGATGTGCGGCGTCGAGCTGGTGAAGGATCGCAGCACCAAGGCGCCGGCTCTGGATATCGGCTGGCGGATCAGCCGCGAGGCGCTCGCGCTCGGACTCCTGCTGCGCATCCGGCCGGGGAGCGCCGACCCGCCGGTCGGCGACACGATCTGCCTGGCGCCGCCGTTGATGACCCTGACCGAGACGTGCTCGACCGCATCCCGGAGATCCTACGCGCGGCGATTGCGGCCGCAACGCGCTGATTACCGGTGATCCACACGGGCGGTCGACATCGTTATCGAGGGACGCCAACAGGCCGCTCGGCGCCGACCAAGCCGGATTGCCAACCCGGCGAGGAAGATCCCGAGCAGCCCCAGGGAACCGGGCTCCGGCACTGGGGCAACGCTTATGTCATCGAGCCCAAACCCGCCAGGGTCGTTCCGGAACCCTCCGATGGTCAACGTGTCCGAACCCGTAGCGGTCACAAGGAATGTGTAATCAATGTAGCCATGGGCGCCATCGTTGGTCGAGACTCATAACAGCTGGTTGCTATCAAAGCTGGCGTGAAAATCATTGAGTGTGCCGCATCATTCGCCAGAAAGAACTCAATTCGCAGAACTTGTCCTGCGGTGTCGGCAAAAGTCTGGCTCAAGAACCCATCGGACCCAACAGGACCAAGGACTGCAAAATGGTTGCCTGGAATGCGGTTTTGTTCAGCGGATCGCCGAGCAAGCCAGGACCCGCTACGAAAGAAGCGATCGTGTTGCCGGACTGCGTCCATCGGCTGAAGTTTCCGGTTTCGAAACCGCAATTGACAATGAGGTTCTCCTGGTATCGCGTTGCAGATACTGGAGCTGCTGCTGCGGACCCAGGGAGGCTGGTGAAGCCGATGGCAGCTGATAGCAGCAGGGAAAGGCCAGAAACATTCTTGCCCATCGAAGCCCCACGATATTTAAGGTTAACAAAATTAAGGTTAACAGCCTCGGGGCGCAGCTGTCACGGGAATTCGTCGAACCGCCAATCTGCGACACCATCTGCCTGGCACCGCTCCTGATGGCCCCTGCCGCGACGCCTCGACCGCATTCCGAAGATCCTGCGCGGGGCGGTCGCGGCCGTCGCACACGGTGGCTGGGAAGAACTCCGCACCTCGCTCGATGCTCGCCATCTTGGCAACAAGATCGGGGGCGTCATCCGCGACGGACGGTTAGTCTTACCAGGCATATACCGCCGATAACGGCAGAACTGAGCGACGGGGTCAGCCAACATGGCGACACGGGCTATCGGCATCGTCATCGAGGGCGCCACTGGTCGGCTCGGCAGCACCCAGCATCTGCGTTCTCTGATGGCGATGTCCGGTGAAGGTGGGCTGCCGCTCGCCAATGGCGACCGGCTGGTCCCCGAGCCGGTGTTGCTGGGTCGCAACTCCCAGAAGCTCGCGGCGCTTGCAGCGATGAATGGCGGCCTCAAATGGAGCACCGATCGCGACGCCTGTCTCGCCGACCCGGAGCGTCGGCGATCTATTTCGACGCGACCGCGACCGGAGGGCGGCCGGCGCGTGTCAGGGCGGCGCTCGATGCCGGCAAGCACGTCTATGTTGAAAAGCCGCTGGCCCAAACCCTGGCGGAAGCCCTGGATCTAGCGCGCCGCGCCGGAGCGCAGTGGATCTCAAGAATGGTGTCGTGCAGGACAAGCTGTTCCTGCCCGGGCTCACCAAACTGCGCAAGCTCTATGAGGCTGATTTCTTCGGGCGCGTTCTATCGATCCGGCTGGACTTTGGCTGGTGGGTGTTCGACGGCGCGCCTACCCGGCGCAGCGGCCGAGCTGGAATTATCGTAAGGCCGCCGGTGGCGGGCTGATCCTCGATATGTTCGCGCATTGGCGCTACATCTTCGACCGTCTGCTGGGAGAGATCCAAGCGGTATCGTGCCGGCATATGACCGCGTTGCCCGAGCGCCGCGATGAAACCGGCAACCCTTACCAGGTCGATGTGGAGGATACGGCCTTCGCGATATTCGAGCTGGCGGGCGGTGTGCTGGCGCAAGTGAGCTCGTCCTGGGCGAGCCGGGTCAAGCGCGACGATCTCTTGCAGATCCAGGTCGATGGGACCAGAGGTTCGGCTGTGTGCGGGCTGCACCGCTGCTTCGTCCAGCCGCTGGTCGCCACACCGAAGCCGTTCTTCGACCCGGAACGGCCGCAGCCGATGGTGTTCGACGAGCAATGGCGGGAGATGCCGGACATCGATCCAGTGCGCAACGGCTACCGCGCCGGCTGGGAGCTTTTTCTGAGGCACGTCGCAGAAGACGCGCCATTTCCGTCGCCCTTCCTCGAAGGTGCCAAAAGCGTCCAGCTAGCCGACGCCTGCTATCAAAGCAACCGCGAGCGGCGTTGGATAGAACTCCCGCAACTAAAGCTGTGATATGCTGCCGACAGCGGCAGCATCTCTGCGCGCCTTGTTCCAGATCGCGCTCCCGCCGCGCACTAGGCAGCTGCCGCTCTTAGTCGACGTCACCTCCTCCCGCGATCGCCGGGGGCTTTCGCCACTCGGATCAGCGCGGCGAAAATAGAGATGCACTGCGGTACCGATGCCTTCAACACTTTCGACGCGGGCGAAACCGCCGAGCCGGCAGCGCCAATTCACGGGCTGCGGCGACCGTAGGTCTGACCGTCACTGCCGGGTCGAAAATGCTCTCGAGGCATTCCGCGGAAACCCCGAGCCGTTATCCTTGACTGTCAGCACGCACATAGTCTCCCACAGCACCGGCAGCGAATTCGGCGACAGCCACGTCATCGATCGCATATTGGCGAGTTCCGACGACGAGATCTCCGCCGCCCGGCATGTCAGCGACCGCCGTGGCGACGAGCTCGCGGACCGCCTTCGCGACTGCATCCGCGATCGGCGACACAAGGCCACAGCTCGGGCAGCAGCGAAAAGCGACAGTCTATCGAACGTGGAAGTCGCCGCCGGAGAGATCGCTCGAGCGCCGCGAGCGTGGCGTTCAGGTCGGTTGGTCGCGGTTCCGGCGCTACCCTTTTATTGGACCCGACAGATCGATCGCGTCGCCATTCTCAGGCGCTTCAACGCATCCGGCCCAACGCTGCGCCATCGCGCGACACCAGCTCTAAGGACAAGCTTCAGACGGCCTGCCAGGCTGCCGAACAGACCGTGGAAACGATCGAACAACCGAGTGAGTCGATCGGTGCGCCTGCGCGGTGTTGCGGCGCGGGACGTCGGAGTTCGGACTGACTCCCGTGCGGGTGCCGCGAGCTCAGCCGAGCCCCGGTCGCAGCAGCGCTGCCATCGAAACCGTCGGCGCCCAGCAGCAGGCTCGCGGTGACGGACAGCGCAAGCGCACCAGCCGCCGCGAGGAGCGCAGAAACCGGCCAACTGCTGTCTTGCCTGGCAACCGTCGCTGGTTTGTATAGAAAAGCTTCGAGATCGACTGGTCGCGATATGGCCCCGATATCGATCAAGCTCTGTTGAATTCGGGCCCAGCGTTCCGGGTTCGCGTGACCGACCGAGACACATCGGGATAGCGGGCGAGCTTGCGCGCCACCTCGGTCTGGTAGCGGGCGAAGCCGACCGGATCGGAAACCGGTACTTGAACCGGCAGCTTGGCGAGAATACGCGCGCGCGATTTCGTCGGGGCGCTGCAGGGCGTAGTCCCAACCCTGATCGATGCTTCGCGAAACCGCTCGCACCATTGGCGGATCCGCTCTCGCCTAAGCGCTGCAGTGTGAACAGGCTGTCCCCGTAAAATTCGGTGCCGTAGCTCGAAAGATTGAGGGCTCTCAGCAAAATACCCCGTTCGCGCGCCAGCCAAGGCAGCTCCCAGGCCGAGCCCACCGCGGCGTCGACCTCGTTCGACTGGCGAGGTCGTCGATCGCTGCCCCGGCTCCATCGAGACAGATTTCACCTTTTGCGGATCGATCCCTCACGCCGTAGAGCGCGGTACGCAACTCTAAATCGAGAATGTTGCTCGCTGGCAGTCGCCCGACTCTGCCGGCGAGGAGCGCTGTCGGAAGAGAGAGGTCACGGTCGGCGCGGTAGTAGACCGCGGCACCGCTCTGTTGAAACACCGGCGCAAGCAGCAATAGAGATTGGCCTTGGGCTGCCCGAACCAGCAACTGAACCGTTCCGGTCCCAAACTGGGCACGGCCCTCGGTTACTTCGCGGACCGGGTCAATCGGGCTCGCCCCAGGCGGGCTGCCCGGCTTGATCTCGACATCGAGTCCCGCCGCCTCGATAAAAGCCTTGCCACAAGGCCGCGTAGTAGCCGGCAAACTCGAACTGCGGCTCGCGATGGAGTTGGAGCACGAGTTTGGTCTCGGCACTCGCGGCAATCGGCAACGCGGCGAGCACAAGCGCAAACCAGGGAGACGCAGGTTGCCGCTGGACGCAAATGCGCCCAGCGCAGCTCGGATAGGAATCCGTCTCGACATTCTCCTCCCCGCGATACCGGCGCGATCTTCGCGGGCATATTGCCCGATCTAACGCGGGTCGGCGTAGCCTGCAAGCGGGTCGCAAACACGGCAGGCGGTGAATGAAGGTAATGGTGACGGGCGGCGCCGGTTTTATCGGCTCGGCGGTTTGCCGGTTGCTCGTCGGCGAGCTCGAACGCCACGGTTCTGAACGTCGATAAGCTGACCTATGCGGCGAATCTCGGGTCGTTGCGGGGCGTCGAGGCGAACCCCCGTTATGCGTTTCGCCGAGCCGATGTCTGCGATCGGCAAGCAATGTCCTCGTTGTTGCAAGCGTTCGATCCGGACGCCGTTCTCCACCTCGCGGCGGAATCGCATGTCGACCGTTCGATCGACGGTCCTGCCGAATTCATCAAGACCAACGTCGAGGGCACTTGCGTGCTGCTGGAGGCGGCGCTCGAACATTGGCGGAGGCTTCCGGCGGAGCGGGCGGCCCGCTTCCGCTTTCACCATGTGTCGACAGACGAGGTTTTCGGCTCGCTCGGGGATACCGGCAAATTTACGGAGACCACACCTTACCAGCCGAACTCGCCCTACTCGGCATCGAAGGCGGCCTCCGATCACCTGGTCCGCGCCTGGCGGGAAACCTTCGGGCTGCCCACCTTGATCAGCAACTGCTCGAACAATTACGGGCCCTGCCACTTCCCCGAAAAGCTGATCCCGCTCGTCATTCTGAGGGCGCTGCACGGCGAGCCGGTTCCGGTCTACGGGAACGGTGAGAATATCCGCGACTGGCTTTACGTCGAGGACCACGCGCGGGCGCTGTTCCTGATCTTGAGCGAAGGCCGGGCGGGGGAGAGCTACAATGTCGGTGGCAACGCCGAGCGGACCAATCTCGATGTCGTGCAGTCGATCTGCCGCTTGCTCGACGAGATGCTGCCGGAGATCACCGCATCGGCCGCATCGGCGTCTGATCACCTTTGTCACAGATCGGCCAGGACACGACCGGCGCTACGCGATGGATATCGCCAAGATCCGGCGTGAATTGAGCTGGCAACCGCAGGAGAGCTTCGACAGCGGGTTGCGCAAGACGGTCTCGTGGTATCTCGCAGAACCGTTGGTGGTGGGAGCCGATTTGGTCGCAGAGGTACCGGGGCGAGCGGTTGGGGTTGACAGCGACCGAGCCTCGGTGAAGGGCAAGCGCCCACGATACCCTGCTGAGCGAAGGGAGCTGCGGCCGCTATTATTGCGTGATTGACAATCACAAATTTTTCTGGTAAACACAACACCGTCTTTCGTTCCTCCCAAAAAAGTGCGAATTCGCGCCAATGCTCGATGCTCGCACCCTATCATCCCCCAGCCGTGTCCGATGTCGTAATCGACATTTATCACGGTGACAAAGTCAGCGTCGATTTCTCTGTCCGTCAAGTCCACGGGCATCGCCGCCGTGATCCTCAAGGCGACGCAAGGCATCAGTTTTGTCGATCCGGCCTTCGCGCCGCGGCTTGCTAATGCCCGCGCCGCCGGACTGCTGGTCGGGGCATATCACTTCATGGATGCGCAGAGCCCAGTCGACCAGATGGCTCAATTTCCTCTCTGTTGTCGGAGCCACCGATGATATTCTGCTCAGCCGTCGATTTCGAGGCCTACGAGAGATCCCAACCGACCGTCACGCAGGCCGCTGACCGCCGTGATGACGGTCAAATCCATCACCGGGCGATTTCCGGTTCTCTACACCGGCCGCATACGTGCTGACCGCACCAAACGCCATGCTGTCGCAGTGCCCGCTTTGGCTCGCCGAATACGGTTCGCGTCCCGTTTGTCCACCCGGTTGGTCGCAATGGAAGCTGTGGCAGCATACCGACGGACGGGTCGGCAGCGCCCCAGGCCAGTGCCGGGCATCGGGCCCTGTGACCGCAGCCGCTTCGCCGGCACCGTCGATGAGCTCAAAGCTTGGTGGCCCGCGGCAATGACCTTAGCGCCGGAACGCGGCGCTTCTCGGCGATCTCCCCATCGGCCGCTCCCGCTGCGCCGGCGCGGCCGTCCATAACCCATTTGCGGGAAGTGGTGCTGCCGGTGGGTATCGAACCTACGACCTCTCCCTTACCAAGGGAGTGCTCTACCACTGAGCTACGGCAGCATTCCGTCTCGAGACCGGCCCGGCGCGGGAGGCAATACCGGAGGTCCCGGCGGCTGTCCAGGTGCGGCAATGATGGCTGTCTCATGGAACAATCTTGAAAATTGTGAAATTAACATGATATAGCGTGGCTGCGGCAGACTGACCGTGTTTTCGCCAAAGCAGGCGGCGACCGGGCGTTCCGGTGCGCGGCCGTCGCTGCTCGCGATCGGCCGTTTTACAACCAGCTGAGGAAACGAGCCTGATTCCTATCCTGCAGAAGCAGGCGGTCGGACCGGATACGGCTCAACGCAAGGTTGTATCGCATTTGCGCAGGCTCGAGAGTGCGAAAGTCCGGACCGCGACCTGACACCGGGAAAAGCAGCCGAGCGGGCGGCGCGCGACGAGCGGCTGGCCAAGGCGTTGCGCGAAAATCTGCGCCGGCGCAAGGAACAACGGCGGGCAGCAGGGCGGCAGGAAGCCGCGCAGCCCAAGGAGCCGGATCGGGAGCGAGAACCGCCGGCTTGAGCGGCGCCCCCGCTCCAGTAAAAGCAACCAGCCATGGCGGAAGAGCGGCGTCGCGCCGGTAGGCGGCGTGTGGAACCGAAGCGATGGACAAGATCCGGATCAAGGGCGGTGTGCCGCTCGAGGGCGTAATTCCGATTGGCGGCGCCAAGAATGCGGCGTTGCCGCTGATGGCCGTGAGCCTGCTGACCCCGGATACGTTGACTCTCGAGAATGTCCCCGATCTGGCCGACATCGCGACGATGGCGAACCTTCTCGTCCAGCACGGCGTCACTGTCGCGGTGGACGAGGCCGGCGGAAATCGCGGGCAAGTGCTCGAATTGTCGGCCGCACATATTACTTCGACGACAGCCCCTTACGATCTGTCACGAAAGATGCGGGCTTCCATTCTTGTGCTCGGACCGCTTCTGGCGCGCTGTGGCCGAGCGCGAGTGTCGCTTGCCCGGCGGCTGCGCGATCGGGCCGCGACCGGTCGATCTCCACATCAAAGGGCTGCAGCGGCTGGGCGCCGAGGTGGAGCTGCATGGCGGTTATATCGACGCGCGCGCCCCAGGGTCTGAAAGGCGCCGAGATCGCTTTTCCGGCCGTATCGGTTGGAGCCACCGAGAATCTGCTGATGGCGGCTACGCTCGCGGAAGGGAGACTGCTTGCTTGATCAACGCCGCGCGGGAACCCGAGATCACCGATCTCGCCACCTGCCTTGTCGCTATGGGAGCTCGGATCGACGGGATCGGGACCGACCGGCTCAGCATCGTCGGGAGCGGCCGACTGCACGGGACAGCCCATGCGATTATCCCCGATCGCATCGAAACCGGAACCTACGTGATGGCGGCCGCGGCGACCGACGGTGAGGTGCGGCTGACCGGCACCCGGATCGATCTCGTCGCAGCGCTGGTGCGTACCCTGGAAGCGGCGGGTGTGGAGGTATCGGCCGTCCCGGATGGGCTGAAGGTGCGTCGACGGCGCCCGCTCGCTAGAGGGCGTCGACATCATGACGGAACCCTATCCGGGCTTTCCGACGGATCTGCAGGCGCAAATGATGGCGCTGATGGCGACCGCTAGGGGCGCGTCGATGATCACCGAAACGATTTTCGAGAACCGCTTCATGCATGTCCCCGAGCTCGCGCGCATGGGAGCCAACATCACCGTGCACGGCACCTCCGCGTTGGTGCGGGGGGTGCCCTGCTTGATGGGGGCACCGGTGATGGCTACGGATTTGCGCGCCTCGGTATCGCTCGTGCGTGGCGGGTCTCGTCGCAGAAGCGCGAGACGGTAATCAGCCGCGTTTATCACCTCGACCGCGGCTACGAGAAGATCGAGGAGAAACTTGCGGCCTGCGGCGCCCGCATCGAGAGGCAGCGCGATGCCTGACGACAGCGGCGCTGCGCTTAAGCTGCGTGCCGAGGATGCGGACGATCTCGCGGTGATCTCGGCGTGCCTGCAGGATGCGCTCGTTGCCGTCCGGGACCTTGCTTTTGTTCCGCAGGACCGTGCGTTCCTAATGGCTGCCAACCGATTTCGTTGGGAGGGAGCGGCGCGCCGGAGCGCGCTGAGGCCGGTTACCAGCGCATTCTGTGCGGCATCACGTTCGGCGCCGTCGCTGGGGTGTCCTATATCGGGCTTTCGCCGCAGCGAGGACGATCGGATCTTGTCGCTGCTGACGATCCGACCCTGGCACGACGACGAGGGGAGACGCGATACGGCTCGAATTTTCCGGCGGGGCCTCGATCCGGCTGGACGTTGCCCGCATCGTTTGTCATGCGCAGGATGTCGGCGAGCCCTGGCCGACACAATGGCAGCCGCGGCATGATGCGGACGAGCGGGTACTGACTGGCGCAGCGAATGCGCGCGGTGCGGAAAATGTGTTGATCCTGGCGCTGCCCAATGGTCGGATCCTCGGCGAGGTGATGCCTCTGCTGCGCCGTCTCGGCATCGCGCCGGAGCCCTCCTTTGACGACCAGGGCTCGCGGCAACTCCGCTTTACCACGAGCGCGCCCGGACTTGATCTGATACGAGTGCGCAGCTTTGACGTCGCCACCTTCGTCGCCTTCGGCGCCGCCCAGCTCGGCATCGCCGGCAATGATGTGCTGATGGAATTCGACTATTCCGAGATTTACGCGCCGCTCGACCTTGATGTCGGGCACTGCCATCTCGCGGTCGCAGCCACCACCGACGGCGTCCGCCGGCAAAAATGTCAGTCGCGCGAGCCATGTTCGGGTCGCCACCAAATACCCGGAGATCACCCGTCGTCATTTCGCCGCACGCGGCGTGCAGGCGGAATGCATCAAGTTGAACGGCGCGATCGAACTCGCTCCGAAGCCTCGGCCTGTGCCGTCACATCGTCGATCTTGTTCAGACTGGCGCCACGCTAAAGGCAAACGGCTTGATCGAGATCGAGCGCATCGCCGAGTGAGCTCGCGGCTGATCGTCAACCGCCCGGCGTTGAAGACCCGCCCGAGCGAGGTTGGAGGCTGGATCGAGCGCTTCCGCCGAGGCGATTGATAGAGCAGCCTCCTCCCCTGACCCAGGGACGGGAAGAGAAGGCAGCGCAAACCGGCGGAGGGCTAATACCAGTCAGATTGTCGACCCGTGCAGCCGGGTTTGAAATAGACTTCCGGCAATTTCTCGACGCAAAGCGAGAGACCGCGGCGGATGTCGATGCCGTAGTCGCCTCGATCATCGAGGATGTTGCGCAGCGCGGCGACGCGGCGCTGATCGAATACACGCGGCGCTTTGACGGCGTCGACCTCGCCGCCTCCGACCTGCGTCTTACAGCGCGGTGAGATTGCCGAGAAGCGCTGCTGCGGCTTCGCCCGAGACCGTGGCCGCGTTACGGCTGGCCGCGGAGCGGATCGAGAGACTTCCATCGCAGGCAGATGCCGCCAGCCGATCGATTATGTCGATGCGCTCGGGGTACGGCTCGCCGCTCGCTGGCGACCGGTCGCCGCCGCCGGGCTCTATGTCCCCGGCGGCACCGCCGCCTATCCGTCCTCGGTGCTGATGAACGCCGTTCCGGCCAAGGTGGCTGGTGTCGAGCGGCTGGTGATGACCGTGCCCGACGCCGGGCGGCGTCCTCAACCCGCTCGTTCTCGCGGCGGCCAAGATGGTCGGGATCGACGAGATCTACCGGGTGGGCGGCGCGCAGGCGGTTGCGGCGCTCGCCTACGGCACCGCGACGATTGCGCCCGTCGACAAGATCGTCGGCCCGGGCAACGCCTACGTCGCCGCAGCCAAGCGGCGCGTCTTTGGCCGGGTTGGCATCGATATGATCGCCGGTCCGTCTGAAATTCTCGTTGTCGCCGATCGGCACAACAATCCGGAATGGATCGCCGCCGATTTGCTGTCGCAGGCAGAGCACGACACCGCAGCGCAGGCGATGCTCATGACCGATGACGACGCCTTCGCCGAGGCGGTCGAAGCAGCAGTCGAACGGCATCTGATGCGATTACCGCGCGCGCGAATCGCGCGCGCAGCTGGCAGGCCCACGGCGCGATCCTCCTCGTCGCCGACTGGGACGAGGCGGCCGCGCTAATCGACCGGATCGCCCCGAGCACCTCGAACTCGCGCTCGACGAGGCCGACGCGCTGGCCGACCGGGTTCACCACGCTGGCGCCATCTTCCTCGGCCGCTACACCCCGAGGCCATCGGAGACTATCTCGGCGGCCCCAACCATGTTCTGCCGACAGCGCGCAGCGCGCGCTTTGCCTCGGGCCTCGGCGTGCTTGATTTCATCAAGCGTACCTCGCTGCTCCGTTGCGATGCGGCAAGCCTCGCCGCGCTCGGCCCAGCGGCGATCCGTCTCGCCGAAGCGGAAGGGCTGGAGGCCCATGCGCTGTCGCTGTCGATCCGGCTGACACCCGAGACGTGAATCACGGCCATGGCCGAGCTCTCCGGGCGATCCCAATTGGTCATGCGGATCGCCGGCATCACGCTCGACGAGCATACCGTGGTTCGCCGCAATCGCCGACATCGAACACGAGCGTGCCGTGGCGATATTCGACTTGCTGGAGGAGAACCATTTCGCGCCGGCTTCAGGATGCGGCGGGCCCGTTCCACCTGCATCTGGCAATCGAAGAGAACCGGTTGAGCATTCTTGTTCGCTCCGCGATAAACGGATCGAGCGAGACCATCCTCCTGCCGCTCGCCCCGTTTCGCGGTATCGTCAGAGACTACTTCATGGTCTGCGAAAGCTATTACGAGGCGATCCGTCGCTCGAACCTCGCTCAGATCGAGGCGATCGACGTGGGACGGCGGTCGTTGCACGACGAGGGGTCGACGCTGTTGATGGAGCGTCTGGCCGATAAAGTTGCCATCGACCACGACACGGCGCGGCGCTTGTTTACGTTGATCTGCGTGCTGCATCTGCGCGGGTGACGCGCTGGCTGACGGCGCCATCCTCGTACTTGCCTCCGCGTCGCCTCGCCGGCTCGACCTGCTGCGGCAGGTCGGGCTCGTGCCCGACCGGATCGACCCCGCCGATATCGATGAAACACCCTCGCTCGAGCGAGCTGCCACCGGCTCATGCCATGCGCCTGGCCGAGGAGAAGGCGCGGGCAGTCATGCCTCGGCATCCCGGGGCCTTTATCCTGGCGGCCGACACGGTCGTCGCGTGCGGCCGCCGTATCCTGCCGAAAGCCTTCGGATCCGGCGACTGCGCGGTTCTGCCTCGAACTACTGTCGGGACGCCGCCATCGCGTCCATGGTGGCATCGCTTTGGCGAGCCCGGACGATCGGCTGACATTGCGCCGCGTCGACAGCCAGGTCGCATTCAAGCGCCTCAGCGAGGCCGAGATCACGGCTTATCTCTGTTGCGGCGAATGGCGCGGCAAGGCCGGCGGCTACGCGATCCAGGGCCGGGCAGCCGGCGCTGATCCGGTGGGTGCGTGGCTCCTACACGAACGTGGTCGGGCTGCCGCTCTTCGAAACGGCACAGTTGCTCTGCCGGCCGCGGCTACCGAATGCCATGCCCGGCGAGTTGCTGATCGCCGCCGGCCCCGGCGAATGGCGCGCCGCCCTGCTCGAGGACGGCATTCCGGTCGAACTCTTCGTCGAGCGAGGAGATCGCAGCGAAGCCGGCAGCATTCACCTCGGCCGGGTCCATCGGCTGCTGCCGGCGCTCGGCGCGATGCTCGTCGATATCGGCGGCGATCGGCCAGCGTTCCTACCCCAGAATGAGGTGTTCCCGCGTGGCCGACGGCTCGATGAGGGCGAGCGCGTCATCGTCCAAATTCGCCGCGAGGCGCAGGGCGGCAAGGCTGCAAGCGTGACGACGGTGGTCGCGTTGCGCGGCAAGCTCATTGAACTTCGATCGGGTGGCCGGGGGATAGTCGGCGGCGAGACGCTGTCGCCTGAGGAGCGGGCTCGGCTGCTGCGCTGCCGTCGACGGGTGGACGGAAGAACCCTCATGGCGAAGCTCGGTCGGCATCAAGCTGCTCGGATCCGCGCCTGTCGAGACGCTAATCGCAGCGGCAACGGAACTGCTCCAGCGCTGGGCCGACATATGTAAGCGGGCTTCGGAGTTCCAGCCGCCGATGCGCCTCGACCCGCCCGCGACCTTTGCCGCTGCGCTCTCCTCTGCGCTGCCGGTGTCGCCAATGCGCATTTTCACCGACGATCCCGCCAGCATTCCCGAACTCCGCGAGGCATTTCCAGGTGTTGTAGCGCAGCACCGGTCAGAGCCGGAGGGGCCGATCGAGCTCGATGCCACCTTTGACCGAGCGTTATCGCGAACGCTCGCCCTCGACGGCGGCGGCTGGGTGAACATCGAAGCGACACGGGCTGGGGTGATGATCGATGTCGACAGCGGAACCCCGGAGACGGGATCACCGGAGCGCGCTGGGCTCGCTGTCAATCTTACCGCAGCCAGTGCTATCGCCCGGGAGATTCGGTTACGCAATCTCGGCGGCGGCATCGTCATCGACTTTGTCGGACTGGGTCATCGCGGATTGCGCGAGCGCGTCCGCGACGCGCTTGCCGAGGAACTGGCCCCTGATCCCGCGCGCCCACAGATCCTCGGCTGGACCCGGCTCGGACACCTCGAACTAGTGCGACCCGCCGCCGGCGCTCGCTCACCGAAGCGCTGCTCGAACCGCGCTCCGGCGGTCGTCTCGTCAAGACCGCGATCACCGTTGCGCACGAGGCGCTGCGGGCATTGCGCCGCGAGGCGCGGGCGCAGCCTGGAAGGAGCTGGCGCCTGACCATCGCGCCGGATGTCGCGGCGGCATTTTCGGGCGATGCGGCAGCGGCGTCTGCGCGCGCTGGAGGACCGATCTGGGCGAAAGATCACAATCGAGGCGGATCCGAGCACCGATCGTGAACGCTTTCAAATCACGCCCGTCTAATTAGGCGCTTCCGGGGCGAAGCCCCGCAAAAGCTTTGTCGATGATCAGGCGGCGAGCCCGAGTTCATGGAAGACGCCTCGCATGGCGGTTTGGATGGCAGCGTAGTGGAGATCGATCGGTTTTGGGTTGTGCGGTCCGCGCCTCGGGCGGAGTGGCTGAGCCGCAGCGAGCAAGGGTTTGATGGCTTTGTCGCGCAGGACGAGGAGCGCCGTCATCGCCCGGAGACCGGTCGGCAACGGCTCGTAGCGGCGAGTGTGGCCGATTCGGCGGACGATGTCCTTGCCGCGGAGTTTCTTCAGATCATAAGCGGCGTGGCGGGGACCGTACTGTGATGGGCTTTGCTTGGTGCGTGCGCAAACCCGAGCCGCCACGTGGGAGGCGGTGAAGCCATTTGGCGAGGCGGACAAAGCGATCAGCGCCTCGAGCACCGCGCGCATGCGTGCCTTGTTGAGATCGATGCCCCCGACGATGGTTTTGCCGACCTGCGAGGCTGTCGGCAGCTGTTCGAGCAGTTCATCGGCGATGAAGCACTGATCGATGCAACTGAGAGCATCGGCAAACCTTTCCAGCATGCTTTTCAATCGCCACACCACCTCGGGGAACTTCTCCAACGAGCGACCGCAGTTGAGCTCGCGCGTGTTATGAGCAACCGCCTCGATGCGAAGGACGCGTTCGCCTTTGGTATAGATCTTCAGAGTCAGCTTGCCGCAGTGCAGCTTGAAGATCGTCAGATCATACGTAGGTCTCTCGACCGCGACTTCCCATTCGGCCGACCGCTTGGTTCGGCGGTGGATTTTCGGACGATGCTTGCATCCGACGATGGTCTTGATGGTCTTCAGATCGAGCGGGGCCCGGCTGCGGTCGATCAGCGCCTGAAACACTTGTTCCATGTGCCCGCCCACCTCAAAGACCAGGTTTCGGCTGTACTCGATCTGATAGCTTGAATACTGATAACGAAACCCGCTGCGCCTCTGCTCCTCAAAATCGAGCGCGAAGCACAAACAGGTCGTATAAATCCAACGCTCGCAGACTTGGCTCAATCGCCCTATAGCCCGTTGTTCGGACAAGGTGTCTGCGATCTTCGCCAAGCCTGCGGCGTCGGAGATATCAGTAAAACAATTTCCCTCCTTGGTGAAGGCAATGCCGGCCTTGCGGGCTTGGCAGGCGACGTACTCGTGGCCGTTCAAGATCACCTGGGCCGGGAAGGGAGGATGCCCGCTGACTTTGATGGTGAGATGACCCCATTCGGGGTCCAGGATATGAAACGAGTAGTGGTTGACGTACGGGATCGGCGTCTTTCGTTCGATGTGGTGTTTGGCGCTGACATCCCAAACCGGCGCCGGCGCTCGACCAACCAAGACCAGAAATAAGCCCTGCACGACGGTGGTCTTGGAGCGATATTCTGTGGCAATGTCGTGCTTGCGCTCCCCCACCGAACAGTCGATGACCGCAATATTGTGCGCTTTGGCATAGCCGCGAACGCGACGGCTGAAACGGCCGGCCAGCCGCATCAGGTAGGCATTTTCGAGGGTTTCGTCCGACCCGGTCAGCGCCCGCCACCACACCCGAAACCCACCGGGACTATGCCCCATGCGGAAGTAGGCGTTCAGAACGATCCGATCCACGCAATCGTAGCTGCCGCTCAGGAGATCCTGATACAGAGTGCTCAGCCCATCTGTCATGGAGGGTACGCTAGAAGAACTCCGGCGTATTTCAAACTGCCCCGAAGGGGCCACTTTTCGCAGCTCGGTCTGCGAAAAAGCGTAGATTGGTTCGCGATGAAGTCCCTCAACTCTCGCTGCGTCCCTGCCCGATCTGCGGCAAGCCGTCGACGCCGCAAAACCGGCCGTTCTGCTCGGCCCGCTGCGCCCGGATCGATCTTGGCCGTTGGCTCGAAAGGCAGTTATCGGATCGCGACGGATGAAGAATGCGCTGATGGCGAAGAAGCTGATCCCCAGCGGGATAACGGTTGACGGCGCCTCCGATCAGCCGCGAGCATGGATACCGTCAACGCGCGGGAGATCGAATGAGCGCGTCGCCGCGGGCCAACCACTTTGGGGTCATCTACGCCGACCCGCCCTGGACCTTCGCCACGTATTCACGAAAGGGCAAGGGGCGCAGCGCGGAGGCTCATTACGATTGCATGACCCTCGACGACATCAAAGCGACTGCCGGTGGCCGAATGGGCAGCGGACGACTGCGTGCTGTTCTTGTGGACTACAGATCCTCTACTGGAAAAGGCGTTCGACGTAATCCGTGCTTGGGGATTTATCTATAAAACCGTGGGATTTTACTGGGTCAAGCTGAATAAATCTGCGTCAAAACCGGCGCACGATCAACAAAAGTTCTTTACCGGCCTCGGTTTCTGGACGCGCGCCAACCCCGAGCTGTGTCTTCTTGCAACCCGCGGGCCACCCGCGGCGCCGCAGCGCAGGCGTCTCCAGCTAATCGTCTCGCCCCGGCGCGAACACAGCAGGAAACCGGACGAGACCTACAAACGCATCGAAGCGCTGTGCGAAGGCCCCTACCTCGAGATGTTCGCCCGGTCCAGGCATGATGGCTGGTTGGCCTGGGGACCCGATCCCGATGCTTTTGAGAATGGGCGCATACCGACCCGACGATGGGGTTCCTCCAGCTATCCCGATGCGGCCGCAGCCTGCGGACTAGGAAGCTCGACCAGGCGGCGCACAAACGGGCTTGAGCTTAGCTACTCCCAGGCGATCCGCGGCGCCTTCCCGAGCTTTGCCGGGCCCAGGAACATTTGTCCATTCTGGATCGTAAACGCCGTGGTGATCGCGGGCTTGCCGTCCGGTCCGGCCTTCGCCAGCATCGCCAGCGCTAGCCGTGCTAGACCGGCTTCGGCGGCGCGCATACGGCCACTCTGCACGAGTGCTGCCAGGATTTGGTCATAACCCTGGATCGCACCGGAGAAACCACCGATCGGCTGGAGCTCCCGGTCGAGGGCGATCGTGCCGGACGCGGTCGAGCCGAGCTCTCCCCATTTCACCTGCAGATTGTCGAGCTCGATCGTGCCGCCGGCATCGCGCCACTCGGAGATTGCCTTGCACCAGTCGCCCGCCCGGCACTGCGCCCTTGACACTGAGCGCGAGCGCCAGCTCGTCGATCGTGTCGCCCAGGATTGGGGTCGCGCTGGCGAGCTTTAGCTGCCGCAGGTCGACGGCTACCCCGATGGCTGGCTCAGTGTGCACCTGCGGCGGCTTCGCCGGCAGGATGACCCACGCATCCGCCATGCTGACCGCGATCGTCTCACCGGCCTCCGCATCGATGTCCCCCAGGCGCAGCCACAGTATTGTGTTTGCCTGCCGGCCCGTCGCAAGCACCCCCGTGACGTTCCGAGCCGCCAGTTTCACGGGAGGACGCGCGCCTCCGGCAGCCAGCGCAGCCGACAACCCTTCCGGCGCGTCGAGCCGCCAGCTTGAGAAGTCCCAGGGCCGAGCTTCCCCGAGAGAACGGGGATGCGAAGTTCGGGTGCCGGGTTCAGCCGGCGGTCACGCAAGGTCGCGGTTTTGAGAGAAACCCGGCAGGCGAAAGGAAAAACCGCCGACGCCGATCGTCTCCCACGAAACGTCAATTTTCTCAGGTGCGCGCGGCTTCAGCCCAGGCGGTGACGCCGCTCTTGATTTGCTCAACGATGATCAGCCAGTAGGCCGTGTAGGCGCCCAGCAGAACCAGCAACAGAGCAAAGCGGCGAGGCTGAAGCGCGTTGGGCGGCGCATGCCGGGTTATAGCGGCCTCGTTCGGCAACCGCCAGCAGGCGACGACGCGCCGGCGCGAGCTGCGAAGCCTTGATTGCGTCGGTAATCGGCTATTGTGTGGCCCATCGGGTGGCGATCGTCACGATGCGAGATGATTGAGGAAGGACCCGAACTTCCGACCCCGATCCGATGCCACCCGAGATCGCGGCATTGCGCGATGGTTCCGAGCCGGTGATCGGATCTTCGCCTATGGCTCCTTGATGTGGGATCGTGAATTCCCCAGCATCGCGGCCGAGCCCGCGTTGCTGCGCGGCTATCATCGCCGCTTCTGCCTCTATTCCTACGACTATCGCGGAACCCGAACCCGACCCGGACTTACTCTCGGCCTCGATCGCGGCGGGGCGTGTCGCGGCATCGTCCTCCGCTTGCCGCCCGAAACGCTGGCCGAAGGCGATCGATACTCTGTGGTCGCGCGAGATGACGGCGCCCCGGGTTTACGACATGCGGAGCCTGCCGGTGCGGACTGCTACGCGGCGGCATGCGGGCATTTGCCCTCACGGTACGGCGCGATCACCCGGATTATGCCGGGCGGCTGATCGCTGGAACGAGACCGCGCAAATCATTGCGGGCGCGGCTGGTCGCCGCGGCGCCAACCGCGATTATCTCGCCGGCACCGTGCGGCACCTCGCCGATCTCGGGCTTGCCGACGCGCAGCTCACCCGGCTCGCCGCGCGGGTCGAGGCGCTTGCCGCGGTGACTGGATAGCGCCCAATCTCCCGGATGGCGCTGGCTCAACACTGCGCGAGGCCTGGCTCATGACGCCTGTAGCGCAGAGATCGCTCAGCCGCCACCTGATAATGCAGGTGGACATTCGAGGCGTGAGCTTCCAACCTTATGGTCTGTCCCCGATGTGGAACATGGGCCACACCGGTAGCGGCCAGCGATCGGCAACCGTGTGCGTCAGCCACCTCAATTAGTTGAAACGTCTCGCATGGTGCCTAGACCACCTTCTCGACAACGCGCGCGGATTCGATATTACAACCTACCACATTATTGCGATATTATCAACAAGAAACCGGCTCCGCAATCCCGCTCCGCACCCGGATCACCGCGACCAAGTGTTTTCGGCCTTTGTCTTGCTGGCGGTGCTGGCCGCGATGCCTGCGATGCCGCTGAAGCGTCCTGCGCTGCACCGCGAGGGTCGGGCGGCGAGATCCGTCGCCCCGGCGACGATCCGAACGCCTACGACTAGCCGGCTGCAGCAGGCCGCGCGATCTCGATGGATGGAAACCGCACGGACAAGACGACGGTTTCGCCCAGCGCCTCCCATGAATGCACAATTTCGGGGCCGAAGATCACATAGTCCCCTGTTTTTTCAGGGTGACCACACGCGCAGTTCCGTCGACTTCGAATGTCGTGCGCAGCGTGCCGCGGATCAGAACCGAGATCGTGGTCGCGTTCCGGTTTGCCTCGGCTCCGTTTACCCGCCGATCACCATCCGGGTGGATCGCCCACTTTCAGCTCGACGTCGGTCTGGTGTCTGAGGCCCATCTCAGGCGGCACGAACTGACCGACGAACCACCCGGTGCCCCGCACCTGATCGACTGCCGCATTGCCAAAATAGAGCGATCTGTTCACACCCATCCCGCTCGCTCCACATGCTTGATCGAGGATGATCGGAGGCGTGATACATTTGATCGTGAAACTATGGCGTGCCAATCGGGAGCCGAGGCGCGGCGATCCCTTGGGCAGGCCGTTGCCGACGGGATCAGACGTGAAGCTGATCGGAGCAACTCTGGTACATCCTTAGCCGCCGGGAAAGGATCGAGGGCGCGCTCCTGCTGTGCGGCATGGCTCTCGGCGCCTTGTTCGAGGCTGTCGGCATCGGTCTTCTCGTCCCGTTCATCGCTCGTCTTGAAGGAGCCGGAGCTGGTGTTCCAGGCGCCGCGCTGCGCATCCGCTGTTGTCTTTTCTGAATATCCGTGAGCCGCAAGGAGTCGCTGATCGCCGTCGGGCTCGGGCTGGTCGGCGTCTTTGTCGTCAAAGAGCGGCTATCTCGTGCTCCTGTACCGCTCGCTCTTCCGCTATGTGTTCGACGAACGCAGGTCAGATTGGCCCGACAGTTGCTGACCGGCTACCTCAGCGTCGCCTACACCTTTCACCTCCAGCGCAACAGCGCCGAGATCATAAGAACCACGACCGAAACCCTGCAGCGCTTCACCACCGGCTTTCTGGTCAGCCTGCTGATTGTTCTGGGCGAGTTTCTGGTCGTGGTGGCGCTGATTCGTTCTGCTGATGCTTATCGAGCCGCTGGCGACGCTTGGGGCCATGGTCGTCCTCGGCGGTCCCGGCCGCACTTGTCTACCGGTCGATGCAGCATCGACTCGCCGTTTCGGGGCGCCTGGCCGAGCGAAGCCTCGCCTCGATGATCCAGTGGACCGAGCAGGCGATCAGCGGGATCAAGGAAACCTTGGTCACGGGCCGCGCGTCGTTTTTCATCGATCGCCACGCCTACCATGCGCGTCATTTCGCCGAGTCCTTCCGCTCCTCGATGCTCCTTTCCAGCATTCCGCGCCTCGTCATCGATACTCTCGCCGTCACTGCGATGGTCGCCATGGTGCTCATCATTCTGGCACGCGGGCAAAACCCGCAATCGATTTTGCCGGTTTTGGGCATGTTTGCGGTCGGCAGCGATCCGGCTCATGCCGTCGGCGACCCGCATTGCGAACGGGCTCGCACAGTTGCGGTTTCACTATGCTGCGACCGAAATTCATCTATAATGAGTTGCGTGTGACCGCCGATGCTCGACTGCCGAGCTGGCAAGCGCAGTACCAGCCCGAGATCCGAGCGTCGCCATCCCTGTTCGAGCGGTCAATCGTACTGGAACACCTATCCTACCGTTATCCGTCTATGCCCCAGCCCGCGATCGACGACGTTTCGCTCGAAATTCCGCGAGGGCATTGGGTCGGCCTTATCGGGCCGACCGGCGCCGGCAAGACGACGCTCGTCGATCTGATGCTCGGTCTATTCGTTCCCACTTCGGGACGGATCCTGGTGGATGGCCGCGACCTGCAGGATGACGTCTGCGGGTGGCAGCGCATCATCGGCTACGTGCCGCAGGACATCTATCTGATGGATGATACCGTCCGGCGCAACGTGGCTTTCGGATTGCCGGACCAGGATATCGACGACGAACGGGTGTGGAAAGCGCTGCGCGCCGCCCAGATCGACGATCTCGTGCGTTCGCTGCCCGGCGGATTGGATGCGATGGTCGGCGAACGTGGCGACCGACTTTCCGGCGGCGAGCGTCAGCGGCTGGGGATCGCGCGCGCCCTCTATCACGATCCCCAAGTGCTCGTGGTCGATGAGGGGACAGCAAATCTCGACAACGAGACCGAGGCCGCGATCGTGCGCACGCTTGCCGCGGCTGAGAGGCGAAAAGACCATAATCGTCGATCGCGCACAGATTGTCGCTGGTCAGGGATTGCGACCGCGTCTATCTGCTCGAAGCAAGGGCGAGTGCAGAATTCCGGCGCCTATTCGGACCTGCTTTCGACCGAACCCGGGTTTCGCGAATTTGCCGGCAGTGCGTTCTGACTGGTGCTCGCCGAGACCTCGGTCCAGACCATGGCGTATGCGTGCTTCAATGCGGCGCCTCGAAGCTCTCGGTCGAGGCGGCTGCGAAGACCATCGCCGATACCGAGGAAGCACGCCTTGAGCTTGGGACTGCGCGTTCGCGTTCCAGCAGGACTGATCCCGGCCAGGATCAGTGCTGAGCCGATAGCCGAAACCACACGAGCAGCATCGGCCAGTTTCTCCGGTGATAGATCCTGAGCCAAAAGAACACGAGATTTCGGAAATATAGATAGCGGCGGAACGCCGGGTGGTTGGTGCTGTAGAGATCCCAACCCGAGAATGCGACGATGCAAACCTCTGCCGACCGGATGATCGATGATGCTGTCGCGGTGCACGAGGAATTTTGTATCCCGGCGCGATGGATCCGGTAGGTGTACTCGGTATCGCCATAGTCGAGGGACAGGTCCTCCCAGCACCCGAGCGTGCCGGCCCGCGGCAGGCCCACCCGGTCGACGACGGCGAGATTGATCAGAGCGCCGCTCCAGATGACGCTGTCACAATCGACATAGCTTCCGGCATCGCGGCAGCCGCGGCAGGCGTGGCCCGCCGGGGTCAGGAGCCGACCGCGCAACATCTGCCCGAGCCTGACCAGAGTTATGGGAGGCGCAGACGACGCCAACGTTCCGGCGTGCTCCGGGCCGCCGTCTTCAGCCAGACGAGTCAACAGCTCGAGCGCGTCGGCGCGCGGCACGCTGTCGGCATCGAGAACCCAAAGCCAGTCTGTATCCATGCGCACGCGCGTATTCGAGCCCAGTCTTTACCGAACCGCTGGTGCCCAGATTCAGGCGATGTCGAATGACGGTCACGATTGTCTGGGTAGGAGAGTTCCGCCGTCCCGTCACGTCGATCCGTTGTCGACGATCACGATCTCCGCCACCGCCAAGGTCTGCTGCATGATCGGCTTCGAGGGTCAGTGCCGACGACATCGGCATCGTTCCAGCGGTGAACATGGACGAGAACCCTCATTACCGTTCATCTTCCCGTCGCTTGAGGCTAGTCTCGACGGCCAAGCGCTCAGCGGACGCGGATCCGCACCGCCACCCACGCCCAGGGTCGTCGCTCAACCGGTGATCGTACTCGATCTGCCGAGCTTCCGCGCCGAGACAAACTACCGTTGCAATCCCGCTTGCCAGCGCCGATAGCAGCCGTCACTGACTGCGCTGGACTCGGAAGTTGCGGTTAGCCCATAATCGTCTGTCGCCGCTTCGCAAAGATGAGGTGTCAGGGCCTCTCTCCGGCGGCTGCATTGATAGAAACAACGCCGCGAAGACGGGCTGGCGCTTGAGCGCGCTGCGCACGTGATCGTGCCACGAGCATCCCGGAGCTGAGAGACGCGTATGCTGCTCTTCTCAGCTGGGATACGGCTGAGCGCAGCTTCGGTTCCCGGCAAGTCGATTTTGGTCACGAGCACGCAGCCAGAACGAAGGCAAGACGACGGTCGCCTCGTGCCTCAGCCATCACCGCCTCGCTTGCTGGTCAGACGGTTCTCTTGATCGATGGCGACCTGCGGCGGCCCTCGCTGGGCATCGGCCGCCGGAATCGATCGACGGCGTCGGGCTCGGCGAAATTCTCGGAAGGTCAGGCTGAAGCCGCCGGAAGCCATTCATCTGGTCGAACTGTTCGAAGACGCTCGAGAGGCGCGGTCCCATCAGCGTCATGGCCGCGGGCCGGAAATCGCCGGCATTTCTCCCGGCGGTCGATTGGTCCAAGGCGCGGACGGCCTTTAAGTCGCTTTCGCAGCGGTTTGGCATCGTGCTGTTGGATCTCGCCTCCGATCCTGGCGGCCAACGATGCGCTGCTGCTCGGCGGCATCGTCGACGGCGTCCTCCTGGTCATCGGCGCCGGAAGCGCCGATCGGGACGAAGTGCGAAGGGCAAGAAGAGCAGCTGGAACTGATCGGCACGCCGCTCATCGGCGCCGTCCTGAACCAGTTCGATCCGAAAATCCATGGCCGACCGAACCAGCCCTATCAGTGGCTATTACCTAGCCTCCCGCTTATGAGCCCAGGAACGGATCGATGACGAACTTGAGAGCCCAGTCGGTGATGGCAGGGCAGCCCCGTCGTCACGCTCTCGGTCATCATTCCGACCTACAACGCGCGCGAGCTTCTCGCGGACTGCCTGCAGTCGATATTGCACCAGAACCCGCCGAGCGAACCCTACGGAGATCATCGTCGTCGACGACGCCTCCGACGGACGGGACGAGCGACATGGTGCAGACGCTCTTTCCCGAGGTCCGCTTGTTGCGCAACGAGGTCAACCAGCATTATGCGAGCTCGAACAACCGCGCGATCCGAGCAGGCGCGAGGGCAATATCTATATTTACTGAACAACGATACGATCGTCCTGCCGCAGGCGCTCGATCGTATGCTCGCATTTCTGCGGAACACCCCGAGGCCGGTGCCGTCGGCAGCAAGCTGCTCAATGGGGACGGGACGGTTCAGTGGTCGGTCAAGTCGCTGCCTAATCCGGGCTCGGCGCTGTTCGGCAGCCCGCTCGATCATCACTCGGATTGTTTCCGAACAACCCCTATTCGCGCGAGCATCTGCAGCATCTGGATCGGGACCTGACCAAGCCGTTCGTCGCCGGTTACGTGTCCAGCGCCTCGATCAATGATTCCTCGCCAGAGTCGTCGAAGAGGTCGGCGACCTCGACCGGCGTCTCTCTCATATCATGTCGACGCCGACTACTGTAAGCGATATCGCTGATGCCGGATACAAGTGCTACTATCTGCCGACGGCAACAGTGATTCATCTTGACCATAAGGGCGGCACCATGGTCAGCCTGCGACGGCGGTTTCGCTCCCTCGTCGAGTTTCATGTCGGCAGCTACATCTTTTATCGGTCGCATATTCAGCAGTCGCGGTGGAGTCCTATGCAGATCATTGTCGTGGTCGGGCTTTTCTCGCGCTTTCTGGCCGCGCTCGCCGTCCAGGCCTCGCGCTGAGCTCGTCGGCATTACGCGATCGCCTCGCGGCCGAAGGCCGGCGCGTTGAGCGGACAGCGGGCCGAGGAGGAACGTGAGTCGGACCGCAGTGCGCTTCCATGCCGGCGGGCGCCCGTCCGCCCCGAGCGCCGACCGCGCCGCCGATTGCTGAGTGAGATCCGGTGAGAGTCCTAGCCCACATCCACACTTTCAACGACGCCGACATCATCGATCGGACGATCGAGGCCGTACTGCGGCAAACCCGCCCGGTAGACGGGATCCTGGTCGTCGACAACGCCTCTACCGACGGCACCCTGGAGCGACCGTCGCTGCAAACATGCCACCGTCCTGCGTCACCCGGAGAATCTGGGGACCAGCGGCGCGGTTCGTCAGCGGCTTTCGCTTCGCGCTCGAGCAGCGGCTACGATTGGATTCTGGGTGTTCGACGCCGACAGCGTTCCGGAGCCGGATGCGCTGGAGAAGCTGCTCGACCTCTACGCCGGCTGGCCGCAAAACCTGCAAGACGAGACGGCCTTTCTCGCCTGCCTGCATTCCAATGTTCAGGACGGCGTGCCCGCAGCACGGAGGCCTATTCACGCGACACGGGATTGTCCCGGCGCACGCCAGGGCCGGAGGAACGGTATTACCGCTGTCACTTCGTCATCTGGTCTGGATGCCTGTACCGCCTGGCCGCAGTCCGCCAGATCGGCCTGCCCAACCCCGATTATGTGCTCGACTGGGGCGAGGCACGAATATGGGTACCGCGTGATGAAGGCCGGATACAAAGGCTTCGTTCGACCAGGACGCCGTGCTCCACCACAACATTCGCGGCCATACGAGCTATACCCCAGATCGAGGTCAAGCGTCGGACCGGCTCAGCCGTCACCTTTCTCCGAAGTCGCAGCCGATCCGGTGCTACTACGGGTGCCGTAACAGATTTATTTCCTGCTCTACGAAGCAGCGCACAGGGCGCCACCGGCTGATCCTCCGCACGGTCTTGGGTGTAGCGAGACAGACGGTGAGTTATCTTGCTGCGGCCGCGGCAATCACAGAGAACAGTATCATCGCGTGCTTTCGCGGCATCTGGCACGGGATTACCGGGAACATCGCGGCGCGGTACGTAGGACCGATGCGCGTCTTAGCCCACATCCACACTTTCAATGACGCCGACATCATCGACCGGACGATCGAGGCCGTACTGCGGCAAACCCGCCCGGTAGACGGGATCCTGGTCGATCGACAACGCCTCTACCGACGGCACCCTGGAGCGACCATCGCTGAAACATGCCACCGTCCTGCGGCACCCGGAGAATCTGGGAGCAATACGTAACTGAACGAAGTACAT
>ERZ1370068.6973-contig-5920_pt1 | contig 39268 bp, 49 predicted proteins | sample MGYA00561227_ERZ1370068 | MGnify/ENA primary metagenome ERZ1370068 (study PRJEB38410, sample SAMEA6850437) | metagenome | study: Metagenomic assessment of the ecological functions of the soil: analysis of the soil microbiota associated with the...
GACGTCGGCGGCGATGACCTCGTCGCCCTCGTCGAGCCTCGATCCCCCGCACGCCGGCGGCGTTCCGGCCCCATCGGCCGCACCTCTTCCTCGGAGAACCGGATGATCATGCCGAGCTTGGTCGCGATCATGACCTCGCGCCGGCCGTCGGTGCGCCGGGCGGTCATGACCTGGTCCTCGTCCTCCAGGCCGATCGCCTGGATGCCGCCGGCCCGCGGATGGGAAAACGCCTCGAGCTCGGTCTTCTTCACCTTGCCCTGCTTGGTCGCGAACAGGATGTGGCCGCCCGCCGCGAAGTCGCGCACGGGCACGCACGTCGCGACCAGCTCGCCCTCGCCGAGCGAGAGCAGGTTCACCATGGCCTTGCCCTTCGCCTGACGCCCGCCCTCGGGGATCTCGTGCACCTTCAGCCAGTGCACCTTGCCGAGGTTCGTGAAGAAGAGGAGATACGAGTGCGTCGAGGCGACGAACAGGTCCTCGACGAGGTCCTCCTCCTTCGTCTCCATGCCGGTCACGCCCTTGCCGCCCCGGCGCTGGCTCCGATACGCCTCGACGTGCGTCGCGCTTGATGTAGCCGGCCCGCGAGATGGTGACGACCATCTCCTCGTCGGCCAGGAGGTCCTCGATCGTCAGCTCGGTGGTCTCGGTGAGGATCTCCGTGCGCCGGGCGTCGCCGTACTCCTCCTTGATCGCCAGGAGCTCCGCCCGGATGATCGCCATCAGCTTCGCGTCGGAGGCGAGGATGCCCTTCAGCTCCTCGATGAGGGCCAGCGTCTGCTCGTGCTCCTCGACGACCTTGTGCCGCTCGAGCTGGGTCAGCCGCTGCAGCCGCATGTCGAGGATCGCGCGCGCCTGGATCTCGGACAGCTCGAGCCGCGTCATCAGCGCCGCGCGCGCGGCGTCGGGGCTCTCGGCCTGCCGGATCAGCCGGATGACCAGGTCGAGCTGCTCGACGGCCTTCCGGAGCCCCGCCAGCACGTGCGCCCGTTCCTCGGCCCGGGCCAGGTCGTAGCGCGTCCGCCGCGTGACGATCTCGCGGCGGAAGCGCACGAACGCCTCGAGCGTCTCCTTGAGATTGACGACCTGCGGCCGCCGGTCGACCAGCGCCAGCATGATGATGCCGAACGTGGTCTGCATCTGCGTGTGCTTGTAGAGCTGGTTCATCACGATTTGTGGGATTTCGCCGCGGCCGAGCTCGAGCACCACCGCGGATGCCCTCGCGGTTCGACTCGTCGCGGATCTCGGAGATGCCGGCGATCTTCTTCGTCGCGGAGAGCTCCGAGATCTTCTCGATGAGGGACGCCTTGTTCACCTGGTACGGCAGCTCGGTGATGATGATCGCCTCGCGCCCGCCCCGCATCTTCTCGGCGTGCGCCTTCGCGCGCAGCGTGATGGTCCCGCGGCCCGGTCGTGTACGCCTCGCGGATGCCGCCGGCGCCGTAGATGTAGCCGCGCGTCGGAAAGTCGGGGCCCTTGACGATCTTCAGCAGCTGCTCGATCGTCGTCTCCGGCGTTGTCGACCAGCATCACCAGCGCCGTCGACGACCTCGGTGAGGTTGTGCGGCGGGATGTTGGTGGCCATGCCCACCGCGATGCCCGGCCGAGCCGTTGATCGAGCAGATTGGGGATCCGCGTCGGGAGAACGACCGGCTCCCGCTCGGACTCGTCGAAGTTCGGGACGAAGTCGACGGTGTCCTTGTCGATGTCGGCCAGCATCTCGTGGGCGATCTTGGCCAGCCGGGCCTCGGTGTAGCGCATCGCCGCCGGCGGATCGCCGTCGACAGACCCATAGTTCCCCTGCCCGTCGACCAGCGGATAGCGGAGCGAGAACTCCTGCACCATGCGCACGAGCGCCTCGTAGATCGGCGCGTCGCCGTGCGGATGGTACTTGCCCATGCAGTCGCCGATGACCCGCGCCGCCTTCTTGTACGCCCGGTTCCAGCTGAGCCCGAGCCCCTGCATCGTGTACAGGACGCGGCGGTGGACCGGCTTGAGCCCGTCGCGGATGTCCGGCAGCGCCCGGCCCACGATGACGGACATGGCGTAGTCCAGATAGGACTTCCGCATTTCCTCTTCGATGGGGACGGGAATCTGGCGCTCGTTCGGCATCGTCACACCTGCCTGATCGGTCAAGCGCGCGCCGGTGCCCGTCGCCTCGAGGCCCCCGGCGCCGTTCACTCACTGGAATTAGATATCGAGGTTCGCGACGTCCAGCGCGTACTTCTCGATGAACTCGCGGCGCGGCTCGACGGCGTCGCCCATCAGCACCGTGAACATCTGATCGGCGCCGACGGCGTCTTCCATCGTGACCTTGAGCAGCGTGCGCGACTCGGCGTTCATGGTCGTGTCCGCGAGCTCCTCCGCGTTCATCTCGCCGAGCCCCTTGTATCGCTGGAAGGTCGCGCCGGCCTGCGCGTGCTCGAGGGCAACGCGGTGCAGCTCGGTCGAGCGACGTCACCGCCGTCTCCCGCTCGCCCTCGATGATCGTCGTCGGGCCCTTGGCCGCCGGCGCCACTTTCTCCCACAGCTCGCCGAGGGTCGCGTAGTCGGGCGACTTGAAGAGATCGGTGCTGAACGAGAGCGGCGGCGTGCCGGCGATCGTCACGGTGTGTCCCTCGATGCCCTCGCCGGCCTGCGCGCCGATGTCGTACCCGTCGACCGCCGCCGCCGCGCGCACCACCGCCTCGGCGATCTCCGCGTGGCCGACGCCGCGCTTGGTGCCCCGGAACTTCGTGCGCAGCAGCTCGAGCAGGAGCGGCTCCGGCACGCCGCGCTTCCGGAACTTCGAGATCAGCGCCGCTGGCCTCGGACACCGCGCGCAGGAGATCGCGCAGCGCCTCGCCGGTGACCGCCGCCTTGGTCCCCGGCACTTTCACGCCCGCGTCGGCCACCCAGGTGTCGAGGAAGAAGTCCTCGAACTCCCGGTCGGACATCACGTACTTCTCGACCTTGCCCTTCTTCACCTTGAACAGCGGCGGCTGGGCGATGAAGAGGTACCCCGCCTCGATCACCGACACCATGTGCCGGAAGAAGAAGGTCAGGAGCAACGTCCGGATGTGCGCGCCGTCGACGTCGGCGTCGGTCATGAGGATGATCTTGTGGTACCGGAGCTTCGTGACGTCGAACTCTTCGGGCCCGATACCGGTGCCGAGCGCGGAGATGAGCAGCCGGATTTCGTTGTGGGACAGGACCTTGTCGTAGCGCGCCTTCTCCGCGTTGATGATCTTGCCGCGCAGCGGCAGCACCGCCTGCGTGCGCCGGTCCCGTCCCTCCTTCGCCGAGCCGCCGGCCGACGCGCCCTCGACCAGGAACAGCTCGCGGTACTGCGGGTCGCGCTCCGAGCACTCGGCCAGCTTGGCGGCGAGGCCCTCGTCGTCCATGCCCTCTCTTGCGGGTCAGCTCGCGCGCCTTGCGGGCCGCCTCGCGCGCCTGCGCGGCCCGCACGCACTTGTCGACGATCTTCCGCGCGGTGGTCGGGTCTTCCTCGAAGGCCTCGGCGAGCTTGTCGTTGACCACCTGCTGGACGAGCCCCTTGATGTCGCTGTTGCCGAGCTTGGCCTTGGTCTGCCCCTCGAACTGGGGCTCCGGTAGCCGGACGGAAACGACCGCCGTCAGACCCTCCCGGACGTCGTCGCCGCTGATCCCGCCCTTGAAGGTCTTGAGGAAGCCGTTAGCCTGCGCGTAGTTCGACAGCGTGCTCGTCAGCGCCGCCCGGAAGCCGGTCAGATGCGTGCCGCCCTCGCGGGTGTTGATGTTGTTCGCGAACGAGAAGACGCTCTCCTGGTAGCCGTCGTTGTACTGCAGCGCGGCCTCGACCTCGATGTCGCCCTTCTTGCCCTCGAAGAAGAGCACCTTGGGGTGGAGCGGCGTCTTGTTCTGGTTCAGGTGCTTGATGAACTCGATGATGCCGCCCTTGTAGAGGAACGTGTGCGCGCGGCCGTCGCGCTCGTCCTCGATGACGATCTTCAGGCCCCGATTCAGGAACGCCAGCTCGCGCAGGCGATTGCTCAGCGTGTCGAACGAGAAGACCGTGTCCTCGAAGATCGCCGCGTCCGGCTTGAAGCGGATGATCGTGCCGGTCTTCTTGGTGGTTCCGGTCGCGTTGAGCGGGCCGTCGGCACGCCGCGCTCGTAGCGCTGCGTCCACTCCTTGCCGTCCCGGCGAATCTCGACCTCGAGCCACTCGCTGAGCGCGTTCACGACGGAGATGCCGACGCCGTGCAGGCCGCCCGGAGACCTTGTACGCGGAGTGCTCGAACTTGCCGCCGGCGTGCAGCACGGTCAGCACGACCTCGGCCGCCGACTTGCCGCTCTCCTTGTGGGTGTCGACCGGAATGCCGCGGCCGTTGTCCCCGACGGAGCAGGAGCCGTTGGAGTGCAGGATGACCTTGATGCTGTCGCAATAGCCGGCCAGCGCCTCGTCGACGGAGTTGTCGACCGCCTCGTACACGAGGTGGTGCAGGCCGTAGGCGCTCGTGTCGCCGATGTACATCGCGGGCGCTTGCGGACGGCCTCGAGACCCTCGAGGACCTTGATGTCGCTGGCGGTATAGTTCTCGGCGCTCATGCCGCGGCGACGCTCCCGCCGCTCACGTGAAACATCGCCGCGCCCTCCACCGTCGGCGGCTCGGGCGTCGTCAGGAACACCTGCTCGGCAGACTGCATCTCCTGGAGAACGTGGCCCCGCACCGTCCGGTCGAGCTCCGAGAGGGCGTCGTCGAGCAGCAGGACGGGCGCGGTGCCCGCGGCCTCGGTCACCGGCAAGACCTCGGCGAGGCGCAGCGCCAGCGCGACGAGGCGCTGCTGGCCGCGCGAGCCGAACGCGCGCGCGTCGACGCCGTCGATCTCGATCGCGAGATCGTCGCGATGCGGGCCGACCAGCGTCAGGCCCCGGCGCATCTCCTCGCGCTGACGCTGCTCGAGCGCCGCCAGGAGCGCCGCCGGCTCGGTCGCCTCACCGAGCGCACGTCCGATACCTGATCTCGACCTTGGTCCGCGCGCCCGAGAGGCCGCGTACGACCCGCGCGAGCTCCGTCTGCAGGGCCGCGACCGCCTTCCGGCGCCGATCCGAGCAGCTCCATCCCGACCGTCGCGAGCTGCTCGTTCCACGGCTGGAGCTTCGCCGACTGGGCCGCATCGTGAACGCGCTGCTGAAGGAGCCGGTTGCGGCGCGCGAGGATCTGCCGGAACCTGAGCGAGCGTCGCGATGTGATTCGGATAGAGCCGCGCGGCGAACCCGTCGATGAAATTCCGGCGCGCCGCCGGCCCGCCGTTGACGATCTCGAGATCCTGCCAGCCGAACGCGATCGCGCGCGCCCATTCCGGCGCCGACTCGCCCGTGCGCTCTGCCAGGTCCCGTCCCTCGAGCCGGTTCAGCGCCCGCCGGACCGTCCGCTGCGTTTCGCCGCGAACGAGGTCGCCGGCGAGGCCGCGGCTTCACTTCCCCAGCGCGGATCTCGACGAGCCGGGAGGTCCGGAAGGACCGCCCCGTGATGATGAGACCCGAGGGCCTCGAGGAGGTTGGTTTTGCCCTGCGCGTTGGCCCGTCTGACGACGTTCGAGACGTGGCGCCGGACGACCACGAAAGGGTGCGATAATTCCGGAACTTCCGACAACTGAACGCACCCTATCCGCAAACCTGTAAACTCCTGTTTTATAAGGGTAAAACAACATCTAAATCCGCATCGGCATTATAACACAGCAGTAGCCATCGTCCTCGACGCTTTTAATGACTCCGGGGCTCTGCGCGTCCTTGATTTCGAAGCACGACTTTGTCCTTTCCAAGGCTCCCATGGCGCTCGAGGAGGTAGCGCGAATTGAAGCCCATCACGATCTCCTCGCCGGCATACTCGACCTCCAGAATTTCCTCGGCCTCCCCGAGCTCCTGGCTCGACGCGGTCACCTTCAGCGACGCCGGGCTGATCGCCAGCTTCACCGGCTTGTTGCGCTCTCGGCCATCACCGCGACGCGCCGCAGCGCTGCCGAGAGCGAGCCTCTGGCCGCGGCGAGCCGGCCCGGATGCGACCTGGGAATGACGGCGTCGTAATTCGGGAACTGTCCTTCGATCAGCCGCGCGGTCATCACGAAGTTCGGCATCTGAAGCACGAACTGATTCTCGGTGATCGCGAGCTGGACCTCTTCGCCCGCGCCGATGACACGCATGATCTCGCTGACGGCTTTCCGGGGCACGATGCCGGTCGCGCATTCGGGACGGCCTTGCCCGAGGCTCCGCGTGGAGAGCGCCAGGCGATGTCCGTCCGTCGCGACCATCCGCAACGTCCTTGCCCTGAAACGCGAACAGCACCCGTTGAGCGCATAGCGCGTCTCGTCGTGGGACACCGCGAAGCTCGTCTGCGTCAGCATCTCCCGCAGAACCTTGGCCTCGATCGTCACCCACGACTGCGGCGCGGCCGGAACAACGGGCGGAAAATCGTCCGGCGCCAGGCCGACCAGCCGGTACGTCGCACCACCACACCGCAGGCTCACCGTCACGTTCTCCGCCGACCTTGAGCGCCACCGCAGACGGCCGGCAGCTCCTTCACGATCTCCGTCGAGCTTCCGCGCCGATACCGTGATGGACGCCCTTCGAGCCCACCTTGGCCGGCACCGACACCCGCGCGCCGACCTCGAGATCGGTCGCGGTCAGCCGCACCGCCTCGCCTTCCGCCTCGAGCAGCACATTGGCGAGGATCGGGAGCGTCTGGCGCGGCTCCACGATGTTCTGCACCATCTGGAGGCCTTTGAGGAACGCGTCTCGGTCCAGGACTACTTCCATGAGGTTCTCCAGTGTCTTTGTAGAAGAAAGAGAGACAACTTCGTAGCCGTAGTCACGAGTCAAGCGGTGTGGACGGGAAGAGTCAGCGAGAAACCACGGCGGCGACACGACTTCGCAGGATGGGGGACCGGGGACAACGGTGTGGAGATCGTGGCGAGACGCGTGGATCACAGAGTTGATGCTCTGGATAAGACCGTCGATCGTCTTGCGCAGTTTGGGGTCTTCCTGCAGGAGTGTCTGGATCTTGTCCACGGCGTGCAGGACCGTCGTGTGGTCCTTGCCCCCGAAGGCGCGGCCGATCTCCGACAGCGACGAGTGCGTCATCTGGCGGGCGAGATACATGGCGACCTGCCGCGGGAAGGCGATGGCCTTCGTGCGGTTCTTGGCCTTGAGATCGGAGAGCTTCAGGCCGAAGAAGTCGCAGACGCGCCGCTGGATCTGCTCGATGGTGATGATCTTCTCTTCCTCGCCCCAGAGCTCACCGAGAACCTCCTGGGCGAGGTCGACGCCCATCTCGCGGCCGGTCAGGGCGCAGAACGCGATCATCCGCGTGAGCGAGCCCTCCAGCTCGCGGATGTTCGACTTGATCCGGCTCGCGATCAGATAGGCCACGTCGTCCGCGAGGCGGACGCGCTCCAGGCGCGGCCTTCTTCTTGAGGATCGCGACCCTGCGTCTCGAAGTCCGGCGGCTGGATGTCGCGCGATCAGCCCCCACTCGAACGCGCGAGCGCAGCCGCTCCTCGATCTCGGGAATGTCCTTGCGGCGAGCAGTCGCTCGAGACGATGATCTGCTTGCGCGACTCGTAGAGGTCGTTGAAGGTGTGGAAGAACTCCTCCTGGGTCCGCTCCTTCCCGGAGATGAACTGGATGTCGTCGATCAGCAGGAGATCGATCGTCCGGTAGCGCGCGCGGAACTCCGCGTTCCGGTCATAGCGGATCGCGTTGATCAGCTCGTTCGTGAATCGCTCGGACGAGAGGTACGCGACGGACATGCCCGGGAAGAGGCGCACGCTCTGGTGCCCGACGGCGTGCAGCAGGTGCGTCTTGCCGAGCCCGACACCGCCGTAGATGAAGAGCGGATTGTAGGCGCGCGAGGAAGCTCGGCGACCGCCTGACACGCCGCCTGCGCGAACTGGATTCGAGGAGCCCACGACGAACGAGTCGAAGGTGTAGCGCGGGTTCAACCCCTCGACCGATGCCATAGTCCCGACGGGGCGCTCCAGACGCGCACGACGCGCCGCGTCGGCCGGGGCGCTGTCCGAATCGGCGACGACGAGCGTGATGCGCGGGTGACCACCCAGACACGTCGCGCGCGGCCTTGTGGATCGCGTCGAGATAGTTTTGCGCCAGCCAGTCGCGGGAGAACTTGTTCGGGGCGGCGATCCGCAGGTGGTCGCCCTCGACCGCGACGAGTCGGCACTGGTCGGACCCAGTTGTCGAGGACAGGCGTGGGGAGCGTTCGAGCCAAAGTATCGAGGAGTCGGGCCCAAAGGTCATCCAACACGGGAGTCACCCTCACTTACGCACAGAGTTATCCACACGTGTGGATAGCCCGGGACATTCTGCTCGATTGGAGTATCGCGCCGCCAGCGCGCGCACCTCAGGGAAACTCCTCACGCCGGTACGTCGCTCGATGGATGGCGGACTCTAGCATCGGGTCAAAGCGAGCCGCAAGCGTCTTCGTAAACGAACGGTGAGTTGACTCGCCTGTGGGCGATGTCTACACTGTCGGTTCGACGATCATCGAGCGGTTCGACGATCATCGAGGGGGAACTGAGTTCATGAAGCGGACGTTTCAGCCCAATGTGCGCCGACGGAAGAAGACCCACGGCTTCCGCGGGCGAATGAAGACCAAGGGCGGGCGAAAAGTACTGAAGCGGCGGCGCGCGAAGGGCCGGAAACGGCTCACCGTCTGACGGGCCGGTTCCCGCGACGAGACCGGCTGACCACCAGCACTGAATTTCAGGCGCTCTTTCAGCGTGGCAAACGAATCGACCGGCCTTCCGTGATCGTGCTCTGGCGCGCGACGACCGAGCCACGACGGGCGGGCTTCGCGGTGAGTCGGCAGATCTGCGGCGCCGTGCAGCGCAACCGGCTCGTCGCCGGCTGCGCGAGGCCTATCGGGCGACCCGCGACTCGGCCCCGACGCACACCGCGCTGTGGATCATCGGACGACCAGCCGCGCAGCGCGGAGCCGTTCGCGGCGCTCGCCACCGAGCTGCGCGGCGCGCTCGCGGCCATTCCGGGCCCGCGGCCGTGACGGCCGGGACGCGGATCGCGCTCGGCGCGGTCGTGACCTATCAGCGGCTGGTTTCGCCGCTTCTGCCGAGCGCCTGCCGGTTCGCGCCGACCTGCTCGGAGTACGCCAGGCTCGCGCTCGAGCAGCACGGCATTCTGCGCGGCATCGGGCTCGCGGCCCGGCGACTGCTTCGCTGCCACCCATTCCACCCCGGGGCTACGATCCGCCGCCGATCCGGGCGCGGCGATCCTGACGATGGAAAAGCGGGCCATCCTCGCGGCGGTCCTGATGGCGGCGGTGTTCATCGTCTACCAGACCTACTTTTTCCCGGCGGAGACCCCGCAACAGAAGCCGCCCGCACAGACGACGCAAACCGCACCCGCATCGAGGCCCCGAGCCGGCTCCCGCCCCAGCCGAAACGCCGAAAGCCGCGCCGCCGGTCAGCGTCCCGGGGCTCCCCGGCCTCCTCAGCGCCTGACCACGGTGGACGCCCCGCTCTACCGGGCGGTCGTTAGCAGCGAGGGCGGCAAGCTGCAAGAGCTGGCGCTCAAGTACCGCGGCGAGAAGCCCATGGTCATCATCGGCGACCTGGGGCCGGCGGGACTCCTGGTGTCGCCCGACGCGAGCGCGGCGGCGACGCCGGTGCCGATGACGGTGAGCGCCAGAGAGTGGGCGTCACGGCGGGCCACGCCGAGAGCTTGGCGCTCGCGGGCGAGACCGGCGGCCTGCGCGTGCGTCACGTCGCTTCGCTTCGAGCCGGACAGCTACGCCATCGGCATCAGCATCCGCGTCGAGAATCCCACGTCATCGGCCCGCAAGGTGGCGGTCGAGCTTCCGTGGGCATCCCGCATCTCGTGGGCGGGAGCGGCGGAGAAGTTTCCGGGGCAGCACCCGATCGAGGTCGTCTGGTCCGTCGGCGGCTCGGTCGATCGGTCCCCACTGGATGAGCCCCACGCTCGAGGGCCTCGTGGATCACCGCGCCGAAGCTCGACCGCGAGGGCGACTGGATCGCCATCGGGAGCGTGTGGTAATCCCGCGGCGCTCATGCCGAAGGCGGGAGGATTCCGGCTCGTCACGGCGGTCGTAGAAGCCCGAGGAAGCGAAGGACGGCCGGAAGGGAGCGCCCGGCCGCGTGGCGATCGGCGTGCGCGCGACGCCCGGAGATCGGGCCGGGCAAGGCCTGGGAGGGCGAGGTCACGATGTTCGCGGGGCCCAAGGAGTACTGGCTGCTCGAGGGCCTCAAGCCTCGAAGGAGACCCTCAACTTCGGGGGCTTCCCGATCCCTCTGGTACTGGGGCGGGCTGCCGATGCGCTGGATCGGTGTCCCGATCCTGTGGGTGATGAACTGGACCTACAAGCACGTCGGCAACTATGGCGTCGCGATCATCCTGCTCACGGTGATCTCGAAGGTCCTGTTCTATCCGCTGACCGTCAAGAGCATGCGGTCGATGAAGGCGATGCAGGCGCTCCAGCCGCAGGTGAACGCGCTGCGCAGCCGCTACCAGAAGGATGCGCAGGCGCTCCAGCGCGAGACGATGGCGCTATACCGGAAGCACAAGGTGAATCCGATGGGCGGCTGCCTGCCGATGGTCGCGCAGGTGCCGATCTTCTACGCGCTCTATCTCGCCCTGTCGGTGTCGGTGGAGCTGCAGAACGCGGCGTTTCTGTGCTTCGGGCGGCTCTTCGGCGTCGATCTCTGGATCTGCGACCTGGCCGCGCACGATCCGACCTACGTGCTGCCGGTCCTCATGGGCGTCACGATGTTCGTCCAGCAGAAGCTGACACCAACTATGGGTGATCCTCGACAGGCGAAGATGATGCTGTTCATGCCGGTCATTTTCACCTTTATGTTCTGAACCTCCCTGTCGGGCCTCGTCCTGTACTGGACCGTGTCCAACGTGCTCCAGATCGTGCAGCAGAAGCTCATGGACCGACCGGCGCGCGCTCCCGCGCGACGCGCGAGAGGCCAAGGACGCCAGCCGGGCCTGAGCGCCCGCGCGCCGACGACACGATCGTCGCCGTCGCGACCGCGATCGGCGAGAGCGCGATCGGGGTCATTCGCGTGAGCGGCGCCGACGCGATCGCGATTGTCGCTCCCCTGCTCGGCGCCGCGCCCCGCTCGCGGCGCTGCCGTCGCACGCGCTCCGGCGCGTCGCCATCGTCGATCCCAAGCAGCGGCGAAGCGCGTCGACACGGCGCTGTGCGCGGTCATGCGATCACCGCGCTCCTACACCGGCGAGGATGTCGTGGAGCTCTCGTGTCACGGATCGCCCGCGCTCCTGCGGATGATCGTGGAATGGCTCGTCGCCGGCGGCGCGCGCTGGCGGCGCCCGGCGAGTTCACGCGCCGCGCGTTCCTCAACGGCCGGCTCGACCTTGCTCAGGCCGAGGCCGTGGCGCTGATGATCGGCGCGCGGACCGAGCGCGCCGTGGCCCTGGCGGCGGCGCGCTCGCGGGCGGCTTCTCCGACCAGGTCCGGAGCCTCCAGGCCAGACTCATCGACGTCATCGCGGGCCTCGAGGTCACGCTCGACTTTCCCGAGGAAGGCGTCGGCCACGACGTCGGCGTCGGCGCGGGCGGCCGTGGGCGGGCTCTGTGCGGAGGCCGAGCGTTGGCTGGAGGCCGCGCGCCACGGCCGGGTGGTGCATGGCGGCCTCACGATAGCTCTCGTCGGTCCGCCGAACGCGGGCAAAGTCGAGCCTCCTGAACGTGCTGATGGGAGCAGGACCGGGCGATCGTCTCCGAGGTTCCGGGGACGACGCGCGACGTCGTCGAGGAACGATCCGTGCTCGCCGGCGTGCCCGTTCGACTTCTCGACACGGCGGGCATCGAGACCCCGCGAGACGCTATTGAGGCGGGAGGGCATCCGGCGCAGCCGCCGCGCGATGGACGAGACGAGCTTCTTCTCGTGGTCCTGGATGGGAGCGTCGAGCCCGATCGGACGGGTGCTCGCCGAGACGGCGGATCGGCCCCGGGTGCTCGTCCGGGCGAAGAGCGATCTTCAGGCCCATCAGGCTGCCGCAGTCCTGCCTGGGGCTCAGCCGGTCTCGGCCGTCACGGGCGACGGGATGGAGGCGCTCAGGGAGCGCCTCACCCGCGAGGTCGACCATCGAGCGGAGCGTCGGGTGACGAGGACGGGATAGTCGCGACAGTCCGGCAGGTCGAGCTACTCGAGGCGCTTCGCGCGGATCTGGTAGCGGCCGAGGCCGCTCTGGCGGATGCTCCGCTGGAGGCGGCCCTCGTCGATCTGAACGGGGCGCTTACGTCCCTCGGACAGGATCCTCGGAGTCGATGTCGCCGGCGCTGTCCTGGATCGGGTCTTCTCCGCCTTCTGCCTGGGCAAGTGAAGCGGCCACCGCAAGCAGCTCTGGCGCAGGGAGCCTCGTCGATCCTCGGGAGGGCCTGACAGCCCGCGAGCTGGACCTGTTCTCTCGATACCTCGGCCTACTGGTGAAGTGGCAGAGGAGCCACCGTCTCATCGGATCAACGGACGAGATGTGGATCGTGGAACATCTTTCCTCGACAGCCTGCTCTTCCTACGGCTCCTCCCCTCGACGGTAAGGTCGCTGGTGGACCTCGGGTCAGGCGCCGGCCTGCCCGGAGTCCCCATCAAGATCGTCAGGAGTGATGTCGAGGTCACCCTGGTCGAGTCTCGGCGTCGGCGTGCCTCGTTTCTTTCGGCGGTCGTGAGGAGCTCGCCCTGGGTCAGACCCACGTCTTGGCCGATCGTATCGAGAGCCGGATGCCGGAGCTGGAGGGCCGCGTCGATGCGGTTGTCATGCGGTGCGCAGGGAGTGTCGACGAGTTGATGCCCACGGCGGCGAGGCTACTGGCGCCTCACGGCGTGGTCATAGCGTCGGGGCCTCCGTGCCGCGGCCACTACCCCGGGCGAATGGGTGCTTGTTCCGGGGCTTCGACCTCGTCGAGCCGACGGTTCGCCGTCTACCGGGGCTAGCGGATGTCTCGGCATTCCGGAAAAGTTTGACCTGGAGGTGGCCGTTGTGGAAAGTGTTGCACGTGGAAACGGGCCGTAGATATCAACATGAGTAGAGTATAGGGTGTTCCTCGTGGAACACTTTGCCGGAAGGCCCGCCGCACGCTAGTGGGCAGGGTCATCGCGGTCGTCAACCAGAAGGGCGGGGTCGGCAAGACCACGACGGCCGTCAACCTCGCGGCCGGCCTTGCCCTCGCGGAACGCCCTACCCTGCTCGTCGACCTCGATCCTCAGGGCAACGCGACCACCGGGCTTGGAGTCAAGAAGGCAGGCCTCTACCCCACCGATCTACCACGTGCTCCTGGGGGCGAGTCGAGTGAGAAGGCCATCCACCCGACGTCCCTGCCCGGTCTGAGGCTCCTCCCGCGGACATCGATCTGGTCGGCGCCGAGATCGAGCTGGTCGGCCTCGGCAAGCGAGAGCACCGACTTCGTCTCGCGCTGGAGCCGGTCTTGGCGGCGTTTGACTACGTGATCGTCGATTGTCCGCCCTCGCTCGGTCTTCTGACCATCAACGCGCTGGTTGCCGCCGATCGGGTTCTCGTGCCGCTCCAGTGCGAGTTCTACGCGCTCGAGGGTCTGACTCACCTCCTCAAGACGGTAAAGCTGGTTCGAGAGCGCCTGAACCTCGGCCTCGACATCGAGGGCATCGTGCTCACGATGTTCGACGGCAGGACGAGCCTCGCGCCCAGATCCGCGAAGAGGTCAACCGATACTTTCCCGGACAGGTCTTCGATACGGTCATCCCTCGAAACATTCGTCTGACGGAGCGCCGAGCCACGGCAAGCCGGTGATGCTACACGACCTCAGGTCGACCGGTTCCAGCGCTTACCTCGAGCTGACACGGGAGGTGTTGAGCCATGAACAGTAGACGCGGTCTCGGCCGTGGTCTCGGTGCGCTGCTGGCTTCGGAGCCCACGGAAGCGGAATCGCTTCTGAGCTGCCGATCGATAGCATCGAGGTGAACCCGCATCAGCCAAGAAAAGTCTTTGACTTCACTGCTTTAGATGAACTGGCCGCGTCGATCAAGTCTTCTGGCGTCATCCAGCCGATCATCGTCCGGCGCGGTTGCCGGGTCGTATCAGCTCATTGCCGGCGAGCGGCGCTGGCGCGCTGCCAGCCAGGCGGGCCTCGATCGGATCCCGGCGATGGTTCGCGACGCGACCGACGCGCAAAGCATCGAGCTTGCACTCGTCGAGAACCTGCTGCGCGAGGACCTCAACCCGATCGAGACCGCGCAGGCCTACCAGAAGCTCCTCGCCGAGTTCGGGTGGACCCAGGAGGAGCTGGCCCAGCGGATCGGCAAGGACCGCACATCGATCGCCAACGGCCTGCGCCTGCTGCGGCTCCCGGAGGAGATCCAGGCCGACCTGCGCGGCGGACGGCTCACGATGGGCCACGCGCGGGCGCTGCTCGCTCTGACGACGGTCGCCGAGCAGCTGCGACTGCGCGACGAGATTCTCGCCCACGACTGGTCGGTGCGAGCGACCGAGGACTCCATTCGCGCGACCGAGGCCCGCGCCGCGACGCCAGGGCTGTCGCCGAGAAAGGGTCGGCGGCGCTCGGCGGAGCTGGCGGCTCTCGAGGAGGCGCTCCAGAGCGGGCTGATGACGCGCGTGCGCATCATCGGCAACGAGCGGCGCGGTAAGATCGAGGTCACGTACGCGACGCCGGTCGAGCTCGAGCGGCTCGCGGAGATGCTCGGCGCGCGGCACTGAAGAGCGCACGAAGGGGTCAATGAGCGGAACGCATCGTCGTCGGAATGAGCGGCGGAGTCGATTCCTCCGTCGCCGCCGCGCTGCTGGTCGAGCAGGGCTACGACGTCGTCGGCGTCACCATGCGCGTCGCGCCGTGGCGCGGACCGGCGACGCGGGGGCGAGCCGGTTCGGGAGCTGCTGCGGCACGGAGGCCATCGAGGACGCGCGCCAGGTCGCCGGCTCGCTCGGGATCCGGCACTACCTCCTGAACATGGAGAGCGAATTCGAACAAAAGGTGATCGGCCGCTTCGTCGCCGCATACGGCGCGGGCGCACGCCGGTGCCGTGCGTCGCGTGCAATAGCGAACTAAAGTTCGGATCGCTCTCGCTCGGCGCGCGCGCGTGGGACGCCGCCGCCGTCGCGACCGGGCACTACGCGCGCGTCGGGCGCGATCCGGCGACCGGCCGCCATCTGCTCCTCCGGGCGCGCGGACCGCGCAAGGACCAGACCGATTTCCTCTGGCCGCTCAGCCAGGCGCAGCTTGGCGGCGCGCGGTTTCCGGTCGGCGACCTTGACGAAGGACGAGGTGCGGGCGCACGCGCGCCGCCTCGGCCTGGTCACCGCCGACAAGCCCGAGAGCCAGGAGATCTGCTTCGTGCCGGACGACGACTACCGCGGGTTCCTGCGTCGCCGCGCGCCCGAGATGTTCCGGACCGGGCGCGATCGTCGACCGCCAGGGAGCGGTCGGGACGCCACGCCGGGATCGCCGGCCTACACGAGTCGGCCAGCGGCGAGGCCTCGGCCTCGCGACCGGCCGCGCGCTCTACGTCGTCGATCTCGACGCCGAGGGCAACACGGTCCGGGTGAGGCGAGGCGGGGGATCTCGACCGCGACCGCGTCGTGGCCGAGGCGGTGAACTTCATCGCGGCGAGCCGCCGCGGACGCCGCTGCGCGTCGCGGCGAAGATCCGCCACGGCCATCGCCCGGCCGCGGCGACCGTGCGCGCCCTCGAGGAGACCGGGCCAGGTGGTGTTCGATCACGCCGCAGCGGGCGGCCAGCGCCCGGGCCAGTCGGTCGTCTTCTACGACGGCGACGTCGTGGTCGGGGCGGGGTCATCGCGCACCCGTCCTGAGCGCCCCGGACGATTGACACCGGTCGCGATTGAGTGATAGTTTTCACAAACCTTCGTCTGGCATCTCGTGATCGAGGAGACCGCCGAATGCGTCTGCATCGATCTGAGAGGGATCGTCGTCGCTCGTGTGCCTCGGCGTCGCGCTGGCGCTCGTCGGCCCGGCCGCGGCGTGGGCGGCCAGCGAGGGCGGCCACGAGGGCGGGCTCGATCAGCCTCGACAAGTCGCTGATCGTCCAGGTCATCAACTTCGTGATCCTCCTGGTCATCCTGCAGCGGCTGCTCTACAAGCCGTTCCTCGCCAAGATGGAGGAGCGAACGCAGGCGATCCAGAAGTCGCTGGACGAGGCGCAGGCGGCCCGCGCCGAGGCGACGCGGCAGCAGGAGGAGAACGCGACGCGGCTCCGCGCGGCGCACGCCGAGGCGGCGGCGATCCGCGCCCAGGCCATGAAGCGAGGCCTCCGAGGAGCAGAAGCGCCTGGTCGAGGCAGCCCGCGCCGAATCGCAGCGGCTCGTCGAGAGCGCGAAGGCGCAGATGGACGCCGACGTCCGCCGGGCCCGCGAGGAGCTGCGTCGCGAGGTCGCCGACCTCGCCATCGCCGTCGCCGAGAAGCTCGTGCGCCGGACGCCTGCGCGACGAGGACCACCGGCGCATCGTCGCCGAGGCGATCACGAAGGTCGGCAGACTAGGTGAAGGCCTCGCGCGGCGTCGGCCAGCTCGTACGCGAAGGCGCTGCTTCGAGCTGGCCCGCGAGCGTAATCAGGTAGAGCGATCGCCCGCGATCTCGACGACGATCGGCGAGCTGTTCGGGCGCGACGCCGAGCTGCCGCGCCTTGCTTCGCGCGCCCGTGGATCGCGTCCTCGGTCAAGCGCGCCGCCGCCGGCGAGATCGCCGCGCGGCTCGAGGTGTCCACGCTCGCCCGCGACTTTCTCGCGCTGGTCGGCGTCGCAGGGGCGCGCCGACCATCTGGCGACGATCACCGCCGCGTACCGCGAGCTCGACGACGAGGCGGCCGGCCGCGTGCGCGCGCGCGTCCGGACCGCGGTGCCGCTCGACGGCCGAGGCGCGTCGGCGCTGGCCGGTCGCCTCGGGCGCGTCGTCGGCGGCAAGCAGGTGGTGCTCGAGGAGGTCGTGGACCGCGAGCTCCTGGGCGGCTTCGTCGCCGAGGTCGGAAGCTTGCTCGTCGACGGCAGCCTCGACGGCCAGCTCGCGCGGCTGCGACGACCGCCTCGAGCACGGGTAGGGAAGAGAACGGCATGATCAAGGCCGGAGAGATCAGCGAGATCATCAAGCGCCAGCTCGCGGGCTACGAGGCGGAGGTCGACCTGCAGGAAGTCGGCCGCGTCATCGAGGTCGGCGACGGCATCGCGCGCGTGCACGGGCTCGAGAAGGCGATGGCCGGCGAGCTGCTCGCGTTTCCGGGCGACGTCGTGGGCATGGTGCTGAACCTCGAGCAGGACCAGGTCGGCGCCGTGCTCCTCGGCGACGACACGCTCATCAAGGAAGGCGACATCGGTCAAGCGGACCAACCGCATCGCCCAGGTGCCGGTCGGCGAGGCGCTCGTCGGTCGCGTGGTGAACGCGCTCGGCCAGCCGATCGACGGCAAGGGTCCCGATCGACGCCACGGAGTTCCGGCCCATCGAGCGCTACGCGCCCGGCGTCGTCGACCGCCGCTCGGTGCAAGGAGCCGCTGCAGACCGGGCTCAAGGCGATCGACGCGATGATCCCGATCGGCCGCGGCCAGCGCGAGCTGATCATCGGCGACCGCGGCACCGGCAAGACCGCGATCGGCGTCGACACGATCATCAACCAGAAGGGCCAGGACGTCTTCTGCTTCTACGTGGCGATCGGGCAGAAGCGCTCGACGGTCGCCCAGGTCGTGAAGATCGCTCGAGGACGCCGGCGCGATGGACTACACCACCGTGGTCGTGGCCTCGGCGTCGGAGCCGGCGCCGCTGCAGTACATCGCGCCGTACACCGGCGTCACGATGGGCGAGTACTTCCGCGACAGCGAAGCGCCACGCGCTCTGCATCTACGACGATCTGTCCAAGCACGCGGCCGCGTACCGGCAGCTGTCGCTCCTGCTGCGGCGGCCGCCGGGCCGCGAGGCGTATCCGGGCGACGTCTTCTATCTCCACTCGCGGCTGCTCGAGCGCGCGGCGAAGCTCAACGACGAGCTCGGCGGCGGCTCGCTCACGGCGCTGCCGATCATCGAGACCCAGCTCGGCGACGTCTCCGCCTACATCCCGACCAACGTCATCTCGATCACCGACGGCCAGATCTATCTGGAGTCCGACCTCTTCTACGGCGGCATCCGGCCGGCCGTGAACGTCGGCCTGTCGGTCTCGCGCGTGGGCGGCTCCGCGCAGGTCAGGGCGATGCGGCAGGTCGCCGGCAAGCTGCGGCTCGACCTCGCGCAGTACCGCGAGCTGGCGGCGTTCGCCCAGTTCGGCTCCGACCTCGACCGCGCGACGCAGGCGCAGCTCGCGCGCGGTCAGCGCATGGTCGAGCTGCTCGAAGCAGGGACCAGTACCAGCCGCTGCCGGTCGAGAAGCAAGTCGTCACCATCTTCGCGGGCACGCAGGGCCTGCTCGACGACCGTGCCGGTCGATGCCGTCCGCGAGTTCGAGGACGTTCTTCTACGCCTGGCTCGAGCGGCGGGCTCCGCAGATCCTCGCCGAGATCCGCGACCGCAAGGAGCTCTGCGACGCGCTGCGCGAGCCGCTGACGAAGGCGGTCAGCGACGCCAAGACGGAGTTCGTCGCCGCCAAGGGCATCAAGGCGGCCTGATCCGAGCCCATGGCGACCCTTCGCGACATCCAGCGGCGGATCCGCTCCGTCCAGTCCACGCAGAAGATCACGCGCGCGATGAAGCTGGTCGCCGGCGGCGAAGCTGCGCCGGGCGCAGGAGCGCATCCTCGCGGCGCGCCCGTACGCCGGCAAGATGGGCGAGCTGCTCGGGAATCTGGTGAGCGCCGCCGGGAGCGACGGCGCGCGCATCCGCTCCTCGAGCAGCGCGAGGGGCCGCGCCGGCAGATCGTGATCATCACGGCGGACAAAGGGCTGGCCGGCGCCTTCAACTCCAACGTCATCCGTCGCGCGCTCGAGTTCGTGCGCCGAGTCGAGCGTCGTCCGAGGTCACGCTGGTCGTGGTGGGCCGCAAGGCGCGTGATTTCTACCGGCGGCGCCAGTGGACGATCAAGCGCGACATGATCGGCTTCTGGGACCGGCTGGCGTACACCCACGCGAGCGAGCTCGCCGACTACTTCATGCAGCAGTACCTCGACGGCGAGGTGGACGAGGTGCATCTCGTCTACAACGAGTTCCGGTCCGTCGCCGTCCAGCGGCCGGTTCGCGAGCAGCTCCTGCCCATTCCGCGCAAGACCGAGGGCGAGGCGGACGCGCGGCATCGGTCGACTACATCTACGAGCCGGATCCGAGGGCGATCCTCGACGAGCTGCTGCCGCGGCACGTGCGGACCCAGGTCTTCCGGGCCCTCATGGAATCGCTGGCCGGGGAGTACGGCGCGCGCATGACGGCGATGGAAGCCGCGACGAACAACGCGAAGGAGATGATCGACGTCCTGACGATCCAGTTCAACAAGGCCCGCCAGGAGAAGATCACCAAGGAGCTGCTCGACATCGTGGGCGGCGCCGAGGCCCTCAAGCAGGGCAGTGAGAGCTGAGGCCGTCCGCGGCCGAGAGCGAGCCCATGAACGAAGGAGCGGAGGCATGAGCACGGGAAGATCGTTCAGGTCATCGGGCCGGTCGTCGACGTGGAGTTCGAGCCGGGCCGGTTGCCGGCCATTTACAACGCGCTCCTGGTCGAGGGCGTCGAGAACAAGGACGTCTTCGCCTATTCGCAGAAGCTCACGCTCGAGGTGGCGCAACACCTGGGCGAGAGCCAGGTGCGGACGATCGCCATGGCCGCGACCGACGGGCTCAGTCGCGGGATGACCGTGAACGATACCGGCGCGCCGATCTCGATCCCGGTCGGGCCGGAGACGCTCGGCCGGATCCTCAACGTGGTCGGCGAGCCGGTGGACAAGGGCCCGGCGATCCACGCCGAAGAAGACGTATCCGATCCACCGCCCGGCCCCGCCGTTCGAGGACCAGTCGACGAAGGTCGAGATGTTCGAGACGGGCATCAAGGTCATCGATCTGCTGGAGCCGTATACCAAGGGCGGGAAGACCGGCCTGTTCGGCGGCGCGGGAGTCGGGAAGACCGTGCTGATCCAGGAGCTGATCAACAACATCGCCAAGCAGCACGGCGGCATCTCCGTGTTCGCGGGCGTCGGCGAGCGCACCCGCGAGGGCAACGACCTCTATCACGAGATGAAGGAGTCGGGCGTCCTCGAGAAGACGGCGCTCATCTTCGGCCAGATGACCGAGCCGCCCGGCTCGCGGCTGCGCGTCGGCCTCACCGGCCTCACCGCGGCCGAGTACTTCCGCGACGAGGAAGGCAAGGACGTCCTGCTGTTCATCGACAACATCTTCCGGTTCACGCAGGCCGGGTCCGAGGTCTCGGCGCTGCTCGGCCGCATGCCGTCGGCGGTCGGCTACCAGCCCACGCTGGGCACCGAGATGGGGCAGCTGCAGGAGCGCATCACATCGACGAAGAAGGGCTCGGTCACGTCGGTGCAGGCCATCTACGTGCCGGCCGACGACATCACCGATCCGGCGCCGGCCACGGCCTTCGCCCACCTGGACGCGACCACCGTCCTCTCGCGCCCGCTCACCGAGCTCGGGATCTACCCGGCGGTCGACCCGCTCGCCTCGACCTCGCGGATCCTCGATCCGATCATCCTCGGCGCGGAGCACTACCGGACGGCCCGCGACGTGCAGCTGATCCTGCAGCGCTACAAGGACCTCCAGGACATCATCGCGATCCTGGGCATGGAAGAGCTGTCGGACGAGGACAAGCTGGCCGTCGCCCGCGCCCGCAAGATCCAGCGGTTCCTGTCGCAGCCGCTTCTTCGTCGCCGAGCAGTTCACCGGCTCAGCCGGGGCGGTACGTCAAGCTCGCCGACACGGTCAAGAGCTTCCGCGAAGTCGTCGACGGCAAGCACGACGAGCTGCCCGAGCAGGCCTTCTACATGGTCGGCGACATCGGCGAGGCGATGGACAAGGCCAAGAAGCTCGCCGCGAGCGGCTAGCGTGGCCGATCGCCTCACGCTCGAGATCGCCACGCCGACCCGGCTGGTCGTGACCGAGTCGGTCGACGAGATCGTCATTCCGGGCAGCCAGGGATACTTCGGCGTGCTGCCCGGCCACGCACCGTTCCTGACCACGCATCGGCATCGGCGAGCTCATGTATCGCGTCGGGCGCGACGAGCGCTACCTGGCGGTGGCGGGCGGTTTCGCCGAGGTCCGGAACGACAAGGTGATCGTGCTCGCCGACACCGCCGAGCGTCCCGAGGAGATCGATCGGGCCCGTGCCGAGCGCGCTCGCGAACGCGCGGAGCGCCGGCTGGCGGGCCGGACCGACGAGGAAGTCGACTACGCGCGGGCGCTGGCGGCGCTCGCGCGGGCGGTGGTGCGGCTCATGACCGCGGGCCGGGTCGGCTAGTCTTTCCGCCGACCCAGAAGTCAGACATCCGGTTCACGACTCCCAGACGTAGCGCTGATAACGACCATCTCGCCGAGGAGGCGCTATGAGAAGACGCTGGCCGATCGCGTTCATCCTGGTTCCGCTCACCCTTGTCATGGCCTCGGTCCCCGGCGGCGCCGGGCCCGACAAGATCGCGTTTCCGACGAGCTACAAGGATCACGTGCTCTACGCCACGGTCGACCGCTACGACAACAAGCAATACCGCGAGCTGTACGGCACCGCCGATGCCGTCAAGGCGGTTCGCGAGGGCAAGCCGATCCCGAGCGGCACGGTCCTGACGCTGGTCCAGTTCAAGGCCCAGGTGGACGCCGCCGGCAACCCCGTGAAGGACGCGAACGGGCGGTTCATCAAGGGCGACCTCGTCGGCGTCACGGTCATGGAGAAGCGCACGGGCTGGGGCACCGAATACCCGGACGACATCCGGAACGGCGAGTGGGAGTACTCGGCATTCACCGCGGATCTGAAGTTCAACGACAAGGCGAACTACAAGGCGTGCTTCCAGTGCCACAAGCCGCACGCCAAGCAGGACTACGTGATCTCGCTGGCCCGGCTCGCCGGCCAGGCCCCGGGCGCCGCCGTCGCGATGAAGACGGGGCCCGGCGACGTCGGGATCGCCGGATTCGCCTTCGGTCCGGCCAAGCTCACGATCGGGTCCGGCCAGTACGTGACGTGGACCAACGGCGATGACTCGCCCCACCAGATCACGCTCACCGCGAGCCAGGAGCGGTCGCCGGTCCTCCTCAAGGGACAGAGCCATACGCAGGCCTTCGCCGCGCCCGGCGTCTTCGAGTACGCCTGCGGCCTGCATCCGAGCATGAAGGGGAGCGTCGAGGTGAAGTAGCGTCCGCCGGCTGCCTGGCGACGTGGGCACACCGCCCGCCTCGCTGGGCGGCCGCGGGAATGCTGCCCGCTAAACGCGCGCTGTTCCGGCGCGATTCGTCTGGCATCGCGCTTGCCCCTGAGGGAAGTCATGCTGACGATCCTCATCGCCGACGACGAGCCGCACGTGGTCGATCTCGTCCGCCTCACGCTCGAGGACGGGCGGATCAGCGTGAGCGACGCGCGCGACGGCGAGACGGCGATCGCGCAGGCCGAGCGCTGCTCCCCGATCTGATCTTCCTCGACGTGCACCTTCCGGACATCAGCGGATTCGAGGTCTGCGCGCGGCTCCGGCAAAACCCGCGGTTCGTCCGTACCAAGATCGTCATGCTGACGGCCGCCGCGCAGGAGTCGGACGTGGCGCGCGGCCTATCCGCCGGTGCGAATCACTACCTGACCAAGCCCTTCTCGCCGGTGCGGCTGATCTCGCTCGTCGAGAGCGTCGCGCCGCACGTTCCCGTATGGCCGCGCGGCTAGACGCCGGCTCCGGCGACGAGCTGACGGCCGCCTATCGGCGGCTCAACGCGGCGTACCAGCAGACGCTCCGCTACGCCGAGGACGTGCGGCGCCTCTACCAGCAAGTGCAGCGCGCCATCTACCAGTCGCTGCTCGGCCTGGCGAATGCGCTCGAGGCGAAGGATGCCTACACGAAGGGCACTCCGAGCGGGTCGGCGCCTGGAGCCGCGGCGTCGCAGCCGCGCTCGGGCTTCCGCCCGCCGACGTCGACATGATCGGCCAGGCGGGGCTCCTCCACGACATCGGGAAGATCGGCATCCCCGAGGCGGTGCTGCGCAAGCCCGGCCCGCTCGCGGACGAAGAATGGACGGTCATGCGGAACCATCCGTTGATCGGCGCGCAGATCGTGGCGCCGTTCGACTTCTTCGCCCTCGGCGCTTTGATGATCCGCCACCATCACGAGCGCTGCGACGGCTCGGGCTATCCGGACGGGCTCGTCGGCGACGAGATCCCGATCGGCGCGCGGATCATCGCCGTTGCGGATGTCTACGATGCGCTGACGTCGAGCCGGCCCTATCGCGCAGCGCTGCCTCACGCGACGGTCATCGACCGCCTCGGAGAGGCTTCCGGGCGAACACTCGACGAAGACGCCGTCGTCGCGTTCGTCGACCTCATCCAGACTCTCTCGACGGCCAGGCCCGATGTGGGCGCTCGACCAGTCCAGTCCGCCGCCAGCCGCCCGCCTCTTCGCTGACACGCCGCTGCCGTTACTCGCGGTCCTCGCCGCGGGCGCCGCGGCGACCTGGGCGCTGGTCGAGCGTGGCGCGCTGCCGCCGGCCGCGCTTCGCGTCGCCGGCGTGACGGCCGGTCACGGAGCCCTGCTCGCCACCGCGCTCGCGTGGGCGCGCGTGCCCTCGGCGTCCGGCGTGCTGGCGGTCGCGTGGCTGGGTCTGGCGGCCTGGGCCGCGGCGTATAGCCCCTTCCGGGTCGATCGCGTATCTCGCGCCGACTCTGTGGGTCGCGTGGCTGGCAGGGCAAGGCCGGCTCGCCGACCTCGGGCTCGGCACGCCTGTGCCTCTGCGGGCCGGGCTCACGGGCGCCGCCATCGGCGCGCTGCTCGGGGCCCATCTTCTGGTCTCGGCGTCGCGGACCTTCGGACTTCACGCGAGGCTCGACCACGCGGCGGAGGTGCTGGGCGCGATCGGCTACGACGTCGGCGCCAACGTGCTCGCCGCCGAGTGCTTCTTTCGCGGCGCGCTCTTCAATCGAGCCCTGGGGCGCTGGTCCTTCGCCACCGCCGCGACCGGCTCGACGGTCGCCTACGTCGTCCGGTACCTCGTCGATCCGCTGCTGCCGAAGAGCGCCGGGCTCGTCGTCGGCGCGGTCTTCTATCTGGCGCTGCTCGGTGCGCTCAACTGCTGGCACTCTTCCGGTGGTCGGAGAGCCTGCTACCGGATTCCTCGGCGCGCTCGTCTTCTTCGCAGCCTACCGCACCCTCGCGACGGATGATGATCCTGGTGGCGGGCTCGCTCGCCCTCGTCACCGCGCTGATCGCGCTCGATGGCGCGAGGGCGGCCTCACTGTTTCGCCACGCGTACTTCCTGCCGGTCGTCGTGGCCGCGCTGCGGTTCGGCGCGCCGGGGGCCCGCTCACCGCCGGCGCGGCGGTGCTGCTCGACGCGCCGTTCGTGCTTCCCGAGATCGAGCGCTCGGGCCTCACCGCCGCCGCGCTGGAAGGGCTGGTGACGTTCGTGATGCTGGCGCTGGTGGGCACGCTGAGCGGTGCGCTCAGAACGCGCGCCGTGCGTCACCGGCGCCGCTACGAGCTCCTGGCCGCTCTTCAGCGCACGCTCGCCGACGAGGTGACGCTCGACGTCGCGCTGGCGCGGCTGCGCTCCGCGCTCGCCGGCCGTCTGGGCGTCGATGCCCTTGTCCTCGTCGCGCGCGACGATACCGGCCTCGTGATCGCAGGCGCGGACCGGATGACGGCCGGGTCCCTCGCCGACCGGGTTCTGAAACCGGCACGTCCGAGCTGGTCCGCGCGCGTGGGCGTGGCGTCGTCTCACGCCGGGCGTTCGCCGCGCCGCTCGTGGCGGGCGGACAGACCATCGGCGTGCTCGCAATCGAGCGAAGGGCGAGATCCCGGCCGAAGAGCGCGCGGCGCTGGAGGCCCTGGGCGTACAGATGGGCCTCGCGCTGGAAAACGCGCGGCTGGCGTCACGGCAGCGTCACTTCGCGGCGGAGCTGGCCGACAAGGTGAGCGCCGCGCGCCGTGAGCTCGAGGAGCTCGATCGCGCGAAGTCGGCGTTCGTCGCGATCGCGTCGCACGAGCTCCGCACGCCGCTGACCGCGCTCCAGGGCTTCAGCGAGCTCCTGGCGATGCGCCAATTGCCTGCGGACGGAGGTGAATCGGCTCGGCGCCATCATGCGCCGAGAGGCCAGGCGGCTCGGCCGGATTGTCAGCGATCTGCTCGACCTCTCGCGGATCGAGCGCGGGCTCGATCCGGCGCTATGCCGCATTCCGCTGGCGGTGGAGCCGACGGTCGTGGCCACCGTCGACCTCTTCCGGCATGGAACCACGACCCACCCGATCGCGATCGCGTGTGAGCCGGCGCTGCCCAAGGTCGACGCGGATCCGGATGCGCTCGAGCGCGTCCTCACCAACCTGATCTCCAACGCGATCAAGTATTCGCCGGCGGGCAGCACGGTTCGAGTCGGCGCGCGGGCGCTCGCCGGCGGCGTCGCGATCGACGTCTCGGATTCCGGGCGCGGCATTCCAGCGGAGGCGCTCGGCCGGATCTTCGAGCCGTACTATCGGGTGCCGGATGCCGCCGGTGCCGCGCGCGGCACCGGCATCGGGCTCGCGGTCGTGAAGGCGCTCGTCGAGGCGCACGGCGGCGCGGTCGAGGTCGAGAGCGCACCGACCCTCGGAACGCGCATCACCGTGGTTCTCCCCGCATCGCCGGGTGGGTTCCTTGACACCCCGAGTCAGCCGCGTGTAGGGTAAGCGGCGTATGTCTCGCCACGCAGCGGTTGCCGATCGTATGGCGGACGCTGTGGTCAAACGCCTGACGACGCGGAAGATCGCCGAGATCAAAGACGAGAACGCCGCGCGCGGCGATTCGCCACGTCGTGCTCGGCGACCTCACCGCCGAGGATCAGCTCGACACCGACGCGCGCAAGCTGCTCCTGGATCACGCCAAGCAGATCAAGGACTCGGCGGCGGACTACCGGCAGCTCCTCAGCAAGGTCAAGGAGAAGCTCGCGCGCGAGCGGGGTTCATCCTCTGATGCGGATGAGCCGCGAGCGCATCTTCCACCTCGCCGACCGCATCGTGAAGGAGCTCGGCACGACGGTCGGCGTGAACGTCAAGGTGCCCGATGATCTGAGAACCGAGGTCATCCGCGCGCTGACCGAGGAGTCGAAGCTGGCCGACTCGATCGACGGTGAAGTCCGCAAGATCCTCGGCTCCTACTCGCGCCCGATGCCCGAGGGCAGCCGCGAGTGGGAGGTGCTCTACCAGAAGACCCGCGACGAAGTCTTTCGCAAGAGGTTCCGTCTCTGAAGCGACTCGTCGTCGGGATCACGGGCGCCACCGGATCTATCTACGGCATCCGGCTGCTCGAGATTCTGCGCGGAAACGCCGACGTGCAGACGCACCTGGTCATCTCGGCGCCGGGTAAGCGCACGATCGTCGAGGAGACGGCGTTCACGGTGGGCGATGTCGAGGCGCTCGCCGCCCACCACTATGACATCCGGGACATCGGCGCCTCGATCGCCTCCGGGTCCTTCCGGACCGCCGGAATGGTGATCGCGCCGTGCTCGATCAAGACGGCCGGCGCCATCGCCTCGTGCCACACCGATTCGCTGATCGCGCGGGCGGCGGACGTCACGCTGAAGGAAGGCCGGCCGCTCATCTTGCTCGTGCGCGAGACGCCGCTGCACGTCGGGCACCTCAAGTGCATGGTCGCCCTGGCGGAGATGGGCGCGGTGGTGCTGCCGCCCATGCCCGCCTTCTACAATCGGCCGAAGGACCTGGACGACATCGTGAACCATACGGTCGCCCGGGTGCTGGATCGGCTCAATCTCCCGCAGACGCTCGTCGCCGAGTGGCAGGGTACGGCCCGGCGCGTCTCGACGGGGGAGCCGGGTGACTGACCTCTCGATCGTCGTCCCCGTCTACGACGAGGAAGAAAGCCTCCCGCCGCTCTGGACCGAGCTGCGCGAGGTCCTCGAGCGCCTCGGGCCTCGTTTTCGAGGTCATCTTCGTGGACGACGGGAGCCGCGATCGCAGCGCCGAGATCATTCGCGGCTTCCGGGAGGCCGACCCGCGCGTGCGGCTCGTGCGGCTCAAGGAAAACGGCGGCGAGACGGCGGCGACCGACGCCGGATTCAAGGCGGCGCGCGGGCGGCGTATCGTGGTGATGGACGCCGACCTCCAGAACGACCCGCGCGACATCCCCACGCTGCTCTCGCACCTCGACCACTGGGACGCGGCGACCGGCTGGCGCGTCCAGCGCGCGCAGGGCGACGGCCTCGTACGGCGCGTCTCGTCGCGGGTCGCGAATCAGTTTCGCAACTGGCTGTCCGACGAATCGATCCACGACAGCGGGTGCACCTTCCGCGCCTTCCGGCGGGAATGTCTGCGGGGGCTCGTGCTCTATCGCGGCTTTCACCGCTTCATCCCGACGCTCCTGAAGATGCGGGGCTACCGCGTGATCGAAGTGCCGGTGAGCCACCGGCCGCGGCGCTTCGGCCGGTCGAAGTACGGTGTCCTGAACCGCGCGTCCGTCGCCTTCGCGGACCTCCTCGTCATCCGCTGGATGAACGCCCGGCTTCTCCGGTATGAGGTCGTCGAGGACGTGGGCGGCGACCTCGTCGCCCCGACTGAGCCCCCGCCGTGAACGTCCTGCTGGTCGGGCTCGGCCGTTGGGGTGAAAAGCACCTGCGCGTGCTCGGCGAGCTCGGGGTCGGCCTCTGGGCGGCGGACGTGTCGGCGGCGCGACGGGAGTGGGCGGTGCGCCAGGGTGTGGAGCCGGGCCGTGCGGTTGCCGACTATCGCCAGGTGCTCGACCGCGTCGACGCGGTGGACATCGTCACGTCGGCGGACAGCCATCACGCCGTTGCGCGCGAGTGCCTGGCGGCCGGGCGGCCTTGTTTCGTCGAGAAGCCCCTGGCCCGGACCGCTGGAGGAGGGGCGCGAGCTCGAGGCGGCGGCTCGCGCGGCCGGCCGCCTCTTGCAGGTCGGCCACATCTTTCGATTCCATCCCGTGACGGCCACGCTGTGTGAGGCGCTGGCGGCTGGGCGTATCGGGCGCATTCGCTACGCCGCCGGGCGCTTCGCCGGGTTCAAGCGGCCTCGTGCCGACGTGGGCGTCACGCACACGGATGCCATCCACTACTTCGATCTCTTCGCCCATCTCTTCGGCCGGGCCGCCACCGAGGTCAGGCGCGATTCAGCGCGACTATCTGGGTCGCGGGCTCGACGATCTGTCCTGACCGTCGTGCACTACGGCGACATTCCCACAGTCGTCGAGGCGAACTATTTCGTTCCCGGGACCTGGCGCGAGTGCGTGATCGTCGGCGAGCGGGGCGCCCTGGTCGCCGATTACGCGACGTCGGTCGTCCACACTGCACCTGGGCGAGCATCTCGAGCGGGACGGAGTCTGGGAAGCGGTGGAGACGGGGAAGGAAGAGCTTCCAACCGGCGCGCGAAGAGCCGCTCCGGGTCGAGCTCCAGGCCTTCCTCGACGCGTGCGCGGGCCGCGCGCCGAACCCCGTGCCGGCCGCCGACGGCGTGCGGGCTCTCGCCGTGGTCGAGGCGGCCGCGCAATCGGCGCGACTCGGCACGACCGTTTCGCTCTGAAGCAGCGCAAGCGCGTACGCCCGAAGGGACGACATGGATTCCGCGAATCCACAATCGAGCGTCGAAGGTGTGGCCGAGCAGGTCGAGCTCGCCGTCAGCGTCCAGAGCGGCACGGCGGCGCCGCGGTGCTCGGCATCAACGACGGCCTGGTCACGAACATCGCCCTGATTCTCGGCGTGGTGGGGGCGTCGGCAGACCCTCGGTCGTGCGCCTGCGGGGCTGGCCAGCCTGGTGGCCGGCGCCTGCTCGATGGCGGTCGGGGAGTACATTGCCATGCGCGCTCAGGTCGAGCCTGCTCGAACGGCTGCTCGGCGAGGAGCGAGAGGCCATCGCGCGAAACCCCGCTCGGCAGGCGGCCATCCTGCGCGAGGCCCTGCTCAGGAACGGCCTCGACCCGAAGGCCGCCGAGGCCATCGGCAGTCAGGCCTCTCGCGATCCGGAACAGGCGCTTGATGATCTACTCGCGTGCGGTGCTGGGAGTGAACCCGGCCGAGCTGGGCTCACCCTGGGCGTCAGCGCTCTCCTCGCTCGTGACGTTCGCCGCTGGAGCCTTCGTGCCGCTCGTGCCGTGGCTGATCGCGATGGGGCCCAGGGCCGCGCCGATGTCGTTCGTGCTCGGTTTGGGTGCGGCGGCCACCATCGGCGGCGTGCTCGGCTGGCAGACCCGTCGCCACGTGCTCTGGTCGGCAACCCGGCGGGTCTTCGTGGTCTCGCTCGCGGCCGGCGTGACGTTCCTGGTGGGCTGGCTCCTGGGGACCGCGGCGTCCTGAGCTAGGCGGGCGGGCTAATGAAATGGGCCGGGAAGGTTGTTCCCGGCCCAGGACAGACAGACTCCTCCGACACGTTACAGAGCCGCTGCGGCCTTGAGCACCTCTTTCTTCATCTTGAGCGCCATCCGCATGGCCTTGTAGGACGATCCGTTGCTCGACATGTGGATCGCCCGGCGGCTCGCTTTGACGGCGCGCCGGATCGACTGATCCATGCGCTTCTTCCAGCGCGACACCTGTTGCCCGGCCCCTGCCCTGTCGACACGCACCATGAGTCGGTTCATTGTGTTCCTCCTGAAATTCAACGTCTCACGGTGCGGAGAGAATCCGAAAAAACGACCGCAGAAATCGCCATATAAATCGTGGGCTTTCAAACGACGCGACGACGCGGAAATCGGTCGCCACCATACGCGGTAGAGACCGCGCGAGCTGACGCAGGAGGTTGGTGTGACGGGCGAAAAAATTCTCGTGACTGGGGACTGGAACCTTGAAACGGGGGCCGGTCTTCAGTCTTTCCACGCACTTCGACTGCTGGCGAGGGCTCCCGCGAAGTGATAACGGGCGTCAGACTTTGGCGTGCGGACTGCGCTGCTGGAGCAGATCCAGTCTGCCAGGCGCGGCGGGTCGCCGCGTCCCAATACCGGCGTGGAACGACGATGCAGCAGTCGCAGGCGCCGGGATCCACCAGAAGCGGGATCCAGGGCGATCTCAGGCACCGAAGTGGGAGATGCTTTGCGCACGACCATCAGCCGCGAGCAACGCATCGGCCGGCCATCCGACAAGTCGTGGGGAACGGCTGTGCTGAGGGGGCTGTCCATGCCCCCGTTGAACCAGGCCACGAGGGGAAGCGACATGAGGTGCCGCTGGGTCCGGATCGAAAACGGCTGAGGCGACCCGCTCGGCGACTCCAGCCAGAATCGGCGATGTCGCCGCCGGCTGGGTCGAAGACCACAACCGCCGGAGCGTCAAGAGAGGCTGGTCCAGTGGCGTCTCGAACAAGCTGTCGTGAGCGACCATCACATAGCTCCAGACTACCGAGCCGTGCCGCAAGAGATGGCGTTGCCGCCGGTATTGCCGTCGCAGGGATGCCGCCGGGCCCGCAGCACCATCCAGAACGGGGACCGTGCGATGTCGCGCTCCAGGCCGAACGCATCGCCGGCGCCCGACGTCGTCGAGGCGGGCGCGGAGCCGCGTCAGCGCGGTCGCGTCCACGTCGGAAGTGGACGGCGCGGTGTCGCGGCGATGAAGACGCGCGGCGAGAATCTCGGCCAGCTCTCCGTATCGATCAAGATGTTTCGAGATCCAGATCCGCTTCTCGCTCGTCGTCAGCACCAAGAAATCTGTGAAGACTCGCTCCCTCGCGTCCTCCACATCGCAGTACGCGATCCGGACACGACCTCGCAGGCCGAGGCCCTCGATCCCGTGGTCGTCGAGAACGACGAAGGCGCGGCGCCCGGGAACGATCGACGCGACGCCGCCGAGGAAGACCCGCCGAACGCGATGATCCCGAGCGGGACCTGGGCGGCCAACGACGCGACGGCCAGGACACCGATGAAGGCGGTCAAGCCACCCTGGAGCCAGACCCACCATCGGGCCAGCGAATACCGCCGCTCACCCGCAACCGGATCGTCCCCCAGGATCGCCCGGCGGATCTGATCCAGGCGCTCGCTCAGCACGCGACGGGCGTCAGAAATGCTGGAGGCCGGCGAGCACCGTGGCGAGGGCGAGCCCGTTCACCACACTCGTCAGGAAGCTGCGCGGCACGGAACGAGCCACGTTGCCGACCTGATCGAGCACCATGACAGCGAGCGCCGCGGCGATGAACCCGAGACGGGAATCGCGCTTCAGAGATTCAAATCGCCCGGTGTCTCCGCCTCGGGCAAGACCCGCAACGAGGAAAGGCAAGCGGTCCACCGCATTGGCCACCTCTTCGGTCCGCGGACCCACCATGAGGGCATACCCGAGGTCGACGAGACGTTCGAGATAAGCGCGGGCCGCCTCGAAGCGATCACGTACTCGCCCGTCCAGCAGCTCGGTCTCGACCGACAGGACAACACACTCATCCAGCACGACGAGCCAGATCGGGAAGCCGCCGGTCGAGAAGGACAACGCCGCCTGCGTGTGAGGCCGGGGCGAGCGCTCGAGCGAATCGTACAGGTGGCCTCGACCGGCAGGAGTGGAAGACCAGCGCTCTGCGAGGTCCCAGGCCACCTGGCGAACACGGGCCTCCGCTCTGGATTCAAATCCCGCGGTCAGGCAACCGGAACCGCGCCGACAGTGTCCACGGCTGACCAGGGGGCCCACCCTCGGGCCTCAGCAACGTGACCGAGCAGGTTGTGGTCTCAGCCCCGTTTCCAGCACTCCATGCTGCCAGACCGATCGACGGGCGAGGCCCACATGAGCCCATCGCCGGGCAGCAATATCCGCCGCTTCTCAGGGAGCGCGTACGAACACGAAGGATGGACCCGTCGATCCGGAAGGCATGGAGTCACGAGCGGCCACTTCGACAGGACTGCTGTGGGTGAGCAGGTGTAGAATCCGCTCGGGCTGGACGCCCACGCATCAAGCAGGCCCAGGCGGCCTCTCCCCAACGAGGGTGATACCCGCAGGAGCGTGGGCATCCCCGGTCTGGTCGTAAGAAAAGGGGCCTAGTCGCCGATGGTTGTGACGCTGCCGATTGCCACGATTAAGCGAATTCTCGATCGCGTGTCGAGCCTGCCAGTGCAGGCCAGCGAGTTCAACCTTGGGGCGGCCCTGGCCCGTGTAATTCACGCCGACGTCGAGACGAACACTCCAACACAGACGACAAGGCCGCTACCAACGCGCTCCCTGAGAACATCGTCTCTGCGCTGGAGAAAGCCAGGAGACGACAAGACGCTCATGGACGGCGGCAAGCACGTGGGGCATCTTCGACGCGACGACTTCACCACGTTGCGGCGATTGGTGTCGCGCCATGCGCCTAGGTTCTGACGCCGCGGTCGTGGAAGCTGCCGTTAAGGCTGCGCCGGGATGAGCCGCTGCCGAGGCGGCGTGGGCTCGATGGCCCGCGCCCGCGCGTCGGAGTGCGTCGAGGGGAGCGACACCGGAATCCTCCGGCCACGTTCAACCACGCGCACTCAGCGTAGGCCGTCGCGGGCCAGGTGAGCAGGAGGAGGGCGAGGAGCAAGCTGGCGAGTCGGATCGCTTCCAGACGATGAACTATTCGCCCGCTCGTGGACCGCTGAATCCGCCCACGCCAGACTCACCTCCTGGTCCACGCCGATAGCGTTGTGGCCCCCACTGTCGAGCGCGATCTGGATAAGCTGCGGCTGCGCCATCGCTCATGTCCTCCTCGTGCGATGGCTCACGTCCGCTTCACGCTGATGCGCTTGAAAGCGTCCCAATCTGCGTATCTCCCAACTGGTGGGCTGGTCGATTCTCTGAACGCGTGCGTGGACGACCCTTCCGCCTGCTGTCGTGTACGGCTGACCGACCACCTCCAACTCGCCGATCTCGTCGGCGAGCCGGTCGCCGACCTGAAGCTCCATCGGAAGGACTTTGGTGGTGGGCTCTGCGGGTTCGCGCTTCTTTTCGGGGCGTGGCTTAGCCATACAGATAGTGTCGCGCGGGGCGAGGATTTCCGATTCATTCTTTGGGCGGCACGGCCCTGTAAACCTAAAAGTGGCTGACGTGATCGACCATGCGCGTCGGGACGGTCTAGAGCTAAGGGAGTGCGCCGCCTCGAAGGGCGTGCCCTCCCACCCGGTGCCGGTCGCACGCGTGGGCGAGTGCTCCATCTCGGTCGTGTAGAACGTCGCGCGCCAGCCGCGCTCGTCGTACTGAGTCAACGGCAGATCGTAGCCCTGGCGGTGCATACCGACCGCGACGTGCCCAATCCCGGCCCACGAGTCCAGCCACGTGCGGAGGGCGTGGAGCGCGCGGTCGTATGAGGGCATGGAGCACCCGGCGAAGCCGAGCGCGGCGACGAGGAGTCGGCCGCGTTGATCAGAGCACGCGCTTATCGTGATCACCTTATCTGCACGCAGGAGCAGCGTCTGCGGGATTGTGAGCCCGAGTGCCTTCGCGGTCTTGAGGTTGATCGCTAGTTCGAATTTGGTCGGCTGCTGCACCGGCAGGGCGCTCGGCTTGGCACCCTTCAAAAGTCTTGTCGATATAGGTGGCGGTCAGTGTCCATTTATGCAGGTTGCTCGGTGGTCGCATCGAAGTGACTCGCCTCAGCAATGAGAAAGCGCGCTGATTGAATCTCCACACTGAGGCGACATCAATCAGACCGGCTGGCTGCCTATCGTCCAGCCGTCCGTAATTCAAATCCAGTCGAAGCCACTGGAGTTGGTCCAACATCGGGTCCCTGTACTGCATCGCCATGAACGCTCTACGACTTGACGTACCGCGCCGCAACTCCTCGACTCGTTCCCAGCCGAGAAATGTCAGAGTAACGTCTCGATATCGCTCCCGGCCCTAGCAGGTTGGTGGCTTGTAGCAGGCCCGAGTCCGTGAGGGTCGACTTCCCGTCAGCGTTTCACTGACCTGTCTTCTGACCGCCTCATAGGCCTCTGGTCAAGACGCATTTTCGGTGTCGGACGTGTGTCACATGGTCGACAGGGTATGCCCCTTCGATGTGGAACCTAGTAAAAGGACGTGCTTTTGCCCTGGCCCACCGTTTGCTGTCCATCTCGCGGGTAGCGTCTGGCCCACAGCCGGAGATGCCTCAGCAACATAAGGAGGAGCCTATGCAACGAGTGAGCACGAGGCTGATTCGATTGGCCACGCTCGCCCTGGCTACGCTGCTTGATCGCCACGCTCGGCGGCGACTCAACAGGTCGACACCCAGGGCGAGAAAGAGCTGACCGCGGCCGGGCAGAGGGTCGACAAGGCCAGCGCGTCCGCCGATTCGAAGCACGTGACCGACAAGATCGTCGATCAGTGGAAGGGAACGCAGTTTAAGTTCGACGCCGCTGACACCACAACGCGCCAGCTCAAAGCGGAGGACGTCCAGAACCTTCGCCAGCAGAAGCTCGGCTACGGGGAGATCTCCATCCCTCCTGGCGCTGGCCGCCAAGCAGGACGGAACGAGCCCGAAGGCGGTGAAAGAGATCCTGGCCATGCGCCAGACAGACAAGATGGGCTGGGGCAACATTGCCAAGGCGCTGGGCTACAAGAGCCTGGGCTCCGTGAAGCAGAGCGTCAACGCGACGGAAGCAGGGATCGAGAAAGTCTCGGCCAGCGGGAAAGCCGAGAAGGGCAGCCAGGTCGACAAGGCAGAGAAAGCGGCCAAGCCGGACAAACCGGAGAAGACCGAGAAATTCGACAAGCCCGAGCGGATCCGCGTCGAGAAGCCCGAGCGCGTCGAAAAACCGGGCCGCTAGTCGACGTCCGACCGACGACCAGCGCGGTGGAGAATGGCCGCGCTGGTCGGCTTGTCTCATAGCTCGCGCGTCCAGGGCCATGCTCCTCCGTTGGAGGGCGAATGGTGGGCCCGCCATCATTGCCTCGAGTTGCAGGCTGATGAGGAAAATGACTGACATTGGGAGATACGGGATGCGTTACCGCGGCATGGTGATCGGGATGGCTCTGATGCTTCTCGGCGCTGTGCCAGCCTTCGCCGAAGACGAACCGGCCGAACCGAACTGGGGCTGGCACCTGTCGACGTCAGTTCAACTACCTCAAGGGTGATTACGGTACGGGCGAAGACACCGAGATCATCTATGTGCCCTTTACGTTCGGAATCCGGCTCGACCGATTCAAGCTGGGCCTCACGGTGCCCTACCTCCGCCAGACCTCACAGAACGTCGTCCTCACCGGCGGCGGCGTGGCAGCCAAGAAGGGAAAGCAGGCCGCTACCGCCGCGTCCACCACGGAGAGCCGCACCGAGGACGGCCTCGGCGACATCCTGCTCCGCGCGTCGTTTATCGTGCTCAAGGAACAGCCGCTCCTTCCTGAGATCGAGCCCTACTTGAAGATCAAGTTCCCAACTGCCGACGAAGACCGGGGCCTGGGGGACCGGCGAGTTCGATGAAACGATCGGCGTCGATCTCAGCAAGACGTTCCTGGACCGATTCGCAGTTTATCTAACGCTGGCCTACACGTTCATCGGCTCGCCGCCGGGTGAGGACTTCGACAACTCCTTCGGCTGGAGCATCGGCGCGGCCTACGCGGTCGCGCGTCCGTTCAGTGTCTTCGCGTTCCTCGACGGTTCGACGGCAATCGCGCCGGGCCAGGACAACCCCTGGAGTTGCGCGTTGGTGCCGAGTTCCGAATCATCAAGGCCCTCAAGCTGACAGGGTCGTTCATGAAGGGGCTGTCGGACGGCTCGGCCGATTGGGGAGCCTCCGCCGGACTGGCCCTCCGGTTCTGACGCCGGGCCACGTTGGAGACGCCCCAATGACTGCCCGGCTCTACCACCTGTGGTTTCTGAGCGTCGTCATGTCGTTCGTGCTTGCCGTTCCTCACGCCGTGGATTCTCACCCTCCTCCTGCCGTATTGATCGAGACGCAGACGTCGAGCCTACTGTCGAAACTCTGAACTTTGCTCACGATGTCCCACGCTGCCCGCTGCGTCGCGTGCCACGGCGTGCGCTCTCACGCGGTGCGGGTCGCGCTCCGTGGGTGAGTGCTCCATGCCGGTCGTGTATAACGTCGCCCGCCAACCGCGCTCGTCAGGGGCTGCGTCGCTGGCGGCGGAGTTCAGCCAGCGAGCGCGCGACGCCGCGACCAACTGACCACAGAGTCAGCGCCGTGGCCTGCGCCCGCGCGCTACGGGCGGCGGCGAATCAGCTCGCGACGGCCGGCCGCAGTCTCCCAGATCCCTCCGGCGAAGGCTGGCATCGTGTGCAAAAGGTGCTGGAAGCTCTGCGTGCTCATGAACAGAACCTCGGCATCGGCGGAGACGACGGTGACGCTGGCCTCGCGAGTTGCGCCTTCCAGCAGGCCCATTTCTCCGAAGACGTCGCCCTCGCTCAGTTCGCTGGTAAACCGCCCCTCGGTCCCGACCGCGAGGTGGCCCGACAGGAGGACGTAGAACCCGTCGGCCTTGTCTTTCTCGACGAAGACGTGATGACCTTGCTTGAACTCCTTGACCAGGCTGAAGATTGCGAAGCCGGAGAGCTGACTCGCGGTCATGTGCTCGATCACGCTCCTGGCGCCAGGCTCCAACGCCGCCTTGAGTCGGGCGCGCTCCTGGGCGAGTTGCAGCCGCGGGAGCAGGCTCCTCATCTTGTTGACCCGCTCCTGGATCACCGGGTGCTTCCCGACCAACCAGTGGTACTGCTCTTCGCTGAGCCGGATCGCCTGGGTGGGGCGGTCGGCCACGACGTCGGCCGCGCGGAAACCGCGCTGCTGGCCGATGCCCCATTCGCCGAAGGTGTCGCCCCTGCTCAGCGTCGTGATGACACGGCGGCCGTCACGCACGCTCACCCGTCCGTCGGCGACAATCTGGAAATGCATGGGTTCCCCGGGGGCGACCGGCCCCTTCCGAATGATGACCTCATCCGGGAAGTTGGTGACGATCTCCGCGCCGTGGAGCAGCGTCTCGAGCGTGGTGGACGACATGTCGTATAGGTAGGCGACGTGCCGCATCGCCCCGAGCAGCACGCGCCGCCGAGAACGCGGCGTCGTCGGCAGGAGGACCTGGGTCGCGAAGAGGCGGGGCTTGCTAGGCGCGAAGCCTCGGGGCACCTCCCCGTCCGCGATGTGGACCAGGGACATTTTACTGGTGATGGCGTCGGTCAGGGCGCGCAGCGCCTCCTTGTCGGTGTGAATGGGAGGGATGCCGGCCTCGTGGTAGAGAAGGTCGACGGTGGGTTCTCCGTCCGGCGTCCAGAAGAAGTACATCAGGTCTTGGAAGTGCGCCTCCGCCAGCATCCCGCGGCGCCGGAGATCTTCGAGTGTCGCAGGATCGTACTGGGTGTCTCCCGAGTAGCCGAACGTCCGCCCGCCGAACGTGAGCTTGAAGCCGTTGGTCGGGATCGGATGGAGGTTCCAGCGGGTCTCGAGCTCAGCGTAGTCGGCCGCCACCTCGATCCGCACTCGATTGCCCGGGTTCGCGGAGATGTGAGTCACCAAGCGCTCTCCCTCGAAGTCGCGCCCTGTGAGGAGTCGCGCCTTCTCGACGAAGGCGCGGAAGACGGGGTCCGAGGCGATCACCCTCGTCGGGCTCCCGCTCACTAGCTTCTCGACGAGCCCACCGTCGTGGTCAGCGTGGACGTGGGTCAGGAACACGTACAGCACATCCGCCGGCGCGACCCCGATCTGGTCGAGGTAGGCGAGCGCTTCCGAGGACGGATCGACGAGGATGCCCTTGCCGTTGACCCAGATGATGAAGCTCGTAAAGTCGCCACTCGCGTCGAAGCCGTGGCTGGTTCCGAGAGGTGTGACCCCGAACCGCGGCCGGTCGCTCGCGAACTGAATGGCCTCGCGGAGCTCGGCGGGGATGGGCCGGAGCAGCCGCGGCGGCGTCCCCACCTCGAGTTTCTTCTCGCTCGACCGGCCGTCCGGCTGGGCGATGCGAACGTCGAACCCGCGCCCGGAGGGCGCCACTCGCACCTCCGCCGACGGCAACGGGATGACGGTCGCCTCGCCGTCGAGAGTGAAGAAGTCCACGTACGCGTCGACCCCGAGGAGCGGGCTTTCCGGGCTGCCATCGTGGCGCGCGGCATAGAGCTCATGGGCGGTGCGCAGGAAGTGGTACGTCTCGCGCGACCCGACGCCGTACGTCTCGGCGAGCTTCTCGAAGGACGGCGTCTCCGGTGCCGCCGGGTCGAAGAGGCCGAACAGCGTGAGAGTGAGCAGCCGATGGAGGACGTGCCATTGCCGGGAGGTGCCGGCAATGCGCGTGCGCGTCTGCTGGCGCAAGAAGAAGTTTAGGTAGACGAGGAACTCGATGTCGGCGTAATTGGTCCTGCCCTCGAACAAGCTCGCCGGCAGGATGAACAGGTAGTCGCCCTGGAGTCCTTCGCGCAGGATGTCCTTCGTCGTGCGCGACAGGCTGCCGAGCTGGACGCGGGTGGCGCCGTCGGGGCTGAACAGGACGGTCGGGTCGAGCAACCGAACGGAGCGTCTCATCGCCCTCAGCCCCTTTGTCAACCCGGCTTCTCCGACCCCGGTGCGCAGGGCGGCCACGATGGCCTCGTGCGGCTCGCCACGAATGGCCAGCGCGGCATACCGCCGGACCAGCTCCTTCTCGGGCTCCGTGAATCTGTCAAAGACCTCGTGGACGAGCACGAGCGGTCCCGCGTCGGCGGTGTTGATCAGGATGCCGATGGGTCGGTCGCCTTCGGGCAGGACCAGCGCGTCGCGCCACGAGTCGCGCGGAGAGTCGGACGCTACTACCCTGAGCGGGGGTCGCCGTCTCCATCGACGCTGATTGTCCGGAGACCGAGATACTCGAGCGCCACGTCAGCGAGTTTCACCCCCGCCTCAGCTCCTCCAGTTCCGCCTCGCGGAGCACGCGGCTCGCCAGGTTGGACGCCAGCATGTCGATGACAAGCGTGTCGATCGGCGTCTGTATCGGCTCCGCCGACAGCCAAATCCCGGTGAGCGGTACCCGTACCTCAGGAGACGGTGAGGTCATGTGTGGGAGAGTCCTTTCAATTTGCAAGGGCTTTCTGGAACCGGTCCCCCGACAGGCTGATGGCCTGTGCGGCTCTGATGTCGCACGGTCGCTGGATGCACCTGAGAATCTGCCGAAAGAGGGCGTCGTCGACCTCGGAATTCGGGTTCGTACCCGAGAGGAACCCGATTCGGCGGACCTTTCCGTCTGCTGCGCCCCAGCCGCGAGCGGCGCAAGAGTGAGACTGACAGCGAGAACGACCGCAAGCCCGATCACCCGCATGGGCACCCTCGGTGGAGGATGGCTGGCG
>ERZ1370068.10592-contig-9277_pt1 | contig 39260 bp, 50 predicted proteins | sample MGYA00561227_ERZ1370068 | MGnify/ENA primary metagenome ERZ1370068 (study PRJEB38410, sample SAMEA6850437) | metagenome | study: Metagenomic assessment of the ecological functions of the soil: analysis of the soil microbiota associated with the...
AGTTACGTATTGCTAAGGCAAAGCCGCCCTGGAGAGGGCGATGAACACGAGGATCGCTGCCACCTTGATGGAGGCGGAATCCAGAACTCGAACTCCCCGTACGAGCGGGCCGACATGAGGATTCACGCGCGGTCATGACGCCCATGAGCATCGAGCCCGAGCAGCCAGCGGCGGCAGCGCCGAGCCAGCCGTGCAGGATGTTGGCCCCGGCGATCGCCTCCACCGGCACGACGATCATCCAGAAATACCAGTACAGCCAGCCGGCGACGAAGCCGCCCCAGGGACCGAGGCCCGCGCGCGCGAACTCGGTGAACGAGCGCACGTTGCGGCAGCGTCAGCCGCCATCTCGCCCAGCATGCGCATCACCAGCAGCACCAGCGTGCCGGTGATCAGGTAGCTGATGCACGATCGCCGGCCCGGTGGCCGCGATCGCAGCGCTGCTGCTGACGAACAGCCCCGCACCGATCATGCCGCCGATCGAGATCATGGTGATGTGGCGCGGCTCGCAGCGAGCGGCTGAGCTCCGGCATGCTCATTCCCTCGAGTTTCTCGCACGCGCGAGCGCGGCGCGGTGCGCCCGGCGAGGCGGCGCGCGCGGTCTGCAGCAGCAGCGGCGCGAGCTTGGCGCGCAGCTCGCGCCAGGGTCCAGCGGCTGGTGGGTGCGGGAGATGTTGACCGCGGCAAGCGGGCCGGCCATCCATCGCCGAGCACCGGCAGCGGCGATCGTGACAGGTCGCCGCGGTAGCACTCCTGGTCGGACCAGGCATAGCCGGCTTCGCGCGCCTCATGGATGCGCTCGAGGATCGTGCGGCCGGGTCGGTGAGCGTGTGCGGCGTGAGCGCCTGCAAGTCCGAGCGCCGCACGATGCGCTGCGCGCGCACGGCGGCCGGCAGGGCCGAGAGGTATGCGCGCCCGGAGGCGGTGCAGTACATCGGCAGCCGGCGTCCCACCGGCGTGTGGATGTGGAAGCGCTTGCAGGCCTCGAAAGCGCGCGATGAACACCATGTCGGTGCCTGTCGGCTCGGTAGAGGCTCACCGACTCGCCGCTCGCCTGGTTCAGATCGATCAGGTGCGCGGTCGCCTGCTCGAGCAGCGTGTGCCCGGCACAGGTAGGCGTGAGCGAGCAAGTGGCCCGCGGCGTCAGCACCCAGCGCTTGAGCCGCGGGCGTCCGGCGGCGCAGGAACCCGAGGCGCACCAGCGGTGGCGTGCAACGCTGCGCGGAGCTGGTCGTCATGCCGACGCTGCGCAGCGAGTTCCGCGAGGCTCAGGTGCGCGCCGCTCGCCGCCGAAGGCCTCGAGGCATCGCGAGGGCCTTCTCCACCGAGCGGTTGAACGAGCGGGTCGCGCGTGGCGCCGGAGCCAGCTTGCGCGCGGCGTACGCTTCATTGTGAGATGCAGTATAGGGCTATCGATAATCGATAGTCTACGTCGTCAGGCGCGAGCCTCGCCCATGTACGGGCTGCAGCACCCGGGCACACTCGACCGAGCCGTCCTCGTTCTGAAACGCTCTCCAGCAGCGCCACCAGCGTGCGCCCGACTGCGAGCCCGGAGCCGTTCAGCGTGTGCAGCGCTTCGGGCTTGGCGGTGTCGGAATCGCCAGCGCGCCTGCATGCGCCGCGCCTGGAAGGCCTCGAAGTTGCTGCACGAGGAGATCTCGCGGTAGCGCTCCTGGCGCCGGCAGCCAGACCTCGAGGTCGTAGGTCTTGGCGCTGCCGAAGCCGATGTCGCCGGTGCACAGCGCCACCACGCGGTACGGCAGCTCGAGCGTCTGCAGCACCGCCTCGGCGTGCCCGGTCAGCTCCTCGAGCGCCGCGTAGCGAGTCTGTCCGGGCGCGACGATCTGCACCAGCTCGACCTTGTCGAACTGGTGCTGGCGGATCATGCCGCGCGTGTCCTTGCCGGCGCTGCCGGCCTCCGAGCGAAAGCACGGCGTGTGCGCGACGAACTTCAGCGGCAGCGACTCGGCCTGCGACGATCTGCGTCGCGCACGAGGTTCGTGACCGGCACCTCGGCGGTCGGGATGAGGTAGTAGCCCTGCTCGCCGCGCACCGCGGAACAGGTCCTGCTCGAACTTGGGCAGCTGGCCGGTGCCGCATCAGCGCCGGACGCTGCGAGCCGAGGTACGGCACGTAGACTTCGATGTAGACCGTGCTCGCGCGTATGCAGGTCGAGCATGAACTGCGCCAGCGCGCGATGCAGGCGCGCTAAGCTCGGCCGCGCATCACGACGAAGCGCGAGCCGGCGATGCGCGCCGCCGGCCTCGAAGTCCAGCCCGCGCAGGCGCTCGCCGAGTTCGACATGATCGCGCGGCGTGAAGTCAGAACTGCGCGGCTCGCCCCAGCGGCGCACTTCGACGTTCGCGGTCTCGTCGCGCGCCGTCCGGCACGCGAGTCGTGCAGCAGGTTCGGCAGGCCGAGCTGCCAGCTGCGTTCGAGCTCCTCCCGGACCGACGTCGAGGGCGGCTTCCGCCTCGGCCAGGCTGTGCGGTGAGCGCCTCGCCCTGCGGCGAGCAGCGGTGCGATGTCCTCGCCCTTCGCCCTTGGCCATGCCGACGCGCCTTGGCATTGGTGCGTTGCGCTCGGCGCGCAGGCGGTCCGACTTCCACCTGCCAGTGCTTGCGCGCTTCTCCGAGCGCGGTCAGCGCTGCGACGTCGAGCACGAAGCCGCGGCGCGCAAGATTGCCGCCACCGCTTCAGGATCGGCGCGCAGCAGCTTGGGGTCGATCACGGCGTCAATCTCTTCGATGTCAGTTCTGTTGCCCGCAGCCGTGCCAGCGCCTCGCGCGATGCTTGATCTCCAGCCTGCGCGCGCACCGGGCGAGTAGTATCGCCGTGATCAGGCATCTCTCCGGCAGGTAGCGTGCTCGCCGGCGGCATAAGGCATCCGGCCTCGTCGTGCGCGTAGCGATAGCTCGTCGGCCGTAGCCGAGGTCTCTTCATCAGCCGCGTCGGCGCGTTGCGCAAACGCAGCGGCACCTCGAGCGTAGCCGAAGTTTCGCCACGTCCTGCCATCGCCTCGCCGAACGCGACGTAGACCGCGTTGCTCTCGGCGCGCACGGCGAGGAATACGACCGCGCTGCGCGACAGTGCGAGCTCGCCTTCCGGGCTGCCGAGACGTCGTCGTACGCCTCCCAGGCGTCCAGCGTCATCGGCAGCGCCGCGCGGGTCGGCTATAGCCCGATGTCCTCGACGGCCAATGCGCACGATGCGCCGCGCGAGGTAGGCCGGATCGCAGCCACCATCGAGCATCCGCGCACAGCCAGTAAAGTGCGGCATCCGGATCGACTGCCGCGCACCGACTTGTGCAGCGCCGAGATCTGGTCGTAGAACTGATCGCCGCCCTTGTCAAAGCGCCGCAGCGTGCCACCGGCGCGACCTCCTGCGCCGTCGTCGGCGAGCGTATGTACGCGGCGCCGCCGGCGCATCGGTCGAGACCGCTGGCCAGTTCCAGCATGTTGAGCGCGCGCCGCGCGTCCCCGTCGGCGGCGCGTGCCATGCAGTGCGCAGCGTCCGGATCTGCCGCGCGATGCTCGTGCCCGAGCCCGCGCTCCGCATCCGCCGAGCGCGCGGCCGCAGCAGCTCCGTCAGGTCCTCGACTGGACAGCGAGCGCAGCACGTACACGCGCGCGCGCGACAGCAGCGCGCTGACCACCTCGAAGGAAGGATTCTCCGTCGTGGCGCCGATGAAGGTGAGCGTGCCGTCCTCGACGTAGGGCAGGAACGTGTCCCTGCTGCGCCTTGTTGAAGCGGTGCACTTCGTCGAGGAACAGCAGCGTCGGCGGCCCGTCCGCGACGCAGCGCCGCGCTGCCGCCTCGCACCGCGGCGCGGATGTCCTTCACGCCCGCCATCACGGCCGACAGCGCGATGAACTGCGCGTTGGAGGCCTGCGCGATGAGACGTGCGAGCGTCGTCTCTGCCGCGTACCGGGCGGGCCCCAGAAAATGAGTGGAATGCAATTGTCCGTGCGCGATGCTCGCAGCGAGGGGCTTGCCGGGGACCAGATGTGCTGCTGCCCGATGAACTCACTCAGCGCGCGGGCCGCATGCGGTCCGCGAGCGGTCGCAGCGGGTCATGGCGTGCGCGGTCAGGCGTGCCACCGGGATCAGGCGCGGCCGCGCGCTTACCGGCGCGGCGTGCCGATGACGTCGACGTCCGGTGGCGGCGTGAAGCTCACCTCGAGCTCGAGAGACGCGGCGCATTGCGCGCGATCTTGCTGAAGATGCAGGGTCGCCGTCTGCCCGAGCTTGTCTTCGCATGATCATGCCGCCTTCGAGTCTGCCGTTGGCGAAGCCGAACAGCGCGTTGCGAAAGTCGGCGTCGTCGGGCGGTCGGTTCGACCAGCACCCAGGTGAGGCCGGTGCGCTTCGCCCGCCGAGGGTTATCTTGAAATTGTTGGCGCACGTCCGCGGCGCCTGAGAGCAGCATCGCAGGGAGTCGCCGTGCAGGGCGGCGTCCATCGGCTTCGACCGTCACCTGCTGCAGGTCGCGGTCGAGGAACCACAGGATTGCAGCCGTCGCACACCATCAGCTGGTCGGTCGCGCTGCTGGCGCCGGTGGGCTCTGCGGATGGATCTCCCAGCTGAACTTCCCGGGCCGCGCGATCGATCAGCGTACCGCGTCGCGCGCGATCGATCTCGCTGGCCATGCGCATCGGCGCAGCGTCTGCAGGAAATCCGCCGCGCAGGGTCTTCAGGTTACTGCAAGGTAGGCATCGAGCGGCGTCGCGCGCGGCCTGCGCGCACGCCGCAACGCCGCCGAGGAGGCCCAGGCCAGCGCCCCGGGCCACAGGCGCGCCAAACTGCGCCGCCGCGCTGCCTGCGTCCGCATTGAGTCAGTCCTCCGGCGGCGCGGGGCCAGCACGTCGCGCGCGCCGTTTGCCTGCAGCGGGCCCGACCAGTCCGGCCTGCTCCATGCGCCTCGAGCAGTCGCGCGCGGCGCGGTTGTAGCCGATCTTCAGGCGCCGCTGCGACGTAGGAGATCGAGGGCTTGCGCTCGCTCGTCACGATGCGCACCGCCTCATCGTAAAGCGGGTCCTGCTCGGCGCTCCCGCTGGCGGCACCGCCTTCGGACCTCCTCGCCCGACAACCCCGGGATCGGCTGCGCGGGTCCGGAGAGCACCTCTTCGATGTAGTTCGGCGGCGCCGACGTCTTCAGCGCATTGACCACGCGATGCACTTCCTGGTCGGACACGAAGGCGCCGTGCACGCGGGTCGGGCATCGAGGTGCCCGGCGGCAGGTACAGCATGTCGCCGTGGCCGAGCAGCGACTCGGCGCCCATCTGGTCGAGGATCGTGCGCGAATCCACCTTGCGCGGAGACCTGGAACGCGATGCGCGCGGGAATGTTCGCCTTGATGAGGCCGGTGATCACGTCGACCGACGGGCGCTGCGTCGCCAGGATCAGGTGGATGCCGCGAGGCGCGCGCCTTCTGCGCGAGGCGCGCGATCAGCTCCTCGACCTTCTTGCCGACGATCATCATCGAGGTCGGCGAGCTCGTCGACGATCGACGACGATGTACGGCAGCGGCTTCAGGTCCGGTATCTGCGCTGGTCGATCGTCGGATCGTTGGCGCGCGCTGCATCATCATCACCGGATCCCGTGATCGGCTTGCCGGCATCGCTGCGCATCCTTGACGCTTGCGGTTGAAGCCGGCGATGTTGCGCACGCCGAGCGCCGCCATCAGCTGGTAGCGGCGCTCCATCTCGGCCACGCACCAGCGCAGCGCGTTCGCCGCCTGCTTCATGTCGGTGACGACCGGCGCCAGCAGGTGCGGGATGCCCTCGTAGACCGACAGCTCCAGCATCTTCGGGTCGATCATGATCAGGCGCACGTGCTCGGCGGTGGCTCTTGTAGAGCAGCGACAGCACCATCGCGTTGATGCCGACGGACTTGCCGGAGCCGGTGGTGCCGGCGATCAGCAGGTGCGGCATGCGCGCCGAGGTCGGCCACCATCGGCTGGCCGCCGATGTCCTTGCCGAGCGCGAGCGCGAGCGGCGAGTGCAGCTCGTCGTAGGCCTTGGACGGATGATCTCGCCCAGCGTCGACGATCTCGCGCTTCTCGTTCGGGATCTCGAGGCCCATCACGACTTGCCGGGAATCACCTCGACCACGCGCACGCTGATGCACCGACAGCGCGCGCGCCAGGTCCTTGGCGAGCGCGGTGATCTGGCTCGCCTTCACGCCGGGCGCCGGCCGCAGCTCGAAGCGCGTGACCACCGGGCCCGGCTGCACCGCCACGACCTCGGCCTCGATGCCGAAGTCCTTGAGCTTCATCTCCACCAGGCGCGACATGCGCCTCCAGCGCCTCGGCGCGTGTACGAGCGGCTCGCGCGGCGGCGGATCATCGAGCAGCTTCAGCGGCGGCAGCTCGTTCGCCTTGCGGCGGGTCGAACAGCGGCACCTGGCCGCTCGCGCTCCACGCGCGCGCTCTTCTCCACGATCGGTTCGGGCGCCTCGATGCGCGGCGGCGCGCGCGTGCCGACTTCTTCTGCTCGGTCTCGCACGGCTTCCTTGCGCGCCTGCGCGCCGCTCGCGCCCTTCGCGCAGCATCGCGCGAGGTGACGCCGAGCGCGCCCGCAGCCAGCCGACTGCCGCCCAGGCAGAGCGCCCAGCGCGATCCATGATCGTGAACCAGGAGACGCCGAAGGCGAGCGACAGGCCGGCCATCCAGGCGGCGATCAGCAGCAGCGTCGCCCCAGCAGGTTCAGGCCCGCGCGCGAGCCCGCTGCCGCACGAGCGTGCCGACCACCCCGCCGGCGCTCTGGCGCAGGTCGCCAGGCTGCCAGTGCAGCGTCGTCGAGCGCGCAGCTGGCCACCAGCACCAGCAGGAAACCCGCGATGCGCACCGCCGTAGTTGGCGCGCGAGCTGGCCTCGGCCTGGATGTGCCGCTGCAGGCCGGCCGCCAGCGGCGAGCGCCGAGCATCGATCGGGAACAGGAAGGCCGGCCGGCCGAAGAGAAAGAACAGCACGTCCGCCAGCCAGGCGCCGACGACACCGATGCGGTTGTGCGACGGGCCGGCGCTGCCGGTGAAGGAGAACCCCGGGTCGTCCGGGACTGTAGCTGGCGAGCGCCATGAAGCAGCACGAGCGCCACGATAGCGAGCGCGATGATCGCGCTCTCGCGCAGGCCGCGACTCACGGCTGCTGTGAAGCGCAGCGCCGTTGCGCGCCTGCGCGGAGGATTCGGCCAAACCGCGTAGGTCTCCATCGTAAGATAGACGGGCCGCGCATTATAGGGCCATTGGTACCATGCCGCGCGAACGGCTGCAATCACTCAGAGGACTCCACATGACGAGCACTCCGGCACAGCCGCCTCATCATCCTCGGCTCCGGACCCGCCGGCTACAGCGCCGCGGTTTACGCCGCGCGCGCCAATCGCTCAGCCGCTGCTGATTACCGGGCTCGAGCAGGGCGGCCAGCTGCATGACCACCACGGATGTGGACAACTGGCCGGGCGACGTCGAGGGCCTGCAGGGCCCGGCGCTGATGGAGCGCATGCGCCGCCACGCCGAGCGCTTCGACACGCAGATCATCAACGACCACATCCACACGGCGGACCTGCGCACCCGCCCGTTCAGCCTCGCGCGGCGACTCGGCCACCTACACCTGCGATGCGCTGATCATCGCCACCGGCGCCGACCGCGAAGTACCTGGGCCTGCCTTCCGAGGAGACGCATCCGCGGACGCGGGGTGTCCGCCTGCGCCACCTGCGACGGCTTCTTCTTCCGCGGCCAGCGACGTCGCGATCGTCGGCGGCGGCAACACCGCGGTCGAGGAAGCGCTCTACCTGTCGCAACATCGCCAGGCACGTGACGCTCGTGCACCGCCGCGACAAGCTGCGCGCGGAGAAGATCCTGCAGGACCGGCTGTTCACGCGAGGTCGAAGCGGGCAAGATGTCGGCATCGATCTGGAACCACACGGTCGAGGAGGTGCTCGGCGATGACGCCGGCGTGAACGGCGTGCGCCTCGCGCCGCTGACCGGTGGCGCGGCCGCGCGATCTCGCCGTCACCGGGCTGTTCATCGCCATCGGTCACACGCCGAACACCGCGCTGTTCGACGGCCAGCTCGCCATGCACGAAGGCGGCTACCTCATCGTCAAGAGCGGCATCGCAGGGCGATGCGACCGCGACCAGCATCCACGGGGTGTTCGCCGCGCGGCGACGTGGCCGACCACGTCTACCGCCAGGCGGTCAGCTCGGCGGGCGCCGGCTGCATGGCGGCCCTGGATGCCGACCGGTATCTCGAGGCACTCGACACCACACGGACGCCTGAGCCGGCCCGCCCGCGCGCCATGCCATGGACCGGCAGAATTTCACTCCAGCATCCAGCAGGTTACGCGCCGAGCACTGGAACGCGCTGGGCGGCGCCGACAAGCCCGTTCACCGCGGCACGAATTCCTGGCGCGCGCTCGAGCGCGACCGGCTGCGTCGGGCCCGCGCACCGGCTGGGAACCGCGCTACCTCACGCTGCACGATGGCAGGCGCACTGCCGCCGCCGCCGCGAGCTTTCCTCGAAGACGCACTCCTGCGGAGAGTTCGTGTTCGACTTCGCCTGGGCCAAGGCCTACGAGCGCGTCGGCCGTCGCGCTATTACCCCAAGCTCACCCTGGCCGCGCCCTTCACGCCCGCCACCGGCCCGCGGCTGCTGGTGCGTCCGGACCTGGATCGCGCGGCGCTGCGCCGACCGGCTGCTCACGAGAACTGCGAGCGCCGACGCCCAGCGCACAGCGGAGCTCGAGCGTGCACGCGCTGTTCCTCGACGAGCAGCGCGCGCGCCGCGTGCGCGCGCGCGCGGCTGGCTGCTGCGGCGCGACTGCCAGTTTCACTGGCGCAACCGCGGCTACGCGGACTTCGAGGCCTATCTCGCGCAGCTTCACCGCGGAGAAGCGCAAGAAGGCGCGCCGCGAGCGCCGCCGTGTCGAGGAGGCGGGCGTGCTGTTTCGAGACCCGTGCTCGGTTCGACGAGCTCTGATGAGCGCCCACGCTTGAGCACGCATCTACGAACTGCACCGCGACACCTTCCTGCGCCACGGCCACGAGCCGTACCTGAGCCGCGGCGTTCTTCACGCGAGATCGCACGCACGCATGCCGGCAATGCGCTGATGGTGAAGCTCGCGCTGCATCGGCGCACGGTGGTCGCGGCGGCCATCTTCTTCGTCGGACGATACGCACTCTTCGGCCGCTACTGGGGCGCGCCGTCGACTTACCACAGCCTGCATTTCGAGACCTGCTACCACCAGGGAATCGAGTTCTGCATCGAGCGCGGCCTGCAGCGCTTGAGCCGGGCACCCAGGGCGAGCACAAGGTGAGTCGCGGCTTCGAACCGACGCTCACCTGGTCGGCGCACTACATCGCCGATGCGCAGCTTTCGCGCGGCCATCGCCGGATTACCTCGCCGAGGAGGCGGCGGCGGTGGAGGCCTACGCGCACGAGGTGCAGGCGCACGTCCCCTACCGCGGCCGCCGCAGCGCTGGACCCTTGGCATGAGAACCATCACCTGGCTCTCGCCGCACGATGCGCCCGAGTGGTTCCCGCCGGCGGAGCAGGCGCTGGAGGAGCCGGCCGGCCTATTGCGCGCGCGGGCGGCGACCTGTCCCCGCAGCGCGCTGATCGCCGCCTACCGGCAGCGGCATCTTCCCCTGGTACTCCCCGGACAGCCGGTGCTGTGGTGGTCACCCGATCCGCGCGCGGTGCTGTTCCCGGAGGAGTTCCGCCTGACGCGCAGCCTCGCCAAGACGCTGCGCAATGGCGGCTTCGACGGTGTCCCGGTGACCGCGACTTCGCCGCGGTGATCGATGGCTGCGCTGCGCCGCGCGCGGCGAGTCCGGCACCTGGATCACCCGCGAGATGCGGGCGCGCTTACCTGGAGCTGCATCGGCTGCGGCGCGCGCGCACAGCATCGAGGTCTGGCAGCGCCGAGAGCTGGTCGGCGGCCTCTACGGGTGCGCCTCGGGCGGGGTGTTCTTCGGCGAATCGATGTTCAGCCGCGCGCGCGATGCCTCCAAGGCGGCGCTCGCGCACCTGGTGGCGCTGTGCCGGCGCAGCAGTCTGGCCGTGATCGACTGCCAGCTGCCCTCGCGGCACCTGCGCAGCCTCGGCGCACGCACCTCCCGCAGCCCAGTTCCAGGCCCTGCTGCGAGAGCGCACGCGCCGGAGGCTCGCTCTGGAGCGCTTGCGTCGGGGCGAAAGCTGACGCGCCACGGCAAATTGCCAGCAGCGCGCGCTTTATGCTCCAATTCGCGCCCCTGCAGCAGCTTAAGGACGGTATGTCCAAAGAAGACGCGATCCAGATGGAAGGCGAAGTCGCCGAGACTCTGCCCAACACGACGTTCCGCGTGAAGCTCGAAGAACGGCCACATCGTGACCGCGCACATCTCCGGCAAGATGCGCAAGAACTACATCCGCATCCTCACCGGCGACGCACGTCACCGTGGAGATGACGCCGTACGACCTGACCAAGGGCCGCATCATCTACCGCGGCCGCTGAGCACGCCGCCTCGAGGCCTCCTGCGCGTCCGCTGCTTCCGCTGCAGACCCTAGCGGGCATCGCCGGCAGCCGCGCGCGCTCGGCACTCGAGCGCCAGCGCTTCGCCGTCGTCGGCGACCGACACCCGCACCTGGCCGCCATCGGCCAGCGTGCCGAACAGCAGCTCCTCGGCGAGCGGCCGCTTGATGTGCTCCTGGATCAGCGCGCGCCATCGGCCGCGCGCCCATCTTCGGGTCGTAGCCGTGCTCGGCGATCCAGCGCGCGCGCGCATCGTCGAGCGAGATCGTGCACGCCCTTCTGCTTCGAGCTGCGTCTCCGACTTCCACGATGAGCTTGTCGACGACGCGCTCGATGGTGACCGCGTCGAGCGCGGCGAACTGGATGACCGCATCGAGGCGGTTGCGGAACTCGGGCGTGAACAGGCGGCGGATCGCCTTCCATGCCGTCGCTGGTGTTGTCGGCACTGCGTGAAGCCGATCGAGGCGCGCGCCATGTCCTGCGCGCCCGGCGTTGGTGGTCATGACGATGATCACGTGGCGGAAGTCGGCCTTGCGGCCGTTGTTGTCGGTGAGCGTGCCGTGGTCCATCACCTGCAGCAGCAGGTTGAACACATCCGGATGCGCCTTCTCGATCTCATCGAGCAGCAGCACGCAGTGCGGATGCTTGGTGATCGCCTCGGTCAGCAGGCCGCCCTGGTCGAAGCCGACGTAGCCCGGCGGCGCGCCGATCAGCGCGCGACACCGTGTGGCGCTCCATGTACTCCGACATGTCGAAGCGCAGGAACTCGACGCCCATGGCGAGCGCCAGCTGGCGCGTGACCTCGGTCTTGCCGACGCCGGTCGGGCCCGGCGAACAGGAAGCTGCCCACCGGCTTGCGCTGGTCGCCGAGCCCGGAGCGCGCCATCTTGATGGCGGCGGCCAGCGCGTCGATCGCCTTGTCCTGGCCGAAGATCGACGAGCTTGAGGTTGCGCTCGAGGTTCTTGCAGCACCTCGCGATCCGAGGTCGACACGCTCTTCGGCGGGATGCGCGCCATGCGCGCCACGACGTCCTCGATGTGCCGCACTTCGACCGCTGGCTCGCGCTCGGCGATCGGGCTTCAGGCGCAGCGCGCGCCCGGCCTCATCGACCACGTCGATGGCCTTGTCCGGCAGGCTGGCGCGTCGTTGATGTGCCGCTGCGGCGAGCTCGGCGGCGGCCTGCAGCGCCTCGTCCGCGTAGGTGACGCCGTGGTGCTCCTCGAAGCGCGGCTTCAGGCCGCATGAGGATCTCGACGGTCTCCGGCGACCGAGGGCTCCGACCACGTCGATCTTCTGGAAGCGGCGCGCGAGCGCGTGATCCTTCTCGAAGATGCCGCGGTATTCCTGGTAGGTGGTCGAGCCGATGCAGCGGATCTCGCCGTTGGTGAGCACCGGCTTGATGAGGTTGGAGGCATCCATGACGCCGCCGGAGGCGGCGCCGGCGCCGATCACGGTGTGGATCTCGTCGATGAACAGGATCGCGCCGGGCTGCTTCTTCAGCTCGCGTGATCACGGCCTTCAGGCGCTTCTCGAAGTCGCCGCGGTACTTGGTGCCGGCGATCAGCGCGCCCATGTCGAGCGCGTAGATGGTGCAGTCGGTCGAGCACCTCGGGCACCTTGCCCTCGACGATGAGGCGCGCGAGGCCCTCGGCGATGCGCGGTCTTGCCGACGCCGGCTTCGCCGACGTAGAGCGGGTTGTTCTTGCGGCGGCGGCACAGGATCTCGATCGTGCGCTCGACCTCGAGCTTGCGGCCGATCAGCGGATCGATGCGCCCGTCCTGCGCCATGCGGTTGAGGTTGGTGGCGTATTTCTCGAGCGCGCGCTGCCGCCCTCGGCATCGCGCTCGCCCTCGGCGGCCGGCTCGTCCTTGCTCCGGTCTTCTCCTCGGCGATCTTCGAGAGGCCGTGCGAGATGTAGTTGACCACGTCGAGGCGCGTGACGTGCTGGCGGTTGAGCAGGAACACCGCATGGCTCTGCTTCTCGCTGAAGATCGCGACCAGCACGTTGGCCGACGCCGACTTCCTTCTTGCCGCTGGACTGCACGTGGAACACCGCGCGCTGCAGCACGCGCTGGAAGCCCAGCGTCGGCTGCACCTCGCGCTCCTCGTCCTCCTCGAGCGCGGGGTGGACTGCTCGATGTGCTCCTTGAGCTCCTGCTTGAGCTTCGCGCAGATCCGGCGCCGCAGGCGCGCAGCACCTCGCGCACCTTGGGGTGTCGAGGATGGCGAGCAGCAGGTGCTCGACCGTCAGGTATCTCGTGACGCGCCTCGCGCGCCTGGTGGAACGCGTCGTTGAGACAGTATTCGAGCTCGTTGGACAGCACTAGCGGCCTTCTTGATAGCGCGTTCTGACTTCAGCCTCTCACGGCGGCTCCGTCAGCCTCCAGCGTGCACATCAGCGGATGCTGGTTGTCGCGCGCGTAGGTGGTCACCTGCGCTACCTTAGTTTCAGCGATCTCGTATGTGAAGACCCCGCACACACCCTTTCCCTTCGGTATGCACCTCCAGCATGACGCGCGTGGCAGTTGGGCCGGTTCAGCGAGAAGAACTTTCCAGCACATCGACGACAAACTCCATGCGGGGTGTAGTCATCGTTGAGCAGAACCACCTGGTAAGAGCGGGGGCTGCTTTGACCTGCGGCACGCGCTTCTTCGACGACTAACGCCGCTATCGGGGCGTGGACCGGATGGCGGATCGGGCATGAGGTCTTTATAGGGTCGCGAAACGGCAACACAAGCCTCCAAGAATGAGGGGTAGTTAGTCTTGCAGAAACAATCGCTTGAGAGCACAAGCACAGGCCCGTATGATGGCGGGCCTGGACGCGGTGAGCGCTGCACGCGAGCGCGCCGGGGGGCGTGCAGGCGGCCGTGGGGACTATCATTAAGCCCATGCTTTTCCCCATGAATGCCGTCTTCCTGGCTCGAGAGCGCTGCCGCGCGCAGTGAGCGCTGGCGCGCGCTGCTGCTTAGCGAGGGCCCGCGCATCGCCACCTGGGGGCTCGGCTGGCGCCTTAGTGGTGCAGGCGGCCCTGCATCGTCACCGACCTGGCCGGCGGCGCTAAACCCGGCGCCCGGCGACGCTGCACCCGCCGCGTCGCGCCCACCCGCTGGATCGTCGCCGCGTATCACCAATGCGCACCTGTTCGGTGCCGCCCCGGTCCGGCTCGGCACGGATGCACGCCGAATGCCTCCGCCACCAGCATCCCGCTGGTGCTCACGGGCATCGATCGCCGGCAACGATCCGCAGAACGGGCTCGCCATCCTCGGCCGACGCGCGCAGGCGGCCAAGGTGTATGCAGTCGGCGACACGCTCGCCGGGCGGCGTCAAGCTGCATTCGGTGCTACAGCGACCGCGTGCGTGATCGACCGCGACGGGCAGCTCGAGTCGCATGGCCCTGCCGCACCAGTCGAAGCGCGGCGCGACGCGCCCCGCCCTCGGCCGCCGCGGCCCAGCTGGGGACAGCCCCGTCGCTCGAGCGCATGCGGCGCATGATCAGCAGAGCAGCCGGGCGCTGATCCGGGATCGTGATACGCCGCAGCCGGTCATGCGACCACGGCCACCTGAACGGCTTCCGGTGTCTACCGGGCCGCGACCGGCACGCGTTCGCGCGCCTCGGGGCTGCGTCCCGGGGACCAGGTCACGGCGATCAACGGCACGCCGCTCGATGACCGCGATCGCAGCGAGCAGATCCTGCGCACACTCTCAAGCGCCAGTGAGGCGCGCGTCACGGTGATCCGCGGCGGGCAGCAGCAGGATCTGGTGCTGAACATCGCGCAGGTGGCGCAGGAAGCCGACGGCGTGGCCGCCCAGCTCGCAGGCGGCGCGAGGCGGCGGCAGCGGCAGTGCTGCCGCGAGCGGCCAGCCGCCACCGTGATACGCCGCAGCCGGTGCCGGAGCAAGCCGGGGACCCAGGCGGGTCGTAGCCAGGGCCACCGGCGTAACGGGGTAGTATTGCGAATGACATGGTCTACGTTCGTTGCTCGTGCGCACGCGTGGCGGTGCTGCGGGGCCTCGCTCGCCTCCAGCGCAGCAGGTGCAGCGCAATCACCCCGAACTTCAGGACGCGGACATCACGCAGATCGCCGAGGCCGTCTCGAGCGGCCACCGGCAAGAACTTCATCATCGACCCGCGCGTGCGCGCGCAGGTCACGATGCTGTCCTCGACGCCGATGTCACCGGCGGCCTTCTACGAGGCGTTCCTGTCGATCCTGCAGGTGCACGGCTTCGTCGCGGTGCCCTCCGGGAACGTCGTCAAGATCCTGCCGGACGCCAATGCGCGCCAGTTCCCGGCGATCGACCTGCCTGACCGCGTCAGCGCTCGACCTCGGATGAGATCGTGACGCAGGTGCTGGATGTGAAGAACGTGAGCGCCGCGCAGCTCGATCCCGATCCTGCGGCCGATGATCGCGCAGTACGGGCACCTGGCGGCCTATCCCGCTTCCGAACATCCTCATCATCTCGGACCACTCGAGCAACGTGAACCGGATCATGCGCATCATCCGCCGCATCGATCAGGTCGGCGGCTCCGAAGCCGGAGATCGTGCCGCTGGCAGAACGCCTCGGCGGCCGAGATCGTGCGCGTCGTGAACGCGCTCTATCAGGGCGCCAGCGCCGCCGAAGGTGGCGCGCAGTCGTGAAGGTGGTGGCGGATGAGCGTTCCAACAGCGTCCTCATCAGCGGGGAGCAGTCCCAGCGGCTGCGAGCTGCAGGGCGCTGATCGCGCACCTGGATACGCCGCTGGAGGCCGGTGGCGACACGCAGGTGCGCTACCTGCGCTATGCCGACGCCGAGAAGATCGCCCCGAAGCTCAAGGAGCAGATCACCGGCATCGCCCAGGCGGCCGCCGGTCCGCCGGCGCCGCCGCGGCGCCGCGGCGGCTCGGCGCAGCGCAGGCAGAGAAGAACGCCATGGTGTGGGCGGACCCGACCACCAACGCGCTGGTCATCACCGCGCCGCCGAAGATCATGCGCGCGGTCATGGACATCATCGATAAGCTCGACATCCGCCGCCCGCAGGTGCTGGTCGAGGCGATCATCGCCGAGGTGGACGTCGACAAGGACCGCCGAGCTCGGCGTCAACTGGGCCGCCTTCTCCAACGGCCAGACGCATTCCCGGCGGGCGGCTTCCGTGAGCCCGGTCGGCGGCACCAGCATCGTCGACCTCGCCGGTGCCGTTCAGCAATCCCGCCAACGTCACCACCACGCTGCTGCAGGGCACGACCATCGGCATCGGCCGCATCGCCGGCACCGGCGTCAATTTCGCGGCCATGCTGCGCGCCATCCGCGGCGACACCAACACCAACGTCGTCGCCACCCTCCGCGGTCACCATGGACAACCAGGAGGCGGAGCTCAAGGTGGCGCAGGAAGTGCCGTTCGTGACCGGCCAGTTCACCAACACGACGGCGGTCACCGGTGGCAGCGGTGAACCCCTTCCAGACCATCCAGCGCGAGGAAGTGGGCACGATCCTCAAAGTGACGCCCAGCATCATCCCCGGAAGGCTCGGCGGTGATGCTGAAGATCTCGCATCGAGAGCTCGAGCATCGGCCAGAAGCTCGGCCGGCGCGGTGGACCTCGTCACCAACAAGCGCACGATCACCACCACACGGTGCTGATCGAGGACGGCGGCGTCGTGGTGCTCGGCGGCCTCATCGAGGACAACAGCGTCAAGGGCGAGCACCGCGTGCCCTATCCTGGGCAGCATTCCGATCATCGGGCTTGCTGTTCAAGACCCGCAATGCCGACGCTCGACCAAGAACAACCTGATCATGTTCATCCGCCCGAAGATCCTGCGCGACCAGGCCGCAGGCGGCTTTCGAGACCGACCTCAAGTACAACTACATGCGCGACCAGCAGCGCAGTGTGGACCATACGGAGGTGCCGCCGCTGCCGGGCGTCACGCGCGGCACGCTGAACGCGATCCCGCAGGCCGCGCCGCCGACGGCGCAGCCGCCAGGGCAAACCGGGGCAGCCACCGCCGGCACCCTCGGCGCCCGGCCCGACGATCCCGCCGGCCCCGGCAGCGCGCCAACTGCGCACCGCCCGGCCAGCCGGCGCCCAATGACACGGCCAACCCGGTCCGGCGAGCCGCATCGAACTCCACCAGCGCGCCGCCGGGAAGCCGTGGACGAGCCGCGCCTGCACCGCGGCAGGCGCCGACGCGAGCGGACGGCGCCTGTCGTTCGCCTTCGCCAAGCGTCACTGGCGTGCTGGTGAATCGCGTGGCGAACGGCGTCGCCGAGTGCACCTACCGCGAGACGCCTCGCCGCAGGCGCTGGCCGAGGTGCGCCGCTACCTGCGCCGCTCGCTCAGGCTCGAGCGCGTCGCCGGAAGCGGAGTTCGACGCCTTGCTGCGCCGCGCCTACGAGGCCGGCATCGGACGCCATGCAGGCGGTCGAGGGGCTCTGATGGCACGACCGACCTCGCTCACCTCGCCCAGGACCTGCCCGAGCAGGCCGATCTGCTCGACAGCGAGGACGACGCGCCGATCATCCGCCTCGATCAACGCCGTGCTCACCGCAGGCGGTGAAGGAGAGCGCCTCGGACATCCACGTCGAGCCGTTCGAGAACCGCCTCGTGGTGCGCTTCCGCGTCGACGGCGTGCTGCGCGAAGTGCTGCAGTCCAAGCGTGCGGTGGCGCCGCTGGTGGTCTCGCGCATCAAGGTCATGTCGCGCCTGGACATCGCCGAGAAGCGCCTGCCGCAGGACGGCCGCATCAGCCTGCGCATCGCCGGGCGCGCGGTCGACGTGCGCGTCTCCACCATCCCTTCCGGTCACGGCGAGCGCGTGGTGCTGCGCATCCTCGACAAGCAGGCCGGCAAGCTCGACCTCGAGCTCCTCGGCATGGATGCCGCGCACGCGCGAGGCTCGATCGACGAGCTGATCCACAAGCCGCACGGCATCCTGCTGGTCACCGGCCCGACCGGCTCGGGCAAGACCACCACGCTGTACGCCGCGCTCGAGCGCCTGAACGACAACACGCCGCAACATCATGACGGTCGAGGACCCGATCGAGTACTACATCGACGGCATCGGCCAGACGCAGGTCAACACCAAGGTGGAGATGACCTTCGCGCGCGGCCTGCGCGCCGATCCTGCGCCAGGACCCGGACGTGGTCATGGTCGGCGAAATCCGCGACCTGGAGACCGCGCAGATCGCGGTGCAGGCCTCGCCTCACCGGCCACCTGGTGCTCTCGACGCTGCACACCAACACCGCGGTCGGCGCCGATCACGCGCCTGCGCGACATGGGCGATCGAGCCGTTCCTGCTCTCCTCGAGCCTCATCGGCGTGCTGGCGCAGCGCCTGGTGCGGGTGCTGAGCCCGGACAGCACGCAGCCGCTTCGCGGCCGGGGAATATGAGCGGCGCCTGCTGCAACCTCGGGCCCGATGAGCCCTCGCCCGACGCTCTACCGGCCGGGCCGCGACGCCGACCGGCGGCTACCGCGGGCGCTCGGGCATCTACGAGCTGATCCTGGTGGATGACGCGATGCGCACCATGATCCACGACGGGGTCTCCGAGCAGGAGATCGATCGCCACGCGCGCCTGAGCACGCCCTCCATCCGCGACGACGGCCGTGCCACGCGTGCTGCGCGGTGAAGACGACGCTCGAGGAAGTACTGCGCGTAACGCGCGAGGACTGACGCGAGTTGGGCGCCTTCGAATACACCGCGCTCGAGGCCGGCGGCCGCGAGCGCAAAGGCATCCTCGAGGGCGACACCGCGCGGCACGATGCGCCAGCTGCTGCGCGAGCAGCAGCTGCTGCCGGTCACCGTCACCGCCGTCGCCCAGAGGCGAGGCGCAAGCGCGAGCGCTCGCTTTAATTTCACGCGCCGCGTGTCCGCGGGCGACCTGGCGCTGTTCACGCGCCAGCTTGCCACGCTGGTGCGCGCCGGACTGCCGCTCGAGGAGTCGCTGCTCGCCGTTTCGCAGCAAACCGAGAAGCCGCGCGTGCAGAGCATCGTGCACGGCGTGCGCGCGAAGGTGATGGAAGGCCACACGCTCGCGGACGGCTTCGCGGAATTCCCGCGCATCTTCCCGGAGATCTACCGCGCCACGGTGGCCGCCGGTGAGCAGGCCAGGCACCTGGACAACGTGCTCGAGCGGCTCGCCGACTACACCGAGACCCGCGAGGCAGATCCGCCAGAAGGTGCTCGGCGGCGATGCTCTACCCGATCGTGCTCACGGTCATGTGCTTTGCGATCGTGATCGATCTGCTGGTGTTCGTGGTGCCCAAGGTGGTGTCGGTGTTCGAATCGAGCAAAGGCGAAACTGCCGCTCATCACCGCGTGCGCTGATCGGCACCAGCGACTTCTTCCGCGTCTACGGCATCTACGTGCTGATCGCGGCCGTCATCGCCGTGTGGGCCTTCCGCCGCTGGCAGCGCAGCCCGCCGCCAAGCGTACCTTCCACTCGCTGGCAGCTGCGGGTGCCGATCATGGGCAAGCTGGTGCGCGGCTTCAACGCGGCGCGCTTCACGCGCACCTTCAGCATCCTCTCGGGCAGCTCGGTGCCGGTGCTGGAGGCGATGCGCATCGCCGGGAGGTGGTCACCCACCTGCCGATGCGCGATGCGGTCGCCGATGCCGCCGCCCGGGTGCGCGAGGGGCCCCCATCGGCCGCTCACTCGCCGTCAGCCGCCTGTTCCCGCCGATGACCATCCACCTGATCTCCAGCGGCGAGTCCAGCGGGGAGCTGGACAGCATGCTCGAGCGCGCCTCCATCAGCCAGGAGCGGGAACTGGACGCGGTGCTGGGGGCCATGGTCGGCCTGCTGGGCCCGGTGCTCATCATCCTCATGGGCCTGTTCGTCATGGGGATCGTGTTCGCGATGCTGCTGCCGATCTTCCAGATGAACAACCTCATCCACTGAAGTCCCGCCCCGGGGCAGGGGCTAAACCGGCACGGTTTCACAAACCGCCGCGGATGGGATTGCAGTGGTCCTGCGATTTGATTTAATTTCGCGCCGTCACGTTCCCCAGCTGTACTCCATGAGCGAGAAGCCGGAAGCCGACGAATACGAGGACGAAGAGGCCGACGAACCTGTCATCGAGGACGGGGACGTCGATCTTGACCAGGTCAATAAGAGCTGGACCTGGCCAAGCGCCGGGCCCAAAGGGCGAGGACCCGGCGTGGCGGCGCCTCGAGCGCCTGCGCGGAGAAGCACACCGCCGAGCTCACCAGTGATTTCGAGGACTATGAGATCGGCGATCCGGGCGAAGAGCGGCAGCCGCAAGCCGCGCCGCAAGCCGCGCCTGAGCTGAAGGATCCGCTGCCGGTTCCCCGGAAACCGCTGTCGCGCCGACCTCGTGCCCCTGAAGGGGTGCGGGGCGCGTTGACGCTGTGCCCTGCAAGCCTGCGGCCTCGGCCGCCCTGCCGAACCCGCGCGCCAGGCGGCAGGTTCGTTACAGGCGCGGACAGCGCCGCTGGTCGCCGGGGCTCAGTGAAAATCCCGCGAACGGGTCAGCAATGAGCCCAACAAGGCGCTGCGATCAATGAGCCGGTGCGCGATCAGATGCATGACGCCTTCCTGCTGCTGCAGTTCACCGTGCACCTCGAGGAGGCGCGCTTGCAGCAGCGGCCGGCGCTGCTCGCGCCCGATGCGCTCCCAGACGATCACGTTCACCTGGCCGCTCTCATCCTCCAGCGTGAGGAACGTGACGCCGCTGGCGGTCGCCGGACGCTGGCGCATGAGGACGATGCCGGCGGTGCGCACCCGGCTGCCGTGTGTAATCCGGTGCAGTTCCTGAGCCTGAAGCAGCGCCTCGGCGCGCAGCCGCTGCCTGCGCAACAGCATGAGCGGGTGGCGCCCCAGGGTAAAGTCCCAGCGCCGCATAATCCGCCACGATCCCCTCCCTTCGCTCGGCGCGGCCAGCAGCGGCCGGCCTTCCTCGGCATCCACGCCCCGGCCGCTGGCAAAGCCCAGGGGCAGCGCGCGCTCGGTGCCGGCGACTTCCCAGAGGCCAGGTGGCGGTTGCCGCTCAGGGCCGCCAGTGCCCCGGCGGCGGCGAGCGCCTCAAGGTCGCCGCGATCGAGCGCGCCGCGGCGGCTCAGGTCCTCGACGCTGGCAAGGGACGCACCGCGCGTGCCTGCAGCAGGCGGGTGACACCGGCCTCGGTGAGAGATTTCACCAGCCGCAGGCCGAGTCTTAAGGCCGGTTCCCCATCGGCACGGCGCTCGAGGGTCGAGTCCCAGCCGCTGACGCACACGTCCACGCCGCGCACCTCGACGCCGTGGGCGCGCGCATCGCGCACCAGCTGCGCCGGGGCGTAGAAGCCCATGGGCTGGCTGTTAAGGAGCGCGCAGGTGAAGGCGGCGGGCTCATAGCACTTAAGCCAGGCCGAGTCATACACCAAAGCGCAAAGCTCATGGCGTGCGAATTGTGCACCACGAGGTTGTTTGCCGAAAGTTATGGTCGTCCTCGATCTGCAGGTCATAGGTTGCCTTCGGGCCTGACGCCTCGATCGCCACCACCGGTCCCAGTAGATGTCAGCAGCCGCAAGCCGCGCGAGCTCCGCGGGCGCAGCAGCACCGCCAGGTGCTCGATCAGAAGCGGCGAAACCCGATTTTCCTGCCGCCGCGCGAGTCCATCTCGCGCCTACCGAGACCGGTCGCGCGTCCGATCTCCTCCCAGCTGACCCCAGCCCGCTCGCGCTCCCGATGGATCACCGTACGCACTTCGGCGGGAATGATGTCGCGTGACCTGCCGCTCCTGGGGCGCATTCCCAGAGTACCTGCTCGCTTACGCTGCTTCCGGGTTAAGGAAGCGGCGTAGCGGCCAGTGCGCGTGCGGCCGCCACGCAGTCACCGACCCGCAGCTCCCCGAGGGCGCGCCATCCGCTCAGGGTCAGGAACGGGTGCTCGGCGGTCGCCGCAAGGTATGACCCAGAGCCGTCCGCAGGCGCCACACGGGCTTTACCCGCTCGACATGACTGCGATAACCCTGCGTCGTCGCAAACGCAGGCCCGCATCGCACGCAATCGTGGCATTCAATGGGGCACGACCGGATATGACCTCGTCGATGCTCAACCACCGCCCCGAGTCTGCGTCCAGCACGCGCGTCTCACCCACGACACATTGCGGGAAGCCGTATTCACCGAAGCCGAGCATCTGCTGGTAGATGCGCTGTGCGAATTCCTGCGGGTAGCCGCTTGTCGTGCATGCCCTGCAGGAGCCGCTCGCGGAAAGGATCCGAGTCCCCGGTCCTCTTCCAGGCGCCCATCGCCCGACGCAGTGCGTCCGCTTCCCCGGCGGTGAAGCCGGCGGCGACGATCGCGATCTGCATCACCTGCTCCTGGAAGATCGGCACGCCGAGCGTGCGATGCAGGACTTCGCGCACCTCCTCGCCCGGATACGTCGACCGCTTCCGCGCCGCTCCTGCGCCTGCAGATACGGGTGCACCATGTCGCCCTGGATCGGACCCGGACGCACGATCGCCACCTCGATGACGAGATCGTAGTAACAGCGCGGCTTTAGACGCGGCAGCATCGCCATCTGCGCGCGCGACTCGATCTGGAACACCCCGATGGTATCGGCGCGGCACACCATGTCGTAGACGCGCTCGGTCCTCGGCCGGCAGTTCCCGCGAGCGCATGGTGCGTGCCGCGAAGCTCGTTCACGAGCACGAACGCGCGCCGCATGCGCGTGAGGCATGCCGAGCGCCAGCAGGTCCACCTTGAGCAGCCCCAGGTCGTCGAGGTCGTCCTTGTCCCACTGCACCACGGTGCGCTCGGGCATGGCGGCGTTCTCCATCGGCACCAGCTCTTCCAGCAGCCCGCTCGGAGATCACGAACCCTCCGACGTGCTGCGAGAGGTGGCGCGGGAAGCCCGGAAGGCCACGAGCTCCTGCGCGAGCGGCAGCAGGCGCTGCAGCCACGCGGCCTGCGGATCAAAGCCCGCCTCGCGCAAGCGCTCGGCCATCGCCGCACTGCCGTCCCACCACTGCATGGTGGACGCGAGTCGCCCGCTGTCCTCGAGGCTGAGGCCGAACGCTTTCCCTAAGTCCCGCAGCGCACTGCGCGGGCGGTACATGATGACGGTCGCCGCGAGCGCGGCACGCTCGCGCCCGTACTTGCCGTAGACGTACTGCAGCACCTCCTCGCGCCGCTCGTGCTCGAAGTCGATGTCGATGTCGGGCGGCTCGTTGCGCTCGCGCGAGATGAAGCGCTCGAACAGCAGCGCGGCGCCGCGCTGCGGGTCGACGGAAGTGACCCCGAGGCAGTAGCAGACGCGCGGAGTTGGCCGCGGAGCCGCGCCCTGGCACAGGATGCCCCTGCTGCGCGCGAAGGCCACGATGTCGTGCACGGTGAGGAAGTACGGCTCATAGCGCAGTTAGCGCGATGAGGGGCGAGCTCATGCTCGATGGCGGTCTGTTCCGCCGGCGGCACGCCCTGCGGCCAGCGCCAGCGGGCCCCGGCTCAGGTCAGCCGCCGCAGGTGAGTGCTGGCGGTCTCCCCGGGTGGCACGAGCTCGTGCGGGTACTCGTAGCGCAGCTCCTCGAGGCTGAAGTGGCAGGCCTCGGCGACCTCCAGCGTGGCCTGCAGCAGGCGCGCCGGATAGAGCCGTTGCAGGCGGGGCAGCTCGCGCAGGTAGCGCTCGCCGTTCGCATACAAGCGCGCCCCGGCGTCGGCGACCGCGACCCCGGCGCGGATCGCCGTGAGGGTATCCTGCAGCTTGCGGCGGCCGCGCACGTGCATGTGCACATCGCCCGCGGCCACGAGCGGCACGCCGTGCAGGGCGCCCAAGTGCTCCAGGTGCGCCAGTTGCCCGCGGTCATCGCCTTCGCGCAGCAGCTCGACCGCGATCCGCAGCGTGCCGGGAAGTGCGCGGCGAGCCACGCGAGTTCCTCCGCACGCGGCACCGCGGCGGGGATCCACAGGATGAAACACTGCTCCAGCTGCGCCGCCGCCACCTCGGCGCGGCTCAAGCGGTAGGCGCCCTTCTTCGCCTGGCGGCGGCCGCGGGTGATGAGGCGGCACAGGCGTGCGTACCCCTGGCGGTTGATCGCCAGCGCCACGAGCTTCAGGCCGCAGCTCAAGCGGAACTCCGAGCCGATCAGCAGCTTCAGCGGACTCGCTTTGGCGGCCATGTGCGCGCGCACCACGCCCGCCACCGAGCATTCATCGCTGAGCGCTAGCGCCCGATAGCCCAGGGCGAGTGCCTGCTGCACGAGCTCGTGCGGATGCGAAGCGCCGCGCAGGAAGGTGAAGTTGGAAAGGCAGTGCAGCTCGGCATAGGCAGGCTCGGCCGGCGTGGCGGCCGTGAGGGCGGCGCTCACCCGAATATCCCGTGCAGGAACCAGCCGTGCGGTGCGCGGCGCTCGCGGAACACCCACAGGCGCACCCCCTGGCTATCCGGAGCGGTGTAGTAATCGCGCGCGATGTCCGCCCGTCCCACCAGCCGCTCTCGATGCGCTCCGGTTCACTCAAGAGCCGCAAGGCCCCGCGACGCCGTGGCAGACCTGCACGCTCGCTCAGGGGCTGTGGCTCCAGCAGCAGCCACAGCGGCCGGCGCGGTGATCCGGCGGCGGCGACGGCGGGCGGCGCCGTGGCGGCCACCGGCGGGGGTGCGGTCAGTGCCCAGGTGCGCTCCGGGCGATGCCCTTCCAGAAGCGTCAGCCCGTACACCGACTCCTCGCCCAGGCGCGCGCAGCCGCTCGATGAGCCCGTGCGCTTCCCGACCGCCACCACCGCCGTGCTCGCCGGGTGGCCACAGCGCCTGCGCCTGCGGCACATGCGCGAGCAGCGTATCCGCGCACAGCTCCAGCGAGCGCACCGGCTCGGGCAGATGCACGCGTGCGAGCTGCTCCCTGAGAAGTGCCGCGAGATGCGCGGCGGCGGCCGCCGGCGCCGCCAGCTTCACGACGCAACAGCTCGGCGCCGCAGCGCGGTGCAGGAAACGGCATTCCAGTTGCGTGATACCGAGCTGCCGGGCGCGCAGGAAGGCTTCCAGTTCCTCAAGCAGTGGCCCGAGCGCGTGCAGCAGCCGCTCGTGGTCCTGAAGCTCATAGTTCAGTTCGCGGCGACGGCGAAAGCGTTCCCGGGCGCGAAACGCGCGCGCACCTCGGGCGTGCGGCCGCTCAAGACATCGAGGCACGCGAGTTGCGCCACCCCGAAGCGCCGCGCAAAGCCGGCCCGTGGCAGGCGCAGCACCTCCCCCACGGTGCGCACGCCCATGCGCTTGAGACGCTCGATAACCTCCGGCGGCCAGCGCAACGCTGCGAGCGGCAGCGGCGCCAGCTGCCCGATGAGCTCGGCGCGCGTGGCGATCACGAGGCTTCTGCCGGCGCGGGCGGCGACGAGCGCGGCGCGCGGCAGCGGCGCCAACGCGAGCACCGCTTGCAGTCCGAGCTGCGCGCACGCGCTGAGGAGCGCCCGGCGCAAGCCCGCCACGCCGCCGAACAGCTGCAGGCTGCCGCGCACCTCGAGCAGCACGGCGTCCGGTGTCTCAAGGCTGACGCGCGGGGAGAAGCTGAGCGCGCCGCGCGCCAGCTCTTGGAGTTTTTCCGCACTCGGAGCACTCGCAAGATGCAGCGCCGCCCACAGTTCGGCCGCGCTCTCCTGCGACACCTGCGGCAGCGGTGCGGCTTGAAGCTCGCGTGCCGCAGCTCGGCCCGCCAGCGGCGCCGCGGCGCGCCGGCGCAGCGCCCACGCGCTTCAGGCGCGCGCGCATCATTTCGACTCCGGTGACTTCAGCGGCCAGCCTGCGGCCGCGTTGAGCTCGAGCGTCCCGCGCCGCAGACCGCGGCCCTTCAGAAGCGTGAGGCGCACCCCGCTCGCGGTGGGCGCCAGAGCCAGGCGCAGCACTGCGCCGAGGGCTTGCGCGCCGCGCGCTGCGGACGAAACAACACCCCAGGGTTCTGCCGCGCTCGGCGGCGAGCTGCAGGCGACGGATGTCGCGCGGCTGCGGGTTGCGGCACCAGCCCAGTGCCGCATCACAGGCCCCGAGCCTAAGACTCTGCTCGAAAGCCCACAAGGGACGCGCGCCAGCGACGACCGCCACGCGCTCGAGGACGACGCCCTGGAAACGCAGCGCGGGAGCAAAGGGCATCAGCGGGGCGCCACCCATACGCACCAGCGGGCGCTGGCGTGCGCGTGTAGGAGCGGCGAGCGTGGGCAACAGCAGCTGCAGTTCGCCGCTGCCGAAGCGGGCGACGAGAATCTCGGTCAGACCTGAGCGGGGCCAGCCTCCGCCGGGCAGGTACTCATCGAGTGCGGTGTAGCCGCTGCGGCAGCGTCGCGAATTGCGCCGCGCTGCGGCCACGCCAGATGGCGGGATGCTCGAGCAGGCGCGCGAGTTTCGGATCACCATCCACGGATGCGGCAACAACAGCTTAGAACCCCTTGAGGGAAGGACGCGTCAGCTCAGGACTTCACATGAGCCCGGCGGCACGGCCACGCCGCACCACGCCCACCACGACGCCCTCGATCAAGAGCGGCTCTTCCTTCAGATCCACCTTGATCGGTTCGAAGGCGGAATTCTCCGGCAACAGCCACACCACCGAGCCTTCCTGGCGGTAGCGCTTCACGGTGACTTCGTTCTCCAGGCGCGCCACCACGATCTGGCGGCTGCGCACTTCCGAGGTGCGATGCACCGCGACCAGGTCCCCATCGAGGATCCCGGCATCTTTCATACTCATGCCGATAACCTTCAGCAGGTAATGCGGACGCGGCTGAAAGATGCCCGGGTCGATCTGCAGCCGCGACTCGAAGTTCTCCTCCGCGAAGATGGGCTTGCCGGCGGCGACCCGCCCGATCAGCGGCAGGCCGATCTGCTCGCGGATGGTGTCCTTCAGCTGGATTCCCCGGGAGGTGCCGGGCACGAGCGCGATCACGCCCTTGCGGGCGAGCGCCCGCAGGTGCTCCTCGGCCGCATTGGCGGAGCGGAAGCCCAGTTCATGGGCGATCTCGGCCCGGGTCGGGGGCATCCCGGTTTCGCCGATGAAGCGCTGGATGAGCCGCAGGATCTGGGTCTGGCGAGGGGTGAGATCGGACATGGCAGGTCCTGTTTATATATACAGTACCTGTAATTATATCCAGATTGGACACTTCGGCAAGAGGAACGCGAGAAATTGCCGCCAATGCTAAGCTACCGCTCTGCCTTCAGTCCCGCACTGCACTCGTGCAACCCCGAGTTGCGTGTTGAATAACTAACTTCATGCACACACGCCGTGCGCAACGCATCCCGGCCGATTCCCTCTCGCTGCGGAAAAAACAAAATCACGCTTTGCAGCAATTCACACGCAAGCTGAATGCAAGGTGAAAAATTGCCTCCGTCATATACATTGCACTGACGTTTCACAGTGTCGCGGGCGGAAGACAAGTTATGTGTGTTGGAGTTGCATTCCCGTGGTAAATTTGATGCAGTGGTCAATGGCGACGACGGCGGAACTTGCCCACCGGAGTCGCTTCGGTTATTCAGGACTTCCGAATTAACAACCCAAAGGGGACGATTATGAAGTGCGCGAGCGTTGTGACGGCAGCGGCTGCCGTGGCGAGTGGTGGTAGGACTGGCAGGCTGTACGGATCTGAAGCCCCTCCAGGCCCAAGTGGACGATCTGAAGGCTCAGGTGGCGAAGGTTCAGGGTGACACGTCTTCCGCGAAGAGCGCAGCTGATTCGGCCAACAGCGCCGCGGCTTCTGCGGGACAGGCTGCCAGCGGTGCCCAGAGCACTGCGAACCAGGCGTTGGCTGCGGCCCATGCCAGCCAGTCATGCTGTGATGCGACAAACGAGAAGATCGACCGCATGTTCAAGCGCTCGGTCTCCAAGTAATCGACAGACTTCAGAGTCGATAGGCAAACGCCGCGCACTGCGCGGCGTTTTGCTTTGAGGCGGTGAAGCGCCTCAGTAGCGCACGAGCGCTGAACCCCAGGTAAAGCCGCCGCCGAAGGCCTCCAGCAGCAGCAGGTCCCCGCGGCTGGATACGCCCGTCGCGCACTCCGACATCCAGCGCCAGCGGCACCGAGGCCGCTGAGGTATTGCCGTGGTCCTGCACCGTGATGATCACGCGTTCGAGCGGCAGATCAAGTCTGGCAGGCGGTCGCCTGCGACGATGCGGATGTTGGCCTGATGCGGCACCAGCCAGTCGATCGCCGTGCGGTCCAGCCCGTTGGCCGCCAGGGTTTCATCCACCACCGCCCCAAGTTTGGTAACGGCGATCTTGAAGACTTCCTTGCCCGCCATGCGGATCGCAAGCTTCGGCTCGAAGCCGCGCGAGCACGCCGCTGCCGCAATAAAGCATCTCGTGGTAGCGGCCATCCGCGTGCAGGTGCGTCGAGAGAATCCCCGCGGTCGCGCTCGGCTCGAGCACCACGGCGCCGGCCCCGTCCGCAAACAGGATGCGCGGTGGAGCGATCCGACCAGTCGGTGATGCGCGAGAGCGTCTCCGCGCCGATCACCAGCGCCCGCTTGGCTTCCCGCAGCGCACGTACTTGTCCGCGATCGAGAGCGCGTACATGAAGCCAGCGCAGGCGGTTTCCACGCTGAAGGCCGGCACGCCGATGCAGCCGAGGCGCTTCTGCAGCAGCACGCCGCAGTTGGGGAAGATCCAGGTCCGGCGTCGTGGTGCCAAAGGCGATGAAATCCATGTCCTCGGCCGCGACCCCGGCCGCCGCGAGCGCGCGCCGCGCGGCATGCTCGGCCAGATCCACGGTGGTCTCCCCGTCGGCGGCAATGTGGCGGCGCTCGATGCCGGTGCGGGTGCGGATCCACTCATCGGTGGTGTCGAACAGCTTCTCGAGATCGTGATTGCTCACGATGCTTCTCCGGCAGGTAGGCACCGGTGCCGGTGATACGCGAATAGATCAACTGCCCATCCCTTCGTGCCTGCAAGGCCTGCGCAATGTGCGCGGTCAAGCCGCGACGCGCCGCGAGCGCTGGCGGTGCCGATCGCCCGCGCGAAAGCGACACCGTCGGCGCGACCGTGGCTTTTACCACGATCCCGGCGAGGCCGACCATGCAGGCGCCGTTGTAGCGGCGCGGGTCGAGGCCCGCGGCCGCACGGCGCAGAACCGGGCGCGCGATCGAGGCCGGCGAGCCGATTCAGTAAGGAGAGCTGGAATTCCTGGCGCATGCGATCGGCGATGAGGCCGGCGACGCCCTCCATGGTCTTCGAGTGCGACGTTGCCCGTGAAGCCGTCCGTGACCACCACGTCGACATCACCGGAGAAGATGTCGTCGCCCTCGACGAAGCCGACGTAGTTAAGCGGCGTCGCGCCGATCAGCGCGTGCGCTGCCTGCACCACTTCGTGCCCCTTCATGTCTTCCGTCGCCGATGTTGAGCAGGCCGATGCGCGGCTGGCGAGGCCGTACACATCGCGCGCGATGATCGATCGCCCATGGCGGCGAACTGCGCAGCTGCTGCGGCGTCGCCTTGGTGTTGGCGCCCAGGTCGAGCATCTGCGTGAGGCCGTGCGCGGCCGGATCGCCGAGATGATGGCGGCGCGTTCCACCCCGGGCAGGGTCTTGAGCACGAAGTGCGCGATCGCCGTGAGCGCCCCGGTGTTGCCGGCGCTCACCGCCGCGCTCGCCCGCCCTCGTGCACGAGGTCGATCGCGACGCGCATCGAGGAGTCCTTCTTGCGGCGGATCGCCTCGCGCGGCTTCTCGTCCATGGCTGACCACCTGCGTGGCGGCGATGACTTCTCGCGCGCGCGCAGCGCGGGCGGCAGGGTCTTGGCGCGGTAGCGTCTGAGCAGCGCGCGCATCGCCGACCAGCAAGCGCGCGCAGCTCAGGATCGTCCGCCAGCGCGCGCCGGGCGCCCGGCAACGTACTCGCGCGGCTCATGGTCGCCGCTCATCGACGTCGATCGCGATTGGCAGCACGGCAGGACCTCTTCAGGTCCGGCGCAGAAGGCTCGAGGGGCTATTCCTTCTCGTCGGTCTCGGCCGGCTTCTCGATCACGCGCTTGCCGCGATAGAAGCCATCCGGGGTGATGCGGTGACGCAGGTGCGTCTCACCCGACTGCGGGTCGGTCGACAGCGCCGGCTTGCTCAGCCCGTCGTGCGAGCGGTGCATGCCGCGGCGCGAGGGGCGTCTTGCGGCTTTTCTGAACAGGCATGTATCAGCTCCTCAACGAGATTCAGAATCACTTAGCACGCTTCAACAGATCCGCCAGCTGCGCAAACGGCCGGCTGCGTCTCCCCGGCGCGGCCTCCATCCGGCGGCGCCAGCGCCGACCCACACTGCGCGCCTGTCCTCGTGCAGCGGCCACGATCGGCAGGCTCAGCAACAGCTCCTCCGCGATGAGCTCGCGCCGATGCTGATGCGCACCGCCGGGGGCGAGCATCGGCTCAAGTTCCTCCGGCACCTCGCGCCGCGTCGGCCTCGGTATTGACCAGCGCCACCCGCACCCGCGAGTCGCAGCGGCAGCCGCCATCGGCTGCAGGCAGCGCTGGCACGGCAGCGTCGCCTCACCTGCGCACGGCGAGCTCGGCGACCGGCCAGTCCGCGCTGGCGCGTGAAGTGCGCGCGCCCTGGACGCTGCCTGCCCACACCCGCACGCAGCGGGCGCAAGCCGGACAGCTCGGCGAGCGGGATGGCAAAGTCGACGTCGGCTCCGCCATCGGCCAGCCGGTCGACCTCGAGCGGCTTCGACCAGGGCGGCGACATGGGGCGCGTATAATAGGTAGCGGGTCTCCCCAAGTCAAAGCTGTTCTTGTCGCTAACCCATTGTTTCTCGAAGGTGATTCGGGTGCCGAAGTGAGCACCTCCGCCGGCCTGATCCTGGCCTCCACTTCCCGCTACCGCCGTGAGCTGCTCGGACGGCTTCGGGCTGGCCTTCGAGGCCGAAGCCCCCGGGTGCCAGGAGACCGCGCTCGCCGGCGAGCTGCCCATGGACCGGGCGGTGCGGCTGGCGCTGGCCAGGGCGCAGGCGGTCGCCACGCGCCACCCGCAGGCGCTGGTCATCGGCAGCGACCAGGTGGCCGCCGGGCGCAGACGGGTGCTCGACAAGCCCGGGCGATGCGCGAGCGCGCGCCGCGCGCAGCTGGCGCGCCTGAGTGGCACCAGCGGCGCGCTTCTACACCGCCTGCACGCTCATCCGCAGCGATGCCGGCGTGCGCCTGGCGCACCTGGACACCACGACCGTGAGGTTTCGGCGCGCTGAGCGACGGCGGAGATCGAGCGCTATGTGGCGCGCGATGAACCGTACGACGTGCGCCGGGGATTCAAGGCGGAGAGCCTCGGGATCGCGCTCATGTGAAAGTATCGACAGTTCGCGATCCCGACCGCCCTCATCGGGCTGCCGCTCATCTGGCTCGCGGGCGCGCTGCGGAGCGCCGGCCTGCCGCTGCCCTAGCGCGGCCGCCGGCGGCTTTGCGGTCGAGCTCCCGCCTTGTGGCGCGGGACGCCGGCCTTGGGACGGGCGGCGGCGGGACCGGTACGCGCACCGGCGCGCGTGGGCCGTGGGCGTGCAGTCTGCGGGCGATGGCGCCGCGGCCTGCGTGTGAGTGCCGCCCGCGCGCGCTAGCTTTGCCCGCGAGCCACGGGCGCTCGCGACCGGGCTTTTTCATGGTTGCCAGCCGATCGAGGACCGTGCCCAGCTCCGGTGGCAGTGGGGTATTGATGCTGAACTCCCCGCCCTGCGGCCAGGCGAAGCTGACACTGCTGGCGTGCAGGAACATCCGCGCCAGACCCAGCGCCCGCAGCGTCTCGTTGAAGGTCGCATCACCGTACTTCTCGTCCCCCGCCACCGGGTGCCCGGCGTGCTGGGCGTGCACGCGGATCTGGTGCGTGCGGCCGGTCTCCAGCGTCACCTCCATGAGGGTCGCGATCCTGCCGAAGAACTGCACCGGGCGAAAAGCGCTGACCGAAGGCTTGCCGCCTTGGGCGCAGCGCTGCACGGTGCGCTCACCGCCCACGCGGGTATCGGTGCGCAGCGGCACATCGATGCGCTTGGTCGCCCAGATCCCACGGGACCCTCACCAGTGCCAGATAGCGCTTCTCAAATCCGTCCTCGCGCAGCAGGCCGTGCGAGGCTGCGCAGCGCTGCGCCGCTGCTTCGCCACCAGCAGACAGCCGCTGGTGTCGCGGTCCAGGCGGTGCACCAGCTCGAAGAACTCCTCGGGACGGCTGGCCCGCAGCGCCTCGATCACGCCGAAGCTCACGCCACTGCCGCCATGCACCGCGATCCCGGCCGGCTTATCGATCACGATGAGCCGCTCGTCCTCGTGCACGATCGCCTGGGCGATGCGCGCGGCCAGATGCGGTCGGGGGCCGCGCCGGGGTCTCCGGCGGCACCCGGTACCGGGGGAATGCGCACCTTGTCGCTGAGCGCGAGCCGGGTCTCGGGGCCGGCGCGCTTGCCGTTGACCCGCACTTCGCCCTTGCGGATGACGCGGTACACGCGGCTGCGCGGCAGCCCCTAGGCGCTTGTGGACGTAGTTATCCAGACGCTGGCCGGCCTCATCCTGGGTCGACCTCGAAGTGCTGCACTTCGGTGCGAATCTGAAGCGGATCGTGCTCCGACAAAGCGGCCTCGGCGTAAGGCATTGTTTCTACAATGGTCTGTGCGAGTATACTCTGTCGGTCGTCCGCCTTGCGGACGCGCCAGTGGTAGGCTTCAACCGCCACCCGTTTAGTTGGACCTCTGAATTGAGGCCATCGCATTGGGCCGCCAAGATCGCGCCATCTGCGTCGAATCTCACAACCTCGAGACTTCCGCAGACGGCGCCATCGGTCGAGTCACCGAAGGTTTCCTTTCCATACCGCCCGTAACGCGGCGGTCATCACCGTGAATAACGAGATCTCGCTCTCATTCGTCAGGTTTAAGGAATCTTCGCTGCCGCGGACGTAACGTCCTGCGGCCTCCCGCCGTTTGCTTGCCGGCCCCTCACCGCACAGTAGGGGCACATGAAGAGAATGCTTGTGAATGCAACTCAGGAAGAAGAGTTGCGCGTCGCGCTGGTTGATGGACAGAAACTATTCGACCTGAGTATCGATCTACCTTCCCGAGAACAGAAAAAGCCAACGTCTATAAAGGCCCGATCTCGCGCGTCGAGCCCTCGCTCGAAGCGTGCTTCGTTGACTACGGCGCGCAGCGCCACGGCTTCCTGCCGCTGAAGGAAGTCTCCAAAGAGTACTTCCGGCAGCAGCCCCAGGGCGGGCGGATGAACATCCGCGACGCTGCTGCAGCGAGGGCCAGGAACTCATCGTCCAGGTCGAGAAGGAAGAGCGCGGCACCAAGGGTGCGGCGCTGACCGACCTTCATCAGCCTCGCCGGCCGCTTCCTCGTGCTGATGCCGAACAACCCGCGCGCCGGTGGCGTTTCGCGCCGCATCGAGGGCGAGGACCGCGACCAGATGCGCGAGGTCATGAACCAGCTGCAGATCCCGGACGGCATGGGCGCGATCGTGCGCACCGCCGGCGTCGGACGCTCGCGTCGAGGAGCTGCAGTGGGATCTGGACAACCTCAAGACCCAGTGGGACCAGATCGACGCGGCCAGCAAGGACCGCCCGGCCCCGTTCCTGGTGTTCCGCGAGAGCGATGCGGTCACGCGCTCGCATGCGCGACTACCTCGTCGATGACATCGGCGAGGTGCTGGTGGACGACCCGGCGCGCCTTCCAGAAGGCCCAGGAGTACATGCAGCGCTTCATGCCCGCGGATGCGCAGCGGCAAGCTGAAGATCTACACCGACGACATCCCGCTGTTCACGCGCTTCCAGATCGAGAGCCAGATCGAGTCCGCCTACGCGCCACAAGGTGCCGCTGCCCTCCGGCGGCAGCATCGTCGATCGACTACACCGAGGCGCTGGTGTCGATCGACATCAACTCCGCGCGCGCCACGCGCGGCAGTCGACATCGAGACCACCGCGACCAACACCAACCTCGAGGCGGCGGACGAGATTGCCCGCCAGCTGCGCATCCGCGACATCGGCGGCCTCATCGTCATCGACTTCATCGACATGGAGTCGCCGAAGAACCAGCGCGAGGTCGAGGACCGCCTGCGCGATGCCATGAAGATGGATCGCGCCCGCATCCAGATCGGCCGCCTGTCGCGCTTCGGGCTGCTGGAGATGTCGCGTCAGCGCCTGCGCCCGTCGCTCGGGGAGTCGAGCCACATCGTGTGCCCGCGCTGCGTCGGCATCGGCAGCATCCGCAGCGTCGAATCGATGACGCTTGCGGTGCTGCGCCTGATCGGCGAGGAGCTGCGCAAGGACCGGACCGCGCGCGTCATCGCGCAGGTGCCGGTGGCGGTAGCCACCTACCTCATCAACGAGAAGCGCGAATGGCTGCGCACGCTCGAGGACAAGAGCGAGACCGAGCTGATCATCGTGCCGAACGAGAACATCGCAGACCCCGGAGTACTCGATCAGGCGCGTGCGCGATGACGAGATGGAGCTGCCCGAGCACCAGCCAGGCGACCTACCTCATGCCCGACCGCGGCCGGTGGTCATCGAGCCCGGCTCCGCGGCAGGACATAAGAGAGCCCGGCAGCCCGGAAGCCCCGGCCGGCCACCTCTGTCCCCGGGCAATCATGACGCCGAATCGCCCCACGCCCGCCTGCTGCGTGCCGCCCGCGCCCTGGCCGCGCTTCCGGCCACGCAGGCCACGCCTAGCCACGGCGGCGGCTGGGCTGCGGCGGCGCTTCATGATGAGCGCTCGCGGGCGAGCACGCCGTTCGCGGCTGCCGAACTCCGGGGTTCCTGCAAAATTCGGCATGCGCCGCTGGCGCCAGCGCCGCGCCGCGACGACGGCGCAGCAGTCACGATGAGCCGCTACGCCGCGATCACCAGGCGCCATCTCGCGCTCCGCCGACGGCGCCCGCCGCGACCTGTCGCCGCGGACGACGCGGTGACGGTCGGGATCGCAAGCCGCAGTTCCGGGGACCGCGATCGCAACCGCGACCGCGCGCGACGGCAGTCCGGGGCGGCCGTCAGGAGCGTTCCGCTGAGCGTGAAGCGTGGCGGCACGCAATGCCGAGCGCAACGGTGCGCCCGCGTGGGCGAGGCGGCGCCGCGACGGCGACGTCGGGGCCCAAGTGAGCACGCGCCGCGTGAGCAGCGCCCGCGCGAGCAGGCGCCGCGCTGAGGCGGCGCCGCGCGACGAGTCCCTGGCGCGAGGACGTGAACGGAAAGGTCGCCGCCCCGGCGGCGCACCGCGGACGAGCCGCGCCCGGCGCGCTTCCGAGCGGTCCGAGCGCAGCGGACGCGGCACGCCGCGGGCGGCGGCGCGCGGACGTGCGGGGGTGGCGGCGGTTCGCGCCGAGGGGCGACGGCACCTGCCGCTGGCGAGGGTGGCGCGCACTTCGAGGACTGGTGGGTCCGGAGATGCCCGCACGCGAGCACGCGCATGAACCGCAGGCCGGCAGCAACGGTCCGCATGGGGCCTCGAGCGCCGCAGAGCGCGAGACGCGTGGCCCGCGCACCGCGCGCGAGTATCACGCCGCCGAGCCGCGCGAGTCCGCGGCGCCCCAGGCTCGCCGCTGGCGCACTTTGAGCCCTCGCCGCGTCGAGGGCGCAGCGCCCGAAAACAGCGCCCCGCATGTGCGTGGTCCTCCGCGCCGACCGAGAAGCCCCCGGCGGGCACGGCCCGGAAGAACCTGGCGGCGCGTTCACGCCGCGCGGCGCAAGGCGCAGGTGCGCTGTGCTGGAACCCCGCGCGGCAGCTTCCACCAGGCCGAGACCTCGAAGCCGAAGGCTGGGGCCGCCGTAGTACGGATCAGGAACCTCGGGGGTGTCCGCGTGCGGCGCGAACTCCATGAAGAGTGCAGCCGCTCGTGCGCGGCATCCGGCGCGCGGCGTTGCAGCACCCGCAGGTTTTCCTGGTCCATCGCGAGGATCAGATCGAAGCGCGTGAAGTCGGCCGGCTCGACCACGCGTGCCCTTAGATGCTGCAGGTCGTACCGCGGCGCTCGCCGCAAGTGCGGATCGGGGCGGCTCGCCGACGTGGAGAAATGCCGCCGTACCGGCAGAATCAACCGATTGACAGCCCGCGCCCTGGCGTGCCGCGATGACACGGCGCACGCCTTCAGCGGTAGGTGAGCGGCAGATATTGCCCAGGCATTACAAACAGGATACGCACGTCGCTATTCAAACCTCGTGCTGGTCCGAAGAGGTCAACGTTCGCAGAGCGCGCCGCCGCTTGCAAGCCGCCGCCACGCCGCAGGCCCAGGGAGAATTTAACGGCGAGCGCGGCAGCGGCCGCGCTGGAGCGAACCGCCAGCTGGCGGCGGCACGATCAGTCCGAAAGTGGTTACGGCTTGCAAAGCCGACGGGGCAGCCATGGAACATTCCACTAACCTGCCGGGTCTCGGTGGGGCAGCAGGTTTTTCAGCGATCCACGGCCGCGCCGTGGCCAGATTCTGCCAAGGAGGGCAAGCGCATGCATTCATCAAGCCGGCCGGAAGTCTGGGACACCCTGGCTCGCGAGTACGACGCCCCCACGGGTCCACGACCACCTGCCACCGGGCCCGCCTGAGCAGGCGGTGAAGTGCTGCACCCGGCCGGCACGGTGCTGGACGCTGGCTGTGGCACGGGGCTGACCCAGCTGCTGCTCGCCTGCGATGAGGTCAAGGCGCTGGACTTCCGTTGGCCTCGCTGCGCACCCTGCAAGGGAAGCTGGGCGCGCGTGACAACCTGGATGGTGATGGGCGACCCGCGTGACTCCGCCCTTTCCTGATGCGACGTTCGATTGCGCGCGCGCTGCGCGCCAATGCGCTCTCCTGCCTCTGCCAGCCCCGAGGCCCAGGCGCGCCGCAGCCGAACTGCTGCGCGTGTTAGCGCCGCCGCACGGGCGCTATGCCGTCAGCGCGCATCACCACAGCCGCGCCGCTACAGCGCCAGGTGGATCAAGCAGGGCGCCCGGGGCAGCCGGGGCGTGGGACTACCCGTTCCGCTTCTCGCGCGCGGAACTGGTCACGCTGTTTCCCGCTCCACCTTGCGCGCCGTGGGCTTCTACTGCTGCCGGGGCGTGCAGAACGCGGTTGCCCACTGGGCGGGCGAGCTGTTGGACAAGATGCAGGTCGGGCACATGCTGATCGCCGGGCAAGCCCCACTGACCCCAAACGCCCTCAGCGCACGCTGTAGCCGCGCTCTCTCCAGGCACGCCTGCAGGGCGCGCTGGTAGTCGGCGCGCATACTGGCGTGGACTGACTGTGGTTCACGCCGCCGCCGGACTGTGTGGGGTCGAATCCGCCTGGGCCGAGCTTCCAATTGTGGCACTCGTACTTGTTTGGTCGACTGCTGTTTCTCGACCGGCCGCGCTGCGGGTACACGAACAGTTCATCGCTCGGCGGCGGCTGCGTCGTCGCCTCTGCTCCACGTCCGCCGGAGGCTCCACCACCTCGTAGCCAACGGTGATGGACTCCAGGCGTAGTAGGTATCGTTGGCATATACGGCGCGCTGCCGTACCAGGATCGTCGTGTAGTACGGCAGCACCGGACGGCAACACGCCGGACTGGGGCCGGCACCACGACGAAGCGCGGCCCGCGCGGCGCATACCACACCCCGCCCGGGAGCAGTAGTGCCCGCTCGCGTTGATCAAGACCGGCAGCGGCAGCTGGTGAACGCACGCCGCGCGGCGGGTAGTAGTGGCTATGATCGTAACGCGTATCGTAATGCGCGCGGCGCGCGCATCGAAGCGCCCCGCGCCGCCGTGGGCCGTGAGCGTGATCCGCACTGTGCCGGCGCGCTGAAGGCAGCACGCCAGCACGCATGCCAGCGGCAACCCCGTGTGCATCAGTCGTCTCACGCTGCTCACTGCACGCTGTAGCCGCGCGCATCCAGGCACGCGGCGATGGCGCGCCGGTAATTCGCGGCATTCTGTTCTTGCGCCGCGAGCGCACGGAGGTCCTGACCACCACGGTGTGCGTGGTTGGCGCGCGCGAGGCATCGGCTGCGGTGCCGATCGCACCGCCCACGACCGCACCGGCAAGCGCCCCGGTGGCGGCCTGCCACGGATTAAAATCGCCGCGCCGATGGGCGTACCGGTCAGCTGGCACTTACCGTGGTGCTGGTTCCCGCGGCGGATCGAAGTGATAAACACCTGCACGCGCCAAAGCGGCGGCACGCCCGTGCGTCGGGTCAAAGCCGCCTGCTGCTGGGACGCCCAGACACTGCATCTGTAGTGATCACGATCCTGCTGCTGGTGCGGTCTGCGTGCGCGCAGGGGGCAGCCGCCGCGTACACGTCGGTGTTCGGCGGCGGCGGCGCTCGTGGTGGTGGTGCGGCGGCGCAGGACGTGGCGGCGGGGAGTCAGCGCAACCGCCAAGGTAGAGCGCGCACACATCAGGAGCGCGCCGCTGAAGGCGGTCCGCAGAATCGTTTGGCTTCGGTTCATAATCAAACACGTTTCCTGCTTAATGAGCGCGGTCTCCAGTGAAAAGCGCCGCCGGCGGCCCCGCGTTGACCGTGCCACCGGGGGGTGCGGAGCCATGATTACTGACGCTCACCGCGCAGGCGCAGAGTTCCTCGCCTAGATCGGGCCGGTGCGCCCGCCACGGCAAGCCCGTAAGACCCTGAAAATTGTCAACAATTGTGCGTGCCTTGCGCGCGCAGAGCACAGCGGGAAGTCTAGCGCCTCGCGCGCTTAGCGGTCACCAGAGCTGCTCGCCAAAACCCGTTGCAGATCCGCGTGAGCGTGTTCGACGTCGGGCCGGGGCGCTCCGGCGGCGTCAGCCCACGCGCATGACCAGGTGCCGTGCTCGAGCGCGCGCAGCTGCTCGAGCCGCTCGCGCCCTTCCAGCGTGCCGGGAGAGCAATTGCGCCCGGGCGCAACAGCGCGCCACGCGGTAAGCATAGAGGCCGATAATGGCGCCGGGCACCGGCGAAATCGCGCTGGCTTTGTCGAGCGCCGGCGGCCAGCGCCGTCGCGGTTCCAGGGGATCGGCGCACGACTGAAATACAGCGCCCGCCCGCGCGCATCGCAACAACGACTTTCACGATGCTGGGATTGAGCAGTCCCGCCACCGATCTGCGATCGGGGCGGCGAGGGTGGCGATGTCGCTGTCGGCGTGCGCCCGCGGTGCCTGGGCCACCTGGCAGATGAGCGCGGGCGGCACGAGGGGTTCATCGCCCTGCAGGTTCACCACGGATCTCCTCGGCGCCCAGGCTCAGCGCAAGCGCGCCCACCCCGGCGATGCGGTGGGCGCGGAGGCATGCGCGCGCGCCGTGAGCTGCGCTCCGCGGCACCGGAAGGCGTGCGTGCGGCGCGGATAATCCGGAAAATCATCGTCAGGGTGGCGATCAGCACTCTGCTACGGCGCCCGCCGCGCCGGCGCGCTTCCGCGGGCCCATTTTGCAGCATCGGCTGCGCTGGCGACTTTCGCGCAGCGCTTCGCCGGGCAGAACGTGTGAGGCGATAGCGCGCGGTATGACGACGCGATGCAGGTTTCGCGCGCGCTGCTCTCAACGCTCGAGCAGCGGATCGTCGGCCTGGCGAGCTGGCGAGCCTCCTCCTCCGGCATCACACCGGCGCCGCGTCGCGGATCGGGGCACGCCGTGGGCGATCCATGCGGCTTTCACCGGCACACCGCGCGTCGCGCTGGTGCTTGAGCGTCCCCTTGCACACCGGACGGGCGAGAATCTCCAGCAGGCGCGCATCCATCAGATCTGACTCCCGGCCGCCCTGCGCGACCCTCTGTCGTGGCCAGTACCCGCGCCAGCCCACGGCGCGGCTGCGCGTCTACGCGTCGCTGAAACGCGCCACCGCCGGTACGAGACCACAGGCGCGCGTCCGCGAACGCGTGGCATTTACGCATCCTTCTCCGTCGCGAGCACCGCTCGCTCATAGCAATACGTAACTGGAACGAAGTATTA
>ERZ1370068.68-contig-10058_pt1 | contig 39260 bp, 59 predicted proteins | sample MGYA00561227_ERZ1370068 | MGnify/ENA primary metagenome ERZ1370068 (study PRJEB38410, sample SAMEA6850437) | metagenome | study: Metagenomic assessment of the ecological functions of the soil: analysis of the soil microbiota associated with the...
AGTACTTCTGGTTCAGTTACGTATTGCTGAAACCCTAAAAGGAGACGGGAACGGGCGCGGTCGACAGCACAACATCGCCGGCGAGCCAGCACGACCCATCCGGCTCCTCAGGCGCCCGGCGCAGCGACTGGATGGCGGTGAAGGGGGCCTTCGCCAGGGCCTCCTTGAGGCGTGCCGGCCGCCTCGGGATCGCGACCCGCCGCTGGCAATGGAATGATCCGACCTGGTGAACGAACTGGGCCGGATAACGCTGGGTTTCGCCGGCGTGCCGGGTGATCAGCAGGAAACCGCCCCAGCTTTCCGCGTTGGTCAGCGGGACCAGCAGGCGGCCGTTCTCGGCAGCCAGCGAGTCGAGCCAGGCGGGCGAAAATGCGGCACCCCGGCATTGACGATGACACGTCCGCCAGGGTCGTTCGGGGCGGAAGGCGAAGCCGTCCGCCTCGACCACCCGCGCCTGCGGCCAGGCGAGAGCGCGAGATTTTCCCGGGCCCGGCTGGCGAGGCAGGGTCGATCTCGATCGCGGTGACCCGTCCGGCGGCGACCGACGATTTCGGCCAGGATGGCGCTGTAATAGCCGGTGCCGGCGCCGACATGCAGACATGCGCCCCCGGCGACAAGCCTAGCTGATCGTAGAGGTAGGCCCATAGGCTCGGCTGCCCGTTGTTGAGTCGGCGCGTCTGGTCGATCGCGACCAGCACGTCGATGATAAACTGGCGCGGGTCGGCATTCTCGGTCGTCCAGTACTCCGCGAGGCTCATCGGGCTCAGAATGCGCCACGGGCCGCGGCCCAGAAACTGTTCGCGCGGCACCGTCGCGAACGCCTCGACCACTGCGGCGCTGCGGATCAGGCCGTAAAGCGCAGCTCTTCAGCATAGGCCTGCCGTGCGGCGGCAACCGACCGGGTGCCAGCGGCTCGCTCCACGGCGGCGGCGCACGGGAGATCTGCGCATGCCGGGATCGAGAACGCAGCAGAGATCGAGCTCGTCGGATCGGGATGCCGTGCTCACCGAGCAACGGGATCGACGGCTTCGCTCTCGCGGGCTCGCGTCGACAGCACCGGGCCGCACCTACTCAGCCGGAAGCCGCGGCGCGTAGAATACCACAGCGCCGAGAGATTGCCGTTGGTCATCGTCAGCCACAGCCGCGCGCAGCCTTCGGCGCGGAGCTCTCGTCGTCAGCGCTTTGATCAGAGCGGTCCCCGTGCCGATGCCGGCCGGCATGGCGTCGAATGTCCACCAGCTCGGCGTCGGCGCCGAGCCGCTCGGTAGGTGGCGAGGCCACGCCGCGGGCTCGGCGATGAGCGCCGGGAGTCGAGCGGCGTCGACCTGACCTCGTCGTGCAGGGCGATCGCGCGGTGGCCCCCCAGCGCCTGCCAGCCGCAGAAATCCGCTGATCCACCTGTCGTCGTCCGCACCGGAGGGTCGGATCGGTAAAGCGATTTGATGGGCGGGTCACAGGGGTTCATCTGGCTCGGGACCCCCATCAGGCGCTGCGGAAAAGTCGTCAGCTCAGGCCTAGCGCTCAGATGCAATCAGATAGTGCACCCGGAGCGACCCTTCATCGTCCATGCCCACGGGTCCGCGCCCGGCACGGCCGAGAGCAGCAAGCCTTGTGCCCAGCTGCATCGCGTACCGAGCGGACGCCGCGGCTTGACATGCCATCGCGCCGACCGGCACCTTCAGTAATGCGTGCCCCGCACCATGGCGGGGCGGCTGGAGGAGACGATCATTGCGTTTCGTGAGCGGGCTGTAGCGTGGAATACGTAACGCTTGGCCTGAACCGGCCTGCGAGCGAGCGTCGCCGGGCTGGGGTGCGGCGGGTTCAGCCGGCTCGGGCTCGGCAAGGGCAAGAGCGAGGCCGAGGCCGTCGCCCTGATCCGTCAGGCGCTCGACCTCGGGGTCAACCTGTTCGACACGGCCGCCGCCTACGGCACCGAGGCGGTGCTCGGCAAGGCGCTGCAGGCGGTTCCGCGCGACCAGGTCGTGATCGCCACCAAGGCGCCGTTCAATGTCAGCAACCCGAACTCCGAGCGCCGAGAGTGCGTCGCCTCGCTCGACAAGCTCGCTGCGCCAGCTTGCGCACCGACTACATCGACATCTACCAGCTGCACGGCGTCGCCCCCGCCGCTTACGACCACGCGCGCGAGGTCATCGCGCCGGCGCTGCTGAAGGAGAAGGCCAAGGGCAAGTTCCGTCACCTCGGCATCACCGAGACCGCCCCGCACGATCCCGAGCACAAGATGCTGCAGCGCGCCGTCGCCGACGGCTGTGGGATGTCGTGATGGTCGGCTTTCACATGATGCACCAGAACGCGCGCGACGCGGTCTTCCCGCTGACCCGCGAGCATCGCGTCGGGACGTTGCTGATGTTCGCGGTGCGCAACATCTTCTCCCGCCCGGGACAGCTGGCGGCGACGATGCGCGAGCTGGCGGCCGACGGGCGAGGTGCCGCAATGGCTCGCCGAGACCGCGGATCCGCTCGGCTTTCTGATCCACGAGGGCGGTGCCGAGAGCGTCATCGACGCCGCCTATCGCTTTGTGCGCCACGAGCCCGGGGTCGATGTCGTGCTGTTCGGCACCGGCGATCCTGAGCATCTGCGCACCAACATCGCCTCGCTGCTCGCCCCGCCTTTGCCGCGAGGCGGACCGCGCCGGCTCGCGAGCCTGTTCGGCCATCTGGTGGGGGTCGGGTTGGACGCGCCCCATCTGGCGCGCCGCGCCCGCCGCTGATGCCCTGATGTAGAGGAGAGGTCATGGAATACGTGACACTCGGCCGGACCGGGCTCAGGGTCAGCGTCGCCGGTCTCGGCTGCGGCGGCTTCAGCCGGCTCGGGCTCGGCACCGGCAAGAGCAAGGCCGAAGCCGTCGCCCTCGTCCGCCAGGCACTGGACATGGGCGTCAATCTCCTCGACACCGCCGCGGTCTACGGCACCGAAGCGGTCGTCGGCGAGGCGATCAAGAGCGTCCCGCGCGACAGTGTCGTCATCGCCACCAAGGCGTGGATCCCGCATGGCGAGGGTCGGCGCGCTGCCGCAGCGTGCCGTCGCGAGCCTCGACCACTCGTTGCGCCGGCTCGGTACCGACTACGTCGACATCTTCCAGCTGCACGGCGTGTGCGCCCGAGGCCTACGCGCGAGGCGCGCGAGCGTGATCGCGCCCGCGCTGTTGAAGGAGCAGGCGAAGGGCAAGCTCCGCCATCTCGGCGTCACCGAGACCGCCTCCGAGGATCCCCGAGCACGAGATGCTGCAGCGCGCGGTCGAGGACGAGGTGTGGGACGTGGTGATGGTCGCGTTCCACATGATGCACCAGAACGCCCGCGCCAAGTCTTCCCGCGGACGATCGCCAACCGCGTCGGCACCGCTCGTGATGTTCGCGGTGCGCAACATCTTCTCGCGGCCCGAGCGCCTCGCCGCCGCCCTGCGCGAGCTGACGGCGCGCCGCGAGCTGCCGCGCTGGCTCGCCGATTCCGCAACCCGCTCGGGTTCCTCCTCCATGAAGCGGGTGCCAGCACCATCACCGAGGCCGCCTACCGCTTCGCGCGCGCACGAGCCGGGGGTCGACGTCGTCCTCTTCGGCACCGGCGACCCTGACCATCTGCGGACCAACATCGCCTCGCTCCTGGCGCCGCCGCTGCCGCTCGCCGACCGGCTGACCCTGACCAAGCTCTTCGGCCGCCTCAGCGGCGTCGGGCTCGACCCGCCCGACAGCATGCCCGGCTCCAGCTCGTCGTAAGGATCTCCGCGGAAGGGTCTCGGGAGAAAATGCGCTGCCCTCAAAAGGTAGCATAAGTCAAACGCCGCGTCAACGAGATCGGCGCTTTGCGGCCGCGATCTGTCGAGCCGACCGGCAGCGAGATTTTGGCACGGTTTCGACGCCAGCAGGAGGTAACCGCGAATTCGACACACACGACCTGTTTGCGCGCCAGCTATCGTGAAGCTCATTTGATGAGTGATTATTTCACGCACCTGGGCCGTTGTGGCTGGGTACAGGGCTGGCGGCTCTGGGGGCGACGGGTTCGGTTCGCGCCGGATGGCCAGCGATCCAACAACCGCCTGCGTTGCCGGTCGACACGGAGAGGCCATCGAATGGGCCGACCAGACCGCGCCCCAAAGAGAACGCGGGGGCGATGGCCGTCCACCGATTTAAGGCCGCCTTTGCGAGACGAACTGGTCGCATTGAGGAAGGACGCGGATGCGTCAGGCGTTTGCACTGCAAGCCAGATCAGGATCGACTGTTGCTAGCGCCAAAATCTTCGCACAGCTCGTCGCGCCCAGTCGGAGCATCGCCAAGGCGGGCGACGACGCACTCGTATGGCCCGAGTTCGGTAACGTCGACGACGAAACCCTATTTGGTAAGGCGGTCAGGACATGCCCCGGCGGGACTGCGGCGCGGCACGACATCACCGTGCTCCGTGGGAAATTTGGCTCGCGTCTCGACCCGGTATTGGCGCGAAATTGGCGCAGGTGGGCGATGCGCCAGTACTCGAAGGCAGCGTGCGCAAAGCCCGGCGGCCTGCGTGCGCATCGCCGGCCAGCTGATCGACACAGTGAGCGGCGCCCACATCTGGGCCGACCGTTTCGGGTCGCCATCGCCAGGGCACTCGCCAACGATCCGCTGCTGATCCTGGCCGACGCGGCCGACCCCGGCAACTCGATACCGCCGCCAGCGCCAACGTGCAGACGGATCCTGACGGACCTCGCCCACGACTATGGCCGGGCCGTGGTCGTCGTCACCCATGACCGCGATCTGCGCTGCGGCGGCCGATCACGTAATCGATCATGTCGGACGGCCGGATGCGGAAGCGAGTAACCGGTTGCGATGCTTGGCGTATTAAACTGAGCCGCCGCGGGCGTGAGCGCGATGTCGGTCAGGGCTGCTGTGCTCGTCGGCGCCGTCACCGGCGATACCTGCCAGCCCCGATCGTCCTGAGTACAGGCGCCCCACACGTTCCTTATTCGATCCAGCGCGCCATCGCCGCAGGATGCTCGTCGGGCAACCGGTCGCCGCGGCCGAACAGCTTCTGCCGGTAGGTGCCGGGAGCATAATCGCGCTTGTAGGCGCCGCGTTCCTGGAGGATCGGTAGCACCAGGTCAATGAAACTCTCCAAGCACTCCGGAACCACCGTGCGGGAAAGGTTGAAGCCGTCGACATCCGCCTCATTCACCCAGGCGATCAGTTGGTCGGCGACCTGCTCCGGCGAGCCGACGATGGGCGGCTGGCGGCTGCCGAGCACGAACCGGTCGATCAGCTGGCGCTTGGACCAGCCCGGGCCGAGAGAGGCGGTAATAGCCTCTACATTGGAGCGAATAGCCTGGGTGCAGCCGGCCTCGATCGGCTCGTCCATGCCGTAGCGGCCGAAATCGATGCCAAGCGAGGCGGCGGCGTGTGCCAGGGCGCCTTCGACACTGGCGTGGCGCCTATACTCCGCCAGCAGCTCGCGGGCTTCCCGCTCGGTACGACCCGTCACCACGCTTGCGCCGACAAAGACCAGCATTGGCCGCGGCGCGCGCACGGCTACGTAGGTCGGTCGACGATACGGCGGACATTCTGCTTGGTGCTGCCGTTGACGAACACGCACTCGGCGTGACGGGCGGCAAATACGCGGCCACGATCGGAGGCGCCCGCCTGGTACAGTACCGGTGTACGCTGCGGCGACGGCTCCCACAGCGGCACGGCGTCGACACGGAACTGCTTGCCGTGGTGGCGCACCGGGCGCACCCGGCGTGGATCGGTGTAGATGCCCCGGCTGCGATCGCGGATTACCGCGTCGTCCGCCCAGCCGCCCTCCCACAGCGCGTAGACCACTTGCAGGTATTCATCCGCCAGGTCGTACCGGTCGTCGTGCTCCATCTGCGCATCGAGACCCATGGCGCGGGCGGCGCTGTCCAGGTAGCCGGTGACGATGTTCCACCCGATCCGGCCGCCCGTGAGATGATCCAAGGTCGCCATGCGACGGGCGAAGAGGAACGGCGCTTCGTACGCAAGGTTACAGGTCACGCCGAAGCCGAGATGCGTGGTCGCATAAGCCATAGCCGGCACCAACGCCATCGGATCGAGTAGCGGGATCTGCACGCCAGCTCGCAGCGAGGCGTCCGCATTCCTCCGTAGACGTCGTAAGCACCGAGCACGTCGGCGAGGAACAGTCCGTCGAACAGGCCGCGCTCCAGCATGCGCGCCAGGCGCACCCAATGGTCCAGCGAGGTGTAGTCGGACGAGCGGTCACGCGGATGCGTCCACATTCCGTGCTGAATATGGCCGACGCACGCCATGTCAAAAGCGTTGAGTCGGATGTGTCGGGATACGGTCACCGGCACCTACCTGCCGCGTTTCATCAATCATCCAGCGAGGGTGCGGCAGGCCTAGAGCAATCCCGCAGCACCCGGTTCAGCCGAGAGTGTCTGAGCCGCGCAAGCCTGTGACTGCCATTTTCCATCTTCCGGACCGTACGGCAACCCATCCACTGGGGCACGGGCCTCGGGCCGAAGCGTAATCTTCAACGCTTCCTCGTACCAGGTTGGTGCAGTACCCCGGGAAGGGTTGTGTTCGCGAGCTGATCGAGCGCATTGATAATCCGACACCAGACCGCCACGCCGGCACGGCGGCCGGCGCTGCGCGTCCGCCAGATCGCAAGGCATCGAAGGTGCAGAGTGGGTATCGTCGAGACAAGCGCTGCTCTAGGCGCGTGCCTCCTGCTGCTGACAGTAACGATTCGTCCTTGATCGCCGCCCTTATCGCCCCGGCAAGCGCAATTACATCCCGATAATGATCATTGCGCTGGCCGCCAGCTTAGTTCTCGGCCGACATCTCCTCTCCTTATTAGGCTATATGTGATGATGTCGGCTGCGCGGAGCTCGAGCCCGTGATGAAGAAGATTCAGGACGGCGCTACGTGCTGATCCCGTACAGCGACCAGACGCACGGGCATTTCACCCATTACTACGCCGCGGTGTGGAAGCCCTATCTGATCAGCTTTATGGGTCGCTCGGCCCGACCGCGGCGGCTCGGTGATAGCGCTTGCGGCCGTGAGCCGACGCGTCGCTCGTGGCGGACCAAGTCCCGAGGATCTTCGATTTATGGGCATCGAACCTGAGAGGCTGAACATGCAGTTCGCTGGCAAGGTGGTTCTGGTCACGGGAGCGCAGCAGGGCATCGGCCGCGCGATGGCGTTGGAATTTGCCGCCGCCGGCGCCGACGTCGCGATCAACTGGCTCGATGACGACGGCTGCCGCGCAACGTGTTGGCCGATGAGGTACGCGCCTGCGGACGGCGCGCGATTTTGGTCAAGGCAGACGTGGGCCAGATCGAACAAGTGCAGGCGATGGTGTCAGCCGCCCAAGAAGGGCTCGGCCCGATCGACGTCCTGATCAACAACGCCGGGGTGTTCCCGCGCGTCCCGTTCCTCGAGATGACGGAGCGCGACTGGGACCATGTGCTGGACGTCAACCTGAAGGGCTCGTGCTTCTGCGCGCAGTACGTCGCGAAGGCGATGGTCTCGGCCGGGCGGCAGGGATCGATCATCAACATCGCCTCGGGCGCGGCGCTGCGCGGCTCGCCTCGGGGCGTGCATTACGTGGCGAGCAAGGGCGGCATCCTGTCGCTGACCCGGGCGATGGCGCTGGAGCTCGCCCCCTACCGCATCAGGGTCAATGCGATCGCGCCCGGGCTCACGGACACAGCCCAGCCGCGCTATGGCAGCAGCGAGGCGGAACTCGCCGAGATGGCACGCTCGATCCCGCTCGGCCGCATGGCGCAACCGGACGAGATCGCCCGAGCCGCGGTGTTTCTGGCATCCGAGAATGCGGGGTTTGTCACCGGTCAGACCCTGCATGTAAACGGCGGCTCCTATCTGGCGTGAGGCCGAGCGGGTTCGGTGCTCGCAGGGTCTCGCCGGGATCAGATCGGCGCCAGATCATCACAACCGACGTGGCCACGATCCGGTTGCGACGATAAGCTCTGCACAGTTTGTCATCCGGCCACTCGACCGGGCAGGCTTGCGCAGCGCACTCTCAGTACCGAGAGAGGCACGATGAGCGAGCAATGCAAAATCCCAAGCCGGCTCCATCGCACCGCATATGAAACGGTGCTGATCGTCGACGATAACGAGGACGTCCGCGAGGTGACAGCCGTCATCGTCGCCAGCCTCGGCTATGAAGTCTCTGACCGCTGCGGACGGAGGCGCTGGCGATTGTTCGCAGCCAGTGCGGTATCGATCTGTTGGTGAGTGATATAGTGATGTCCGCGGCGTCGACGGCTTTGAGCTCGCTCGCCGGGCGCGCTGCTGAGTCCGGGTCTGCCAATCTTGCTGATGTCGGGCTATCCAGCCGGTGCAGATGTCGAGGCGAGCGAGTTCCTAATCCTGCACGCCATACCGTCGCGAGGAGTTGGCGCGCCATATGCAGGCGCGCTTAGCGGCCCGGTCGTGCCCGCTGGCAAGGTCCATCTGTGGTGACGCTGGTAAAGGCTCTGGAACGGGACGACACCAACTACGCCGGCTTCTGACAATTATTTCGGCGGAACCGGTTTCTGGAGACGTTCCGGATGCCCGAGGACGCCGCCAAACATCCGGCCGAAATCATGCTGCCGACGTCCAAGTCGACGGTCGAAGCGATGCGCGCTCGCCGGGCCGGTCGACCAGGTCAAGGCCGAAGTTCGAGCGCGCTGAAGCGGATCGGCGGCGAGGGCGAGCTCGAATGGTTCACCTGGTTCTTCGACCAGGGCTGCATGCCGTGGGAGGAGGAGATCCGCCGGATGGAGCTCTTCGCCGGAGCACATCATCCCGGCCTTCCGCTGAGCGGGGCGCCGTCCGCCATATCTCGCGTCAAGATCGAGGCGCATCCTGCGCGGCAGGATACGAGGCGCGCCGGCTGCGGGCGGGGCCGGCCGGCGCGCGAATTTCCCCTGCCAATCTCACGCTGCGGGCCCCGACAGCTCGACTCGTAAGGGATTGATCGCCAACCGGTTATCGGCGGCGAGCTGCGGACCGGATGCGATTTTTCCCCTGAGTTCTCCCTCAGAGCAGGGAGAAAATGACGCGACGAGTCCCTGTTCGCCCGATGGTGGCATAGCCGTCGCCGTGCGCGCTAGAATGCGACGACAAAGCGGAGGACGACCTGATGCAGTACAAAAGAATCTCGGCCGATTGCCACCTCGACCTGCCGTGGTTGCCGGCGGAGCTGTTCGTCGCGGAGGCGAAGCGCGAGCTGAAGGACCGCATGCCCTATGTCGAGGACGGCCCCGACGGGCCGCGCTGGATCACCAAGGCCGGGGTCGAGATGGGTCTCGTCGGCGGGACCGGCTCGGTCGGCGGGAAATTCGTCCCGGGCCAGAACTACCGCGTCGACAAGATGGCCGAGACCGGCCTCTACGAGGACGGCAAGCGGGGCGTGCGCCGCCCGGCGACCCCGATCAGCGGATCAAGGACATGGACCGCGACGGGGTCGACGCCGAGATCATCTTCGGCATCCTCGGCGTCGCCTCGCGGGTCCGCGACCCCGAAGCTGCCAACGAGATGCTGCGCGTCTACAACGACTGGCTCAAGGATTTCTGCAGCCATTATCCCGACCGCCAGATCGGCCTCGCCTGTCTGCCCTATGGCGACATCGACGCCGCCGTCGAAGGAGGTCTATCGCGTCGCCAGGCTCGGCCTCAAGGGCCTCGAGCTCTCCTGCTCCTGGGACATGGAGCCGATGTGGCACCCGGTGTGGGAGCCATTGTGGAAGGCGGTCAACGAGGTCCAGCTGCCGCTGCATTTCCACACCTTCCCGACGACCTCGCCGAAGGCGCGCGAGATGGCTTCCGGCCAGACCCGCGCGGGCCGCGCAGTTCACCGGTGTGGCCGGGTTCCAGATGAACCTGATCAACATCATCGCCGCGATCATCGGCGCCGGCGTGCTCGAGCGCTATCCGCAACCTGCGCATCGGTTTGGGCGAGAGCGGCATCGGCTGGCTCCCCTACGCGCTCGACCGGATGGACTTCGAATACGAGGACCGCTTCCGCGATCTGATGAAGCTGAAGCCGAGCGAATATTGGCGGCGGCAATGCCGGGCGACGTTTCAATTCGACCGGATCGGCGCCAAGCTGGTCGAGGACATCGGCGTCGAGACCTTGATGTGGGGCTCCGATTATCCGCATCCCGACGGGGTGTGGCCGGAATCCTCGAAATATATCGAGGAGCAGTTCGCCGGACTGCCGCCCGAAGTCGTCCACAAGATCACCTGCGAAAACGCCGGCAAGTTCTACGGTCTGATCAACTGAGGCTCGGCGAGCGGGTCAGGGTTGCGTTTCAGGAGCACGTCCCGCCTCACAATTCGCAGAACCCGCCGATGCTGACAGCACCTCGCGAGTGCGTCTCGGACGGGTGCGCCGCGGCTCGCGTCGAGTGAGCACCGCCGACGAGGTCTGCTCAGCGGCCGGCGCGGCGGCGGGCAACTGATGGTCGGCGACACCGCGACACCCCTCGGACGAGTCGCGGCAATCCAAGAACGGCCGCGGCGAAGATTGACTTGGCCGCTGCGTGGGCTTCTCGCGGCTTCGCTTGCCGTGCCGCTTCTGTTGCTGGCGATTGCCGCCTGGCAGAATTTTCGATTGATCCAGCGGCAGGCCGAAGAGCGGGTGATGATCGAGGCCGGCGAACTGCGCCAGCATGCCGTGAACACATTCCAGACCTATGCCATCGTGCTCGCCTGGATCGATGCCCGCACCCGCGGGCTCGCTTGGGACCGGATCGAGCACGACGAGGAGGTGCATCGGTTCCTGTCGGATCTCGACACATTGCCGCAGATCGACGAAGTCTGGATGGCCGATGCCGCCGGGCGCCCCCGGGTCAGCGGCCGCTCCTCCCCGATACCGCCGATCGATGTCTCGGATCGCGACTGCTTTGCCGCCGAAGAAGAGCAGGACGTCGGCATCTTTGTCGGACGCGAGCAGATCGGGGCGCTGATCCATGCGCCCGAGTTCGACATCTGCCAGCGGCGATCGACGGCGGACAAAAGCTTCGACGGGATTATTGCCGTCTCCGCCAGACCCGCTTCTTCAGCGAATTCTACCGCACCGTGTCGCAGGACAAGGGCTTCACCGCCTCGCTGGTGCGCAGCGACGGCTCGATGCTGGTGCGTTATCCGGCATTGCCGTCTCCGCGGGTTCTCCCGCGCGACAGTCCCTTTATGCAAGCGATTGCAGGTCTGCCGGACCGGGGGTTCTTTCGGGGTAGAGGGAGACGGACGGGACCGCGCGCTTTTTGCCTATCAGCGGATCGAGGGCTACCCGCTCTACGTCACCTACGGCATCCCGCGGCAGGACGTGCTCGCTTCGTGGCTCGCCAATCTCGTCGACTACTCGCTGTTTGCGGTGCCTGCCTCGCTCGCGCTGTTCGGCATGACGCTGCTCGCCGTCCGGCAAATCCAGCGGCACACGATCGCCAGCTGGCGCTGGCGCACCACGGCGCGGCGTCTGAGGCGCGAGATGGGCCGGCGAGCCCAGGCCGAGGCCGAGCTCCGTCAGGCGCAGAAGATGGAGGCGCTCGGCCAGTTGACGGGCGGGGTCGCGCACGACTTCAACAATCTCCTGACCGTATTGCAGGGTGCTCTCGAAATGCTCAGCGGGCGGCAGATGAATGATCAGTTGCAGGCCAGGGTCGATATGGCGCTGCGCACGGTCGAGCGCGGCGAAAGGTTGACCGGGCAGCTGCTCGCTTTCGCCCGGCGGCAGCCGCTGACGATGGCGACGATCGACCTGAATGCCCAACTGCGCCGGATGACCGAACTGCTCGCCCGGACCGTCGGCAGCGGCGTCGTGATCCACACCGATCTTGCACGCCGATCTGTGGCCGGCGGATGCCGATGCTACTCCAGCTCGAGCTCGCGGTGATCAACCTCGTGCTCAACGCTCGCGATGCGATGCCGAACGGCGGCGAGCTGGTCATTCGGACCTTCAAAGAAACCTCGCCCATCGCAGGCGGTGCCGCAGCTGCCGGCAAGCGACGGGAATTTGTTGGCCTGGAGATCTCCGACACCGGGATCGGAATGCCGCCCGAGGTGGCAGCGCGCGCATTCGAGCCGTTCTTCACGACCAAGGAAGCGGGTAGAGGCACCGGTCTTGGGCTGAGCATGGTATACGGCTTTGCTCGCCAATCGGGCGGATCGGTCTCGATCCGCGCCCAAGTCGGCATCGGCACCACGGTGACATTGCTGTTGCCGAGAAGCCGGCCGGCACCAGAGTCCGATCGGGCCGGTGCGACGGACTTGCCCCAGAGCACTTCAGCATGAAACTGTGCGGATTTGGGAGCGGCACCGCGTCTGAACGGCGAGGCGCCGCCTGACGGACAGACAGTTGGAGGGAAGGAGATGCGCATCGTCATCGTCGGTCAGCAGGCCTTTGGCAAGGCCGTGCTCGAGGCCTTCACTGCGCGCGGGGACGAGGTCGCCGGCGTTTTTGCGGCACCTGAGCGGCCGGGGGCGAGACCCGACCCGCTGGTCGTCGCGCGCGCAGGAACGCGGGCTGACGGTCCACCGCTTCGCCAAATATTCGAGCGAGGAGGCCCAAAGTGCGCTTGCCGACCTCAAAGCGGATCTCGGGGTGATGGCCTATGTTCTGCTGTTCGCTCCGCCCGAGTTCTGCGCGATCCCAAAGCACGGCATGATCCAATTTCATCCATCGCTGCTGCCGCTCCATCGCGGCGCTTCCTCGATCCCCTGGGCGATCATCCGTGGGCGGACCGAGACCGGGCTGTCGATCTTCCGCCCGACACCCGGCCTCGACGAAGGGCCGGTCATCCTGCAAAAGCGGGTTGTGATCGGCCCCGACGACACCGCCGGATCGCTCTATTTCGACAAGATTTTCCCGCTCGGGGTCTCGGCGCTGGTCGAGGCCGCCGATCTCGTCGTTTCCGGTCGCGCGACCGAGAGCACCCAGGATGAGAGTCGGGCGACCTACGAGGGCTGGGTGCGCGAGGCCGAGATCGCACATCAACTGGGCAAACCATGTCGATTTCGTCTACGACTTGATCCGCGGCTGCAACCCTGCACCCGGCGCCTGGACGACCTTCGAGCGAGCAGAAACTCTATTTGTTCGACGCGCGCAAAATCGCGGCGCCAGACCTTTGGCACGGTGCGCGGACGCAAGATCGGCGAGGTTGTCTCGGTCGGCGACCAAGGGATGAGGATCCTCGCCCAAGGCGGCTTTATCGAGGTGTCGCGGGTGCGCGCTCGACGATGGTCCGAAAATCAAATCGACCGAAGCGGGCGTCGCCGAGGGACGATCCTCGGCGGATAAGCGGTTGCCTCCCGCTTTGCCTGGAGCGGGAGGTCCGGGCGCAGCGCGCGGTAGATCGCGATGTACTGGCGCGCCGCTGCCTCCCAGCTGAAGTCGCGCGTCATTGCGCGACCCATCATGCGCTGCCAGCTCTCCCGCTCGCGAAATAGCGCGACGGCACGCCCGACCGCCGAAATCAGGCCTTGCGGAGTTTCGTCGTCGAAAGCAAACCCGGTAGCGGTGCCGTCCGACAGGCTCGTCGCCGGCGTCGCGTCCACCACTGTGTCGGCAAGCCCGCCGACCCGCCGAACCAGCGGCAAGCGAGCCATAACGCAACGCGTAGAGCTGGGTCAGGCCGCAAGGCTCGAAGCGCGAGGGTACGAGGATCACGTCGGAGCCGCCGATGATCAGATGCGCCAGGCTCTCGTCATAGCCGATCTCGGCCGCGACCCGCCTCGGTACTGCGCGGCCGCGAGCAGTGAAGCCGTGCTCGAGATCGCCGTCGCCGGTGCCGAGCAGGGCGAGCTGGCCGCCGCCCGCGACAAGGGCGGGCAACTCCGGCGAGCACCAGATCGAGGCCCTTCTGCGGGATGAGGCGGCTCACCACGCCGAACAGCGGCGCATTTCCGAGCGGCTCGAGGCCGAGGCGGCGCTGCAAAGCGGCCTTCGCCGCCGCTTTGCCCGACATTGCGTCCTCGATCCCGTAGGGCCGCGGCAAGGCAGCATCGTGCCGAGGATCCCAGATGCCGCGTGTCGACGCCATTCAAGATCCCGGTCAATGCGTCGGCGCGGCTGCGCAGCAATCCGTCGAGACCCCAGCCAAAGTCCGGCGTCTGAATCTCGCGGGCATAGGTGGGACTCACCGTGGTGAGACGATCCGCGTAGTACAGGCCGGCCTTCGATGAACGACACCATGCCGAAAAACTCGACCCCGTTGACCGAGAAGAACCCTGGCGGCAATGCCAACTCTGGAAAGACACCGGCGGGAAAGAGCCCTCGATAGGCGAGGTTGTGCACCGTAAAGACCGTCGGGACACGCCCTGTCTCAGGAACGCTCGCCGCGAGATAGGCGGGAGCGAGGCCGGCATGCCAGTCGTGACCGTGCAGGAGGTCTGGGCGCCAATTCGGATCGGCGCCGCGTGCCAGTTCCGCCGCGACCCAGCCGAGCAAGGCGAAAGCGGCGATGATTATCGGGCCAATCGCTGCCGTCCGGCCCGGCGTAAGGGTTGCCGGGCCGATCGTAGAAGGCCGGATGGTCGACGAGATAGGCGAGGCTGTCGCTGCCGGGCAGCCGCGCCAGACCCACCCGCACTCGTTCGGCGGCAAAGGGCGTCTGCCAGCCGAGCAACATCGGTGAGACCTGGGAACGCGTCGAGAAATGCCGCGAAAGCCGGGCAGCAGCAGGCGGACATCGATGCCCCCGGCGATCAGCGCCGGCGGCAGTGCCGCGGCGACATCGCCGAGCCCGCCCGACTTGACCCAAGGGTAGAGCTCGGCCGTGATGTAGAGGACACGCATCGAGGTCAGAGGGAACGATGCCTACTGATACGCTTACCCGCATCAACGAACAGATGCTGCCCTTTGCCGAGCTGCTCGGCATCACGTTCGTCAGCGCTTCGCCGGACAAAATCGTCGCCGAGATGACCGTGCGCGATGATCTCTGCACCCGTCCCGCGGTCCTGCACGGTGGTGCTATCATGGCGTTCGCCGACACGCTCGGCGCCACCGGCACGATCGTCAACCTGCCGGAGGGTGCCGGGACCACGACGATCGAAAGCAAGACCAACTTCGTCGCACCGGCACCGGTCGGAACGCGGGTGATCGGTGAGGCGATCCCCGTTCACCGCGGCCGGCGCACGATGATCTGGCAGACCCGCGTCTCGACCCCGGAAGGCCGGCTGGTTGCGCTCGTCACCCAGACCCAGCTCGTTCTCTGAGCCCGGTGTCAGAGAAAGTCGCGCACCCGCTCGAGCTCGTCGAGCGCGCCGCCCGGCGAGACGACGAGCACCTCGTCGAAGCCCAGCAGCTCGATCCGCTTCAGCCGCACCCGCGCCTCGTCCGGCGAACAGACCAGCGAGACCGTCGCCCGCTCGGCAAGGCTACCTGGTTCCGGCTTGTTGCTGAGATCGACCAGGACATTGGCGAGGACGGCATTGGTGCCGCCGGCTTCGCGATAGAGGCGCATCCCTGCCTCGAGGTCTTCCCAGCTGCTGTAGAGGCCGGAGGCGACCCAGCCTGCGCACTGCCTTGCGGCATAGGCGATCCAGCGCGGGTTGCGCCAAGCCCCGAGCAGCACCGGCGGGCCGCCCTCGCAACCCGGCCAGGGCGACAACACGCCGCCATTGACCGGCTCGCCGCTCCACGCCCGGCGCATGACCTCGAGCGAACGCATCAGGTTGCGGAAGCGCTGCTCGTAATCGGCGCCGAGGAGGTCGAAATCGGCGCGCGTCGAGCCGCTGCCGACACCGAGGCGGAGCCGACCGCCGGACAGGGCCTGACCGACTGCACGCGATGGGCGAGCTCGATCGGATGGCGAAGCGACACCTGCAGCACCGCCGTGCCGAGCTCGACCCGCGGGGTGGCAACGCTGAGCGCGCCGAGGGCGACGAGCGGATCGAGCGTCGGCCGCCCGCGCCCGAGCGAGTCGGTCACCCAAATCCCGGGAAAGCCGCGCCTCTCGATCTGCCGGGCGTACTCGACGATGCGATGGAGCGAACGGCCGCGCGGCTCCCCTCCGGGCCGCATAAAGGTCACGACGCTCAGTCTCATGACCGCCCGCCGGGCGAAAATTTCGCCGTCACCAAATCCTCCTTCTGCAGCTGACGAGCTGACCCGCGCGACAATGCAACACTTCGGCTCCGGCGGCCACAGCCGATCGAGCCTGCAGGTCGTGGCCGCCGAGCTCGCCGCGAACAAACATGAAACGTTCACGATTTTCCATTCGGCGCATGGCAGCAGGTTCACGCAACGACTGGGCTGCAGAAGAGCTACGGCAGGGTGGTCGCACAATGTCGTCGCCACAATTCCCGGCAAAGACCACCGGAGTCTCCGCAATTGCAGCGCATACGGCGGCGGGACAGCTATGCGTATGCGATCTGAACAGGATGCTCCGCGATGACCCGCAAGCGCGCCAAGCCGATCGGTCCCGCACTGGTGATATCCTCCGGCGAATACGAGGCCGCGGTGGCCGCGTTCATCCGCAACAAGGGCGTCACGCGCTGCCCGACCGCCTGCCTCGTCCGCACGCAAGGCCTCGGTTCCCGCCGAAGACCGGGCGGCGCTCGAACAGTACGAGGCGGGCCGCGAGCGCTCACGCGCGAGAGAACCTCGCAGCTCTGGCGCAAGTCGCTCGGGGTTGTTCCACCGCTGCACGATGCGCGGCTGACCGTCAGGTCGCTAGCCGACGATCGCAGGGACCAAGAAGGAAGAGGTCGGTATCGCCGGTTTCCTGGCCGGCGGCGGTCAGCATCGCGTGCGACCTGGCCCGCGGTGATGGGTCTGGTGATTGAAGAAATGGGTCACCAGCAGCCCCTTTCGGGCGCGTCATCTCGCGATTGGCGGCGCCGCTGAACCAGGTGAGGTCCTCGGCGAGCCATGCATCATCGACCTTGGCCGCCCAGCCGGAGATGTCGGCGTCGGCCTTCTCGCGCTCGGCGCTCGAGCGCGGCAAAGTCCGCGATCATGCCGGCGCTCTGCTTGATCGGCGTGGTCGGCCTCGGCCAATTGTCGAAGCGCGACATCCACTGCTGATCGCCCCACAGGATGTGGGTCAGCGTGCCGTGGATCGAGCCCCAGAACGCCCCGCGCGGCTCGCGCCGCTCGGCATCGGAGAGGCGCGCGCGGCGCCGTACAATCGGCGGTTCATCTCGGCATTGTAGGTTCGCCATCGTCCGGACATAGGCAGGTGTGATCATCGTCCTCTCCTCCTCAGCGCCCCTTGAACGGCCCGGGCCGGCGCTGGCGAAGGCGCGGGCGGCCTCGCGGAAGTCCTCGCTGAGGTAGAGCTTCAACGGCGCGGTCTGCATCGTGACCTCGCGCTCGAGCTGGTCCATGTACCAGCGGCGGGTGCGCACCGTCGCACGCACCGAGAGCGGCGGGTTCTTCGCGACCTCGGCGGCGAGCTCGTGCGCGACTTCGAGATGCTGTCCCTCCGGGCGCCACGCGATTGATGATCCCCGCCGCAAAGGCCTCCTCGGCGGTGAAGAAGCGGCCGGTCAGCGCGACCTCGTTGGCGAAGGCCGCACCGCCGCGGAAGTTCAGCAGGGCCCAGTATTTGGCGCCGCCGAGGCCGCGCGAGGTCTCGGTCACCTGGAACTTGGTTCCGGCCTCGGCGACGATCAGGTCGCATTCGAGCACGATGCCGAGTGCGAGGCCCATCGCATAGCCATGCGGTGCCGCGATCACCGGCTTCCAGTTGACCGAGCGGGTCAACAGGTCGCCGGAATTGGCGCCCCAGCCCTGCGGCCCGCCGATGCGCCTCGAACTCCTCGCGTTTGCGCAACTGGCGCTGATGCACGTCGGCGCCGCTGGAAAAGGCGCGGCCCTTGCCGCAGATGATCGCGACCTGCGCCTCCGGGTCGAGATCGAAACGCCGCAACGCGTCCATCAAATGCCGCACCAGATCGTCGCTGAACGCGTTGAGCCGATCGGGCCGGTTGAGCGTCAAGGTCGCGACCTGGTTGCAGCAGACATATTCGACCAGGTTCGTGGCACGGTCTCGGTCATCCTCGTTTCCTCCGCACTACCGGTCGAGCCAGACGTCTTCGAAGCGCCAGCCATTATATTGGCTGTTGGTCATCATGGTCAGCCCTTTGACCTCGGGCAGCCAGCAGGTGGCGGCGCGCAGGTGGTAGATGACCGGTCGAGCGAAATCCTCCTGCAGCTTATGGTCGATATCCCAGACGAGCTTCTTGCGCTTGGCCGGATCGGCTTCCATCGATTGCTGATCGACCATCTTGTCGAACTCTTTGTCGCAATAGCCCATGTAATTGCGCGCCGAGCTGCACGACGTAATTCTGATAGAAATAGACGTCGGGATCGTCGACCGCGGTTCCCAAGACATTGAGACCGACCTTGTAGTCCTTGCGCATCAGCTTGGGCACCCATTGCGCGGTCTCGACCGTTTCGAGCTCGCCGTCGATGCCGATTTCCTTGAGCTGGTCGATCAGGATCGCGGCCGGATCGCGATAGACCGCGAGGTTGCGCGTCGAGATCTTGACCGCAATGCCGCTTGTCGGGCCCATAGCCCAGCCTTGCGCATCAATGCGCGGGCTTCCTCGCGGTTCTTCTGCACGTCCGCCGCCGTAGCCGGGCAATGTCTGCAGCATTTCGGGCGGCATTCCCCAGACGCCGTCGGGCGGCGGCATGCAACGCCCCGCCGATTTCGCCTTCTCCCTGGCCGAGAATGTCGATAAAGGATTTGCGGTCCAGGGTCAGCGCGCATCGCCCGCCGCACATCCGGCATTGTCGAACGGCGGCACCGCCCGGTTGACCAGCACGCCGATCGATCTCGCTGGCCATCCCGACCTGGCAGATCGCCTGCGGCAACTGCGTCTCGATGTCCTTCAACAGCGGGATCGTCACCTCGTAGGGGAAGGTCATGTCGAACTTGCCGGCGATGAAGCCGAGGATCGCGGTCGAGCGGTTTGGGATGATCGTGTATTCGACGCCGTCGAGATAGGGCCGCCCCGGCTTCCAGTAATCCGGGTTGCGGGCGAACCTGATCGTCCTGGCTCGGCTTGTATTCGACGAATTTGAACGGGCCGGTGCCGATCGGATGGGTGCGCATCGTCGCGCGGCGAGACATGGCAGGGATAGATCGGCGTGTCGCCCGAGGCGAGCAGCGCCAGAATGGCGCGGCTGCGGCCGTTTCAGATGAAGGGTCGCCTCGCGGTCGCCATTGGTCGGTGGTCTCCGCCGACGTTGACCCACCAGGTCTCGCGAAAGTTGAGGCGCAGCTTCTCCTTCGCCTTGTTGGTCAGCAAGTCGAAGGTGCATTTGACGTCCGCCGCGGTGAACGGCTTGCCGTCGTGCCATTTGACGCCGTCGCGCAGCTTGAAGCTCAGCTCGGTCCCGTCCTCGCTCCACGACCAGCTGGTCGCCAGTTCGGGCACGATCGACTCGCAGGCTGTTTTGCGGGACGTGCTGATCGAAGAGCACGAGATTGTTGAACACCCCCATCATCGGCATGCATCACGCTGACGCTGCCCTCCTCGTGGATCGACATGCTGGCTGGGCTGTCGCGATGATAAACGCGCAGGGTGCCGCCCTGCTTTTGCGCCATCGCCGGATTGGCCGCGGCCAGCATCAACATCAGACAGCCGGCGCTCGCGAACGCCCACACCGTTCTCTTCATTACGCTCCTCGCCTAAGGGTTTCTTGCGACGGCAAAAGCCGCCGCACCGGTCGATCGTGCACGGCGAATACCGGCAGGTAAAGCAAACGAAGGCAGTTTTGCAGACAGCGCTGCTATACGCGCTCTCAGGCGGGCGAAAACTCCGCCGGTGCCTTACTTCTCCTGCATAATCCAGATCCCGTCCCACCGATCATCCGGCGGGGCTGGTCTGATAGTAGCGGCAGCGGTCCCAAAAATTCGCGACGGCCGGTCCTGGGGGCCAGCCTGGAGTGCTTGGGCAAAGTGAGCGACACCGCCGCTCCAGTCGCGTCGCTGATAGCAATCGAGACCCGCCTCGTAAGCGGTGACCACCGCGGCAAGCTTGGGGAAAGTCGCGGGCGTGTGATGCCCGAGCGATTCATAGACCCAGGTCGGCTGCGAAATGCCTCTTGGCCGCGATCAGGTCGAGGCGGCGCAGGACCGCAGGCGATTTGAGCTCGTCGACCGTGGTCGCCGCCAGCAGCACCACCGTGCCGTAATACTTATTTGCGCTTTCGAGCCGCGCAGGCGAGGTTCACATTGCCGCCGATCGCCGTGTACTCCATCCGCTTTGTCGGGCCGACCGACCTGGCGCAGCACCTCGCCGGTGGCAAGACCGATGCCCATCTCGATCGCTCTCGAACCCGCGCTCGGCTCGCTTCGCATTCAACGCGGCGAGCGCGCGGACCATGTCATTCGCGACATAGAGCGCGTTGTCGGCATCGGCGGCGCCGACGACCGGCGCTCCGAAGATCGCCATCAGTCCGTCGCCCATATATTTGTCGAGCATGCCGCCGCGGGTGAAGATGACTTCGACCATCTCGGTGAAGTATTCGTTCAGCATCGACACCGTGTCGCGCGGGTCATTGCTTCGACATCAACGAGAAGCGCCGGATGTCAGAAAACAGCACGGTGGCGACCAGATTGCTGCCCTGGAGGACATCGTCGCCGCTCGCGAGCAACCGATCGACGACCTCCTTGCCACGTAGCGCGCCATCGTGTTGCGCACGCGCTTTTCCCGCGTGATGTCCTCGAGCACCAGCATGTAGCCGATCGAATTCCCGCGGTGTCGAGGAACGGCGCTGCCGTCAGGTTGACCGGACGCGACGCCGCCGTCCGGCAGCTTCAGGTCGGTGTCGGCGTGATAGTCGGTGGCTCCCATCCGGGCGACGAAACTCGAGGCTCCGGGTGATCCACGCGTTGAGATTGCCGAACGCATGCTCGGCCGAGCGATCGACCAGCGCCTCCGCCGACAGCCCGAGGATGCGCTGCGCCGCCTCGTTGACCTTGACGATGACGCATTGCCGATCGAGCGTGACGACGCCGTCTCGACAGAGACTTCAGGATGTTCTCGTTGTAGTTCTTCAGCGCCAGCACGTCGGAAAACAGCCGGGCGTTTTCGAGCGCGACCGCGATGCCCGCGGAGAAGGCCTTCAGCCGGCGGATATCCACCTGAGTGAACGGGCCGCCACGCTTGTTGAGCACCTGACGACGCCGAGGCGCTTCGCCGGTCCGGTCGATGACCGGGACGTTGAGCAGATTGCGGGTGCGAAAGCCGGAGGTCCGATCGATTTCCGGGTTGAACCGCGGGTCGGCATAGGCGTCCGGGATGTTGAGCACGTCGCCGCTGATGAACGCTGCGCCGGCGATCCCCGCCGCCGCGGGTATGCGGATCTGTTTTTGCTCGGTGCCCTCGGCCACCTTGGACCAAAGCTCGTCCTTGGCGGGGTCATAGATGAAAAGCGGTTGAGCGTTCCGCATCGAGCAGCTGGGCGGCAGCCGCCACGATGCGGGTGAGCAAGGTATCGATGTGCAGCTCGGTCGAGATCGCCTCGGTGATCTCCAAGAGCCCAGCTTTCGGCGCCGCGCCTGCTCGAGTCCGCTCTTCATTTGCGCCTGCTCGAGGGCACTTCGCGGCATGACGGCTGATCGCCTCCAGGAGCGCCATGTCGACCGCGGTAAATTCGCCCGAGCGCTTGTTCAGCATCTGGGTGACGCCGATGATCTGGTCGGCGCGGTTGCGCAGCGGCACACACAATATGCTGCGGGTGCGATATCCGGTGCGCCGGTCGACCTCGGCGTTGAAGCGCGGGTCGCGGTAGGCGTCGTCGATAATTTCGGCGATACCTCGAGCCGAATATCGAGCCGGCGATGCCGACGTTCTGCGGGATCCTGATCTCCGCCACGCCCTCGCCGCGGGCCTCCCGCGAGAACAGCTCGCCGGCATCGGCATCGTGCAGAAAGAGGGTCGCGCGCTCGGCATCGAGCGCTTCCGCACAATCAGCTCTGATCAGACGCGGCAACTGATGATCGAGCGAGAGCCGCTGGGTGACCGTGTCGGCCACCTCGACGAGCACCGAGAGCCGCCGGATCGCCTCGGTCGAGCCCGTCCGTCAATGGCGGCTCGCCGCCGAAGATGGCGGCCAGGGGTCTGTGACACGAGCGGGCCGGAACTCGCCCGCCGAAGGTTCTCGGAAGTTCCGGACATAACTCTGGGCCCGGCAATACGCGCGGATGCACCGCTTGTAGCATCCGGTTTACAATTCCGACAATACTAGCAAAAAGACGAGGCTTTGGCCCCGCGTCCTTGTTGGGAGGAGGAGCAGGAATGGCCGATCGCTTGCGTCTTGCACGAGGTGGACGACAAGGTCGGCATCATCACCTTGAACCGCCGGAGAAGCTCAACGCGATCAGCGCGGAGCTGCAGCAGCAGCTGACTCGAAGCCTTCGCCCGGGCCGATGCCGATGCCGCAACCAGCGTCGTTCTGGTGCGCGCCGAAGGGCGCAGCTTTTGCGCCGGATACGACATCTCGGCAGGAGAGCCGGGACGGACGACTGGCGCGACAATCCGACCAAGGCGCACGATCATCTGCACCCTCAGCTCGAATTCGAGATGACGCCGTGGACGATGAAAAAGCCGGTCATCGCCGCGGTGCAGGGTCACGTCATGGGCGGCGGCTGCGAGCTCGTGATGCTCTGCGATCTGACGATCGCCGCCGACAATGCGAGCTTTGGCGAGCCGGAAGTGCGGTTTTCGAGCGTCGGCCCGGCGATCGTGATGCCGATGATCATCGGCTACAAGAAGGCGCGGGAACTTGCTCTATTTCGGCGACACGATCGATGCCGCGACGGCCCTCGAGCTCGGCATGGTCAACCGCGTCGTGCCGCTGGCCGAATTGCGCGAGGCGAGCCTGCGCTGGGCCAAGCGGCTTCGCTGATTTCGCCGGAGGCGCTCTACGCGGCCAAGCGCGCCGTCAACCGCGGCGCCGACGCCGCCGGCTTCCGCACCGCGATTTATGCCGGCCTCGACGTCGTCGGCCCGCTCTACGCGACCAAGACCGAATTCGGCCAGAAGTTCCGCGAGATGGTCGCGGCAGAGGGCGTCCCCGCCGCGGTTAGATGGCGGGCAGCGCAGTTCAAAGGAGTGAAGCCCTCTCCGCAGCTTTGCGGTGGATCGTCCAGGGGGTTCTGCAAAAAGGGCCTGGTACACGACCCCAGGGACATTGCGCCGCCGAGGAGGACGAGGAGATTGCGGCGGTTCACTTCGATGACCTCGTCGGCGCGGGCGAGGATCGACGGCGGCACGGTGAGGCCGAGCGCCTTGGCGGTCTTGAGATTGACGACCAGCTCGAAGGTCGTCGGTTGCTGGACCGGCAGATCGGCCGGCTTGGCGCCCTTGAGGATCCTTCCGGCGTAAATGCCGACCAGGCGCGACAGTGCCGATGCGGCTGGTTCCATAGCTGATCAGGCCGCCGGCCTGCGACAAACTCGCGCCGATTCAGTAGATCGCCGGAACGGCATGGCGTCGCTGCCAGCGCCACGAGCTGCTCGCGCCGGCTATCGAAGAACGGGTCGGGGCCGACGAGAGCGCGCCGGCATGCAGTTGGGCGAGGGTTGCGAAGGCGGCGTCGATCTCGCTTTCGGTGCCGGCCTTCAGGATAGCGAGCTGCAACCCTTCGCGCGCGCCGCTTCCTGCGCGTCTGTGATCATGCGCTCGGCATCCGCGATTGTCCGGGTTCACGAGCAGGGCGATCTCGCCGGCCTGGGGAACCAGTTCGGAAAGCAGCTCGAGCCGCTTGGGCGTCAGCTCGACGGTTGAGATCGCTGAAGCCCGTGAGGTTGCCGCCCGGCCGGGCGAGGCTGGCGACCAGGCCGAACTCGACCGGGTCGCCGCCGATCGATGAAGACGATCGGGATCGTCGAGGTTGCGTTTTTAGCCGCTAATGCAGTAGTGGTACCGCCTCCGGTTATGATCAGGTCGACTTTGTGGCTGACCAGGTCGGCGGCCAACGCAGGCAGCCGTTCATAATGGCCCTCCGCCCAGCGGTACTCCCACATATCATGTTTTTACCTTCGACGAAGCCCCATTTCGCTCATTCCTTGCGGATTGGGCCACGAACCAAGTCGCCGAGGTTTGCGGGAGGTGACGAGAGACTGAGCTGGCCGATGACCGGCATCGGCTTCTGCTGCGCGTGAGCGAGGAACGGCCAGCTAAAAACGCCACCGAGTAGTGCGATGAAATCCCGCCGCTGCATGTAGTTCTCCACGCAAAACCTAGCATAAGCGACACGGTCGCGGGCAATCGGTGCATCCGGGGAACGGCGGCTTAGGGTCGTGTGCAGTCCTACGGCAGCAATTTCGCTGTTCGGCCTGATCGAAGGGCTGTTGCGGACCCTCGGGACGGAGATCAGCGAGGGCGCTGGGAGGCGGGTCCGCGTGGCGCTAGGCGGAGTGCGAGGCCGTGTTCCATCGGCCGCACCCGGGTCCCGAAACCCGGCGGAATATGGTGCGCGCGGTTCGGGATTTCCTTGCCGCGGCCGGGGTAAAACCGGAGAGGGAGTAGAATAGGTGCTAGAATATAAAGGCTATTTCGGGACGGTCGAGGCCGACGACGGCGTTTTCGTGGGCCGGGTATCCGGCCTTCGCGACGTGATCACCTTCGAGGGAGCGACGTTCGCCGAAGTCGAACAGGCCTTTCGCGACAGCATCGATGACTACCTCGCCTTTGTGCGCAGCGCGGCGAGCCGCCGGACCGGCCCTACAGCGGCAAGATCCCGCTTCGCGTGAGCCCGGAGACGCACCGCCGGGCGGCGACGCGCGCTCAGGCGGCGCGCATGAGCCTCAATCAATGGATCGCACACCGGATCGAGACCGGCACGTAAGTCCGAGACTGCGGCGCAGGATGCGCTTCGATCTTGACGCGAGTATGGCGCCGACGGCGCCCCGCTCAGCGGAAGGCCGGGATGATGTGCTCGGCGAAGAGCTCGATCTGGCGCATCTCCTCCTCCCACGGCATGAAGCCCTGATCGAAGAACCAGCCGAACCATTCGAGATCACCCTCGCCGCCGAGCGTCTTCAGCTGCTCGATCTCTCGCTTTCACCTGATCGACGGTGCCGGCAAGCGCGTATTTGGCCTTGCGAAACCGCTCGACCGTCCACTCGGACTGGGGCAGCATGGTCGGCGGCGGGTATTTCTCGGCGTCCTCCGGCAGACGGAACGCCTCGGCAAAGCCGAAGCCGCCGAAATAATGGTAGAAGCCGGCGTAATTGGTCGTCGCGGAAGAGTGCGACGGCCTCCTCCTCGGTGCGGCCGAAATGGACGGCGCGGAAGCCGCCGACGCTTTCGCCGAGCCCCAGATTGCGGCCGGTTCTCTGCCGCCACCTCGCGGTAGAGCCGGCACAGACGCTGGAAATCGGGCGGATAGGAAACGAGGATCCACGGGACGATCCCGGACTGCGCCGTGTAGCGGATCGTCGTTCTCGCTGACCGAGAACGGCTGAAACAACGGCGGATGGGGATCCTGGTACGGCTTGGGCACGACGCAGATCTTGCGGATCACACCCTCTTCGTCGACCTCGCCGGGGGCGCCGTAGGTGCGGGTCCATTCGGCGACCGGCCAGCGCCGGATGCCCTCCTCGTAGGGATATGGGACCTTGTAGTATTCGCCGTTGTAGTCCCAGGCCTCCTCGGTCCACGCCTTCTTGATGACCTTGAGGGTCTCCTCGTAGACCCGGCGGTTGTGGTTGTCGACCGCCGAGCCGTCCATCGGCGCGCCGGTGGCGTGGTATTGCTGGCCGAGCACATTGACCCAGCGATCCTGATAGCCGCGGGCGAAGCCGGCATAGATGCGCCCCTTGGTCAGGTGATCGAGCACGGCGAGCTCCTCCGCGGCCCGGATCGGATCCCATGACGGCAACACCAGCCCCAGCGGCGAGAACTTGATGCGCTTGGTCCGGGCGGCGAGGTCGGCATAGAGCAGCAGCGGCGCCACCGAGGTCTCGTAGCCCTCGGAATGAAAGTGATGCTCGGTCGTCGCGAAGACGTCGAAGCCGGCTTCATCGGCGAAGACCGCGAGCTTGCGCAGCTCGTCGAGCATCTGCTGGTAGCGCTCGTTGTTCCGTCCGATCGGCCGCAGACGCCTGCGGTCCTCGAGGGTCGCCGGGCACCGTGGGCAGCACGAAAAGCATGAATTTCATCGGTCGCCTCCTCCCTTGTCGGTCAACGTTAACTTTTTCTGATTCCTCCCTCATCCTCTTTATCCCCGTCTCCGGGGAATTTACACCGTCAACAGCTACTCGGCCTTCGAGAGTGTGGAAGAATTGGCCCAGCGTCAATCACCTCGCCCCGCTTGCGGGAGAAATGGAATGCCGCAGCGCGGATGCCGGTGAAGGGCAGGTGCCTCCCCGGCTGCAGGTGCTGTGCCGTCGCGAAGATGCCCTCACCCCAACCCTCCCGCAAGCGGGGCGAGGGAGTATGGCTCTGATCCAGCAATGCCCAATCTCTCCTCGCGCCGGTCTGATGCGGGCTTGCGGCTCCGGCAGCTTTTGGCTGTCCGCTATGTAACGGCCCGCTGCACCTACAGCGAATCTGCAGCAGAATTTCCTCGTCAGGTTGTAAGGCTCGAATGCGGCCGGACCGCTCCTTCGCAAACAGCCGGGCCGGCGCATCTGCTCCGGCGGTTTCACCCTCATCAGATCAACCCTACGCGCCTCCAGGCGCCGCGATCAGCGTTAACATATTAGGCCAATGAGGCTATTCTCCAATGCGGGCTATTCTACGGATACCCTAAATTCGCAATCCATTTGTCACGGCACAGTCAGTTGAAGCGAAACGCGACTGTTATCCGGACAGATGTTTGATCCGGACTACGGGATTGATCCGCAATCAGACAAGGGCGTAGCGATGCGTGCAAGCTCAAAGTAAAGCGTCAAAGCAAGATGGCGTCGCTCGGAATTATTTGGCCCGTAGCGGCTTGCCGTTTACGATCGCACTGGCCCTTGGCGGCGCACCGGTCAACGCCGGACCTATGCTTACAGGCTTTGCGCTGCTGGACGCCAATACCTTCGTCGAGGGACCAACATCGGGGCAGTTCATCACCCCGAATAACGGAATTACTCCGCCGTTCATCGACAAGCAGCCGTTGCAGGGCTTCTCCGCGGTGCTCGACGGCCCAACGACCGGAACGTATTATGTCATGCCGGACAATGGCTTTGGCGCGAAAAAGCAACTCCGCCGATGCCCTGTTGCGCGTCTAATGCCGTGGGCGCCGGATTTCAAGACCGCAACGGGCGGGAGTGGCACGGTGTCCCCGGTGAATTTTGATCTGGCCGCCGTGCTGTCGGCCTTCGACAACAGCAGCTTTATTGGCTTGCGCGACCCGATCGAAAGCTCGGCTTTCCGATTGTCGCGAGCATGGCGAATTATCCGAATGGCACGGGCAACATCCCAGTTGCACCTCGCGATCACCAGCGGGCGATTGCTCACCGGCAGCGATTTTGACATCGAGTCGGTGCGCAAGGACAAGAACGGCAATCTTTGGTTTGGCGACGAGTTCGGGCCGTTTCTGTTGAAAACCGACGCTACCGGCAAGCAGTGCTGCGCAGCGAAATCGCATTACCAAATCTGCGCGGTATCGGCGCGAACCCGCTCGTGCAGTCGCCGCAAAACCCGTATCTCGTCAGCGGCGGAGAACCTCCGCGAGACCAATGGTTTCGAGGGGATGGCCATCAACTCGACCGGCGACAAGCCTCTACCCGTTGCTCGAAGGCCCGCTCATCTCGGATACCGACCATGAAGCGATTGCTGATCAGTGAGTTCGACGTCAATACCGAAACCTACACCGGCAAGACGTTTGCTTACAAACTGGAGCCGAACGGGACCAATATCGGCGACATGACCGCCGTCAACGATCATCAATTTCTGGTCATCGAGCGGGATGGCGGTCAGAACACAACGGCGCTTCAAAAGAAGATCTACTTGATCGATATCGACGTGATCGACGCAGACGGGTTCGTGAAGAAAACAGAAGTCGTCGACTTGCTCAATATCGCCGACCCAAATGACCTGAACGGCGACGGCTCGATATTGTTTCGGTTCCCATTCGTCACGATCGAGGACGTGCTCGTGGTCGATCCGACAACCCTGCTCGTCATCAACGACAACAACCACCCCGGCGGACCACAAGGGCGGGGCTTCGGGCCCGACAACAACGAATTCATTCTGATCGGCCTCGACAGCCCCTTGCCGCTGCCGGCTCCCGAGCCTGGGACATTGGCGCTGTTGCTGACGGGCGTTGCCGGCGCTTTAGTGGCGCGCCGCCGGCATGCACGGAGATTAGCGAGAGGTCTGGCGTCAGGCCGCCTTGGCGTCTTCCCAGCACCATAGCGGCGCATTTCTCGCCGATCATGATCGAGGGCGCGTTGGTGTTGCCGCCGGGCACCTGCGGCATGATCGAGGCGTCGGCGACGCGCAGCCGCTCGACCCCGTGGACCCGCAGCCGCGGATCGACGACCGCGTCGACCTCGCGCCCCATCCGGCAGGTGCCGACCGGGTGCAGGTTGGAGACGCCGCGCACCCGGATCTCCTCGATCATCTCGTCCTCGCTCTGGCATTGCGGGCCGGGGAGCACCTCCTCGCCGACAAACGGCTTCAATGCCGGTTGTGCCGCGATCTTGCGGCTGAGCTTCATGCCGTAGATCAGCGCCTGGAAATCGTAGTCGCTGGCGAGAAAGTTGAACTGGATCGCCGGCGGCGCCAGCGGATCGGGGCTCTTGATACGCACCGAGCCGCGGCCATCGGGGCGCAGATGCACCGGGCTGAAGGTAAAGGCCGAGAACGGGTGCGGCTTGATCCCGGTGCGCAGCCGCTCGAGGGCGCTCCAGCCGGACATGTTGATCTGCAGATCGGGCTGTTCGAGCCGCGGGTCGGTGCGCACCAGGGCGCCGGCATAGATCCCGGCATTCGACAGGTGGCCGGAGCGGCTGACCGCGTATTGCACCGCCGCCTTGAGCTTGAGCGTCGTGCTCATCGCCATGTCGTTGACCGTGACCTTCTGCGGGCAGCGCCACACCAGGTAGGTGTTGAAATGGTCGTGCAGATGCGCGCCCGACCCCGGGCATGTCGCGGACCACCGGAATGCCGAACTCGCTGCAACAGATCGGCCGGGCCGAGCCCGAAAGCTGCAGCAATTGCGGCGAGCCGTAGACGCCGCCGGAGACGATGATCTCGCCTCGCACCCGTGCGGTCTTGCGGTCCGCTCGGCGTGTGGTATTCGACCCCGACCGCGCGGCCGTCCTCGAACAGGATGCGGGTGGCGTGCGCGTTGGTGGCGACGGTCAGGTTCTGGCGGCTGCGCGCCGGGCCGAGATAGGCCCGCGCCGAGCTCCAGCGCCGGCGGTTGGTGGTCGTCGTCTGGTAATAGCCGACACCTTCCTGCCGGGCGCCGTTGAAATCGGGTTGGCCGGGATGCCGGCCTCGATCGAGGCTTTGACCATCGCGTCGCCCGAGCGGCGAGCGCACCGGGTTCGAGACGTGCAGCGGCCCGCCGACGCCGTGGAAATCGTCGGCGCCGCGCTCCTGGTCCTCGGCCTTCTTGAAGAACGGCAGCACCGAATCCCAGTCCCAGCCTTCGCAGCCGCGCTGCCGCCAGCCGTCGTAATCGGTCGGAGTGCCGCGCATGTAGACCATGCCGTTGATCGAGCTGGTGCCGCCCAGCACCTTGCCGCGCGGCTGGTAGAGGGTGCGGTTGTTGAGCTCCTTCTCGGGCTCGCTCTCGAACATCCAGTTGACCCGCGGGTTGGTGAAGGTCTTGGTGTAGCCGAGCGGGATGTGGATCCACGGGTTGCTGTCGCGCCCGCCGGCTTCGAGCAGCAGCACGCGCTAGCGGCCGGATCTCGCTGAGCCGCCCGGCGACGGCGCAGCCCGGCCGATCCCGCGCCGGTCACGATGAAGTCATAGGTGTCGTCGGCCGTCGTCATTTCACTTCCCCAGAATGGTCGCGGAACGATAACGAAGCCTGCCGGCATCGTGAAGCGGAGGTTAACCCACGATAGAGCATTGCCGGCATCGGCGGAGCGGGCCACTTAACCGCTCATGTGCGGCCGCGCTCGTCTCTCCTCCGACGTCAGCGAGATCAAGCTCGTCTTTTCGATCCCGCCGGAGCGGCCGACGCCGAACATCCCGGCCAATTGGAACGCGGCGCCGACCGAGGACCTCCCGGTTATCCGGTACGACAGCAGGGCAGGACAGCGCAGTCTCGACGTGATGCGCTGGGGGCTCGTGCCGTTCTGGGCGAAGGACATCAAGGTCGGGTTCGCCAACATCAATGCCAAGGCGGAGGGGATCGATACCAAGCCGGCCTTCCGCGAGGCCTTCGCCCGCCGGCGCTGCCTCGTCCCTTCGACTGTTTCTATGAATGGAAAAAGCTCGGCAGGAGAGACAGCCCTATGCGGTCGGCACTCGCCGATCGGCGGCTGATGGCGCTCGCCGGCCTCTGGGAAACATGGCGCTCTCCAGCCGGAGAGAGGGTGCGCAGCTTTGCGATCGTCACGACTCCGCCGAACCGGCTGCTTGCCGAACTGCACGACCGCATGCCGGTCATTCTCGCCCCGGAGCACTGGCCGGCTTGGCTCGGCGAGAGGGCGGCAGACCCGGAAGAGCTGAGGGCGCTGCTCGGACCCTACCCGGCTGAGGACATGGTCGATTTGGCCGGTCGACCAGCGGGTCGGCAACGTCAAGAACAAGGATCCGTCGCTGATCGAGCCGGCGGCGGCAGCGGGCGCGGAGCGGCGGTCTTCGCCAATAGCCACATAAGTGAAGATCGCCTCGGTCACCTTGCGCACTTCGTCGGAAGGCAGGTGGCGGCGCCATGCCTCGACGCGCACCGTCATCGAGGTGCGCCCGGTTCGCACGAGCGTGCCGTAGCAGCTCACCTCGTCGCCGACGAACACCGGCTCGTGGAAGACCATGGCGTCGACCGCCACGGTGGCGCACCGCCCTCGCGCGCGCTGCGTCGCCAGACTGCCTCCGGCGAGATCCATCTGGGCGAGCAGCCATCCGCCGAAGATGTCGCCGTTTGGGTTGGCGTCGGCCGGCATCGCGATGACGCGCACCAGCGGCAGGGTCGAAGGAAGCCCGCGAGGCCTCGCTTCCCGCCGGCCGCCCGTTTCATTGCCGGGTCTCGCGGTGCGTCAATCGGTAACGTCAACAAAATTTCCAGGGACGGTGAGGGCGGGCAATGAAATGATAATCGGAATGATGTATATATATAGCACGTTGTCGGAGGTTTCAGGGCTGCCCCGAGTGGAGATACCCATGTTCGCTAACGCCAAGCAGAGCTGGTTCCGGCGAGTGGCCGTTGGTGCGGCGGCGCTGGCTACCGTCGCCATTGTCGGTCGCGGCGGCGCCGCGTCCCGCCGCAGCGCAGTACGCCCCGGCTACGCTTATCCGTATGCCGGCTATGCTTATCCGGCGGCCTACCCGTACTACCCCTATCCATACTATCCCTATTATGGTTACCCGTATTACGGGTATCCGGTTGGGATCAACATCGGCTGGGGCTGGGGCGGCTGGTGGGGCGGCGCGGCGGCTGGGGCGGGTTCCGAGGTGGCGGGTTCCACGGTGGTGGGTTCCGCGGTGCCGGGTTCCACGGTGGTGGGTTCCGCGGTGGTGGTGGCGGGTTCCACGGTGGCGGCGGCGGGTTCCACGGTGGCGGCGGCGGCGGTTCCACCGTTAGCTAGCACGGACAACCGGGACCCTGACCGAGCGGCACCGGCGCGTGATCGAAGCGGCGGTGCTGTCGGCGCATCTCGACGGTGTGCTGCAGGACGCGACGATCCCGGAACTGCCCAACCATTATCGGGGCAAAGTCCGCGACAATTACGACCTTGCGGACGGGCGCCGGATCATCATCGCCACCGACCGGCTGAGCGCCTTCGACCGTGATCATCACCGCGATCCCGCTTCAAAGGGCAGGTGCTGACCCAGATCGCGCGTTTCTGGTTTGATGCGACGCGCGACATCTGCCCCAACCACGTCATCGAATATCCCGACCCCAATGTCCTCGTCTGCCGCCGGCTCGCGATCATGCCGGTCGAGATCGTCGTCCGCGATTACCTGACCGGGACGACCGGGACCTCGATCTGGCCAATGTATCGGACGGGCCGGCGCGAAATCTACGGTATCCGCTTTCCCGACGGGTTGCGCGAGAACCAGCAACTGCCCGTGACGATCATCACGCCGACGACCAAGGCGTTGGATGGCGGGCACGACGAGCCGCTGACGCCGGACGAGATCATCGGGCGGGGCTTGCTGACCCAACAGCAGTGGCGAACGGTCGGCGAACTGGCGCTCGGGCTGTTCGCACGCGGGCGAGAGATCGCGGCCGAACGCGGCCTGATCCTCGTCGATACCAAGTACGAGTTCGGCTTCGACGCGGCGGGTCGGATCATTCTCGCCGACGAGATCCATACCCCGGACAGCAGCCGCTACTGGCTCCGCGACACCTACGAGCAACGCTTCGCCGCCGAGCTGCCACCGGAGAACCTCGACAAGGATTTCGTGCGCCGCTGGGTAAGTGAGCGCTGCGACCCCTATCGCGACCCGATCCCGGCGATCCCGCGCGACATCATTCTCGAAGCCGCACGGATCTATATCGACGTGTACGAGACCATCACCGGAGAGAGCTTCGTCGTTCCCCAACCGGACATTCCGGTTCTCGCCCGCATCCGCGCCAACCTCGCGCGCTATTTCTGAGAATGCCGATGCTCGAGACAACCATCGCCGGTTCTCTCCGAAGCCGGCTTGGCTTGCCCACCCCGGGATGTTATGGGCGCCGTGGCAGCTCGCCGGGGAGGCGCTCGCCGACGCCAAGCGCGACGCGACGCTGTTGGCACTGAAGGAACAGGAAGACGCCGGGATCGACATCGTTACCGACGGCGAGCAGTCGCGCCAGCACTTTGTCCACGGTTTCCTGGAGGGGATCGAGGGTGTCGATTTCGATCGGCGGGTCACGATGGGGATCCGCAACAACCGCTACGAGGCCCAGGTGCCGACCGTCACCGGGCCGCTCCGCAGGACGGAAGCGTCCATGCCTTTGAGGCCGGTATCGCTCGCGCGCACACCAAACACCCGCTGAAGTTCACCCTGCCCGGGCCGATGACGATCGTCGACACGATCGCCGACGCTCATTACGGCGACAAAATTGCCCTCGCCATGGCGTTTGCCGCACTCCTCAACGAGGAGGCGCGCGAGCTGGCGGCGATCGGCGTCGACGTGATCCAGTTCGACGAGCCGGCCTTCAACGTCTACCAGCAGGAGGTGACGGATTGGGGCGTCGCAGTGCTCGAGCGCGCCGCCGAGGATCTACCTGCAAGACCGCGGTCCACATCTGCTACGGGTACGGCATCAAGGCGAATATCGACTGGAAGGCGGGCCTCGGGGCCGAATGGCGGCAATACGAGGCGATCTTTCCGGCGCTTGCGCGGAGCCGGATCGATCAGGTCTCGGTCGAGTGCGCCGGCGCTAAGGTGCCGATCGAGCTGCTCGGCCTGCTCGCCGGCAAGGACATCCTGCTCGGTGCAATCGATGTCGCGAGCGAGCATCGCGAGACGCCCGGAGGACGTCGCGGCGACGATCGAGCGTGCGCTCGCTTTCGTCCCGGCGGAGCGGCTCTACCCGTGCACCAATTGCGGCATGGCGCCGATGGACCGAGCGCTGGCGGTCGACAAACTCGCTGCCCTCGCCGTCCGGAGCCGCCCTGGTACGCGGCCGCCTTCTCGCGGTACGGCGCGACTAAAACGGAACCGTCCCGATGACGGTGGTGCGGTGCATCAGGCGCCGCTCCGGCAAGGCGTAATCGCAAATCGCCAGGTGCATGGCACTCGTGTTGTCCCACATCAGCAGATCGCCGACCCGCCATTTGTGCCGGTAGAGAAACTCGGGCCGCACGCAGTGGGCGTCGAGCTCAGCGATCAGCTCGACCGCCTCGTCCTCCGGCATGCCCTCGATGCCGACGCACTCGCCGGCGGTGACGTAAAGCGCCTTCCGCCCGGTGTAGGGATGAGTGCGCACGATCGGATGGGCAATGTCGGGGGTCTCTTCGAGCTGCGCCTGGGTGAGCTTTGGGCGCGGGCTGTCGGCCACCCGCCGGCGCGCCGCGTAGCGGTGGATCGCCTTGAGGCCCGCGAGGCGCCGTCTTCATGCTCTCGGGCAGCGCCTCGTAGGCGGCGATCGTGTTGGCGAAGACGGTGTCGCCGAGCGGCCGGCCGTCGCGCTGCGGCACCTCCTTCGCATAAAGCAGCGAGCAGCGGCTCGGGCGGCGCCGGTAGGAGGTGTCGGAATGCCAGGTGAAGCCGGCATCGGCCAGCCCGATATGCTCGCCGCGCTCGTCACGGATGTTCGAGATCAGCAGGATCTCGGGAAAGCCGGGGAGCAGGTATTTCTTGACGATGTGAATCTCCAGCTCGCCGAACCGGCGGCTGAATTCGATATGCCGCCCATTCGACAGGTGCTGCCCGCGAAAGACGACGACGATGTTGTCGTGAAAGGCGCGCTCGATTTCGCGGAACCTCGCACCGTCGATGTCACGCGCGAGATCGAAGGCGATCTCCGCACCGCACGCGGCACCGCTCTTGATGATCGAGAGCTGCATCCTGGTCTCCTGCGTCCCGCCGGCTCTGCGCCCGTCAATGGCTTTCACCTGTTGTTAAGCCATATGCGGTTCGATGGTAGCTCGACCGGGCTTTTTTATCAGATCAGAGCCGCCCATGGCGCAGATCCTCGTCGCAGAGTCGGATAGACTAATTCGCGAATTCATTGCCGGCATCCTGAACGATTTCGGTCACGAGGTGACCGTGTGCGAAGACAGTAGCGAAGCAACCGCGTTCCTGGCGGTCGGTTCGATCGACGTCGTGCTGACGGATCTGAGTGCTGCGCAGCGGCGAAGGCGCGCGGCTGAGCGACGATTGTGCGGCACGCGGGGTTCCCACGATCACCCTGACCGGCCGCGAATTTCAACCCGGTCAGGGCGAGCGGGAACGGCCGACACCGCTACTCGACAGGCCCTTCCGGTTCGCGGACTTGCAGTGCGTCGTCGATGCGGTGGCGCTGCGTTCCGGATCGGCCAGGCCAGGCGATGCCGTGAGGCGAGACGCCGCGTAGCGCGGCCCCCGCCTGCGGTACGGGCGGAGATTTTCGCTGTCGCAAGCAACCCGACAACGATAGCATGGCTGCTTCTCTGGAAGGGGAATCCATGCGCAAGTTCATCATCGAACGCGAGCTGCCGGCAATCGGCAGCGCCGAACGGCAGAGCTCTGCGCGAGGCGGCGCAAAAGTCGAACGCGACCCTGAAGGAGCTCGGTCCCGACATCCAATGGGTCGAGAGCTATGTCGCCGCCGACAAGACCTTTTGCGTCTACCTCGCCAACGACGAGGCGATCATTCACGAGCATGCGCGGCGCAGCGGCTTCCCGGCGAACAAGGTCACCGAGGTCCGCCGGATGATCGACCCGACGACGGCGACGGAATCGTCCTGAGTTCACCCCCGCGCAAGCGGGGGACCAGAGCCTGCCCCTGGCTTCGAACGGGGGCCCACCCCAGATCCGAGCTGTGAACGAGGACAACTTCGCGAGCAGGGTTCGCGGGTCGGTCCATCGACAATCTATAGCGCCCGCTTCAGGCGACACGCAATCCAGGCAGGGCGCGTTGCGCGCGGACGCCCTCGGCGCCTCCCTCAGAGCAGGGAGAAAACTCGGTTCGGCGCCGAAAATTGCCGGCATGATCAGCCATAACGCCTGGTAGATCAGATAGTTGACCACCCGACGCACCCATCGGACAGCAGGGAGGCTGTGGCCGGTCCTGAGGGAGGGAGCAGGGAGACTTTGGGTCGACATTTTGCACCGCTTGCTGATGATATGAGAAATGCGAATAACGCACTTTATAATTTGATAAAATAGCACAATCCGGGTATAAATTCAACCTCCTTGTGCCGATGCGTTGGGCAGTTCGACGAACTCGCAGCTGTCGACCACACCCGCTCGTCGGGGTCAATCCGTCGACCTCATCGAGATTGCTTCGTCGCTCCGCTCCTCGCAATGACGGCCATTTGCGGTGTCATTGCGAGCGCAGCGAAGCAATCTCGGTGATCGCAGGCCCGGTACGACGGCACATCCAAATCGATATGTTGCAAATAATCTCATATATCTCCGAATTACGCAAGAAAAAATTCCTAATATCGCAACGATACCTCGCCGGTCACCGGATCGACGACGACACGGGGCGCCGGCGCCAACCGGCAGCCGCGGCCGTCGACGCTCATGCCGGTGCGCAGATCGAACCGATAGCCGTGCCATGGGCAGCGCAGCACGCCGTTCTCCGGGGCGGCCTCGTCGAGCGGCCCGAGCCAGTGCGGGCAGATCGTCGAGTGAGCGACGAGCACGCCATCCTCGAGCTCGAGGATGCGGAACGGCTCGCCATCGAGCTCCACGAGGAGCGGCAGCCGCGGAGCTCGGACAACGGACCGAGCGCCAGCGATGCCCCGGATCCCCGCTGCGCGTTCGCGATCGCGCCAACAAAGCCTCCCGGCGCATCATCATCGCTTCGTCCTGGTCCCAGAGGCGGCGCATAGCTCGACCGGTATTTCTCGCCGAGTGCCGCGAGCCTTTCCGGCCGGTGCTCGGGCAAATAAAAGCGCACCTCGATCGCCGTCCGCTGCGGCCCGAGCGCCTCGAGCAGGGTCCAAATCTCTGTCCCCGTACCCTCGCCCGCGAGGGTCCGCACGCGATAGCGCGCTTTCGCCCGGTCGATCTGCAGCTCCAGCAGCATCCGACGATCTGCCGTGCCAGCTTTAGTCAGCTCGACCCGCCAGCCCCAGCTACCGATCTCGATCAGGGCAACGTGATTGAAATAAATGTCGTGCAGCGCCGGCAGGTGCTCCCAGTCGAGCACATTCTCCCAAATCCGCTCGATCCCGGCACGAACCTCACGCGTGTAGGTCGCGGCGAGGCGGTTCGCGGGTATATCAGCGGGCGCGGGCTCGTATCTCATAAGAGCGGCGTGGCTGGTCACCCCCTGGTTTGCGGTCATTGGCCGACATTACACGGTTGCGCCGGCGAAAAAATCGATGAGTTGGAGCCAACCCTCGCTGAGGACGAGCTTGACCCCGGCGGCGCGCGACCAACTGAGGCCGCCCGCTGGCTCGCTGGCCTTCTCCTCCGGCATTCCCGCCTTGCGCAGGCCGGCGAAATAGGTGGCCTCGGCCAGGGCGCGGAGCTTCGGCACTTCGAGCCATTGCCTTCCCGGAGCCGTCTTCAGGTGAGTTATGCTCGCATAGTGATCGCTGAGCCTGCGGGCTTCGCCGAGCGCGACCGAGGCACGCTTCGTCTCGCCTTTGAGGGCATAACCGGCCGCAAGGGCCGCATGGATAGCTTGAGAACGGGAAGCCCGCGTAGGCGTAGCTCCGCGCCTTCTCCAACCACCGGATCGCCTCGTCGGTGCGCGCTTTGAGCAGATGCACGGCACCGATTTGCCAGTACCAGGCGGCACAAGTTTTTGATCGTGCGGGCTGAGACGGATTGCGTATTCGGTGTGCGGGATCACCTCGTCCACCGATCCGGATGCAAGAGCTTGCACCGACCAAGCCAGGCATAAGCGTTCGCGAGGTTGCGATCGAGCGCGATTGCCGTCTCGTATTCGATAGCGGCGTCCTCGTACTGCAACTGCGCGCGCAGCACTTGGCCCTTTGCGAAATGCGCCCACGCGCTGGTGGGCGCCGCCGCCAACGCTCGCGACGATCAACTCATCAGCGCGTTGAACGTCGACGTCGGGTGCATCGCTTAGGAAAGTGAGCACGCGGTTTACGAGCGCGTGCGCCAACCCGATTTGCGCCTCGACCGCCCGAGGGTCGAGCGTCAACGCGCGCTCGAACAGACCAAGAACCTCGGCGTTATTTTCCCTGAGATCGGCTTCCACCACAACGTCGCCCGCCCCCGCAGGATGTAGTCCAGCGCGTCCGGGATGTTCGGTTAAACGCCTGCCGTCCGCAATGGCCAGCTCGAATTGCAGCGCCCGCGCAATTCGGCCCGTGATCTCGTTTTGCAAGGCCGAACAGATCGCCCAGGTCGCGGTCGAGCCGCTCGGCCCAGAGATGCGCGCCCGTTTCAGCATCGATGAGCTGCACGTTTACGCGAACCTGGCTGCCCGACCGCCGGACGCTCCCTTCGAGCACATAGCGCACGCCCAGCTCGCGGCCGATCTGCCTGGTGTCGACCGCTTTGCCCTTGTAGGTAAAGGCGGTGCTGCGGGCGATGACGAAGACTCCAGCGGATGCGCGAGAGGGCGGTGATCAGATCTCCTCGACCGATGCCGTCGACGAAATATTCCTGCTCCGGGTCGCCGCTCATATTGGCGAAGGGCAATACCGCGATCGACGGGCGCGGCAATGCGGGCGCGCCGCTGGTTAGGAGCTGCCGCAGTATTGGAGCCTACATCCGCCGCGCGCCGCGTCACGGTTGCGACAAGGCGATAGCCGCGCCCGGCGACCGTCTGGATGCAGCTCCCCTCCGCTCGCCCCTGATCGAGGACCCGGCGCAGCGCCCTGATTTGCACCGGCAGGTTGCTGTCCTCGACCACGGTTTCCGGCCAGACGGCAGACATGATCTCATCCCTCGAGACGAGATCCCCCGGCCGCTCGACCAGCACGCCGAGCACGTCGAGCGCACGCGAGCCGATTGCTAGCGGAGCAAAAACGCCGCGTTCATCCTCCCGGAACAGGCCGCCGCCGCGGCGGTCGAGACGAAAGCCGTCGAACAGGAAGATGTCGCCCGTGGCGAGCAGCGCCTCCATGCCGTCTCCCGCGGCCGCGAGCGAGATCCGCAGCGAGGGAAAGCCCCCGTGCGGCAAGCTCCTCGGGCCGGCAGAGATTTTAAAACATTTCAGAGCGATTCAAAGATTTCATCGCCGATTCATTGCCTGTTCCCGACCCTCGCGCGTCTCTATCGCCGCCTGGAGCCGATGCCGCCTCCACGACATTCGGTTTCCGTCCGAGCGATGAGGAACCGCCAGACGAAGGGAAAGATCTCTGGGGTACAAAAATCCGCATGTGACGGGATAGCCTTTGGGAGCTTCGAATACGGCCGAAAACCCGGGAGGTGTAATCATGAGAACTTTCGTTCGTCTGCTCGTTACTGTCGTTGCCATTGGTTGGGCAACACCAAGCGAAGCAACTCTGATCATGGAACCGGTGATCAATTTCGTGCCCGGGTCTGGACCATCCGCCGACCCTCGGGAGAGGACTGTATAATCCAGGGTTCGTCAATCCCGCGAACGGCGAGCAACAGCAATACGTAACTGAATCAAAGCGCCG
>ERZ1370068.2769-contig-19_pt1 | contig 39254 bp, 34 predicted proteins | sample MGYA00561227_ERZ1370068 | MGnify/ENA primary metagenome ERZ1370068 (study PRJEB38410, sample SAMEA6850437) | metagenome | study: Metagenomic assessment of the ecological functions of the soil: analysis of the soil microbiota associated with the...
GGTAATGCGCTTCGTTCCAGTTACGTATTGCTCGGCCATCGCGCCGATCGTCTCCTCGATCGGCACCGTCGGGTCGAACCGGTAACCGATAGATGTCGACGTAATCGGTGCCCAACCGCCGCAACGTGTAACCGATGAAGTTCTTCGGCGGCCGGCCGGAGCGTCCACGCCGAGCCAGGCGCCGGCGGATCGCGCAGCGCGCCAGATTTCACGCTGATCACGACGCGCGCGCCGTCGCGGGGGCGTCCGCGCGGCGCGTCGCGGATCAACAGCTCGTTGTGCCCCATCCCGTAGTAATCGCCGGTATCGAGCAGCGATCCGGCTCGAGCTGGCACGTGAATCGTCGCGATGCTCTCGCGTGATCGTCCGCGCGGCCGTAGAAGTCCGACATCCCCATGCAGCCAGGCCGATGGCCGACACGCGGACCGTCGCGCCAAGCGCTCTGCGATCATCGTGCCCCCAGCGTTTTGATGTACCTTCACCACCTGGTAGACGTAGTCCTCGCACGCTTCGCTCGTCTTCCGGATCGTAGGCGCCGCCGTTGGTGATGTTGTCGGACACGACGCGGATGCCGAGCAGCGGGACGTTCAGGAGCCCGGCAATCTGCGCTGCCGACGCCGTTTCCATTTCCTCGACCAGCGTCTCAGTAATCCTTGTTGAGCCGTGCGACGCGATCGATATCTCGTCGTTCAGACGTCGCTCGATCCGATGACGCCTTCCACGACTTTCGCGCGCGTGTGCGACGGCTTGACGCGCTGCGGGCCGCGGCCAGCAGGGGAGCGGCGTCAGCTTCGAACCGCGCAGCTTGCGCTGGCTGGCGCCGCTCGACACGCTGCCGTCCGCCGCCGTCAAATCGAGCGGCGTCCAGTCTTGCTGCCCGCCCGCGGAGTCGAGAGCAGGCTCTTGAAGGCGCCGAGGTTCACCGAGCTGGTCCCGATCACGATGTCGTACGTGGAGACTGGCATCATGACCGCCCGCCGTCCCCTGGTTGACGATCGCGATGGGACAAAAATGCTCGATGGCGATGACCGTCGCCGCTGCGGCGTTCGACATGCCCTTGAGCGTCTTCGACACGATGACGGGATAGCCGTCGACGGTGCCCCGCCAGAAGCTCCAGGCGCCGATCTGCTCCAGCGTCGCGTTCTCAAGCCAGCCGGCAAGCTTCTCGACTTCCACCTGCATCGCGCCCTGGATGACGACCGGGCGCGGCGCGGCGGCAGTTGAGCAGCGGCCGCAGCCCCGATTTGAGAACGAACGTAATCAGGATCGCGAGTTATGTGTCATGAGCAGCTCAGCATGTTCTCACATTCGTCCGCGCGCCCGCGCGGCGCCACCGCGAGAGCGTCGCCATGAGCAGCCACGACAACTTTGGGGACGACGAAACATGGCGGCGGGCTGGGGCCGCGGTCTCGAACGTCCACGCGCGGCCAGAACCCACCGCAAGTCAGCATCAGGCCATGCAGCGTCGCGCGCGTCAACACCGACCAATGCGTGAAACGCATGTCGGCCAGCAGGAAGGCCGGCGAACGGGCGACCACCCGGAATCACGAACGCCCAGGCAGGAGCAGCCAGGAAGGGTTACGTGTGGCCCACCCACAACATCAAGCCGACGGGCCGTAGCGCCGACCACCGCCCGCAGGCGGGCCCCACCCGCGCGCAGGAAGCCAGGGATGGTCATGTGCGATTCAGAGGCGGTACAACACGCGGCCCGCGGCGTCTGCCGAGGAAACGCGGCGTTTTGAACGTGAAGGCCTCGGGCGACGGTCCACGGTCTCGAGAATCCGAAGTCGCTCCTGCGCCTCGGCGACGGTGGGGATGTGTCCGGCAGGGATCCACCACAGCGCCAGGATGGGACCGTCCGATCGGCTCAGCCACTGTTTCCTGTCGCGCAGCGACCCGACGTGCGCGCCGGCGTAGACAAACTGCTGGAGCGCCTCGAGCGACTCCCACACGGACATATTGATGGCCATGCGCTCGTCAGCGAACGGCCCGAGGATCGTGGCGTTCCCTCGTCGGTCTGCAGCCGCCACGCGAACCCCGGACTGCAGTCGGCCAGCGCGTTGATGGAGTCCAACTGGGAACGGAAGCCTTCCATGATCGGATCGTCCATCGGGGCCCGAAGGAGCCCGATGTTCACCTGCGCCAGATGGAAACGCGAGTCACTGTCTCTCTCTGTCACAGGAGCTTGACTAGAATCCCGCTGGCTTCTCGCCCGCCACCCCGAACTCCCGCTCAGCGCGATCCCACCCGTCAGAACAGCCCGTCCTCGAACAACCGCCCGACCAGCGTGATCCCGTGCGGCACCGCGCCGCGGCGGATTGAACTTCGGCAGCGGGTTCGCCGGGTCCGGCGCCCAATCGCTGCGCGCCTCCGACACCTGCACGAACCCGCGCGCGCAGCGTGAGCGACGGATGGCCGGTGAAGTTCGTGATGGTGAGCTGCTCGTCGCGCAGCGACGGCACCATCAGCACGTCGACCTCCCGGAAGATGCGCGCCATCTCCAGCGCCACCTTGCGCCGCAACCGATCGGCCTGCACGAAGTCCACCGCCGAGAGGAATCGCGCCTGGCGGAACAGGTTCGGCCACGCGTCCTTCACCTGCACCTTGAGCGTGCCGAGCTGATTGTTCAGCGCCAGCTCCTCGAACGCCGCGGCGCCCTCCGCAAACAGAATCGGCATCAGCGAGCCGTACGGCCAATCGGGAAGCGTGACTTCCTTCATCTCCATCTTCAGCTTCTTCATCGTCTCCATCGCCGCGCGGTCCACGTCCGTCGCCGGGCTCTCCTTCATCCACTGCGCGATGTAGCCGACCTTGAGTCCCGGCGACGGACGCCGTGGCGTCGAAGTCGAGCCGGCTCGGCACGCTCGACGGATCGCCCGCGTCCGGGCCGGTGATGGCCTGGAGCACGAGCATCGCGTCCTCGACCGTCCGCGTCATCGGGCCGAGCTTGTCGAGCGACCAGCAGAGCGTCATCGCGCCGCTGCGCGGCACGCGCCCGAACGTCGGACGCAGGCCGGTCACGCCGCAGCGCATCGCCGGGCTGACGATGCTGCCGCCGGTTTCGCTGCCGATGGAGAAGGCGACGAGCGCCGCCGCCGTCGCCGCGCCGGGCCCGGCGCTCGATCCCGACGCGCCCTCCTCCAGCAGCCACGGGTTCATCGTCTGCCCGCCGAACCAGATGTCGTTGAGCGCGAGCGCGCCCAGCGAGAGCTTGGCGATCAGCACGGCGCCCGCGTCGTCCAGCCGGCGCACGACCGCGGAGTCCGCCGACGGCACGCGGTTGCCGGAAAGGCTCGGCGCCGTAGGTCGTCGGGATGTCCTTCGTGTCGAGCAGATCCTTCACGCCGTATGGGATGCCGTGCAGCGGGCCGCGGTATTTCCCGGAGGCGATCTCGGCATCGGCCTGCTTCGCGCGCGCGAGCGCGTGGTCCTTCGTGACGGTGATGACGGAGCGGATCTTCCCGTCGAGCCGCTCGATGCGACTGAGATAGATGTTGGTGAGCCGCTCGCGACGTGAGCTTGCCGCGACTCGATCCATCGTCGACAGCTGCGTCACCGGCGCGAACGCGATGGCGTCGTCCGACGATGGCAGCGGCGCGCCGTCGGCGTTCGACCGCACGAACCGGTCGCGCGACGGCCCGGCGGCGATGCCCGGAAGCATCGGGTTCCAGAGCGGTGGCCGGCGCGTCGGTGGCGCGATCGCCACTTTCCGCGGCCCGGTGCGGCGCTCGAGATACGGCGCGAGCGACTGCCGCCACGAGTCGGCGGCCTGCTGCCGCTCCGCCGGCGTCATCGTCACCTGCATCAGCTTTTCCGCCTCGGCGAACGTCGTCGGGCGACACGGCGGGGCCGGACCGCGCGCCCGTGCCGAACGTCGGCGGTGCGCCGGGCGTGGCCGGCGTCGGCTGGCGAAGCTGTGGATGGCGGCGAGCCTCGTTGCGGCAGGCGGCGGTCGCGGCGAGAACCCGAGCGGCGCGCGGATGAGGAACTGGCGGCGCGTGTTCATCGTCAGGCTACCTGAACACGCGGAAGAGGATGACCAGAAGCGCGATCGGCGCAGGTCGTTCCGCGGAAGATCGGGAAGATCCGATCGGCAAACCACCTCTGTGGAGGGAATAAATCTGCCACCGAGCCTCGCACCGCGCCCAGCCGCTCGGCGAGAATCGTCAATAGTTGACACGTCCAGCGCCCGATGCGGCCAGGATGACGCCTTCGAGAAAAACCACGCCGACGGCGACCCACGTCCACACACAGTGATGTGGTCCGCGACGCCTGCGATCAGCACGTCAGAGAACGCATACACACAGGAGCCAGAAGACGAAGGTGCGCATGGGCTTGACGTGGAAGAAGGCGAGGTTTCCGCTGTGCTCAGTCCAGGACCGCCGTTGCCTCGATCTCGATCATCAGGAAATCGGGAACTGCCAGGGCCGCGACCTGATCCAGGGTCAACCGCGGGCGGGATTCTCGCGCGAAAGAATTCCCGCAACGCCCAGTTCCCACGGCTTCTGCGCTGTCGGCGCCATAGTTACGACGATGTGGGTCCGCAGAGCGACGATGTCGTTCGAGGTGCCACCGGCGGCCTCAACGGCAAAGCGTGCAACGTTACGCATTGCCTGCCTGGCCTGGTGCAGCGGCTCACTCCCGCCGACGATCCGTTTCGTGCGTCCCTTTGCCGTCTGCCCCGAGATGAATACCGTTCTTCTCCCGCTCGCAACCACGCTCTGGGCGAAGCCATGCGGCAAGCTCGGAAAGAGGTTCTTCGGATTGACGTGTTCCTTTGGCATGACCTCGCGTCGACGCTCTCACACCTTGCGCCTGTTCCGCACCTCGACGATCCGCAACTTCACGATCCGCCGTGCCCAGAGCGGAGAGGTCGGCGGAGTTCGTGAGCGGAAACCGGACCGTCCCTTTCGAGGTTCCGCACCCTTTCAAGTCGGCGGCGAGGGTGCGGCTTGATCATGCCGCGCCGATCGGGGCACAGGCTGACGTGGTTTTTCCAGGCGGCGTGCCAGATCGGCGTCCGTCCATCGAGCTTGAACCCGGGTACATGCCGTAGCTGGAAGCCCCTCGACTGCGTCGGGAGCCGCCGCGCGTCGGACGGCCGCGCGAATGTTCTTGAGTGGCCTTGCGCGCGTCAACCGGCAACGATGCAAGGTAGGTGCGCACGTCCGCCACCGGCATCGGACGATCGTGACTCACTTCAAGCCCCAGCTTGTAGAGCTTCCCGGCATTCGTGCGCATCACCATCGTCGCGATCTCCTCGGCCCGGGCGCGGCTGACCTCGCCCTCCCGGATCATGCCGGTGAGCGCCAATGCCAGCGCTGCCCTCCCGTTCTTGGTGGCGATCCAGGCGGTCAACTCCCAGCCCATATCCGGCCCGAAGCGGCGGCGTCGGAGCCGAAGAGCACCTTCTCCGGATACTGAGTGAGCCACTCCTCAGCACCTCGGCCAACTTCGGCGGCGTGTAGAGCAGCGTCATCGCGGACATGTCCAGGTAAACGTTCGGCTTCCACAGCATCGCGCCCGCGTGCGGCGCGTAGACACCTCCGCCGTGGACGATGACGAAGTTGGTCTGGCGCAGCGCTCGGGTCGTTGAACGCCGACTCGAGAAGCAACGGGTCGGCCCCGGCCGCGACATAGAAATTGCCGGGTCCGTTGAACGAATGGATGTGGACCGCCATCCCGAGACGTCCGGCTTCGCGTGCGATGTAGCGGAAGAGGAAGTCCTGGAGCGCCTTGTAGTCGCCATGCGACGGCTCGCCGGCTGCGGCGTACTTCGCATAGATCTTGCTCGCGGTCGCCGCGGAGACCTCTTCGAAGTCGAGTGAACGGAGGAACGCGGCCTCGAACTTCACGGCGACGCAGCCGCCCCTTTGCTGAGCCTCGAGTGTCGGCGTCACCACGGTCTTCAAATACGCGTCGAGCGTTGCGGGCGCTTCGTAACCCCGAGGTTGGACATGTAACGCTGCAGGAGCTTGTCCTCGAGAGGGAACAGCTTCTCCCGGTCAGGCGACGTGGCGGCCTCGGCCTTCGTGGACAGCGGCAGCAGCAGCGCATCCACGTACGATACCCAGCGAAACCGTGGAGGCGCGAGTCCCGGGCCCATGGCGACCCGGTTCGTGAGCAACACCTCGGTGCCGACCTGGTCCAGCACCCACGCGGGGAATGTGTCTCCCTGCTCCTTGGCGATCCGCTGCATCGTGCCGCGCAACTCGTTCATGTGCGGGTCACTCAGGTCAGCGTGCGGATAGTTGTAGAGTGCCTTGTAGGCGGCGAGCCAGTCCGGGTTGTCCGGCCTAAGCTGTACCGGCACCTCGAACGGGAAGATCACATCGAGCGGCAGCGCGTCTTGGTCCGAGTCCCCAGGATCGACGCTGTTCGCGTGACTGTGGTTGTCCCATCGGCGCGGATTGTCCCTTATAGAACGCGACAAGCGTCGCATCCGCTCGCGACCAGATCCGCCGTCGTCCGCGACGACGCCGGGTGACGGCGTTGCGGCTGCCGTGCACAGTGGCAACACTGACTGCACGCGTACCGCGGCGGCGACCAGAGGCGTGCGCCGCGCCAGGCGGATTCTTTTCGTCACGAACCTTGGGAGATGCAGGCGATCAAAGCGTTTCGTCCGGAGTGTCGTCCGAGTTATCGATGAAGGCGTCCGGTCCGGAAGATCGCTCCCGTAAACTTATTGGCGTGCAGTTCCAGCACGCCGGCAGCTCCGACACGCCATGTGGCTCGCCCGGCAGATTCTGGAGACCGCTGGACGTCCGGACGCGGATGGAGCACCCGGAGCGTCAGGCCAGGCTCGTGCGCGTCGAAGAACTGCGCGCGCATCACTCTCGATACGCACTCAGGCGGCGCCTCGCGCACTGGTCGCATCGATGACGACATTGCTGCCCGCCTCGAGAGCGGCCAACGCACGCCGTCAATGCCGCATCGTGTGCCCCGTCGCTCGCTTCGCTTTGCGATGTTCGTCCGAAGCAGAACGCGCCCCGGTTCTTTATGCCGAACTGTTCGATCCAGATATCGTCCTCGCAGACGCGGACCCTGTCGGGCCGCCCGGCGATCAGGCTCGTCACAGTTGTCTTCCGCCGCCGCAGGCGCCGGTCAACACGTGAGAGAACGCGCGGCATCGGCGTCGCAAGGCCTCAGCGCGGGGACGCTCAGGCAGGCCGTGGCCGCCGAGAGGCGGCACCGCTTCCGCCCGCCAGCGGAACTCCGGCGCGATGAGCGGCCGGCTCCTTCGCGATCGCGGCCTGCACGGCTTGGGCAACGTAAGCGACGGCTGGTCGGCTGGCTAGCGCTATCCTGACCTCGGTGATCTGACACAGCGCACCGGGATCGGCTGCGCGTCGCAACAACGTAGCTCGAGCAGCCAGGCATCGCGCCACGGTGCCCCCCGGGCAGGATGGCCAGCGAGCCCGTCGCGCTTGCCGGAGACTGCGCTCATCTTGCCGATCGATCAATCCGTACATCGTCGCTCCGTTTTGAGTCACCGGGGCGTGGGCCCACAGCCGCGTGCGCGATGCGATCATCGCGCCACCGTCCCGGTCAGAAAACGCGCGCCGCGGCAGAAGTCGTTCTCATTCGCTCACATCCATTGCCCGCCGGCTATCAACAAATCGCAGTTTTTCGCTTCTTCCCGATCACACCGCGTTGCTGCGCCTTCTGGATGTAGTCTGGCGCGTACGGAACTTTGCACGCGGTCTTCCCCATGTCCACGGACACCGCGCCGATTCTTTCCCGGTCTGCATCGCCAGCTGCGTGAGCCCGCGCGATGCGTGCCCAGGGAAATGACAAAGCCGTTCATCGCCGAGCGGACCGCATTCGGCTGCTGGTGAATGCTCTTTTCCACGCGCTCGAGCAGTCTTTTCAATTCCGCCACATCCAGATCTGCATCGTCGGTAATCGCGACCAGACGGCCCAGTGTCGCCCACCCGCCTGCGCGACCTGCTCCCGCTTCGACTCGATCCAGTCCAGCGCCAGCTCGCGGCCGTGCGCAGCTCTGCGCCGCGACGCCGGCCACGATAGTGCCGGCGATCGCCTCGCCATTGGCTGTCGTCAGCCACTGCCGAAGATCCTTCTTCGTCATCTGCGCTTCGTCGGCAATCAGGCCGGCCAGATACTGCACGTCGAAAATGCCGGTGCGGAGTACAGATCGAGCGCCAGCCGATAGTCCTTCCTGATGCGTTTCTGGAACTTCTTGAGCTCCTCGATCTTCACACCGAAGACGGGTTCCTGGATCGAGTGGTTCAGGAGCACCTTCTTGTTACGAGTCCCGCCCCCAATGCTTCGAGGTGCTTCACGATATCCGCGGCAGTCATGATGATCCTCCAAGGTCATGGCAGGTCCACGGGCGCTTGCGGGGATTGGAAATAGTGCTCCACCGTAGCTCCCTCGCTTCCCTTCACGTCCGTCGGCCCAGCCTACGAACGGTTTCCGCGCCTTGATGATGAACGTCGTCGGCATCGACGCGCGCGCGAGTCGGCAGAATACCAGCGCGCGGGATCGACATGCGCTTCCTTGATCGCCGCCGCATTGAGCGGCGTTTCCACCAGGGCCTCGATCTGCAGGCCCGCCTGGATGATCTGTCCGACGAAGGTGCCGAGCGTGCGATCGTTGGATGACGATGGGCACGCCCTTCCACGACGTGTGCTCGCGACGGACCTTCGGCGAACTGACGGTCTCCGCGACGGTGCTGCTGCGTTCCGTTCCATTCAAGGCAGCTGTACACCGGGTGCTCCCCGCTGACGAGGAAACATCCGCCTGGTCGCAGGTAGCGGGCGACGAGCGCCATCGTCGCCGGCAGGTCCGGTCGTCCATCCCAGTCCATAGATGGAGAACACGAGATCGAAGTGATCGGGCGGGACTCCGGGATCGACCTCCATTGGAGACTCGATGAGCCGAACGCGCGACGCAAACGGGCGGAGCGTTTCTGTCGCGAAGGCAATCTGCACCGGCGACAGATCGATGCCCCAGAGCTCGCGCGCGCCGCGCTCGGCGAGGGTAGCGAAGCGAGTGCCCGCTCCCGCATCCGAGCTCCAGAGCACTGAACGCCGGACTGCGTCGATCCAGAAGCCGCAGCTCGTCCTCGGTCGGGGCCAGCGGTCCGCATCCGGCAGCGCCGGTCCCTCCGTGGAACATCGGCGCGACCTGATTCCAGCCGGCGCGATCTCGTTCGCGAGGACGTTGCGCCCGGCGCACGTTCATGCTCGGGAGCGATCCGCCAATCGCCGAGTCGTCCTCATCCGGCAGCCGGGCGACCAGCAACCGGTCAGCTTCATTTGCTCTGCGGTGTGCGGCGGCCACGACCCACGCGGCCACCGACAGTGATGCCGCCACGAGGGTGACAGAAGTGAACCACGGATCTTTCAGAGACATGCGGTTCGACAAACATGCGCAAGATGTGCAGCGAGGGTGATCAGGCCGAAGACGACGCCCAGTGGCGATGACGTAAATTCTCAAAAGGTCCCTCCGGTGATCCTGGACTTCTTCAGAGCCGACGTCCAGTTGAGAGCGATCGGCGGGCGAGTCGCAAGGCCGTCGCGCGCCCACGCGCCAGAGGTCTGAAACATCGGTCTGTTTACCTTCTTGGCGTCATCCCAGTGCACGTCGTGCACAGGTGATACGCCGGGACCCAGGAGCAACCCTGCCACGGCAATCACCACCAGCCCTGCAAACAACGCGTAGAGGCCGGCAAAACACTTTTCCAGACTCAGAGAGGTCCGTTCACGGCCCATACCGCCGAGGAGCATTGCTGCATTCAAGAACGCATCGCGCCACGGCGAAGTGCTCGAAATGACTGATAACCCCAGATGCCCACCATCAGCGACACCAGGAGGAGTCCCAACGAGATCGCGGAATGGGTCAGCATCCGCCGCCAGAACGCCGTCCGGCTGTGTCTGTCATTCGTGCGCGCCTTCTCACCTCTCGAGCGACGGCCGCGGAGAGAAAAGGATCACCCGCAAAACGATGGCGGCGCCGAAGCACATGCCGGGCACACCGAGCAACGCGGGACGACGTCAACCGTGCGCACGGCCGCGAAGCGGGAACTTTGCCGGATATGCCAATCAGACCTGAGCCCCAAAGCGCGAAGAGCACTGGCGAAATCCTGACGTATCTGCGCCGGTCGCTCCGGAATGCTCGCAATCAACGTTGGATTCCGTCTCGCTCATGTCAGACCCTCGGAGTCCTGCGCGGAGTGCGTAGGCCGCGTCTGCGTTGAGATCGTGACCGATCCGCACCAGGTTGCCCCGATGGGTCGACCAGCGTGAATTCCCGCGCGCCCCACGGCTGGTCAACCGGTGCGGTCAGCCGAGGAATGCCTTCTGAGGAGAGCGCGAGTGCCGCGTAGCCTGATGCAACCGGTCCGCATCGCCGGCGCGCCAGTAGCAGCTCAGTGTCGTTCTCGGCGGCTACATTTTCAGCCCTGGCTCGGCGAAGAAATGCACGACCAGGTGCGCCGCGAGAGATTATTTTCCGCACTCAAACGGTCCGCGTCCGCCCCACCAGGCGACGAAACCGAGCTTCTCAGGCAAACGCAGCGCGTCCCGGCCGGGTCCCGCGCTGGAAGAATCGGCTCTGCGCGTTGCCATTCGCATCGCTGCCTCAGCGGAACGACGGTTGCTGGCAGACCACCGTCAACGCGACTCGTGATCGAATCCGTTCCTCCGCCCTGGATGCTCACGGGACCATACGTCCCCGACCGCCTCCCTGACCCGCCAGCTGCCGCTGACGACTTTTGCGCCGCCGCCGCAAAGAGATCGGCAAAACCCGCATCCCGCCTTGAGATCAACGCCCGCGCTTGCGTGCCGGCATACTCGACGCTTGCCGCCGGACATCGCCGCTCGCCAGGCGCGGTCCATCCGGTCGGGATTTCGCTGCGGACCATCCACCGCGCCTACGCGTCGTGCCCACTTTGCGTCCATCGGTGTCCACGTTCCGGTGGCGGGCACCGCCGGTCGTGCCCACGGCGGCGGTCCACGTCCCCATCAGCGTGACGCCGGTGCTGCTTCTCGCGCTCCACGTGTTTGCTCCGGCGCTCTGACCATGGCTTCGCGGCGCCCTGGGCGTAAACAGAGACAGCGGGCACTGTGGATGAGAGCTGGCTTCGCGGGGATCATATGTTCGAAAGCTAAAGCGCCGAATCCAATCACTCTCGTCGCAGCTTCATGCACTTGTTTACCTTTGCCGTCCCGATCGGTCGGCCTGCGCGCCACGCTCGAGCAGAGGACCGACGATCGCGGACCTGTTGCTGGCGCGCCTTGCAGGAGAACCGGCGCCGCCACGCCCTGTGAGTCTGAACGGCAAGGTGCAACGGCGTCGACCCTGCCCTTGTTCGGCCGCCGCGGATCGGCGCCGGCGTCCACACAGCGCTCATCGCTGCGGCCAACGATCGTGTTCGGACGGCTCTGTGCAAGGGCGCGACGCCGGCTGGCCGTCAGCATTGCAGGATTTGCCCCACAGACGTGAGGTACTCGATTGTTTCAGCCTGCGCCGCCGGGTTCCAGTGATTGGCGTCCGCCGCGTAATGCAACGGTTCCGCTCCTCGTCGATTTCTGGCGCGGCAGTTGGCTCCGTGCGCAACCAGGAGCCGCGCGACCGGAGGACGAAATGCCGCCGCAGCCATATGCAGCGCCGTATCGCCACGATAGAGATAGTGACGGATATCGGCAAGGAAGAAATTGGAGGCTGCTTGTCGCGTCGCGCCGTCATCGGATGCTGTCGTCGCGAGAGCTGGATTGCCGGCGACGCGGCGCGCCGCTTCGTCAAAGGGCGCGCCCACGACGAGCCGCACGAAATCGAAAAAAAAGCGCTGTGTCCATGAACGCCGCAGTCAGTTCCTTGCGAAACGGTGAGATGCGCGCCCGCGCCTCCGCGATGAGGCGGTGTTCGCGCAGTTCTGGTTCGTGTGCGCCGAGTTCCAGGACGACAACGCCGGACGTATCGCCGGTGGGCCCCAATCCTGTTCGGAGTGACCAGCCTGCCCCAACATCAGCCGTCGAATCCGACGTCCAGTCGCCGCACGTGAACCCGGCCAACAGCGTCCCATCGGCCGCCGACCCGGTCATGATGTCGTGTTCCACCGGTGACGGCGATCCGGGCCACTGGCCGTTGATGGTTGACCTCTCTCGTCGATGAACACCGTCGAGTCTCCTCTGCGCGCGTGGAGCTCGGTCAGATTGCTCGCAACCATCACGCCCTTCGCGTTGAGCCATGGGCCGTTGCCGATGCGGCTGCGAGCATCGGTCGGCCGGTTGCCGTTGTCGGCGTCCCGCTCCACGCTCAGGTGAGGCTCGCCAGATCTTGCTGCCGGCGCCAGCCGCAGTCCCCAGATTCTGGCAGAGACTAGTCGGCGCCGCGCAGGCCGCCGAGGTTGCCCGTGGTAGCTGCGGCGCACTTGACAACAGAGCTTCATCGAGGTGTCGATCCTGAGTCGGCGCCGCGCCGCTGCCGCGATTGTTGCCACACCCGGCCACAGATGTTGCTACGAGCGCCCATCCGATCCATCGCGTAGCATCATCTCGCCCTCCGTGTTCATCCGTGCTTTCGCTTCAGTCCATTGCCAGAGGCCCGCGGCCTCACGTGCACTGCGCAAGCCGGTGCCCCGGTCTGGCGCGCCAGCATGCACAACCGGCCGCGGTGGTGAGCGCTCGTGTGCCACGAAGTAGTTCAGAAAGTGATGAGATCGGTTCGGGAAATTCTGCCACGCCGCTTTCGGGGAACCATCCCACCTTCCGCAATGCCGAGCTGGAGCAATCGGACCAGCTGCCGCTCGCCGCTCCGCGGCAACGCGCGCAACGGTTCCGACGCGCGAACGTGGCGTGGATCGACTTTGGTCCGCGGGACTGCGATGCCATGCTGCGCGCCCATCATCATCTTGATCCACAGCGCACCGGGCATTGTGGACGTGGGCGGCGGCGATCATCCGCACCGTTCGCCGTGGAACCCCGGAGACCGCTTTCGGCCACATCGCGGCCGGCAGGTTCCCCGACGGATACATCGTCACGCGATCGCTGGCGCCCGCCAGGCGGCGATCAGTGCGCGACCGGTCTCGAGGTCTGATGGGCACTTTCGTTCCCTCAAGTTCTCGCCGCTCCTGACACAGCACTGCCAAATGAAGCCGCCGTGGCTCAAATACACGAACGACACCACGAGCGCGCCGAATAGCGGCAATAGAAACGTGGCCCGCAGCAGCCATCGCGTGACCCGGTCCTCGGGAGAGCGACCAGAACGGTTGCGCTGACAACAGCCGCGACCACCATGGCCCATCCCAGAAGGCGTTGGCTGGATACCAGATCGCCCGGCCCGACCGGGTCGCCCTGGTTCTGAACCCATAGATCCTGCTGGGTGCGCACCCAGCCCCAGGATCAGTGGAATCGCGATGATGACGAACATCACAGACAGGACGCGATCAGCCGCGCTCGCAGCTTGGTGTGTGTCCGCTCCGTCTTGTCGTGGCTTTCCGGAGATCTCCGGGCGCGGCGCGAGCAGGACGGGCCGTAGGCCACGCGCCTGGCGATGCCCGCACACCCAGATAGACCATGGCGATGACGAGTGCGACGATGATCTCTGGAACCGGAATGAGGTCCATCCCTGCGCGCCCTGTTCTTCTAACGCCCCGGTCTCTCAGCTGGGCTTCCCATCGCTCGATGAAGCGCACCGTCGGGCGTCCACAAAGGCCTCCTGTCGCCTGCCGGCCTTCGCCTCAGCCGTGGCGGTCGCGGGGGTCGCGTTCGCCCACACCGGTCGTCGACATGTCAGCGGTCGACGTTCCTTGCCGGTGGCTTTCGGCTGCAGCGCTTCGGCCAGAACACCCAGGCTCGCCGCACGATCTCCGGTGGCGACCAGTGGCGGCGCAACGACGAGAGCGCAGGGGGGCACGGCTCAACGTGGCGCGCTCGGCCTTGTCCATCTGGACGGAGCGTCGGGAACAGATAGAGTGCCCCGGACGTTTCGCCGACACGCCGCCATGGCGGTCGAACGGTACTGGCTGATTCGGCGTCGATGGGCGGCTGTCGGGTGGCTGCTGCCGCATCAGCTCGAAACGCCATCAGCCAGGTTTACCGCAACGGCGGGCGTTTCCCTGATTGAGCCGATCCGCGACGTAGCTGGCGATGTGCTGGTTGCCCGTGTGGCTGGCAGTACAAAGAGGATGCGCCGGAACTCCCTGATTGATCAGACTCTGCGCCGCCTCGGGACACACGCGCTGGAGAGTCTCCGCCGACAGGGCTGTGCTCCTGAGGAACGCCAGGTGGTAGGGCGACTGGCCGACAAACAGAATCGGCGCGACGAGGATGTCCGTCACGCTGCGCGATGAGCTTCGATCGTTCGACACCGGCGCAGTAGTCGGTGCCGATCGGTCCGTGGAGGCCAGTGCTGCTCCCAGGGCGGGAATGGGAATCAGCACCATGTCGCTGCGGCTCAAGAGGTCTCGCACTTCCGGCCACGGTCATGTGTGGCAGGAAGTTCTTTCACCTTCTGTTCGGACCACAGCGGGTTGACCTGCGCGTCGATTTGGACCGTGAACCACCCGGTCACGACGACCGATCAAGGCGAGACAGAGACGCATGGATGCTCCTTCCTCGAAAATGACGGCGCGCGGGGAATGCGCGCCTTTCGTCGCGGAACGGGCGGCGGTTCGCTAGAGCGACGGACGCTTCACAGTGATGATCCGTCCTGGACTGGAACGCGTGCGCCAACAGCAGCAGCTCCGGCTCGCCGAACAGCTTGCCCGTCAACTGGAGGCCCGTGGGGCATCCCTCGAAGAATCCGCTGGGCAGGCTGATGACGGGATGACCGGCACGATTGGTGAGCAACAGGTTGGCTCCGATGAAGAGATCGAGTCCGGACATCGCGTGCGTCCACTTGTTCCATGACGCGCAGGCGATACCGGTTCGCCTGATGTACCCACAGCGGGCATGAACCGGGCCGGACGAATCTCGGCGGGGCGTGGACTCTGCTCGGGACCGTGCTCCACGTCGCCGAGCTGACCGCTGCGCGTGAGATCGTCGAACGCCGCGGCTGTTTCCGCGTAGCGGATGAAGTCGATGGCCTCGATCGCGACCTCAGGCAGATCGAACGGGACGACCTCCACACCCAGACCGCGGATCACCCGCAACGCTTCTTCGTTGTTCCGGCGCGTCGCGAGTTGCACTGATGCCGAGAGGCCCGGCAGGCCCGTTGGGTTGTCGCTGAAAGCCGACCGCAGAAATCCCACGCGCAGTTTCGTCACGTCCGCCGTGGCGTCCCATCCGAACGGCACGTCGAGGACGGTGTTGTCTTTCCCGTCCGGGCCGTAAATGGCATTGAACACGAGCGCACAGTCTATCGAGGGCCGAGGCGGCGCCGTTCTTGGCCTGCGGACACCAGGTCCAGCGACCTGCTGCGCGATGGCGAGGTTGTCGCGCGCAATGACCAGGCGGGCGCGCAGGGCCAGGACGTCGAAGTAGCTGGTGGCGACGCCGGAGACGAGCGTGACCTGGGCCGTGTCGCGATCGAACCGCGCCGCCGCGGCCGACGATGCCGCCGAGCGCACGCCGGCGCGATTGCGTCCCCAGAGATCCAGCTCGTAGCTCGCCGTGAGCCCGACGTCCGCCGGAGCTGTCGGCGACCGTCGCGGCCCCTGCGCCACCGGCCCGTTGGGTGCGGCCGCCCGACGCTCCTCCGCTCGCAGGTTCAACACGGGAAAGAGCGAGGCGCCGGCCACGCGCACCTGCGCCTCGGCCTGCTGGACACGCTCGCTGGCGATCGCGAGATCGGGACTGCCCGCCAGCGCCTCGGCGACGAGCGATTGCAGCTCCGGCGGAGCCGAAGCTCGTCCACCAGGTCGGCGAGACGCCCGCGGCCATTCGCCGGCACGGCCTCGTTCCACGTCCCGGCCACCGGCACGTCCGGCTTCAGCTGCGGGACTCACGATCGCGCAGCCAGAGAGCGCGCACACCAGCGCGAGGGCCATCGATCGTCGAAACAGCGTGTTCATGTCGTCACTCCGATGCAAGGGCCACGACCGGGTCGAGCGCCGCGGCCTTGCGAGCTGGGAGAGTAGCCGAAGATCAGACCGGTCAGGAACGCGCAGGCGAAGGCGAGCGCGACCGGTCCCAGGGAGATCTTGACTGCCGTTCCGAGCAGGCCGATCACCAGCGCGCTGCCGAGCCCGGCGGCGACGCCGATCAGGCCGCCGAGGCCGGACACCGCGACGGCTTCGGTCAGGAACTGCTGCATGATGTCGCGCATGCGCGCGCCGGTCGCCATGCGCACGCCGATCTCGCGCGTCCGCTCCGTCACGTTGACGAGCATGATGTTCATCACGCCGATCCCGCCCACGAGCAGGGAGATGGCGGCGATCGAGCCGAGCAGGATCGTGAGCGTGTTCTGGGTCTCGGTCGCCGTGTCGATGAGCGAGGCCATGTTGCGGATCTGGAAATCCTGCTTGCCGGCGTGGCGGCTCGTCAGCAGCCGGGTGACCGCCGCCTCGGTCTCGTCGATGCGCGCGACGTCGTCCGCGGCCACGGTGATGTTGCGGAGGAACCGCTGCCCGAACAGTCGCAGGCTGCCCGTGGTGTACGGCACGAACACGGCGTCGTCCTGGTCCTGCCCGGTCGGCGACGCCCCGCGGTCGCTCATGACACCGATGACCTGGAAGAGGACGTTGTTGAGGACGAGGTGCTGGCCGATGGGGTCGCTCCCGTCGGGGAAGACGTTCTCGACCACCGTCTGCCCCAGGACCACGACCGGGGCGTAGCTCCGCACGTCGGCGGCAGAGAAGAACGTGCCGCGCGCCGTCGACCAGTTGCGGGCGAGCGGGAAGTCCGCGCCGGTCGAGGTCGCCTGCGTCTGGTAGTCGAGGTTGCCGAACCGGGCGGTGACCGTGCCGCCCAGCTCGGGCACCGCGGCCAGCACGTTGGGGAGCGCGGCGATCGCCTGGGCGTCCTCGGGCGTCATCGTCGCCGTGCTCCCGCCGGGGCGCCGCGGCTGGACGTGGCGGGTCTCACGAGCAGGAGATTGGTTCCCATGCCGCTGATGCGGTCGAGCACGGCCTGGCGCGCGCCGTTGCCCACCGCCAGCATCGCGATGACCGAGGCCACGCCGATGACGATGCCGAGCAGCGTGAGCGCGGTGCGGAAGAGGTTCGAGCGCAGAGCGCGCCCAGCCGCCTTCGCGGCTTCGAGCCAGCCCAGGACCGTCGCGGCGGATCGGCTCGGTGCTCCGACGCCAGGGGACCCCTGCCGTCGGCTGCGGCCCCGGATCGCGCACGACCTGGCCGTCGCGGATCTCGATCACGCGGTGGGCATGCGCCGCCACCTCCGCCGAGTGGGTGATCACGATGACGGTGTGGCCCTGCCGCGCGAGGTCCTCGAGCAGCGCCAGGACCTCGGCGCCGCTCGTGCTGTCGAGTGCGCCGGTGGGCTCGTCGGCGAGGACGATCTGGCCGCCGTTCATGAGCGCGCGCGCGATGGAGACGCGCTGCTGCTGGCCGCCCGACAGCTGGGTTCGGCCTGGTGCTCGAGCCGCTCGGCCAGCCCCAGCATCGTGAGCAGCGAGCGCGCCCGCTCGCGCCGCGGGCCCGGCGGCGTGCCCGCGTAGATGGCGGGCACCTCGACGTTCTCGGTGGCGCTCGCGGCGGCGATGAGGTTGTAGCTCTGGAAGACGAACCCGAACGCCTCGCGGCGCAGCCGCGCCAGCTCGTCGCGCCCCAGGCCTGACACGTCCTCGCCCAGGAAGCGATAGGAGCCGGTCGTCGGGCGATCGAGGCAGCCGAGGATGTTCATCAGCGTCGACTTGCCCGAGCCCGAGGCCCCGACGATCGCGACGAACTCACCGGGATGGATCGCCAGATCGATGCCGTGCAGCACCTCGACGGCCAGCTCGCCGGTGCGGTACGTCTTGGTGACACCCCTCGAGCTCGATGAGGGGCGTGGCGCTCGTCGCTTCGCGATCCCGCGTGCGTAATCATGGCATCCTCCTTCACACGCGCGGTGGCATCATCGGGCGGTTGCCGGTGGCCGGCTTCGCCGTCGGGGCCGAGGCGGCCGTGCGCTGCCCGACCGCGATCCGCTCGCCGGCGTCGAGGCCCGACAGGATCTGCGCGGAGACGCGGCTCACCAGGCCGACGCGCACGTCGCGAGACGTCGATCGCGCCGTCGGTCGTGACGACGCGGACGGTCGCGGCGGCGTTGGCCAGGCGGGTGCGCGCGTCGCCCGGCGTGGCTGCAGTCGTCGGCGCGATGTCCCGCGACGGCGCTGGCCGGCTGCAGCGTCGGCCGGACGCAGCGCGCTCACTGGGACCAGCACCGCGCCCTTCGCCTCCGCGGCCACGAAGAACACCTGCGCCGTCATCTGGGTCATCAGCCCGCCGTCGCGTGTTGTCGACGTCGAAGAGGGCGTCGTAGAGCACGACGTTGTTCACGGTCTCCGGCGTCGGGATTGATCTGGCGGAGCTTGCCGTACCAGCGCTTGCTCGGATCGCCGAGGGTCGTGAAGTAGACGGGCATGCCGGGAGCGAGGCTCGCCACGTCGGCTTCGGACACCTGGGACTGCACCGTCATCGTCGAGAGGTCGGCGATGCGGACGATGATCGGCGCCTGCTGGTTCGCGTTCAGCGTCTGGCCCTGCTTGGCGCTCTGCGCGACCACCGTCCCGGACATCGGCGCGTAGATCTTGGTGTAGCTGAGGTTCGCCTGATCGCCGCGCAGCGTGGACTGCGTCTGCTCGATCTGCGCCTTCAGGACGTCGATCTGCGCCTGTGGCCGAGCCCAGCGCGGCCTCGGCCGTCTGCAGCGCGTCCTGGGTGGTCGCGTTGTCCTTCATGAGGTTCACCTGCCGCTGATGCTGCTGCTCGCGCCAGCGTGAGCTGGGCCTGCTTGTCCTGGAGCTGGGCCTGCTGCGTGCGCAGCTGCGCCTGGTCCGCCTCGACGTGGGAGCAGGTACACGGTGGGATCGATCTCGGCGATGAGCTGCCCGGCCTTGACCGTCGATCCGATCTCGACGTGCAGCTTCCTCGAGCTGGCCCGAGACCTGGGTGCCGACGTCGACGTAGTCCCGCGGCTGGAGGATGCCGGTCGCGGTCACCGTGTCCTCGAAGTCGCCTCGCTGCACCGTGGCGACGGTGTACTGCCCGGCCGTGGCGGCATGCGCCGTCCACGCGCGAGCGCCGTAGATGCCCCTGGCGGCGAGCGCGAGCACCGCCGCGAGCGCCGCCGCCCGCGTGCGCCCACCGGCGCGGAAGGAGCGCGCCGGGCGCGGTCGAGGCAGGGTGTCCCGCTCAACGTCTAGAAGAGAGGTGCTCGCTCATGTCCGGTCTCCCTCACTGCCAGCGTGGTCTTCTTCCTGCCTGCTAATGTGACGATCGAAAGAGGGACGAAATGTGGACAAACCGAGGAAGTGTGGCCGGCAGGGCCGCGGCTGCGAGCGAGGGCGTCCACAATCGCACATTCCGCGCTACGATTCGGACCGTGAACTTCGAACGCTTCGACCGGCTGCCCGTCAAGCTCTTCCTGGCCATCGCCGGCACGATCGCGGGCCTCACGCTCGTCACGTACCTGATCTTCACGTGGAGCTTCGAGCGCGGCTTCGTGCAGTACGTGAACCGCGCGGACGAGGCGCGGCTCGAGCTGATGACCGATCGGCTCGCCGACGCGTATGCGCGCGAGGGCGGCTGGGCCGCGATCGTCGCCGACGGGGATCGCTGGATGGCGATGTCGCGCGACGCGCTCGGGTTGCCGTCCTCGGCCGAGCCCGGCGAGCGACGCGAGCTTCCCTGACGATCGACCCGCGGCTCCTGCTGTTCGATGGCAGCCGCGCCAGGCTCATCGGGCGCCCGGAGGCCACGGCCGGGGCGGTGCTGAAGCCGATCGAGTCCGGGGGCGTGTCGTCGGCTATCTCGGCTACGTGCCGCGGGTCGACCGGCTCCAGTCTCTGGAGCGCGTGTACCTGCGCCGCCAGCACCAGGCGTTCGCGGCCGTCGCGCTGGGCATGCTGCTCGCGGCGCTGGTCCTCGGCGCGGGCCTGGCCTGCTGGCTGAGCCGGCGCGTGAGCGCGCTCGTGCAGGCGACCCACGCGCTCATCCGCGGCGACTACACGGCGCGCCTGGCCCCGCGCGGCCACGACGAGCTCGCGCAGCTCGCGCGGGACTTCAACACGCTGGCGGTCACGCTGGCCGCCACCCAGGCGGCGCGGCGAGCGTGGATCGCGGACATCGCGCACGAGCTGCGCACGCCCCTGTCCGTGCTGCGCGCCGAGATCGAATCGCTCCAGGACGGCGTGCGCCCGCTCAACCAGGACAACGTCGCGTCGCTCGCCCACGAGACGGCACGGCTGACGCGGCTCGTCGAGGACCTGCACACGCTGTCGCTATCCGACCTGGGCGCGCTCTCGTATCATCGTGAGCCGGTGGACCTCGCCGACGTGCTGAGGGATGCGGTCGTCGATCCAGCGCCGCGAGGCGGATGAGCGCGGCCTGGCAGTCACGCTCGAGGCTGGAGGATGACACGCTCGTGCTGGCGGACGAGACCCGGCTCGCGCAGGTGTTCGCGAACCTGATGCAGAACAGCGTGCGCTATACCGATGCGCCCGGGCGGATCGCGATCGCGGTGAAGCGCGACGGTGACAAGGCCGTCGTCGAGTGGCACGACAGCGCGCCCGGCGTCGCCGCCGCAGGACCTGCCGCGCTTGACCGAGCGCCTGTACCGGGTCGAGGCCTCGCGCAGCCGGGCCAGCGGCGGCTCCGGGCTCGGGCTGGCCATCGCGCGCGCCATCGTCGAGGGCCACGGCGGCACCCTCACCGCGAACGCGAGCCCGCTGGGCGGGCTGTGGATCAGGTTGGTGTTCCCGCGGTGGACCGGGACGACTCATGGCTGAGCGCGTCCTGATCGTCGAGGACGAGGCGAAGCTGGCCGGGCTGCTGCGCGACTACCTGGCCCAGGACGGCTTCGAGGCGAGCGTGCTGCATCGCGGCGACGAGGTGGAGCCGTGGGTGAGCGACGCACGACGTGGACCTGGTGCTCCTCGATCTGATGCTCCCGGGCAAGAACGGGCTGGAGGTGTGCAAGGCGCTGCGGGCGTCCAGCGGCGTGGCGATCATCATGGTCACCGCCCGCGTCGACGAGATCGACCGGCTGCTCGGCCTCGAGCTGGGCGCCGACGACTATATCTGCAAGCCCTTCAGCCCCCGCGAGGTCGTCGCGCGCGTGAAGGCGGTCCTGCGCCGGGCGAAGCGCGGCGAGCGCCCCGCGGAGGCCGGCGTGAAGCTCGACGAGGCGGGATATCGCGCGACGATCGGCGGCAAGGACCTCAACCTCACGGCGGTGGAGTTCCAGCTGCTCAAGGTGCTGGCCGATCACCCGGGCCGGATCTATACCCGCGAGCAGCTCATGGACGCGATGTACCGCGACGAGCGGGTCGTCGCCGACCGCACCGTCGACAGCCACATCAAGAAGATCCGCCGGAAGATCGCGGCGGTGCTGCCTGACCGCGAGGTGGTGCACTCGGTCTACGGTCTCGGCTACAAGTACGAGTGGTAGCCCGCTCGTGCGCTACCGAGGGGCGTGAGCCGTGTCCCTCCAGTGGTGAGGCGCGGGAGATCACTTCGCGCTCGTCCGCTTCGATGGACTACGCTTCGAGAGCAATTCGAGCAGGGTCTTGTCCCTCGGATTCGCCACCATGTCGAGCGGGCTCTTCCCCTCGGCATTCTCGAGGGTCGGGTCGGCGCCATGGCGCAGCAGCATCTCGACGTATTTCCTGTCGCTGTTCTTCTTGAGGAGAAAATCGAGGGCCGTCACTCCCCTTGGAGTTCTGGAAGTTCACGTTGGCGCCGTGGCGCAGGAGCCTCTCTGCCGCCGCGAAGCGACTCCACTTGATGGCGGCGAGAAAGGGCGTCTCGTCCTCGGCGACGGGATCCACGCGGGCCCGGTGCGTGATCAACAGATCGATCGTCTCCACGTCATCGTTGAACGCGGCTGACCACAGGCAACTATTCGGGGGTCGATCCGTTCTTCAGAGCAGCTTGGCCAAGGGCAGGTTGCGGCCCCGTGAGATGGCATACCAGAGCGAGGGTGGCCTTGAAGGGAGCCTTCCACGAAGGCCGGCTCATTGATGTCGAAGCCGAGTCCCAAGAGGTACTGAGCCAGCTCCAGGGACCGCTCTCTTGTCTTGTCAGCGCTGGGCAGGCTGCACAGGACATGCAGCGCGTTCCGTCCGCGCTCATCTTTACCTGCTTCAGCTCGGGTACGCCTCGAGAAGAGCCGCCACGTCGTCCCGCTTCAATCACTTGATGAATTGCAAGAGCCTCGTCTTGCTCATGGTCTCACTCCCCATCGGGCACGCCGGCCCGCCGAAGGACGTCCTGAACCGCATCGCTGCCGCCGGACATGGCTCGGAAGGCGGGCCCCGGCAGCGATGAGCATGTGCACGATCGCGCCGTAGTCGCCGTGGGTGATCTCCTCGGGCAGCTTCATGGCGATTCCCCGAGGATGTCGTGGCAGTTCAGCGAGCCGTGGATGGTCGTCGCCAGCGCGTCACCGCCGTACCGGTTACGTTGATGGATGTCCGCGCCCCGATCGACGAGGAGCGCGGGCCGCGTCGGCCCGCCCGCCAGCACGCCCAGTGCAGCGGCGGCGTCTCGTCGAGCCCACCGAGCGCGTTGGGATCGGCGTCACGATCGAGAAGGCGCCGCGTCGCCTCGACGTCGTTCCGCCCGGCCGCGTAGCACAGCAGATCGGGATCGACGCGAGCCGGCGCCGATCGTCCGCGGTCAGGCTGGATTCGTGACCACCGGCCCCGCGAAGGAGGCCAGCCACGTCCTCGCGGCCGTGACGCACGGCCGAGCGGAGAGGGCGTCAGGCCCAGATCGTCGGCCTGCGTTTGGATCGCCGCCCGCCTCCACGAGCAGGCGAACGATGCTCAGGCTGCGGCCGTGCACGACGGCCCGATGCAGGTGGGTGCGATCGTGCATCCAGGGAACGCGGAAGTTCGGATCGGCGCCGTGCCGGAGATAGAGACTCGACGCCATCCGGGTTCTCGAAATCGAGCATCCGGGCCAGGCAGTACGAGATCCGCTTCGGGATGGGGCGGCGGGCTCGCCTCCAGGAGCAGGCGCAGGCAGGTGACGTCGGCGAACTCCGAGGCGTGGTAGAGCGCCTCGGGGCCATATGACACAGCCTCGACCTCGGTGCCGGGCTCCTCTGGAGCTCGTTCACGTCGGCGCCCGCGGCAAGCAGCATCCGCGTCAGCTCGGGATTGTTGGCGATGCCGGCCGCACCGTAGAGGGGGCCCTGATTCCAGGTCTCGCCTTCCTCGATGACAGTGACGTGCGCGTTGACGTCGGCGCCGTGGTCGAGAAGGAGCCGGACGACGCGCAGGATGCCCTCGCCGCGCGGGGCGTCGCTGCGCAAGGAAACGAGAGAAGCACGCATAGAGGATCGGCTCACGGTCGAGGGGCCCGCTCCGGCGGCGCGCCGTGGACGGATCGCGCTCCAGGAGGCGAGCGACGTGCTCGGCCGCCCCGCAGCACATGCCGTGTAGAAATCGAAGCGCTCGAGGGCGGGCTCCAGCGTCGAGCAGCGTCGTCGCCTTGCGCATGTCGCCGCCGCAGGCTGCGCGGACCAGCAGGGCGGCACGCTCGGCGATGTCGAGCTGTCGGGCCTCGACGAACTGCTTCCAGCGTGGCCAGCTCGCAAAGCCGTACTCGCGCGCGATGACGAGCTGGGCATCGTTCAGCGGCGAAGTCCCGTGCGGGGTCGCCGGCACGGTAGCGCGGGTGATGGGCCCTCAGGCGCCGCACGGCATCGGTCGTTCCTTGACGGAGGGCATCGAGCAGCGCGCGGGCTTGCTTGCGGTCGAACTCCAGCGAGGGACGAGGTGGAATGGGCCGGCTAGGCATGTACACGACCTCCTTCATGTATGGCCCGGTCGTCCGCATCTCGGGCGCTGAAGGGTCATGACCGCCAGCGCGATTCGAAAACTTCACAGGTGGGACAATCCCTTCACGCGGACCGTGGGTCGCCTGATCGACCGGAAAGAAGTATACCCCCGCCCGCAAGCCCCCCGGCTACGGTATGGTCTGCGCCATACCCCGGCTCCCGGAGGTCGAGCGCGGCCGGCGCATCACACGTGATTGATCTCCAAGAGCATTGAGAAGCCTCCTGTGCTCGCCCGAAAAAGGAAACGCCGTGAGCGAGAGTCGCGCCCACGGCGAAGGCGAAGCGGCGGGTCGCCCCGCGCCGAGGTCGGCGGTATGCTTGGGATCGACAGGAGGCGGCAATGAGCATGATCAGCCCGCGAACGATTCTCGTGGCCACCGATGAGGGCCTCCACCTCGTGAACGGCGACGGCGCAGCCCGGGTCGATGATCTGGCGGGCCGGGAAGTAGGGGCGCTGGCGCCCGCCGGCGATGGGTGGTGGGCGCTCGTCGATGGCCGAGGCTCTGGCGAAGCGCGGACGGCTCCCGCTGGTCGATGTCCGCAAAGGTGCCGAAACGCAGGGCCACGTGCCTCGCGACGACGCCGGCGGGACTGCTCGTCGGCACCGCACGGGCGCATCTCCTGCGCCTCGAGGCAGATCGCCTCGTGCCGGTACCATCCTTCGAGGAGACCGAAGGGCGCGAGGCCTGGTACACGCCGTGGGGAGCCCCTGCCGACGTCCGCTCGATCAGCGCCGGCGCGGACGGCGCGGCGTACGTGAACGTGCACGTGGGCGGCGTGCTCCGCTCGGGGATCGCACCTGGCGGCCGACCCTCGACATCGAGCACGACGTGCACCAGGTGCTGGTGCCACCCGGGCATCCCGGCCTCGTCCTCGTGGCCGCCGCCGACGGCTTCGGCCGGAGCGGCGACGGCGGTGACACGTGGCAATGGGACAACGACGGACTCCACGCGCATTACTGTCGCGCCGTCGCCGTGGCCGGCGGCACCGTGCTGATCAGCGCATCCAGCGGCCACCATGGTCGCCGGGCCACCGTGTACCGGCGGCCGCTCGATGGCTCCGCGCCATTCGAGCGTTGCCGGATCGGGCTGCCCGAATGGTTCAGCGACAACGTGGACACCGGCTGTCTCGCGGCCCGGGGCCGGACGGTCGTCATCGGCACGGAGGATGGCTCGGTCTTTCTGTCCGAGGACGGCGGCGAGCGCTGGGACGATATCGCGAAGGGGCTGGCGCCGGTGCGGGCCGTGGCCCTCGGCTGACGCTGTGGCATCGGCAGGGGATGCGACAGGTCACGGGCTACTGCGGCTTCTGCGGCGTGCACTGCCCGACGGTCACCACCGTCGACGGCCACCGCGTCATCTCCGTCGAGCCCGACCGGTCGCACCCGTTCGGCGGCGCCATCTGCGCCAAGGGCCGCGCCGCGCCCGAGTTCCACGAGCACGGGCACCGCGTCGACTTCCCGATGCGCCGCACGCGCCCGAAGACCGATCCCGACCCCGGCTGGGAGCGCTGCTCCTGGGACGAGGCGCTCGACCTGATCGCGCGGAAGCTGCTCGAGGTGCGCGCGTCCTCGGGGCCGGAGGCGGTCGCGTTCAACAAGGGGACGACCGGCGGCACCGGCCTCACGGACACCGAGCGGTGGCTGCACCGGCTGCTCCACCTGTTCGGGACGCCGAACCTCGGCGGCACCACCCACCTCTGCCAGTGGCCGCGCGACACCGGGGCCGCGCACTACACGTTCGGCACGCCGTCGCTGGCGATGCCCGACGTCCCGCGCAGCCGGTGCATCGTCCTCTGGGGCGCCAGCCCCACCGGGAACTTCCTCACGCTCGGCATCGACATCACCGCCGCGAAGGCGCGCGGCGCGAAGCTGCTGGTGATCGACCCGAGGCGCGCGGGGCTCGCGAACAAGGCCGACCTGTGGCTCCAGGTGCGCCCCGGCACCGACGGCGCGCTCGCGCTCGGCCTGATCCACCTCCTGATCCAGGACCACCGCTTCGACGAGCCGTTCGTGCGCGACTGGACGAACGCGCCGCTGCTGGTGCGCGACGACACCGGCGAGCTGCTCACCAGCCGCGACCTGACCGGCGTGCCGGTGGTGCCGCTCCGCTACCTGGCCGCCGTCGACGGCCGCGACGACCTGGTGTTCTACGATCCCTCGCGCGGGACGTACGCGGCGGACGCGCCGTTCGCCCTCCGCGGCACGTGCCGCGCCTGGCTCGCCGACGGCCGCGCGGTCACCTGCCGGCCCAGTGTTCGAGCGGCTGGCGTCGATCGCGGCGGCGTACCCGCCCGCGGTCGTGGCGCGGATCACGGGCGTGCCGGAGGAGAAGGTCGTCGCGGCAGCCAGGCTGCTGGCCGACCACCGGCCGGTCTCGCACTACTTCCACAACGGCCTCGTCCAGCACACCAACGCCACGCAGGCGTCGAGGGCCATCGAGATCCTCTACGCGCTGCTCGGCGATTTCGACTCGCCCGGCGGCAACGTGCCGGGGATCGCCCCGAAGGTCAACGACGTCGCGGCGCGCGAGGCGCTCCCGGCAGAGATGGCCGCCCGACGCCTCGGCCGCGCGGAGCGGCCCATCGGCCCGCGCGGCCACGCCGGGGACCGTCACCGCGTACGACATGTACCGGGCGATCCTGGAGGGCCAGCCCTACCCGCTGCGCGCCCTCGTCTCGTTCGGCGCCAACATGCTGCTCGCCAACGGCGACACCCTGCGCGGTCGCGCCGCCCTCGAGCGGCTCGAGTTCTTCGCGCAGATCGAGCTGGTCCACACGCCGACCAGCCGGTTCGCGGACGTGCTGCTGCCGGCCTCGAGCTGGATGGAGTCCTCCGCGCTGAAGGTCGGCCATCGCTACCCGATCGAGACGATGGCGCACATCCAGTTCCGCGAGGCCGCCGTACCGCCGCTCCACGAGCGCCGGTCGGACGTGGAGATCGTGTTCGGCCTGGCGCAGCGGCTCGGCTTCGGCGCCGAGTTCTGGGACGGCGACATCGACGCCGCCTACCGCCACGTGCTGGAGCCGAGTGGCGTGACCCTCGACGCGCTGCGGGCGCTGCCCCACGGCACGTCGGTTCCCCGCGCGCCGCTGCAGCACCGCCGGTTCGCCGAGGTCGACCCCGCGACGGGCGCCCCGCGCGGCTTCGCGACGCCGACGAAGAAGGTGGAGCTGTTCGCCCTGCGCTTCGCCGAGCACGGCCTGCCGCCGCTGCCCGACTACGTCGAGCCCGCGCTCAGCCCGGTGAGCCAGCCCGAGCTGGCCCGCGACTTCCCGCTGGTGCTGACGAACGCCAAGCGCGCGCAGTACGTCCACAGCCAGCATCGCGGGCTGCCCAGCCTCCGCAAGACCGCGCCGAACCCGACGGCCGAGCTCCATCCGGAGACCGCCGCCCGCTTCGGGGTGAAGACCGCCGAGTGGCTCCTGGTCGAGACGCCGGAGGGCCGCATCCGCGCGCAGGCGCACGTCACCGACGCCGTCATGCCCGGCGTCGTCTGCTGCTCGCACGGCTGGTGGGAGGCGTGCCCGGAGCTCGGCCTCCCGGGCTTCGATCCGTTCTCGGACGCGGGCGCCAACCAGAATCTCTTGGTGCGGAACGACCAGCACGACCCGGTGAGCGGAGGCACGCCGCACCGGTCGACCTTGTGTCGGCTGGTCAGGACGTAGCCGGCTAATATCAGTTCAGCCGTTCGTCAGGGCACGAGCGAAGCAGTGCTGTGTCGGTGTAGGCACGGAGCCGTTGAAGATGCCCGTCTCTGACTGTCCAGATGTGGACGAGAGGGCACGTCGACCGGTACAGCCGTGTCTCGAGTCCTTCCTTGGATACGACCGATGGCGACGACGTGCTCGCGCGCCGCGATGAATTCTTCGGGGACAAAGCGAACGTCGAGAGCTCCATAGAACGTGGCGAGAAAGCGTTCGGTGATGTCCTCGAAGCCCTCGAAATGCCCGGCGCCGACGGGCATCCCTTCCGGTAGGTCGTATACGACGCGGGGCACTTGAAGACTTCGAAGTCGCTCGCGATGTCCGGGTGCCGTCGCTTCGTAGAACGCGCGAACATGCTTCTCGTTTTGCTTCTTCGTCGGTCATCGCCTTCTCCCCCTGGACGTGTCGTCCACTCATCCGCGGTGAACGTGATCGAGAGTGGCGTGTCCGAACGGTCGTGTCAAAGCCGACTCCGTCCTCATTTGCTCAATGCATTCCAGTCGACCCACCGCCACGGGAAACGGCCGCAGATGTTTTCTTGCTCTGCGTATGGTGGCCAGCATTTGCGCCTGGGCTGCTGGGACTCACGCCCAGTCCGCGGGTTGGAGTAGCGCGCCGGGAGAGGCAGGAGAGAGCCGTATCCGAACATACCAGTCGATTGCTCCAATCGGATGAGGCCTGATCCATTTGCCGCTGTCCATTCGCCGCTTGACGGCGGCGGTGTGCGTGCATAGCATCCGGCTCACAGCCGGGCTGGCGCGGTCGGCGCGCCAGGAAGCTCATGTGCGCTGTGCCTGCGGCTCCAGCGGGGGCGTGCGGTAGGGATGTGGGGTGTGGGGCGCGAGGGCGTGGCGGGCGTTCCTGTTGACGCTCCCCGGTGATCATTGGATGACCGCGTCCGCATTGGCTGTTCCGGTGCGACGCTTCTGTCCGCGAAGCAGAGGAGGGCTCTCATGAATACCAACGCCGCGAGTGGCTCCGGCCGCGTCATCCAGGCCCACCAGGCCATCGCCGAGGACATCAAGGCCCTGGGCGTCGACACCGTGTTCGGCCTGATGAGCGATGACACCGCCGTGTTCTGCACCGCGCTGGACGGTCTCGGCATCGCCTTCCACGGCGCGCGGCATGAGAACAACGCCATCGCGATGGCGGAAGGCTATGCGTTTGCCACCGGCCGCCTCGGCGTCGCCATCGTTGGCCGCGGCCCCGCCACCGCCAACGGCCTGCACGCCGCGGTCGCCGCCAGCCGCATGGGCTCTGAAGCTGCTGATCATCTATGGCGAGCAGGCGCAGCCGACCGGCGAGGTGAACGCGACGGGGCCGGACTACAAGAGCTTCAACGCCACCGGCGTGTTGCAGGCCGCCGGACTGCGCACCTTCGTCGCCACGTCCGGCACCGCCGCGCGCACCGCCTTGGCCGATGCGGTGGCGGCCGCCGAACAGGGCACCACCGCCGCGCTGCTGCTGCCCACCAACGTGCAGCATACGGAGATCGACGCCCCTGCCGCCACGCGCCGCGCCGTCCCCGCGCCGCGCACAGCCGGCCGCCCCACGCGCGCAGGCCATCGCCGCCGCCGCCGAGGTGCTGCGCGCGAGCAAGAAGCCGATCATCGTCGCCGGGCGCGGTGCCCACCTTGCCGGCGCGAAGGCGGCGATCGAGGCGCTGGCCGAACGGTGTGGCGCCCTGCTCATCACCACGGCCAAGGGCAAGGACATGTTCCGCGGCCATCCGTTCAATCTCGGCATCCTCGGCTCGTTCTCCCATTCGATGGCGCGGCGGATGGTGGACCAGGCGGACTGCGCCGTGGTCTTCGGCGCCGGGTTGAATTTCCTGACCATGAGCTTCGGCGCCTCCCTTCCGCCCGTGCCGCTCATCCAGGTGGATTCGAGCCGCGCCAACATCGGCCGGTACAGCCATGCGGACGTCGCCGTGGTGGGCGACGCGAAACTCGCCGCCGAAGCCATCCTCGCCGCCCTCCCGCCCGGCGCCAACGCGGAGCAGCCGTTCCGGTCGGAGGAGGTGCGAGGGATGCTGGCCGCCTTTGACATCGACACGGACTTCCAGCCCGCCAACACCCCGCGCACGGTGGACATGCACAGCCTCGGCGCGGCGCTGAACAAGCTGCTGCCGGAGCAGAAGAACATCGTCTACGACGCCGGCAACTTCCTCGGCATCCTGCCCTATCTGTCCGTGCCCGGCCCAGGCCACTTCAAGATGACCAGCGAGTTCGCGTCCATCGGCCTTGGTTTTGGCACCGCGCTCGGCGTCGCCACGGGGCGCCCGGACATTCCCACCGTCCTCGTCATCGGCGATGGAGGGTTGCTGATGACAATGGGCGAGCTGGAGACGGTGGTGCGGGAAGACATTCCGCTCGTCATCATCCTGATGAACGACTGCGCCTATGGCGCGGAACTGCATTTCCTGCGCATGCGCAGCCTGCCGGACGCGAAATCGGCCTTCCCGGACGTCGATTTCGCCCCCGTGGCGGCCGCGTTCGGGTTCGAGGCTCGGACGATCCGCACGCTGGAGGACCTGCAAGCCGCGGCGCCCTTGCTGCGCAGCCCGCAAGGCCCGGTGTTCCTGGACTGCAAGCTGAACGCCGACGTCGCCGCCCCGTTCATGAGCGAGTTCTACGCCTTCGAAACCGGCAAGCACTAACCGCCGGCGCACGGTGGCTGGCGCACTTGAAAGGTGCGCACCAGCGCTGACGGCGCGGGCCGCTCAGCGCGCGGCGGCGCGCGCCTGGGCGAGCAGGGCGTGCAGGTAGGCCGGCGTCACCGGGACCTCGCGGACGGTGACGCCGAGGTGGGCGACGGCGTCCTCCACGGCATTGGCGATGGCGGCGGCGCCGGGGATGGCGCCGCTCTCGCCCACGCCCTTGACGCCGAGGGAATTGATGGCCGAGCGGTGCTCGGTGAGCGCCACCGGAATCGGCGGCAGGTCGTCGGCGCGGGGAATGGCGTAGTCCATGAGGCTGCCGGAGAGGAGCTGGCCGCCCTCGCCGTAGACAACGGCTTCCATCAGCCCGGCGCCGATGGCCTGCACGGCGCCGCCCTGCAGCTGCGCCTCGACGATCATCGGATTGATGGCGCGGCCGGGGTCGTGGACCACGGCATAGCCGAGGAGGCGCACGGCGGCCGTCTCGAGATCCACCTCCACCGCCGCGGCCTGGGTGCCGAAGGCCACGTGACGGTGTCGGGATAGTTGTAGGTGCAGGCGTGCAGCCCGGGCTCGCCGGTGGCCTTCATGCTGCGGGAGCGCACGGCGGCCTGGGCGAGGCGCCCCAGCGGCACGGTGCGGTCCGGCATGCCGGTGACGAAGGCGCGGCTCGCCTCGATGCGCACGTCCGCGGGCGCGCACTCGAGCAATTCGGCCGCGACGAGGGCGGCGCGCTCGCGCACCGCCCTCGCGGTATTGGCGACGGCGGGACCGGCATTGACCATGACGCGGCTGCCGCCGGTGCCCATGCCGAAGGGAAAGAGCGTCGTGTCGCCCGCCGCGACGATGACGTCCTCGAACGCCGCGCCCAGCTCCTGGGCGCAGACCTGGGCCAGCGTGGTCGCATGACCCTGGCCCTGGGCGGCCACGCCGACCAGCACGTAGACCTTCCCGGAGGCGTCGACGCGCACGGTGGTGCCCTCGAAGGGGCCGAGGCCGGTGCCCTGGGCATAGCACGCGAGGCCCACACCGATGCGACGCGTGGCGTCTGTTGGCTGGGCGGCCTGGCGGCGGCGCCAGGCGTCGTAGCCGAGGAGCCCGAGCGCGCGCTCGAAGGCGGCGGGGAAATCGCCCGGATCATAGGCGATCGCCGCGCCGTCCTTGTAGGTGAGGCCCGGGCGATACGGCATCTCGGATGGTCGCACCAGGTTCCGGCGGCGGATCTCCGCGGGGTCGAGGCCGAGGCGGCGCGCGCCGATGTCCATCAGGCGCTCCATCACGAAGACGGCCTCGGGGCGGCCGGCGGCGCGATAGGCCATGTTGAGCGTCTTGTTGGTGACGACGCTCGTGCCGACATTGCGGTAGTGCGCAACGCGATACGGCCCGGGCAGGTGGTTCACGGTGTTGAGCGTCAGGCCATTGCCCTGGGCGGGATAGGCGCCCACGTCGGCGAGGAAGGTCGCGTCGATGCCGGCGATGGCGCCGTCCTTGCGGAAGCCGATCTTCACCCGGTGGCTCTGCTCGCGGTCGTGGCCGCTCGCCTGGAAATCCTCGCGCCGGCTCTCGACCCACTTCACCGGGCGCCCCAGGCGAAGCGCCGCGAGGGCGACCAGCGCCTCTTCCGGGTACGGCGCGCCCTTGGGGCCGAAGCCGCCGCCGACGTCGGGCGCGAGCACGCGGACCTCTTCGGCGGGCACGCCGACGATGCGCGCGACGGCGTCGCGGATCGAGTACGGGTTCTGCGTGGACGACCAGAGGACGAGCCGGCCGGAGTCTCGATCGCGATAGGCCAGCGCGCCGCGCGTCTCGATGAACACCGCGGCGAGGCGCGCGTGGCGGAAGTGCTCGCTCACGACCACGTCCGCGGAGGATAGCGCCTGCTCGGCATCGCCGATGCTCCCGCGGGCGACCACCGCGGCATTGTCGGGCCAGTCCGCGTGCAGTCGCGTCTCGGAGGCCAGCGCCTCCTCCGCCGTGATGAGGGCGGGCAGCGGCTCGTAGTCGACGGCGACCCGCTCGATCGCATCGGCCAGGCGATAGGGATCGTCGGCCACCACCACCGCCACGCACTCGCCCACGTAGCGGACGACGTCGCCCGCGAGGACGCGTGCCGCGAAGGGCCGGCCCTTGTGCGCGCCCTCGGAGCCGGCCAGGATGGGCCGCGCCGCCTCCGGCAGATCGGCGGCGCTCCACGCCGCGACGACACCGGGCAAGGTCCGCGCATCGCGCATGTCGATCGCGCGGATGCGCGCGTGGCCATGGGGGCTTCGCACCACGCCGAGGTGCAACAAACCCTCGCGGGTCATGTCGTCGAGATACCGGCCGGCGCCCACGAGGAGGCGCGCGGTCTTCCTTCCGTCGCGGAGAGCTGCCGATCAGGTCGCTGGTCTGGTCCATGCCGCGCAGTGTACCCGCCGGGGCGCGGCATCGGGTCAATTTGCTTCGCCAGCGAGCGCCGCCCTGGCAGCCCTCAACGAGGAGGCTCGCTCACGCTCGCCCGGGTATCCAGATCCGCTCGCCTCGCCGACGGCTGCGGCTCGCCCAACCTGATGGAGCCCGTTCATCACCTTCCGCCACCCGGGACGACGGTGAGGCTCAGCACACGCCCGCCAAGGAACTCCGCATACCCCATTGACTAGATGACCCCGGCGGCACAGGATGGCAGGCACTGGAGGGACTGCCATGACACCGACAGCGCGCTCAGGGGCCCTGGCCGATCGCGCCAGGTTCGTCTTCCAGGCCACGGTCAAGAAAGTCAAGGCCACGACGCTGAAATCGATGGCCGCCACGGATCGCACGATCGTCGTCCGCGTCGATCGCGTGATCCAGTCGCCGGAGACGCTCAGCGACTATGCCGGTCACGAGGTCACCGTGCAGCTGGGCCCGGGCGAGAGGGTCCGGCCCGGGCAGACCCTGATCTTCTACACCAACGGGTGGGTGTTCGGCGACAGCCTGGCGGTGCAGTCGATCGGCCACGAGGAGGCGACGACGCCGAAGGTGGCGGCCATGAGCCCGTTCCCGGAGGACCCCGTACGCAACTTGCACAGCAGCGAGGCCATGGCCCAGGCCTCGCAGGCGGACCTGATCGTCACGGGGCGGGTGACCAGCGTGCGCGTCCCCGCCGGCGAGGCTCGGGCGCGGGCGAAGGCGATGGCCGGGGGCGGCACGACCGAGCGGATCAGCGAGCACGCCCCCGTGTGGCAGGAGGCGGTGATCGACGTCGACGAGACCCACAAGGGCCCCGGGCGGCACAAGCAGGTGGTCGTGCGCTTCCCCAGCAGCACCGACGTCCGCTGGTACCACGCGCCCAAGTTCCAGACTGGGCAGGAAGGCGTCTTCCTCCTCCACAAGCAGCAGGTCCCGGCCGCCGCGGCAAAGGCGGCCAACCTTGTCGCTCTGAAGGCGCCGGAGTACACCGCGCTGCACCCGGGCGACTTCCAGCCGCTCGAGCAGCTCCCGCAGATCCGAATGGCGGCGAGCGCGTCGGCGGCCCGACGGAGGGCGGCGCCCCGATCACGGAAGGCGGCACCCCGATCACGTCCGGCGGCGCGGCGCGCCGGCAAGCGAGGCCGCTGAGCCATGGCCGCGCGGAGGAAGTCCACACTCGCCGGCGGTCAAGTCCTCGTCGTCAACATGATCCCGCGCTCGCTGAGTCGCGAAACGAACCAGGACAGCGAGCCGAGCATCACGGTGAACCCGGCACGCCCGCTCGAGATCGTGGGCACCGCGTTCACCGGGGATCCCATGGGCGGCGCGTTCGCGCCGATCTATCTCTCGAGCGACGGCGGCAACACCTGGCGGTTGAACTCGATCGTGCCCAGCGCGGCTGGCAGCGCCCTCGGGACCGGTGACATCTCGCTGGCGTTCGGCAGCACCGGGAACCGGCTCTACGGCGGGATCCTGCGCGACCCGACGTTCAACTTCGAGACGCTGCGGGTCGCCGCCGCGGGCGGGACGACGGCTATGCAGACGCTGGGCAGCCGGCCCGACAACGACCAGCCGTTCACGCACGCGATCTCCAAGTCCGCCCGCGACCGCGTCTACATCGGCAACAACGACTTCCAGGCCGCGCCGAGGACGGCGACCGTCGACGTCTCGGCCAACGGGCGCACCGCCCAGGCGGTGTTCAAGTCAGTCCGCGTGGAGACGCGATCGACCGTCGGCCAGGACGGGCCGCAGATTCGGCCGGTCGCCCACCGCGACGGCACCGCCTACGCCGCGTACTACGGCTGGCGGGCGCAGAGCGGCAGCTTCCCGGGCAACACGCTGGTCGTCACTACCGACGTCGTTGTCGTGCGCGACGACAAGGGCGCCACCACCGGGGCCACGCCGTTCCGGAATCTCGTGGACCCGAGCGACGGTCAGCCCGGACGGCTCGTCGCCCGGAACATCCGCATCCCGTTCAATCGCAACGGCTCGCCGGCGACCGGCCAGCAGCGGCTGGGCGGCACACTGTCGGTCGCGGTCGATCCCCGGACCAACCAGAGCGCCACGGTCTACCTGGCGTGGGCGGACCAGCCGCCGCAGTCCATGCTGACCATCCACGTCCGGCGCTCGACCGACCGCGGCGTGACCTGGTCGCCGGCCGATCTCTTCACGGCGGCGAACGCCACCAACGCCGCCCTGGCTATCAACAACGCTGGCGTGGTCGGCCTGCTGTACCAGCAACTCACGGGGACCGGCGCCACCCGGCGATGGGTGACGCACTTCCGTCAAACGTCTGACGGCGTGAACTGGGCCGACCTCGTCCTCAGCACGGCCCCGGCGAACGTGCCCCCAAGACGTTCGATCCGTACCTGGGCGACTACGACCACCTCGTCGCCGTCGGCCGGGACTTCTACGGGATCTTCTCGGCGAACAACACCCCGGACCAGGCGAACTTCCCCAACGGGGTCGTCTACCAGCGCAACGCCGATTTTGCCACTCACCGGCTGCTGGCGCTCGACGGCACCACCCCGGTGGCGCCGTCGATCGATCCGTTCTTCTTCAAGGTCAAGGGCTAACCGTCGCGCGATCGCGGGAGGATTGAGCATGGACGAAGTGTTCCCGGTACTGGCCGGTGTCATCGTCGGACTGGTCGTCCCCACCGTGGTGCCGTCGCGCCTGCGGTGGCTCGTGGCCGTGGTGCTCAGCGTGGTCCTCGGCGTCACGGCGAGCTGGATCAGCGGCGAGCTGGCGGTGAGCACGGTCTACATCCTGATCGACGTCGCCCAAGTGCTGGGCGCGTCCCTGGCGACGTGGGTGCTCGTCACCGCCTGGCGGCGGCGGTCCGCGCGCGCTGCCTGACCGCGACGCGGCGCGGCGTCACCATGGAGCCCGCCGCCCGCTTGCCGTCGCGCGCATCGGCTGGGCCTTCGTAGCGTGATCGTGCTGGTGCTGTCGGCGGGCGTTGACAAGACTGCATAGTGCGGGCTAGCGCCGCAGGCCACCGCGCGCCGTGCGCATCACGCTTGCCCGAGGTGCCTGGCTCGACCACGACCCCGCCTGGTTGTCGGAGGACGACGCCGACGCGGCCCTGACCGCGCTGTGCGCGGCGAGCTCGAATGGGAGCAGCGGGAGATCGTGCTCTTCGGGCGCCGGATCCTTCAACCGCGGCTGATCGCGTGGGCGGGCGAGGTCGGGTACCGGTACTCGGGACAGACGCTCGAGCCGAGGGCTTTCACGCCGGCGGCGCGCCGGCTCCTCGAGCGCGTGCGCGCGGAGGCCGGCGCGCCGTTCAACCACGTCCTCGTCAATCGCTACCGGACCGGCGAGGACAGCATGGGGCTGCACGCCGACGACGAGCCGGAGCTGGGTCCGGATCCTCGGGTGGCCACGGTGTCGCTCGGCGCGCGCCGCCGCTTCGTCGTCAAGCCGCGGCGGAAGGAAGATGGACAGCGCCAGGACCTCGAGCTCGGCCACGGGGCGCTCCTCGTGATGGGGGGCAGCTGCCAGCGCCACTACGTCCACGGTGTTCCCCGCCAGACGAGCGTCTTGGGCGAGCGGATCAGCCTGACCTTTCGGCGGTTGCTCCGCGCGCCGGATGCCGATCCGACCGAGCTGAAGCCGCGACTATAATGCCGGCATGACGACATCGATCGACGGTGACGGTCTGGCGGGATTGACCCTGCGCGTACGGACTCCGGTGTCGGGGCGAGCCCGGGCCGCCGAGCTGCCGCCGGGGCTCCAGAAGTATCTGCAGACGGCGGAGGCCTCCCTCGCCGAGCCGTTCAAGGGCATCACGACCGACGGCCGCGTCGTGCCCGGATTGTTCCAGCTCGGGACGACCGGAGCCTCCACGCGGCCCATCGCGGACGCGGCACTCGCCTGGCTCGCCTCGCTCGGCGCCGAGCAGCAAGCGCGAGTGCGCTTCGGCGTGGACGGCGATGCCTGGCGCCGGTGGAGCAATATCCACCCGTTTCTCCTGCGCCACGGCGTGTCACTCGACGAGATGAGCGGGGCGCAGCGAGACCTGGCGCTGGCGCTCCTGCGCGCGAGCCTCGAGCGCGGAGGCATTCGACACGGCGCGTGACGTCATGAAGCTCAACGAGCTCGTCCGGGTCATCACCGGCAGCGACGACGAGTACGGCGAGTGGCTGTACTGGCTGAGCCTCCTGGGCGTGCCATCGCCCGATCAGCCCTGGGGCTGGCAGCTCGACGGTCACCACCTCATCGTGAATTGCTTCGTCCTGGGCGATCAGGCCGTCATGACGCCGCTGTTCATGGGATCGGAGCCGGTGGCCTTCCCGGACGGGGCGCGGGTATTCGGCGCCGAGGAGCAGCAGGGGCTCGCCCTGGTGCGCGCCCTGACCGACGCGCAGCGCGGCCAGTGTGATCCTGTCGCCGACCTTGCCCGGCGAGGCGTTCACCGCGGCCTTCCGCGACAACTTCGAGCTGCGGTATGAGGGCCTCCGCTTCGATCAGCTCTCGACGGCCCAGCAGGCGCTGCTCGTCGATCTCCTCGCGACCTATGTCGGGCGCATCCGGCCCGGCCATGCCGAGATCCGGATGGCGGAGGTACGGCGGCATCTGGGCGAGACGCACTTCGCGTGGATGGGCGGGTTCGGCGAGGACAGCGCCTTCTACTACCGCGTCCACAGCCCCGTCATCCTCGTCGAGTTCGACCACCAGCGCGGCATCGTGTTCGACAGCGACGCGCCGTCACGCACCCATATCCACACGGTGGTGCGCACGCCGAACGGCAATGACTATGGCCGGGACCTGCTGCGCCAGCACCACGAGCAGTTCGACCACTCGCGCGCCGGCCACCAGCACCGCTGAGCCACCGGGCACCGTGACCGAAGGGAGCCAGCGCATGCTCATCGCCGACTCGCAGGTGCACATCTGGGGCGCCGACACGCCCGAACGTCCCTGGCCCGCGGGCCGGGCCAACCAGGCGCAGAAGCCGTATCCGGTCACGAAGGACATGCTGCTGAAGGAGATGGACGCGGCCGGCGTGAGCCGCGTCGTGATCGTGCCGCCGTCATGGGAGGGCGAGCGGAATGACCTCGGGCTCGAGGCCGCGCGCCTGCACCCCGACCGGTTCGCCGTGATGGGGCGCCTCGCCCTCGACAAGCCGGAGAGCCGCGCCCTCGTCGCCGACTGGAGGAAGCAGCCGGGCATGCTCGGCATGCGCTTCACGTTTCACACCGACGTGTACAAGCCGTGGCTCACCGACGGCACCGCCGACTGGTTCTGGCCGGTGGCGGAGCAAGCGGGAATTCCCCTCATGGTGCTGATGCCCGGCTCGCTCGACATCCTCGCCCGCATTGCCACCGCGCATCCGAAGCTCAAGCTGACCCTCGATCACGTCGGCCTCCGCGCGACCGGCAAGGGAGCGGCGGCGTTTGCCGATCTCCCCGCGGTGCTGGCGCTCGCCAAGCATCCGAACGTCGCGGTGAAGGCGTCCGGCATGCCCTCGCTCTCCGCCGAGGGCTACCCTTTCCGCGATCTGCACCCGTATATCAAGCAGCTCGTCGACGCGTTCGGGCCGCGCCGCACGTTCTGGGGCACCGATCTCACGCGGATGCCCTGCACCTACCGCGAGTGCGTCTCGCTCTTCACCGAGGAGCTGCCCTGGCTGAAGGGTGAGGATCTCGAGTGGGTGATGGGCCGCGGCGTGTGCGAGTGGCTCGGCTGGCCGCTCCCCGCCCGCTGACGGGCGGGCTACGGTCGGTCACGTCCACGCCGCGCAGGGTAACCGTCGAGCGGCGTGGGGGGCAGGGCGCAGGTGGCGCCGGTCAGATCATCCGCGCCCGCCTGCTCACCCGGGCCCAGGTTCGGTCCGCGGTGAGGAGGTGAGTCGCCTCGAGCGCGTCGGCCGTGGCAATGACGAGCGCATCCGGCAACTTGAGAGCGCGATGGGCTGCTCGCAATCTCGCCGCTCGCTCGGCAATATCCGCATTGATCGGTTCGACGCGAAGGGCGAGGTCGACGACGAACTCCCGCGCCGCGTCCATGGCGGCTGGGCTGCGGCGAGCCGGCCCGACGAGCATCTACGCATACGCGCTGGCTGGGAGGACCATGTCATTGCCCTGCAGCCTTGTCAGCGCGGCAACTGCCTCGCTGTGATGCGGATCGGCCGCGTCCAGGAACGCGATCGCGACGCTCGCGTCGAGAACGACTATCGCCACTCGCTGCGAAGCCCAGCGAGATATCCGGAAGGATAGACTCCGGTGAGGCGACCGGCGTGGCGGAGAACCACATCGGACGCTCGGACGAGAACGATCCGGCCCGGACCTGCCGCTTCGACCCGCAATTCATCCCCCGATTTCAGACCGGCCCGCTTGAGCGCTTCGACGGGAATTGTCGCCTGGTTCTTCGCGCTGATTTTCGTGCGTCCACGCACGCGTCTCGCCTTTGCCTTTACTGATTTCATATGAAGTAGAGGTATCGTGTCGGGGCGCCGCGTGTCAAAGGCGCGCGAGGTTCTCAGGCGAGATCCGGGATGAGCGCGGCCCTGCGGTCGAGAAACGGTAAGGCGTCGTCGAGACGGC
>ERZ1370068.301-contig-10272_pt1 | contig 39252 bp, 76 predicted proteins | sample MGYA00561227_ERZ1370068 | MGnify/ENA primary metagenome ERZ1370068 (study PRJEB38410, sample SAMEA6850437) | metagenome | study: Metagenomic assessment of the ecological functions of the soil: analysis of the soil microbiota associated with the...
AGTTACGTATTGCTTTTGGCATGGGCGTGTCTCCGAGTTATGGTTGCGCTTCGCCTGACGGCGCGGGGAATGTAATATGGTATGGCCGATCGTGACAAAGCCGATTGATGACGATCTGCGTCACTGACGAGATGGAGTATGACCCGGCAGGTCGAGCCCCCGGTCACTCGGAAGGCCGCGGCTCAACCTGCTGACAGAGTCCGAGGATGCCTTCAAGGACTGGAACGACCACTGCGACAATATCGATCAGGCAATACGCCAGCATGGAGAGGCTGGCCAGCATCGGGCGCTCAAGGAGTTTCAGATGTTCTGGTCGAACGCCGAGGTGCTCAAGCCGGCGATCTTACGCCAGCGCCGCCGACGCCGGTCGTGGTGCCGAAGTTCAAGGACCGGCGGCCGGTCTACCAGGCTGCGAGCGAGGTGATGGAGCGCTGCGCCAGTCGTGGCGTTCGACCTCGACCGACATCGACGAGACGCTCAAGCTGCATCCGCGACGACGTCGCCATCGATCGGCCGCGGCGTTGCCTGGTGCCGCTACGAGAGCGGCAAGGGCGGTAACAGCTACTACGACCATGAGAAGGTCTGTATCGACTTCAAGCACCGCAGGGACTTCCTGCATAGCATCATCACGCTGCTGGTACGAGGTCTACGTGGGTCGCGGCGGCGAGCTATCTGACGCGCAGCCAGGCGCGCGAGCGCTTCTACAGAACACTCCGGCGATGCCTATCAGGACGCCGAGTATAAGGTTGACAAGGACTCAAGGAGATCGGCGGCGCCGACGACCGCGAGCGGGCGAAGTTCTGGGAGATTTGGCACAAAGGCGAACGCCGTGTTGTGTGGGTCGCACGGCTGCGAGGACATCCTCGACGAGGCCGACCCGCATCTCGAGCTGCACGGGTTCTTCCCGTGTCCGTGCCCGGCTTACGGCACGCTTCAGCGCGGCTCGCTGGTGCCGGTTCCCGACGTCATGCAGTACCAGGACCAGTTCGAGGAGGTCAACCTGCTGACCGGGCGCATCCACGCGCTGTCGCGATGCGCTGGAGGTGAAAGGGTTCTATCCGGCCGGCGGCGCCGAGCTGTCGAGGCGATGCAGGCCGCAGTCAAGACCAAGACCGCCGGCGCGGATGCTGGTGCCGATCAGCAACTGGGCGGCGTTCGGCGGCTCGCAAGGAAATCATCATCTGGATGCCGATCGCCGAGATCGCGTCCGCATCATCACGGCGCTGGTCGACGCTGCGCAAGCAGGTCATCGAGGACATCTACCAGATCATGGGCTTGTCCGACATCATGCGCGGCGCCACCGACCCGCGCGAGACGCTCGGCGCCCAGCAGCTCAAGACGCCAATACGGCTCGTACCCGCATCAGGGACAAGCAGCATGGAGCTGGTGCGCATAGCCCGGGATTTGGTCGATGATCACCAGCCGAGATCATCACCGAGAAGTTCGCCGACAAGCACCATCATCGAGATGAGCCAGACGCAGTTGCCGACGCAAGGCCATGCTGGAGCAGGCGGCCGTGCAGCATCGCAGCAGCGACATGCAGGCGATGATGATGCTGGCCAGGCAGCAGAACCAGGCCGCGCACCCGCAGCAGATGCAGCAAGTGCAGCAGCAGATGCATGACAATGCAGCAGAGGCCGGATGCAGAAGATCACGGAGCAAGCCGACGATCGAGCAGGTGCTGCGCCTGCTCAAAGACCAACGCATGCAAGGCGTTTCGTGCTCGACATCGAGACCGAGCTACGATCATCCCGGTCGACGAGACGCGCCGAGAAGGCAGGCCGCGCACCGAGTTCCTCGGCGTGCTCGTCAACGTGTTGCCGCAGCTGTCGGCCATGATAGCGGCGCGAGCCGAAGACTGCGGAGTTCTGCGGCGAGGTGCTCAAGTTCGCGGTGGCTCCGTTCCGCGCCGGCCGCTCCTCGACGGTGCGGTCGATGAGCTGGTCGAGCTGATGAAGCAGAAGGCGGACCAGCCGAAGGGTGATGATCCGACCACCGCGACCAACAAAACGGCCATTCAGATCGAGCAGATAAAGCAGCAGCGCGCCGCCGAAGGCCGACAAGCCAGACCGCGCAGCTAAAGGTAGCGGAGCTGCAGCAGAAGGACGAGCATGAGAAGCTGAAGATTGCTTCGCAAGAGAAGATAAAGATGGCCGAGCTGATGTCGAAGCAGGGGTGACGCGCAGCAGAAGGCGCAGGTCGTCAACCTCAAGTCCATGCACGATCGTGAGAAGCATCAGGCAGATATGATCGGCAAGGACTTTGACATGCGGGCGCAGGCGCAGAAGGCTGCAATGGCGCAGCAGGCGGCTAAGGCCAGGAGCGCGGACCAGGCCGCCAGAAGCCAGGAGCGGCAGGCGGCTGCGGCAGCGAAGCAGCCACCGCTGGGGTTCGGGCCATGACCGACCGCAATGATATCACGAGGGCTATGTTGGATGATCCGTTTGAGCGCGCGGCGGCGAGGGTTCAGCTTAAGTATCCTGAACAGTCAGAATATGGGCGCAGGCTGGCTACGCCATCGGCTGTGTATGACCAAAAGTACTTTAATCTGCCCAGCTCTGATCTGATTGAGGACAGTCAAGCGATAAACCATTTGACCCGTATCGCATGTTAACCGGGTTTACAAAAGATAGTTGGGTGAGGGCGTTTGAGGATATGCACAAGCCGATCACGCCACGATTACCGTATTCCCGTGATCTTAGCGGCGATCTGCCGAGGCAGCTTGGTTTCTTTGATGTAGGTCCGTGGCACCACGGGTGGAATCGGTAGCAGATAGATGAATGAAAAGAAAGTGCGATGAATTATAACTCGTCTGTCCCGTGGTATCGACGGTTCTCTGTCGGCGATCGCTGGCCAAACAAGACACACTGGAAAGTGTTCGAAGCTAATATGGGCGGGAAATGGCTGCTTATAGAGCGTCACACACGCGCATGTTCTTGTTGCTGTTGCCGGGCGAGCACGGTCACGGCCTGCTGTGGCTGCCGCAAGATAAAGTCCGCGGGTGGCGGGTGTTGAACTTCTTTCATCGGCTATACGTACGGTGGTGTTGAGGTGTCAGCGGTTTGAGCGGAGGTTCGCGCCGTGAGTGAACGCGATGCTATTACCAGGGCGCTGATGAGAGTACGCCGCCGACGCGGCCGCGGCCTACGTCTATGGATATGTACCGCGATCAGAGGGTCGCGCCTCGGGAGCCTGATCTGGCGGAGCAGCTCGGCGCCCCAACATGGGGCAGCTCGGCATCCAGATGCATTACGATGTCCCCGCCGGCCGTCTGTGCCCAGTGATCAGAGCCTGGTTGACAGAGAACATCCGCGACACGTTCAGGGGCATAAGCGGATGATCAACCCGGATAATTTCGACAGGGCCTGGCGCAGCTGGCCGCAGTCTGGAGAACATCGAGGTCGTGCCGCCGCTGACGCCAGAGGATTACGGGTTGCCTCGAAGAGATAAACCATGGACGATCTCGGACCTATCCCGGCCCGCCGCCCGCCTGAGCCAGGCGGGCGTGATATACGTTCTCTATACGAGCGCGCCTTCGGCCGTGATAACCTGGCCGCTGCGATGCTGCAGAGCTCCGCCGCCCGGCCTGGGACGGCAACGGTTAACGCCATCGGACAGCCGTTTGTCGATACTCACGACGCGCTGCTCTGGTAAGCTGACGGAGCGCGAGCAGCAGGACTTGGCCTTCAGGCCGCGATCGGTTTGCTCCCGGCCGGGCGCGCAGCCGGCGCCGTTCGCGCCACGGGCGGCGCAGGCCGCCGCAAGAGAGGTGCCGTATGCCGCAAGACCAGCCGCAGCAGCCGCCGCCCCAGAAACCGGGGTGGTTGGAAAGCCGGCCGTCATCCTTAACCGAGGTGGAGTGGAAGGATCAGGTGCTGGAGATGCGCGCCTGGTCCAAGCGCGTATGGAAGCAGAGCGGCGGGCAGCGGGACGTGTACCCTTACCGGGACTGCCCCGAGGAGCCCAGGAGCTAGGCGGCGACCGCCTATTCGTGCCGGGTCCGATCGGCAAGGTTCACGACGTCGCGGACTATTACATGCGCGGCCGCAACGTCCGGGGCGCCGGCACCGGAGCGGTTCTTCCCCTTGGACAAGGCCCGGTCGCGCGCGGTGGCGCAGGCGTTCGACGAGCCGCCGATGTATGACCCCAAGGCGATCCCGTCGTACGAGGCGATGGCGCGTGAGACGCCCGACCAGTACCGGGCGATCAAGAACCGCGCGAGCGATCTCCGCCTCTCGCCTGTCAATCTGGAGGGCTACCCGTACGGCGCCAACCCGCGCGAGGTCGCGCTGGATGTAGGCGATAAAGGTCACATGGCGTTCTTCAAGACCGAGCCTCGAGGCCGGTGCTTTCGGTACCGGCGGCGAGGCCAACATCGCGCAGAACCACCCGCTGCTGCGGCCGTCAGGTGAATACATCGGCGACTATCCGATGCTCAACAACGACCTGTTCCGCGTCGTTCACGACTATTTCGGCCACCTCAAGCACGGCTATGGCTTCCGCGCAGCCGGTGAAGACAATGCCTGGCGGGCGCACGCGGCGATGTACTCGCCCGAGGCCAGGCCGGCCATGACCAGCGAAACGCGGGGTCAGAACTCATGGGTCAACTACGGCCCGCACGGCGAGGAGCCAATCGCACCGCTAACGCGGCTGACACGATATACAGCCCGCAGAAGGTGGCGTTGATGCCGCAGTGGACGATGGACGACCTGCGGCGGTTCGGCCTGGCGGGCGCCGTGCCAGCCGGTACGCTGGGTGCGCTCGCCAGCCAGAGCAATTACCAGGAGCAGTGACCCATGGCGATGGCGGACCTGGCGCGGCGCAGCACCTACGACGACATCGACCCGCAGGACGCGGCAGCTTACCGGATGCAGCGCAAGTACCTTAGCCGCAACGTCGCCGGATCGGCGCCGGCTGACAATTCGGCCATCCCTGAGTTCGTCCGCCGCGGCTTCGCCGAGAAGCTCGGCGACATTGCGGCTATCGGCAGCTCTTCGCTCGGCGGTTTCGGACCTGAGTTCGGCTACGCCGCGGCGTTCGGGGCGCCGCGTTACGGTCCTGATCTAAGCTCGCAGCGGCCGGTCCCGAGGCCCGAGGACTTTCAGCGGCCGCAGCCTACGCTCTCTGGTGTGGTAGCCGGCGACAAGCTGGATACGCGTGGACGCGACCGGACCCGGATGCCGGCCTGCGCACGTCGCCCTATGACGTTACGGCCGAGGAGGCGCGCAAGGAGTTCGAGCATCAGGTGGGGCCGCTTGACCACGATCCAGGTTTTGGGGCCCGCACCGCGGCTGAGTGTTCGTGAAGATGGGGCTCGACCCTTTGAGCTGGGTAGGGCCCGGCAGCGCGCTCTACAAGGCTCTGCTTCACCGGGGCGTCGGCGCTCGGGAGCGAGGCCGCCGGCACCGCGGCCAAGGGCACCCCGTACGAGCGTGCGGCCAGGTTTGCCGGCGGCTTCGGCCCTCTTTGGCTGAGCGTGCGCTGCCGTACATGGGCCGGCTTGGTGACGCCCTGGTGCCGCACTGGGTCGCTCCGGCGTGTTCGGCGGCCGGATGCCGTCCCGTGTGTACGAGGCCCGCCGGTGCGCGCGAGGCGCGCCAACGGCGGCGCGGGCTTTTGAGTTCACCGGCCCGCCCATGCCGGGTTTTGTCGATAACCCGAAGCGCGTCTATATGCCGGGTATCTATAAAGACCCGCGCGAGCTGGCCGCGGAGGCAAACGCGATGGTGGCGCCAGAGCACCCGTCGCTGAAAGCAGCTGTTCGGCGTCACGCGCGACGATCTTTATCAGATCAGCCAGCAAGGCCGCCGTGTCGGCAACGTCGACCCGGCAGATAGAGCCGAAGGCTCGCGGTCGCGGCTCGTATTCCGCCGACTTGCTCATGAACCCGCGCAATGCGCAGCGTCAGATTGATGCGCCTCGCCGAGGCGGAGAAATACCCGCGTCTGACGAACCTGATGGACTCGTGGTACGTCATGGACCCGATGTTCCACGAGATGGCGAAGCTGGTTGGCAAGGAGCAGGCGATCGAGCGACCATGTGCGGTTCAACGCGACCACGACGCCGTTCTCCGCCGGATCGGACGTCCTTACCGAAATCAACCGCGTGCACGGCTGCAAATATGATGGCGGTGCGCGGTCAATACCCGAAGCTTGCCAAGCATGGCGGCATCGCTGAGGATGAGCGCGGGCGCGGCTTCCCGAAAGAATTGAGAGATGTCAAAGGCCACGCCTTTCACAGCACAGCGCAGGCTCCTCGCCGCGCAGCGGTGGCTTGAAACAGGCAGCCACGATTCACACCGACGACGCGCTCAAAGATATATCTGTACCATCTGGCTTCAGGCGTGCCGCAGACCGGGTTCCAGACAAAGTACCTGGTGCTCGATGCCCATATCGCGCGTTCTTCCGGCGCGGAGACGTTCGCAACGTCAGGGCGCTCGAGGAGAACCCCACCGCGGCGCAGCTAAAGTCGCTTATAAACCAGCTACAGGGAAGCCTGGAGCGAATATGGCCGGTGCCGAGTACCGTGCCTTCGCGCCGTGGTATTACGAGAACGTCGCGAAGCCTCTGGGTCTGCGAAGGTGTGCCCGCGCAGGGCCGGCAGTGGGTGTTTTCGCCCGCAAACGGGTGTGGACACGCCGATCGGCGCCCCTAAGCTGGAGCTGCTGTCGCAGGCTATCTGGGAACGTGCGCAGCGGCTCGGCGTCGACCTGATGAAGCCGCGCGACGACGTCGCGCTCGGGCGCGGGCACGCGGTGTTGCCGTTTATGGTAGGTGGTGGATCGGTCCTGGGGGCGCTCGCCGCCCCCTAGAGCTACACTCCAGAGGAGGGAATGTGAGATGGTCACGCCGCGCACGCACCAGAAGCCGCATAGCAACCCGCCGCCTTCGCGCGCCATGCGCACGTCGAGGAGCTAGACGAGCGCGACGTAAGGATCACGTCGAAGCTGGAGATGGATGAGCCGCCGGTCATCAATCCGCTGGCGCAGAGCGCCGCCACGGTGACGGTCGCCAATCCGACGCCACCGACCAACATCCCCTACACCGCCTGCGGGACGCCGCCGCATGTCGGCATCACGCTGTCCAATACCGCCGAGCGACCCGGTACAGGCCAACCGCGTGGCGACCTATTCCGGTGATGCGGCCCTGATCGCGGGCGCGCCGACCTCGGGCGCCACGACAGGCCAGGGTCTGGTCCCGCGGGGCGCCGCGCAGGCGGCCAATACGTTCGGCCTGCTTATCCCGCTATCTGCGGTCGCTCTGACCGCCATCGCAACGCCGGATCGGCGGCTCGGGCGGCACGCCCGTTCCAGGTCCGACTGCGCTGGGCAACCTCACCATCATTCCGCCGGCCACGACCACGGCGCCTCCCACCTTGCCGGTGAAGGCGACCGTGGCAGAGGCAAGCGGCGCGATCACGGTCGTCACTGCGCCCGGCAGCCGGGCCGAGGCCCCGACCCAGTGGGTGATCGAGAACCCGCCGGCCTGGTCGTTCGACCTCAACGCGCAGCGCATGCCTCGTTCCCGCCCGCCGTCACGGAGCTGATCCCGAGCACGACGAGGCGGCGAGCGGCGGCATCGATGGCGCTGACCATCAACGGCCACGGCTTCAACGCCGGCAGCACCGTCACGATCGCGGCGGTGGGGCAGACCGTCGTGTTTCTCTCCCGGAGCCAGCTCTCGGTCCCGGCTTGCGCCCAAGCGGTCGACCGCGGGCACGAGCGCCGTGATCGTGACCACGGACGGGGTCGCGGCCCCGACTGCGACGTGGACGTTTGTGTGATGGCTCGCCTGTCACCACTGTTGCTGCCGGCGGCCTCGCGGTAGTCGAGGTGACCTCGTACGGCCTCGCCGGTGACCGAGGCTGTCCCTGGTCTTGCCGTCACTAAGGTGGTCGGCAAGCCGGGGCTCGGGGTGACGTTTGTGAATGCGGACGGCGGGCCGGTCACGCCGCCGCTAGTGCCGACTACATTCAATGGAGCAACGAGCGGCGGCACCATAACGCGAACTAACGGTAACCTGACCGTCACCGAGTCCAGCGGCAGCAGGCGATGCCGGTGCCCGCAGCACGGCGAATAAGACTACGGGCAGGTGTTATATGGAGTTCACGTTCGGGGTGACGACAGCGAATAATAGCTGTGTGGGAATCCTGGCATCGACTGCAACTTATGCAAATTTGGTCTCCAATAGCTTGGATTGCACTACGGCGTTGGTGTCCGGCAGCATGTTCTCCAGCGACTTGCTTATGAGTGCAGCCTTGGCGCGAGCGTGGCAGGGGAACGTTATTAGCGCTGCGATCGATTTGACGGCCTGCAAGGCATGGTTTCCGTAAAACGGCGGGTTGTGGAACGGTACTGCGGGGCACGACCCGGCGACCGGCGCGCTCGGGTTTACGATAGAGGCTGCCTTGTCGTTTGCGCCCGCTGTCGGGTTCGGTTTGTTTGCCAGCAACAATTCGATCACGGGCAACTTCTCTCGGGGCGACGGCGTTTGCCTATGCGGTGCCATCCGGGTTCACGGCGGGTGGCCGGCATGAGCGACCTGTCGAGATCGCGCCGGGGCGCTGGAGGTTGTGCGGGAGGCCGCGCCGCCGCGCCCGCAGCAGCCTGCCTTGCCGCGGCACGTCATCAGCGAGCACCAAGTGGACGCAATACAGAGCAGGTCGACGGGCGGTGGTGCACATCAAAGGCCGCCTTCCGCGCGGTCGGCCGGCAGCTCGGCTTGACCGAGGTGGGCGACCAGTATTTGCTTCCCGCCAAAGCGGCAGCGGCACGGATAGCAGGCAGACCGCCAGCGGCCGGCGCGATGCCATCCAGCAGGCGGTCGCCCGCTGCAGGAACGGGTGAGCGTGGTCCCCAAGATCAAGATCGGAGACGGTGATATGCCCAGCAAGAGCGAGGCGCAGAGGCGCCCCTGAAGTGCAAGCGGCGGCGCAATGACAAGGCATTTGCCAAGAAGGTCGACGTACCGCAGAGAAGGTCGCCGCGAGTTCGAGGGGCGGCCGATCGCGTAAGGTGCAAGGTCGTGCCGTTCATGCCGCGGCGCGGGCCAAAGCAGGCGAGCACGCGATAACACGGCTGGAGCACGCGGGACTGCTTTTACAGAACGCCTGCTCTGCTCTCTATGGCTCGAACCGCACGGGGTTTGGGTGCAAACATGAGTGATGTCGATCTCGCCCCGCCCCGGCGCCGGTGGCACCGTCCCAGCCCCAGGCGCCGCCTTCGGCCGCCGCCCCGCGCGAGGTCGCAGTCGAGCTGAACCCCGTCACGCCAGCCGGCAACCGTCATGCGGCGACGGGCCGCCGCGCCCGGAGTGGTGAGAACCGCGCGCTTCAACTCCCGGCGCGAGGCGATCGCGGAGGCCTTCCGTAAAGCCGGGCCAAGGGCCGCCCGGGGCCGGCTGAGGCGCAGGCCACAACAAGCCGCCCGAGGAGATGGCGGACCAGGACAAGCTCAACCTCAAAGAAACACGTCAGAGCGACCAGCCCGGCGAGAAGGCGCGGGGCGACCGCGGACGGTTCGCCAGAGAGTTGAGATTGCGGCCGGGGCTCGCCCCCGGAGGCGCCGGCTCCGCAGCGGCAGCAGCCCGGCCAGCCGCCGGGTGTACGTCAGCCGCGCTGCCCGAGAACGCGCCTACCGGGGGGCCGCCCAGAAGCGCATGCGGGACCAGGCCAAGGCCGGAAGGTGGCACACGGCGCCTGAGAGCGTGCGCGGTGAGGTGCATCGCATGCACCGGGAGTTCCGGGAGGCGCGTATCAGCGGATGCGGGGGCGACGTCGAGGGCAATGCGGCCGTTGCGACCGTATCACTGACCTCGCGCGCCAGCGAGACCACGCTGCACGGGGCCGTCGACAACTACGTCGGCATCGAGAGCAAGCTTTGCGCGCGGACCCGATAGAGCGGCCTCGATGTCATCATCAACAACCTGAACCTGCGCACGCCGGATGGCCGGCGCATCGGCGCGCGACGTCGCCTATCGTCCCAATCAATCGCCTGAGCAGCACCAGCTGACGCAGTCGCAAGATCATCCAGCGCTGCGCTGGCGATGCACAATCCATCAGCAGCAGCAGTATCTGCAGGCTCTTGCGCAGCAGCAGCACGCGGATGCAGTATCAGCAGCAGTTCGTCCACGCGACGCGCGCGGTCGATCCGGTTCGCCGACAGCCAGCCCCGGCCTGGACGAGCTGAGCGACTTGATCACATCAGCGAGACTGCAGCTCGGCTTCGATCTGCCCGAACTGCCTACCGGCGAGGCCGGCCTGTTAACGGCCGGCCAGCCCACGCGGCTCAGACCCGGCACCCGGCGGCTCAGACGCGCACCCGAGACAGGTCGCATATTCCGGCGCACCGGACGTCTCCGCTAAACGGCGCCCGTCGCTTAGCCAGAAGCTGATCGGGACGCCGCGAGGCCCGTCGCGTACGCCATGCGTCGACGCCGGGCTTCTCAACCACGATCAAGGGAGCTTATCGTCGTGGCTACTACCTACACCGCGCAACCTGCAAGCGTACGGTCAGATACTCTCAGCGATGGCGCTCGAGGACGCGCTCGCCAGCTATCAAGACCTGGTCAGCAACAACAACCGCGATGTTTGCTGTCCTGCGACGCAAAGGCGTTGTGGCACACCTATCGCGGCCCGCGCATCCGACAGACGCTGCAGATCGGCAAGCAGGTCGCGCAGTGGTATTCCGGCTACGATCAGCTGCTGAACTCCCGCCGTGGACCTATTCAACGGACGCTGTGCTGGGATCCGAAGATGTGTGTGTCATGCCGATTATCTTGTCGATACCAGGAAATCTTGAACAACGAGGGCGACGCGCAGCTCATGGACGTTCTGGATTCATACATGGCCGCTGCCGAGCGCTCTCTGGAAGATACCATGCGATGCCGCGGATCTACAGTGATGGCACGGCCAACGGCGGCAAGCAGATTGACTGGCTTGACAGCACGGCTCGTCCTGATCATCGCCAATGCCGGCGTCTACGGCGGCATCGATCGCGCCACTGCTGCGCGATCTGGCAGCACGACTGCGTTCGACCGTGACTACCGACCAACGCGCTGGGTACTGTCTCATGATCTGCGCTCGGCACGCAGGTCACGCTCGACGACCATCCGCCCGATGCTCAACTACATCATGACCAAGCAGTCGCCGCGGTCGCGACTACGCCGACCTGCTGATCATGTCGCCCGAACACTACGCGGCCTACGACGCGGCCACCGTCGCGATCCAACGGCAGACCAATCGAGACCTCGCTGGGCAAGCTAGGCTTCTCAGCGCTCGGATGTATATCGGCGGCGGCAAGCGCGCCGAGATCGTGCTCGACGGCGGCATCGGCAGCAACATGCCGGCCGAACACGACGCTTCGGGCATCAACACCGACACGCTTCCGGCATGCGTTATCACCCGAACCGTAACTTCGACAAGCTGTTCGAGGGCGATGGCCAGATGCCAATCGACAAGGACGCGATAGCCCAGTTCATCGGCTGGATGGGGGAGCTGACCGTCTGACGAACCCGCTCTTCAGCTGGAGGCTGATAGACACCGTCACTGGCGTCTTGATGCGCCCGCTCGATCACCCGAATATCGCCGCTGCCGTCATCGTCGTGGTGACGGTCGCGGTCGTGCTGTTCATCGTGTTCTGGCACTGAGGAGCCGCCTATGTCAGCGCCGATCCGCGCGACCCGGACGCTGCCCTGGTGGCGGTGTTCCAGAGATCGCGACCGGGAAGAACGCCGCCAGGGCTTAACCGAGGGGCCGCCCTATCTACGACGACTACGAGGTTTGTGAGATACGCAAGCCCGGCAAGATTGACACTGGCGTATACCCGGCCACGGCCATATCGCACTGGGTCGACAACGAGGACGGCGAGGTCGCCGTCACTGCCGAGCGGTTCTCCCGTGCAATATCGGCAGTTCAAGGCCAAGCTGACGCAAACAAAGGCCGGCACGCCGCTGGACGAGGTTCCGTTCCTGACCTCGGCCCGGCGCGCCGAGCTGCGGGCGCGATGAACGTGTCACGCTCGAGACGCTGGCGGACATGGACGGGCTGCCGCCTCAAGAACCTCGGGCTGGACGGGCGCGACCTCAAGAACAAGGCAGTGGAGTACATCGCCGCCAGCCGCGCCAATGCGCCTAACATGGTCGTGCTGGCCGAGCTGGAGGCGCTGAAGGCGCGGGCAAGAGTCCTCGAAGAGGACAACGCCATGCTGAAGGCGTCGAAGGAGTTACTGAAGGAGCCCAAGAACGGCGACTCGCGCTTTGACGACATGAGCAACGAGCAGCTGCGCGACTGCATCACGACCAACACCGGGCACGAGCCGAAGGGCCTGCTGAACCGACGTTCGCTGATCGCCATGGCCGCCAACCTCGTGGCCGCCGCGCCGGCAGGTTGACCATGTCGCTGCTGTCCGTTGTTGTCAGGGATGTCTGCTTGGCAGTCGGTGTCCTGCGCAGCCCAATGCGCTGTTCGCCAGCGTCGCCACCGACCGCACCGCCGCGGAGATGCTCGGCTGCGCCACCAGAGATGGCGCAGCGGGTGGCCTACAATACCCGCGAGTGGGCGATCCTCGAGAAGATCGCCACGATAGCGGGGACCGGCGCCGAGGCGTATGCCGTTCCGCTCGATTACAAGCGCATGCTGGTGACCGCTCAAATATGGCGCTCAACCACAACCACCTGGCCGATGCGCTATGTGCCCAGACCTCGATGAGTGGATGAACCGGCGCGCCCGCGGCTACGGCGACAGCCGCGGCGAGGTGGACCAACTACGGCGGCCTGCTTTCACTTCTGGCCTCCGCTCGATGTCGGCCAGAGTGTGACGTTTACGTACCTGCACAAGAACTGCATCAACCTCGCCAGCGGCGGCGTCGGCGATACCTTCATGCAGGACGGCGATACGTTCGTATTGCAGGACGAGCGCCTGCTCAAGCTCGGGGTGATCTTCAGCTGGAAGCAATTAAAAGGCAGCCCGTACAGCGAGGATATGGGCACGTGGTCAGATGCCCTCGCCCTCGCGATGGGACCGACAGCCCGCGCCCACCTTGATAAACAGAATGCCGATCGGCGCCACGGATAGTCTCAGCGGCGCGCAGGCGGTGTTCAACGTAGGCTCTGCAGGGTCCGGCGGGGCCGATGGGGCCGATGGGGCCGGCCGGCGCCGATGGCGCCCAAGGCCCGGCCGGCGCTGACGGTGCCGATGGCGCCGATGGCGCCCCCGGCGGGCAGCCGCCGACGCCGAGCTGACGGCCCTCGCCGGCCTGGTCAGCGCCGCCAATCAGCTCCCGTATTTTACCGGCGCAGGCACGGCCGCACTGACGCCCCTGACGCCATACGCCCGCACCCTGCTGGATGATGTCGACGCCGCGACGGCGCTGCGGTTCGCTCGGCATCACCGCGGTCGCCACGGCCACGCCGGCCGCCCTCAGCCGGGCCACAATGACGCCAACAGTCGTCACGCTGACGCTCGGAGGGACGCCGGGCACGGCACTGCTACCCGGCGACCAGCGTCACCGGTGCAGGGGTGGAACGGCGCGTCTGACGACGGCGCGCGGCGGGTTCGGCACCGATGTCTCCGGCCGCAGGCAGGGTGCCGTTGTTCACGGCCGGCACGCCCAACTTTACCGATCGACATCTGGCAACGGGTGTGTTCCTGCGGCAGGACTGACCCGGCGCTCGCTGGCAACGCGGTAATGCGCCAGACACCACCGGCTGCAGGCAACGTCCCAGCGGGCGGCAATTGCCACGACGGCACTCGTGGCGGGCGCGTGATCCACGACCTCGGCGGCCACCAAGGTGTCCCAAGATCGCTGGCGGCGACACCATGGTTGGCCCGCTGGCGATTGCCACGACCGGGCCGACCCTGCTCTTGGAGAAGCACAGCGTCGGGCCAGAGCGCGTCCGTTCGCGGGCGGCTCGGCGCAAACCTGCGCTGGAACCTGGCGCTCGGCGACAGCACGGCCGGAGACCGGGAGCGGCAACAGCTGGCTCCAACTTCGTCGCCAACAGATATGACGACGCAGGCGCGTTCATTGCGGGCGCTTACTATCGAGCGCGGGACCGGGAGGCGACATTCGGCGACAGCGTCAGCATCAAGGCTGCAGGCTTCGCTCCCCGGCGGGACGCCATCATTTATCCGCCGAGCGGTGTCGCTGGCGGCTTCTTCTGGGATGGCGCAACGCAAGCTCGGCGCGGATTGGTACAATCTGAACTTCAACGGCGGCGACAGCCACACCTACCTGCACATCGACAACACTAACCTGGGCTGGCTCAACACGACGTCGGATTACCGGGTCAAAGAAGGATGTTACGCCGCTGCCGAGCATGGGACGCGGTCAAGGCGCTCAAGCCCATCTGCCCGCTCACACCGACTTCACGCCGCCATCTGAGACGAACGCGCTTGCAGGGACAGCGCTGCAAGCCATTCACTTCACCGCCGATGATATAGTTCGCTGGGGCTTCATCGCGCACGGTACGAAAACCTCGTGCCGAGCGTAGCCAGCGGCGTCAAGGACGCGCCGACCTCATTCAGTCCCCCGATCCGCTGCCCATCACCGCCGCCCTGACATAGCGTGCGCTGCAGGAAGGCCATGCTGCGCATAGAGGCTCTGGAGGCCGTCGCCGGTACGAGGCGCAGATGAGCGCGCACGCCGCCTTCCGCCGCCAGCCGGTCGACCAGCAGGTCGCGCAGCACCTGCGCACGATCACGATCCCCGCCCCGACCCGCGGCATCATCCAGAACGAAAACAGGAAGCCTACATGCAGCCCGGCGGCGCGCTGGTGCAGGACAACTGGGCGCCCACCATGCGCGGCGTGAAGCTGCGCGGCGGCTATGTGCGGTGGTGCGATCTCTACGGCTTCCCGCCGTGGGCTAACAGTCACCCCGCTGTCGGCGATAACGCGATTGACGTTGTAGACAACACCAACTGGAAAGGCTGCGGTCGCGCACACCCAGCGCAGCGTATCCACCGCTACGTTCGCGGCCGATCGCGCCGCGCACACGGTACCAGCGCCGGCTTGCGTCGCTGACGCGCCCGACAGCGGTGCCTTGCCCGACCCTATGCGCCGCAGAAGCCGGTCATCCTCGGCGTTCGAGTACGTCAACGCCAGCAAGCATGAGATGTACGCGGCGATCGACACCAGCTATTCAGCAATGCCGGCTCCTGTTCAGCTCTGGTCAAGGCCGGCCAGAGCAGCAGCTACGCCGCGGCGCAGCTCTCGCCAACGCCGAGGCGGTGGCTCATCGCCGTCAACGACGCCGGGGACTACCCGCTGCTATAACGGAACAAGCTGGGTCGCATGGCCCAGCGTCGAACACCGCCGGGGACGCCGGCTGACGGCGCATCGCGCCAACAGCGGGTGCGGCGACAGGCTATACTGGCCCGATCGCTGACGGCGCTGTCACCTACGATCTGGAAATACCGCGGCCGGCTTTATTTCATCGAGTCGAACTCGATGAACGCCTGGCTACCTCGGACCCGACAGCGTGGGTGGCGCGCTGGCGCCCATCCCGCTGGCCGGCGCCTGCCTCGCTCGGCGGGAAGCTGATGGCAGGCGCTGTTTGGTCAATTGATGCCGGCGACGGCACCGACGACAGAACGTGTTTATCACGTCGCTCAGAGGGAGGTCTTGATATTCAGCGGCAGCAATCCGGCGACGTGAATAATTGGCGGCAAGAGGGCCGCTACAGGTGTCGCCGCCGCTCGGCATGAACGCGCCACATGCCAGGTCGGCGGCGACCTGCTGGTGATCCGCACGGTCGACGGCATCCGTGCCCGCTGTCGCAGAGCTATCAGCAAGGACCGGCGGCCAGCTCGGAGCTGGCCACGCTCACGCTCGCACCATCAAAGCCGCTGTGGCGCGAGAACGTGACCGCGCGCCGCGCAGCTGGGCCTGGACGGCGTCCGAGATGGGACGGGTTCGGGGCGGTGTTCGTGGCGGCGCCGGGCGGCGCGGCTGGCTGGCGCCGCTACCACTGCTCGGCCGCCCAACAACGTGACCGGCGCCTGGTGCCAGTTTCACATAGGACGCGACCGTCTGCTGGTTACGCATGCGCGGCGGCACGTATTCTTCGGCACCCAGGACGGCATCGTCATCGCGGGCTGCGACGCACCGGCTACGACGACGGCTTCCACTAGCGCCACCTCTGCACGGCAGCCTGGTCGGCGGCTGGAAGCGCGACATGTTCGGCGCGCCCGGCCAACGCAGATGGTCTGGCATGCAGGCGCGGGCGTCGTGCCGTTTCGCGCAGCGACCAGCCCCGTTCGAGCCGCAGCTGCACGGCGACGGTCGACTACGTGATCACCTGTGCCGCCGCGCCGCCGCCAGTCGGGCCACGGACCCGGGCGTGCAGGACGTGTCACCGGGACGAGGGCGTCTGTAGGGGCGCCGGACCGCTACCGTCCATGCACCGCCGCCGACGCCGGCCCGAGATCGGCGCTACGCGCAGTGGGACCAGCCGTCGTTGTCGGTGCCGCCGATACGCAATACGATGCTGGGTCTCGATCAGGGCGCACGGGCTTTGCCCACGCCCACATCGTGCAGGTCACAGTGGGGCAGCAGGCCAAGCGGTGAGTCACGACCTGATCGCAGTCTCGGCTTCGACGTATATGAACCGGCGAGGGGTCAGCGTTGCCAATGCCCGTATCGTATGACATCTATGATCCCGCGAACGCGGTTCAGGTCCTTCAACGATTTCTGCGCCGGCTCGCCGGGGTTTGTGCCGCGCGAGGCAGCCCGGTCGAGCAGCCGCGACCAGATTGTTGAGGCATTGATGTCGCAGAGTCGCCTGGATATGCCGTTCAGGCGCGGCAACCGCCGCCGGCGCCGATCAACGTCTCGCCGAGACCGTCGCGGCTCAATACGCTCACGATATGTTCTACGCCGGCTCGCCTGGCTTCCAACCTGGCATGGGGCCGGGTTATGGCACCAATCCTCCATGGTTGGCGATCCAGGGGCGGCCCGGACCCGTACGATGTCGGGCGGCCAGTGCAGAGACCCAGTGGACCTCCGCCGTATCTCGGCAGGCCGGTCGACGACGCTCCGCCGCCGGTACAGACGCAACCGAATGATGATTTCATCGGGCCGCGCCTGGAGGACTTCCCTGCCGCGTGATCCAAACGTCACCAATCAAGGCCCGACGCTCGGGGACAGCCAGCAGCAGGCGATGTCCAACAACCCGGCAACCTCGCCGATTATTCAGCAGGGAGACAGTCCGTACCTGCTCGGCAACGTGCGCCGCTTGAGGCCGCTCACCCGACGCCGACAATGTCTCGGGGGCGTACGACCCGTATTTCTATCAGACCCCGCTTTGACAATACCTACTCACAGCCGGGCGGCGGCGTCTCGCGCTCGGACGCACGCAGGGGCTCTGATGGCGGCGCGCGGGCAGCTCGACCAGTACAGACGCGCAGCGCAACGCGATCGTCGCCGCCATCATCGCCTCGATGCAGCGGGCAGGACGACGGCATCGGCGGCCGGGGCGACGTGCCGATCGGCGGCCTGTCGAGCGCCATCACGGGCGAGCCGACACCAGACGTCCAGGAGCCGCAAGGCCCTGGGACGGTCTGGACCAGGGCCGGGGCCCGGTCCGGGGGCCTGGTCCCGGACCAGGTCAAGCCGTCACGGAGCACGAGCCCACGGGCCTGCCCGGCTCGCCAGATCAATACACGCAGTATGGGGTGCAGGAGCACGAGCCGACCGGCATGCCGGGCGGCGAGAACCCACCCGGCTCCACGCTACGGGATCGCCCGGCGGCATGCCTGGCGGCGAGAACCCACCGGGGGCGACTGCTACAGGCTCGCCGGCTGGCCTGCCAGGCACACCGGAGCAATATTCACAATGACGGGCCGCAAGAGCAGGCCGCCCCGCCGACTGGAATGCGGGCGGTCGATCCTCCGTTTGGCGTGCCCGGGCGCGGACAAGTTCTACGGTTTCGGCGAGCCGACCGGGACGTACGGCACCGGGGTGCAGGGTACGGGCCCAACGCGGCGCCCGGCGTCCCCGACATCTACGGCTACACTGCACCCGCGGGCCCGTGGGTTGCGCCGACGTTCAGGAGCAATACGCGCCGACGTTTGACCCGACGTTCGGCCAGCGGGGGCCGATAACGGAAATATCGGCTCAATCCAAGGGGGATAAGGAGGATAAGGCGGATCGGGCGGCTATCGCCGCCGCTCTCGCGTCTTCTCAGATGTTTGGACAGCCGTCGTTTTTGGGCAGCAGTCCTTTTTCGACTACGGCCAGGGCCAGTGCTGGCTGGGTTGAGGCGGTCCCGACTATGCCGCGCCCAGCGAGCTTGCCGGCTTTGGCGGCTATGAAGAGTTCGGCGGCGTCGGGCTCGGCGGCGCGGATTATGGTTTCGGCGAGCCGGGCGGCGCCGGCTATGGCGAGCCCGAAGGCTATGGCGATCCTGGCGGCTACGGCGATCCTGGCGGCTACGGCGGGCCTGGTGGCGAACCTGGCGGCGGCGGCGGCGAACCTGGTGGCGAGCCTGGAGGGCAGCGAGCCTGGGCGGCGAGCCTGGCGGCGAGCCTGGCGGCGAGCCTGGCGGCGACCCTGATGGCGACCCTGATGGCGACCCTGATGGCGATCCCGGCGACGAGGACGACGAGTGACGCTGCGCTACGTCTACGGCTGCGATGACCTGGTCGCGAGCTTCGTCGCGCAGGGATTCCTCACGTGGCCGAGCAGGGCTTCGGCAGGTCGCGCGCGATCGGGGTCGCCAACAGCGACCTCGAATTGATCCGGCGGCATTGTCTACCACAACTTCCAGCCCAAGGCCGGCTGGATCGAGGTCAGCAGTGGCGGCGCTTCCTGGGCATCGGTGCGTGACGCCGGCCACGTTGGCGGTGATGTACCGATACCCGTTCATGGAGCTGGGCTGCCAGATGGTCGCGCACACCTTCCCTAAATCAAGCGCGCACCTGGAGCGGCAGGGCGCCGCCCTCGGTGGCATGTTGATCAATATCCCACGTATGTTCGGGCGCGAGATGGACGGTACCGTCTGTCTCCTGACCTACGAGGACTGGGTGGCGAGCAAGCGTCTGCCAGCGCTACAAGCATCACATCGCAGAACGAAAGGCCGCATGATGGCTTACGGCGCGTTCTCCGCAGATCGGCTCGCGTGACGCCATCACGCAGGCGCTGATGAACATACGCAACCTCGCCGCCGGGCGGCCTCGGCCAGCAGCCGATGCCGCCGATAGGACAGTCGATGGGCGGCATGCAGCCTGCTGGCGGCTTCCCGCAGCAGCAGCCTGCCGCGCTCGGGGTGTCCCAGCCTCCGACCGGGCCGATGGGGTCAGGGATCGGCGGCCCGCTCCAGCCCGGCCTCAACCTGCCGCAGCCGGGGCGGCTCCCGCAGGGCATGCAGCCCAACCCGCAGCCGCCGATATTCCCGCAGGGCATGGCGCCGGCCGCCCTGCATCCGCAAGTACCGGGCTCGCCGCAGCCGGGCGCGCTGCCGCGCTACTAACAGGAGGATGCCATGGGGATATTAGGCAAACCGGACCCGCCGCAGCCGCCAAACCCGGACGCAAACCGCGGCGGCGCAGACCGGCGTCAACGTCTCCACTGCGCTCGCCAATGCGCGCCTGAACAACGTCAACCAGGTCACGCCTCTAGGCAACTTAAACTACGACATAACCGGCAACTATTCGTTCACCGACCCGATCGGCGGCGCGCAGTACAACATCCCGCAGTACACCGCCACGCAGACGCTGTCGCCGATAGAGCAATCTATCCAGGATCAGACAGAAGGCACCAAGCTGAACCTGGCCACGCTCGCCAACAGCGGCAGCGCCAGGATCGGCAACCTGCTCAACAACGAGTTCAACCCGCTATCGACCGCGCCCGCGGCTGGTGACGCTAGCAGTATATCAAACATCCCGCAGGCGCAGACGGAGCTGGGAGATGCGGGCGAGATCACGCGCAGCTACGGGCCGGCGGATGATTTCAGCTCCTGATCGCGCCCGCGTCGAGCAGGCGCTGTACGGCCGCATCGACCCGCAATTGCAGATCGAGCGCTCCAACATCGAGCAGCGGCTTGCCGACCAGGGCATAAGGTACGGCAGCCAGGCGTACGGCAACGCCATGATGGACTATTCGAGGCAGGCCAATGACGCCCGCCTGGCGGTGACGCAGACTGCCGGCCAGGAGCAGCAGCGCATGATGGAGATGGCGGCGCAAAGGGCCGCCTTCCAGAACCAGGCGCAGTCCAACGCTTTTCAGCAGATGGCGATGCGGGGACGTTCAATAACGCCGGCCGCGCCCAGCAGCTGGCCGCGGCGCAGGCGGCGTTCAACGCCGCAAACACCGGCCGTGGTCAATATCTCAACGAGCAATACGCGCAGCGCACGCAGCCCATTAACGAGATAACGGCGCTGTTGCGAGCGGCTCCCAGGTCAGCCGGCCGCAATTCACCAGCACCCCAAGCAACACCATCCCCACGACTGATTTCGCGGGTCTGACGAACCAGAATTTCGCGCAGCAGCTCGGCCTCTACGGGCAGCAGAACGCCAACAGCAACGCTGTCATCGGAGGCTTGTTCGGGCTCGGCGGCAACTTATACAAAGCGTCGGACAAGCGCATAAAGAAGAACATTCACCGGGTTGGAACAGTGTTCGCCAAGCCGCACCCGGTCGAGGAACCAGATAAGCTGCCGGTTTATGAATATCAGTACAAGGGCGACCCGTCAGGGCGGACGCACACCGGACCCATGGCGCAGGACGTGGAGAAGATCGACCGCGGGGCCGTTCGCAACATCGGCGGCGTCAAGCACATAAACGTGCCGCGCGTCATGGGCGGCATACTGAGGGCGGCATGACATGGCAGGGCTAGAGCTACCTGACCTCATCTCCAGCATCTTCAACGCCAACGCCAAGCCGGGCCAGCCGATGAGCCTGGAGGCGCTGCAGAGCCGCCGCCGCATCGCCGAGGCGATCATGGCCGGCCGGCGCAAAGACCCCTACCCAAAGAACCTCGGGGAGGGTTTGACCTATCTCGGCGAGTCGATCGCCGACAAGGCGCAGCTCGACCGCCTGGACGAGGAGGACCAGAAGCTGGCCGCGCTGCAGCCCGGCAAGCGCGATGCTGGCGACCGGGCCGCTGCCGGGAACAGCGATAGCGCCGCCGCAGCCGGTTGTGACGCCCCCTCCGCCGCCGCCACCTCAGCCGGTTGTGACATCAGCGCCGCCCCGCCGGCCGCCGTGCGGCCGGCGCCTACGCCTACGGTAGGCCCTGGATTTCCAGAAGCCGCGGGCGGCAATGCTCCTGCCGGGTTCCGGCCGGAACCGGGGCTGAACGCCGGCAATCTCATGGACTCCATTCAGTTCAGGAGCGACCAGGGCGACCCGCCGCTCGGGATGCAACCGCAGCCGCCGGCCCCTGAGAGCCCGACATTCCCTCCGCCGGACAGTCAGCTGAACAGACGCCGGGCGCCCGGCCCCGCAGACGGGCCTCGATCCCCGCAGTGCGGTAGCGCAAGCCCTGCTGGCGCAGCGAGGGCGCCATACCACCGGGCTCTACCGAGGCGGCGACCCCAGCAGGGTCGCCGCCGGTTACTACAGCCGCCCTTGGTGGAGCACCTGACGTCGCGACCGATGCCCCGGCTCCTGAAGCCACACGCTTGGCGCAGGCGCCGTCATTCGCGGACCGCTTCGGCGACACCGCCAACCCGCCGACCGTCACCGATATCCGGCCGATGCCGGGCTACGACCCTGCCAAGGAGCCGATACGGCAGCCGCGCAACCTGCCGTTTCCCCGACATAGGACCGGAGGCCAGGCGCCCGCCGCCGCTGCCGCAGTCCGACACTGAATTGCGGCTGCGCGCCTCATGGTCGACCCGCACGCAACGACGCAGACGCGGGTCTGGGCCGAGACAGCAGCTCAAGCTGCACGAGGCGTATCGCGAGAAGCAGCAGGCGCAGCAGCAGGAGGACTACACGCACGAGCGCGGGAAACGCGACGAGCTGGTTAAAGCCCAGCGCGAGTATAACCTCGGCGAGGACAAGCGCGTGATGGATTATCACATCAGCGCGCTGGACGCGAAGATCAAGCAAGCCACGATCGCCAATCAGCCGGTCGAGGCCGAGAAACTCAGCTACGAGCGCGACAAGCTGCGGCGAGGAGGCCGCCGCCGGTCAGCTTCGGATAGTCGGCGACAATCTCCTGAGCTTCGATGAGCGCAGCAAGAAATGGGTGGATGTCACACCCGCCAAAGCAGCCGAAGACATCACGCTGCCGGAAGGGGACAAAGAAAGAGATCAAGTTCTTCACGCGTGCAATCGGCGCCCGGCATCAATTCGGCGACCTCACGTCTTTTGACCAGATACGTCGACGTTCGCACTGGCCAGCTCCCCGACGCGCTCTGGGGCAACTATCTGGTGTCCGATCAGTACCGGATGGATCGCAGCGCGGCCTCGCACCTGGGTCGCTGCTGTGCTACGCGACGAGAGCGGCGCGCTTATCGGCAAGAAGGAGCAGGACGACAAGTTCAGGGAGTATTTCCCGCAGCCTGGCGACAAGCTGGCTGACATCGAGAACAAGGCGCGGCGCCGCGCGGTCGAAGAGTAGCTTCTACGCCGGCCTCACCGGCAAGGCACGGCCTGCGGCCGACAAGGTGATCGAGGACTCTCAACAAGTATTCGTACGAGGCGCAACGCCGAGAAGCCGGCGATCAAGTTCACCGATCCTGCCGACATCGCCAGGAGAGTGCGATCGGGTGAGCTGCAGCAGGGCCGCAGGATCGAGATGCCTGACGGGACGCTACGGCCGGTCGCACGCAAGACGGGCTGCACTGATGGCCGAGAACGACCCCTCGAAGGCATCCTCGGGCCGCCGATCGCGGCGCCGCCTATTATCTCCTTGACGCCGGGGGCCGCGGCCCCGGCCACGACACAGCATACCGCCGGGCTACGGCAGCGGCCTCGTCACTGGAACGTCGCAGCTCGATAAGTACCAACGAGCTGCCGTCGAGGACCGGGAGAAGCTCGCTGTCGTAGGTATCGCTTCGGCGGCGAGGACTATTTCCTCCCGCCTCGCGAAGGGCGCCGGCCTGGGGTGGGCCGATGAGATCAACGCCGCTATCGGCTCCCCGATCTACATGGCGCGGCACGGCACGTTCAATCCAGCCGAGGGCTACCGCTACGGCAAGGCCGCGCAGGATTTAACCGCCGCCAAGATGCAGGAGAACACCGAGGGCCCGCTTGGCACCGCCCTTGCAGATAGGGGGGCGGCCTCGGCTCGGCCGGCGGCATCATGAGCGGCAACGCGCGCCGCCGCGCGCATGATCCCCTGGACAAGCCGCGCGATCCCGCCGGCCCTCGTCAATATCGGCAAGGGCGGCGCGATCGCGCCCTGGCCGGGTCCGGTGAGGCCAAGACCCTGGAAGACGTACCGGAGGGCGCAGCCCTCGGCGGTGCTTTTCGGGCTGGGCGTCGGGGCCGCTATCCCGCTCGTCGGCGGCGCCCTGCGGGCCGCCGTGGCGCTGTTCAAACCGTCTCCGTAACAGCAACACGGTCGCGATGGAACAGCCTCGCCAAGACCGCCAACGATGCCGGCGTGACCATGCCGCAGATGGTGAGTGAGATCACCGACGCCGCCGCGGCCGGGCAGCCGTACACCGGTCGCGTGACGCGCTGCGTAAACTGGCGCCCGCAAGCTCGCCGGGTGGCGAAGGTGCCGGGCGAGTCGCGGCGAGATAGTCGAGGACATCATGGGGCCGGAAAGCGCCCGCGTCCTCGGCAAGCCTTATCGCCTGGCTGGTGAGACCAGGCAGGCCCTCGGCGTGCAGGGCACGGGCGAGGCCGCGGAGGCGGCGGCGCTGGAGCAGGCCAGGGTGCAGTCGCGACCGCACTACCGGCAGGCGATGACGCAGCCAACCCACAGCCAGTTCCTGATGAGCTGGATCGCGGACCCGATCGCGGAGCGGGGCCGCGTGAGGGGATACTGAAATCAGCGTATCGAGGCCGCGCGCGCCGGCAGCCGTTTGACCCCTGACCACGTCCTGGATGCGCAGGCAACCTCGTGGGGGTGCCTAACACCAGGACGATGCAGACCCTCAAGATCGGCCTGGACAGTATGCTGCAGGGCCGCGAGATGTGGAACCCGGCCACAGGCGGCCTGAACGACTACGGCCGCACCGTCAACGAGTTCAGAACTCGTCTCGTGCGCGAGATGGGGGCGGGTCAACCCGGCGTATCGCGAGGGCAACCGCCTCATGGCGGGCCGATGCAGTTTCGCGAAGCCGTCGACACCGGCCGGCAGATGGTCCGCGGCAACGCATCGTTCGAGGATACCATCCCGGCCTATCGCGCCGCCACGCCAAACCTGCAGCAGGGGCAGCGCATGGGTGTGGCGGATATCCTGACGCGAGACCTCAACAAGCACGGCACCATCCCGCCCTATATGCGCGCCAATAACCCGGAAAGGCTCCAACGAGCTGGCCGAGCTCATCGCGTACCAGTACTTCGCCGCGGCCGGACCAGCCGGATCAATTGCGCAGGTTCATCGACCGCGAGGCGCGCATGGAGCGGACCAACACGGCGGCCCTCGGCGGGCCGGCAACGGCGGAGAACCTCGCCGACATGGCCGGTGCCCCCGGCGGCATGCAGGACATCATGGGCCTGGCATCCTCCGCCGCGCACGGCAACGCGTTCACTTTCATTCGCAACGCCTACGACATGGCTTCCCGCATCGGGCGGGGGAGAACGAGCGCAGCGGGCCGCGATCGCGCGGGCGCTCACGATCGAGAGACCCCGTCACGGCGCAGGCTTTGGCCGGGAACATCACGGCCATAGCAGCAGCGTATGCGCGGCTATCCAGGCTACCGCCACCTCGTACCAGCCGACGCGCGCCAGCAATTCAGGAGGCCGTGATATGCCGCGCAATTCGTCAGGCTTTACTACACGCTCGCCGGCACGGACGGCGAGCCCGGCCGCACGATCGAGTCAGCCACAGTTAACGCCAACGTCCACGACGTGGAGCAAGACCTCAACACGCCGCGGCCGGTTATCGCAGGCGGGACTGGCGCGACCAGTGTCGAGGACGCGGCTCGCAACCTCAAGAGCGAGACTCGCCCGGCAGAAAGTCACCAGCTACGACGACACGATGCTGCTGCCGGGGTCGTTCTTCCGATGCCGCGCGCGATCGGCGCTGCGCCGGTCGACAAGCACTCCTTCGCCGGGATTATCTCCATTCTGGCCGACGCGCTGCCGGCTGTTGTTACCGACCCGCTCCGCAGAACAACATGGTGCAGGAGGCGCGCGACCTCGGCACCGGCAAGAACTACGTACGCATCAAGACCGCCGGAAAGTGAGGGCGCCTGGACGTCGGACTTCGACCGATGACTACGCCGACAAGACCTCTACGTCAATGTGTCCGGTGACACCATGACGGGGATACTCACCCCATCGGCCAATCCTGTCGGCAAGATGGATGCGGTCACCAAGCAGTATGTCGACGGGCGGCGCTGGCGTAACTGATGCAGCCAAGGTCGTGCATTACGACTACGCGCAGACGCTGACAGTCGGCGAGCAGAAGCTGGCGCGCGATAACATCGCCGCAGCGCCCGGCGACTACTACGCAGGCTCGCTTGGCGTATGCAACGGCTTCGCAGATAAACGGCGCCATGGAGGTCAGCCAGGAATTTGGCGCCAGTGGCGTTCCCGTTATCAATTTCGGCAAATACATCGTTGACGGCTGGATGCCACACAGTCGGATCAGCGCTGCAGGTCATGTGCGCGTGCAGATCGACTGCGTTGCGGCGGGGCTGCCGCTGACCGGCTTCGTCAAGTGTCTGCAGGTAACCACCACGCTGTCAAAGAACACACTGGCGGCCGGCGACATGGTCATGCTGATGCACCAGATAGAAGGCTGGCGCATCGCGCGGCTCGGGTTCGGACGGCAGGCGCCTTCCCGGTGGAGATCGGTTTCTGGGTGCTGGCCAAGCAAATCGGCAAGGTACTCAGGCGCCGTGCGCAACGGCGGCTCGCGCTCATATCCGTTCGAGTTCAACATCGACGTGACATACAAGTGGGAATACAAGTCGATCGTCGTGCCGGGCGACGTCACCGGGACGTGGGCGCGCGATACCGCCGCCGGCATGCAGGTCTGCATCGAATCGGCCTCGGCACCGGACTGACCGGCCCCAGGAGCTCTGGGCCGCGGCCAACCTGCTCGGCGCCAACGGCACCGTCAACGGCGTCTCTAATTCCGACGACACGGTATTCTTCACCGGCTTCCACGTGATCCCCGGCGACCAGCATGTCCCGCCGAGCACTCATCGTTTGTCTCCAAGCCGATCGACGCCGAGCTGGCGCAGTGCAGGAGATACTATTACAAGCGTCCGATAAACCTGATCGGGTATGCGCAGGCCGCCAGCATCCCGCAGGGGCAATGGCTCCCGCATCCAGTCGGCATGCGCGTGGCGCCGGCCATGGTGGCGAGCGGGGACGTTCATCAACGCCGCCAGCCCCATAACAATCGACCACATCACTACCGATGGCGCGCGGACCTATCTCATAAACCCGGCTGCCGGCGCCTCGTACGCCGACGAGGTCGTCACCGCCGACGCGAGGTTGCCATGACAGCAGAGTACAAATTGACTGATACCGACGAGGTCATCCGTACGGTCGACGGTACGGCCATCCCCAATTCATACACGCAGCCGCGTGTTGATTACGAGGAGTGGCTATCGAACGGCGGCATCCCGGACCCTGCTGCGCCGTTCCCGCCTGGCCGCGGGCGACCTCACGGGCCGGGACTTGGTGCTGTTCAAGCACGAGAACAGGCTGCGTTCCATCGAAGGCGAGCCCGCGATAGGCCGGCTGAGAGTTCAAGCTGATGCTAGGGGAGTAGCGGCATGTCGATCGGTCTGCTGTTCTGGGTGCTGATGGTCATCTGGTTTGTGTTCGGGTGGCTGAAGGACAACCCCGGCTTCCAGGGCTACGGCTCCGCTCGGGCACAGCCTGCCGCTGTTCATCCTGCTGTTCCTGCTGGGTTGGCACTCGTTCGGCTTTGTGATACACCAGTGATGCTGCAGTTGAGTGAAGTGGCACGCGTAAGCGACCGGGCGTCCCCATTAGCTTAGGCTTGCGTCCGGTCGCCGCCGCCGCAACCCCGCAGTCCCAGCACCTGGATGTCCAGGTCGCGCGCGATCTTGACGGCCAGAGCCGGTGGCTCACATTTGATCGTGAAGTAGGTCTTGCCGCTGTCGTGCGCTCGCACGGCCAGGGCTGTCGGGCCTTTCCACTCCGCGAACATATTGGCGCGTATCAGCTGCGGCAGGTAATCGATGCCCTCGGGTATCTTCAGCCCTTGGCGGCGCAGAGCGTTGAACAGGCTGGAGCGCGTCGACACCGACTCGTCGGGCGGCTCCGGGCGGCGGCAGCGTACGGCGCGAGCTTTCATAGCTTCCAGACGCCCGGTATCCGCGCCGCGATGAGCTTCTCGCGCCTTGGCCGGGTGCTTCAGCCGGCGCAACGCCTTGGCCTCGATCTGGCGTATACGCTCCTTCTGCACGCCCATCTGGTCGCCGATCTCCTCGTACGTCATCAGAGCAGCCGCTCCCAGGCCGTAGCGCAGCGAGAGGGACGCGGTGCTCGCGCGCCGGCAGCCGGTACAAAGGCCGCGTCGAGGCGGTCCTGGAGTTCACGGGCGGCGAGCGCCTCTTCTGCGCGTGGCCTCGACCGGCGGCTGCGTCAGCATCAGCAAGTCATCGGCGTTGACCCTCCAGCTCGCCGCTGCCGCGGGCGAGGGCGCGGTCAGGTGCTGCTCCGGGAACAGGCTCTCGGAGGCATCCTGAGCGTCTTGGCGATGGCGAGCACAGACGGCACCCAGGCGCCGGTCTTACTGAGAGCGGAACCAGGATGAGGGCGAGATACTCGCTAGACGCTGGTATTGGACACCCCGGAGGCGCGGGCGAGCTGCACCGCGGACTTGAACCCGCGCACTCGCATGGCGCAGCAGCGGCCGCCGTTTCTTGACCAGTATCTTCAGCACATAGTCTTTGCCGGATGTCCTGGCGTTGTAGACCTCAAGCTCGCTCATGGCAGTTCTCTCAATGCGATGATCGCGAGCAGCAGCGCCGTCAGCGTCACACACTCCAGGACCAGCACGACCTCGATTATCATGTAGCGCATCACACTCTCCCCTTGTCATCCGGCGTGACCATATCATATGCTGCGGAACATGAAACGTCTAAATACAGTAGGATGCAGTGATAACGGCCCCTCGGCGGCAACGTCGCAGTCGGGCGCTGGGCCGGCGTCAGGTCGCAGGCGATATCCATGTGGAAGAGCCGCGGGCAGTTCTCCCGCCTGCTACTCTACTTGCTGTTCCGCACTGAGGCTGCGGCGGCGCCGGCTGTCGGCGCCGGATGAGCTTGATGGCGGATGGAGGCAAAGAGATGATCTGGCCCCACGGCATGGCGAAACGCGTGCGCGAGCTGCTGACGGCCGACGCCACCATGTCCTTCGGCGAGTGCGCCCGCATCGTGTCCGGATGAGTTCGGCGCCAGCATGAGCCGTAACTCCATCATCGGGTGGGCGCACCGCAACGGCATACGCCGGCGCCACGTCAAGCAAGTCAAAAAAGGCGCGCCCGCACCGGGCGCTCCGCAAGCGCTACAGCCAGGGCATAGTCATGCCGCCGACGCCGCCCCCGGCAGTCGTGCGCCCGCCGGGGTGGCGCCCGGACCTGTTCGAGCTGCGCGCCGACGAGTGCAAGTGGCCGCTGGGCGACGGCCCTTTCCTGTTCTGCGGCGCCAAGCGGCATAACATTCTATACCCATACTGCGAGGATCACCTCGCCAAGGCGTACTCAAGCCGCCGAGATGACGCTATGACTGCGCACGGCGCTTATTTTCATATGCTTTACGCTCTATCTCCAGGAGTCTATTGAGCAGCCCGATTAAATGCTTTTCGTCTATATCCAGAACTACAATGCCGCGCGTAATGAACACTGACCAGCACCGACATGACATCCGCGGAAGCCTCCGCGCACCGGTGCACGCCGGCTGCGTCCGCCAGGCTGATGTAGTCGGACGCCCATTTCTTCAGTTTATCCGGTGGCGTTATTGTAGAGATCGTGCCGCAGCTGGCTCTTAGGACGTATCCGGGTGACCCATTTCTCTTCTCCCCTTAAGCGACCGCCAATGCGGCGTAATACTCCTGATCCATTTCTCGAAGGCCTCCTGCGCCGTCATCTTGTAGTGGACGCGGTCGAGCTTGAGCCCGTCCACCGTGTCGCGGGCAACGCACACGCGCACCACGACCGGATGCGCCTGGCCCGGCCTGGCCAGGCGCGCGATTGTCTGCTCCCCACATTTCCGGCGACCATGTAGGAGATATCCAGGCCATGTCGCTGCCGCCAAACTGCAGGTTCAGGCCGTGGCCGCCGGCCGCCGGGTGCAGCGCCATGAACTTCAGCTCGCCCTTGTTCCAGCGCTCGATGTTGCGTGTTGTTACCGTATCGCTCGCGCCGCCGCCGATGATCGGGAGGTCGTCGCCCAGCTCCTCCCACAACATCTGCAGGTCCGCGATATACTCGTAGATCAGCAGCGTCGGGGCGGTGCTCTCGTCGCGGATGTCCTGCAGCCACTCGCGCTTCTCATCGTGGATGCGATTTATGTTGACATTATCGACCGCGTTGTCGCCGTAGATGAACCCGTTCGCGAGCTGCGCCAGCTTGCCGGTCGCTATCGCGGCGCTGTCGGCCACAATAGTCTCATCTGATGTCCTGGTCATGAGCAGCTTGCGCATGTCGTCATACTGCGTACGCGCGTGCAGCGGCAGGTCCACGTAGTCGAACACAATCGTCGGCGTCACTGTCGGCATCTCGTTCTCGTTCACCATGACCATGAGCGGCGCGATGGCTTCGTTGAGCTTGTCCTCGGCGCCGGGCATCGGCTCCCACTTGTAACCCATGAAATCGGTGGAGCGGAAATACTGCTCACGCCACTTGGTTAGAACTGCGCCCCACAGCTTGCCGCGGGTGACAATGCGCGACGGCATGAACAGATCGAGGGCGCTGTTGAGGCGCAATGTGCCGGTGAGGCCCCCAGATCATGCGCCAGCGCTTGCCAGCCTTGCCAATGGCCTTGGACCTGACCCCTGTCGGGTTGCGCAGGCGCGATATCTCGTCGAGGATGAGCAGGTCGAACAGCGGGTGATCGTCGCGGTAGTCGTCCAGGGTCTCAATCAGCCAGGGAATTATATCCATTCCTATAATCGTGATCTGGCGCTGGCCGGCGTTCGCCAGCGTGGCTGCGCGCCGGGCCGGCGTCCCGCTCAATACAGCTTCATGCGCAAGGCCGCGCGCATGCGCTCCACTGGCTTATCTCATCCGGCCGCGACCACTCCTGGCCACGCGCTTGGGGGCCACAATCAGAGCGTGGCGGATGACCGCCATCACGTAGCAGGTCCACGATCGCGGTCAGCGGCGGCGGCAGTCTTGCCGCCGCCGGGGCCGGAGGACACACAGAGGCTTCATCGTGCTCGTAGAGGTGCGTCGCTGATGCGCTGCTGATACGGCCGCAAGTCAGACTGTCTCATAGCCCGTGCGCCTCCGGGTGCTTTGAGTAATAGTAGCCGCTCGGTCTCGTCGCTCATCAGCGGCAAGCCCTTGCTCCAGGCAAAGCCGCGCTGCATGACCCGCGCAGCCGCGTGACCATGAGTTCAGCGTTATCGAACGAGCACTCCGTGATTATCTCGTCGTGGCTGTGTGCCGCACCCGGCCGGGAGATACTCATACTCCTCCTCCAGCCGGCGCAGCGCGCCCCGCAGGCAGTCCGCCGCCACGGTTTGCACGACATTCTCCACACAAGCAAGCCGCGCCATATGTGCGTGTGGCCGCTGGCTGCGCGAGAAGCGCAGCTGGCGTGACATAGCCTCGCCAGCTCGCCGTTATCATCCAGCTCCGCAACACGCTCGTATTTGATGGCGCGGTAGACCAGGGCGCGCGTGCTCGGCAGCTCGCAGAACAGCGAGCCGCCGAGGTAGCTCCGGTATGTACGTGTAGGAAATGCGCCCGGCCCTGAACACCTTGCAGCGGGGGACTGGAGCGCGTCTCGACCGCGTGCTGGAGCATGGTCCCAGAACCGCACGCACCACGGGCTGGCCGCGCGCCACGCATCCACCGTAGCCTTGGCGACTTTATCCGACAGGCTCGGCCGTAGCCGGCGGCCGCGTCGTGCAAGGCGCCGACGCCGCCTCCATAACCTAATGCCAGCTCCGCGACCTTGCCGCGCTGCCGCAGCTCCTTGGTAACCTCGAACACAGGATGCGCGACAACTCGGCAGCGGTGCGCGCGTGAGAGGTCAGGTCGCCGCGGGTCCGCGTCGACGTCGCGAAATACATACAGGCGCGCGCGGGCGCCGGGGCTGTCGCCGGCCAGCCACGGCAGGATGCGGGCCTCGATCTGCGACCAGTCGGACCACACGAATATATGTGTCGCCCTCCGGGACGAGCGTAGGTCTTATCAATAACGAGAGCTGGCGCGCGACCGGGTGATCCGGGTGCAGAGCGGCCAGGGTGTCGTAGCTGCAGCCAGCCCGGACAGCTTCGATCGCGGCGTTCTCCTTGGGGGAGGATGTCACGCGCCAGGTTGTGTATCTGAACGCCAGCGGCTGCTGGCGCGGGCCGGTGTGGCCGGCGCCGTTGAACACGTAGGAGCCGTACAGCACGCCGTCGACATGCTGCGACAGCATCTTGCCGAATTTGGACGGGTGCGGGAGCCGCCGTATAGCCTGAGCTGCAGGACTTCCGCCAGACCAGCGGGCGCATCGGGGGATAGCCGGGCCAGCACACGCTGCACCTGGCTGCGCGTGAGGCTATACTTGGCCTCGCGCAGGGTGTCGCCGCTGTCCTCGTCGACCAGCTCGGCCTTCTCGGTCAGGATCGCGCAGGACTTACGGCGTCGAGGGCGCGGCATTATCCAGCCGGTCAGGCGCGCGACCCGGTCGACCGACGTCACCTCCGTCGCCGGTCAGCCTGGATATGCGGGCGCGCATGCGCAGGCGGTCTCGGCGGCGAGCTTGGCGGCGTGGGACAGCATCTGCACATCGATACCGACGCCGCGCTCGTTTGATGTGCTCCATCGCCCAGTACTCACGCCACTCCGCCAGCGAAAGCTGCCGGGTGCCCGTGAACACCGAGCGCAGGGCCTCGATGTCCTTGCGGGCGTATTGGAGGAATTGCTGCCACTCGACGTGATGCGACACTGGCGAGCCGATGGCGCCGGGCACGCAGAAGAGCTGGATCAGCTTGCCGCCGCTCTTGTCCTTGCGGCTCGACGCGGGAGGCAATGGCCGCGCTGCTCAGGTCCGGCGGGCAGCCCGGAGGCGACGGCCTGCACCATCACGTCGATGATGTGGTACGCCAGCGGAGGGAACCCCGCGTGGCGCGGTTCCAGATCGCCTGGTCAAAGGCCGCGTTCCGGCCGCCCAGTGCGCCTTACCCTGCTGCACACGCGCGTGGAACTCCCGGAAAACGACCGGCATCTGGTCCCACTCAGGGGCGAGCCGAAGCTGCCGACGCTGATGGTGACGACCGGGCCGGTGCCGATGGCGTAGCAGAGCACGATGGCGTCGGCATCGGCCGCGTAGCGGTAGGTGCCGGCTTTGATGTCGGTGCGGGAGCGGCTCTCGAAGTCGATAAAGCCGACATTGTCGAGCGCAAAGGTCAGCCCGGTGTTGCGTTCGTCCGGTGAAAAGTCACCGGGAGGCGCCTTTGTTGATTTCATTGGTATTTACGATCGAGAGCGACATTTCACCCATCCACCTTGAGCCATCCCTCGGGAGTTTTGCGGTACATCTGCCCGGCGCCCGGCCCGAGCCGGCCGCAGCCGCAGGTAATCCAGGTGGCGAGCGACATCAGCGCCCAGTGGCCCTGGACGGTGCGGCCGTCCACGAACGTCTGCTCGATCGGCTGCCCGAATGAATCCCGGGGGCCGGGTTCCCCGGCCCAGTAGTGCTTGGCTTTGGCAGCTCGCTTCATGGCATCACCGCGCGACCGGACGGCGGCGCTGGCCGGTGTGGAGCTGCGCGGTCGCCACGGGCGGCTCCGGGGCGGCTTTAGCCTGCGCAAGACCGGGTCCACCGGGTAGACGGACGGCCGCCCGGCGCGGGCGCATCGGCCACGCCGGCTACAGCGGCTCGACGGGGGCGCTTGACGGCCGCCCGCGTGGGCTCGGGCGCGGCGCCGGCCGCGCAGGCGGCGGGGGCGGTGCGGGCTTCGCAGAGCGCTGCGGCTGCCCTGGCGCGGCCTGCCCCGCGTCGAAGGTCTCCGCGATCCCCGCCCGGCGGCCGAGGCGGTGTTGCCGTCGAGGTCGCACCAGTCCACGACCTGGTAGACCGGCGTGTAGATGCGGCCCCACTTGGGGTGGTCGTAGTGGTCGTGCCCGAGCGCCAGGACCGGGCAGGGGGCGGGTGTGATCCTTCCGCAACTGCTTCTGGATTTCTGCGAGCAGGCCGTCGCAGGCGCGGATGCCGCCGATCGAGGGATTTTGTGGAGGACTTGCGTGCCCTCGTCCTCACCGTTCATGCAGCGCAACTCGAAACTACGCTGATCCTTGCATACGGGAAGCCGTCGACCGGGGCGGCATCGGCGGCTTTGTGATCGAGCATGCTCACCATCACCTCGCCGGCCATGGTGTGTCTTGGTGTTGCCGCTGTTCTCGGTCAGCAGCACCAGCCGTGCATGATCGTCATGATGTTCAGGGCCCAGAGCGAGCCCTCCTGCACCTCAGGTTCTCCATCCCGAAAACCCATTCGCCGCTCTTCATCATGCGCAACAGATTGGCGCCGCCGCTCAGTACCGTGGTCGACCGGCTCTCGGCGATGCCGGCCAGCATCCGCTGGGCAAAGTCGGCGGTCACAAGCAACCCCTTGACACCATTGACCATTTCATTCCCGCTCATTGTCTGCACTCCTGTTTCCGGTTGTGAGCCACTGCGGCTCTTTCTTCAGCTCCAGTAATGACTGCCTGAATGCTTCCATCAGCGGCGCCGGGCTGACGACCGGCGCCGGGTCATCCGTCGGCGCTATGGTCGTCTCATTAGTCGGAGGCGCCACGCGCAGATGGTCCGGTACGGTTACCTTCATCTGTTTAGCTACGGCGTCGACGTGCTGGAATGTCTGCAGTTTTGTCTGGAATATGTCGCTGGTCTTGAAGCCCAGGTGAGACAACGCTATGCGAACTGTCTCTTCGTCAACCCACTGCCGCATCTGCTCTTGGCCTTCAGCCGCCAGCCCGGCACCTGTCCGCCATCGGTCAGATAAGAATGAAGCTGCTCGTCCACGGTCTTCTTCAACAATGCGGCGCTGTCCAGGAGCGTCTTTATGTGAGCGAGGTACTTGCCGTAGGCCAGTCGCGGCATCCGAGCGCAGCTCAACCTGGTCGTCCAGCCTGACGACCGGCTTCAGCGCCGAGAGGTCGAGCAGGGGCCCGGTCCAGAGCGGGCAAACAACTTTGCGCGGCGCGAAGCGGCAGTGCTCGCCCCGGTGGAGCGAGGCTCCTGATCGAGGGCGGCAGCCACTGCGGCATGCACATCCTCGACAAACGTCTTGATCTCTTTGCGGGAGAGCGTGGTGTGACCTCAGCGGCTCGTCGCCGCGCGGCTGGATGATGGCGACCGCCAGCTTGCGGCGGGTGTACCAGCTGCGGTTGTTGCCGACGCCGCCGCGGCGTAGAACATGAGCTGCGCGTTGACCATCGCGCCGATGTCATCCTCGTACACCGCTCGCACGCCAACGCCGGCCCCGAATTTCCAGTCGACGTGCAATACGTGGGTGTCATTGCGCATGACCAGGCGTCGACCGTGCCGGCGGCGGCCGGGACGCCGGGGAAGCGCACCCGGCACTCGATCCCCGACACGAAGAAACCGTCGCCGTATTGCGCGATCAGGGCGCCGAGGCAGTCCAGGGCCGGCAGCACGAGGGTGTCCAGATGGTCGCGCGTCAGCTCCCGGTCGTATATTCGCGTCCCGATCAGACGCTGGGCAATCAAGCCAAGGGCGCAGGGATCGATCAAATCTGTGCCGACATACTCCAGCAGCGTGGCCATGACCATCGCACGAACGTGCCCTCCTCGGCATAAGGAGAGGCGACATCGGATGACGGGGAGGGGTGCGGGTGAGCTCGCCAGCTGGCGGGGCAGGGGCGAGCAGGCTGGCCCGCTGTCGAGCCGCCCACTATGACTGAGTGCGTAGCCACTGTGTTTATGTCTCCGGTTTATGTTCATGTCTGCAGCAAGGAACCGATTTATGGTGCAACGGCCGAAACGTGTCAAGAGGTTGTCATCGAGCGTGACCTGGTGATGCGGGTCGAGGCGCTCGGCGGCTTGTGCCTGAAGGTTGCGTGCTCGGCCGCCGCGGCTTTGTCGACCGCCTGCGCTGCTGCCGGGGCGCGTTCTGTTCGTCGAGCTGAAGCGGCCCAGAGGAGCCCGCATCAGTCCGCACCAGATAAAGTCATGGACGCGATCGAGCTGTCCAGGGGCTGGCGATTGCTATTGCTACGGGACACCGGAGGATATGTGCCGCGCTGCTTGCGCATATTAAAGGCCGCGGCGGTATGGCGCCGCCACGGCCAGTAGCAAGCTGCCTATCGATCGTCCAACCAAGAGAAAGAACGATCAATGACTGATAAATACCATCCCACACAGCCGAATCAAGGGGTGCCAAGCCGAAGCGCGTTCACTTCTACCGCGATGCCGTATGGCTGAGCTCCGGCAGCTCGGCCACGACGATGATCCCCGCTCACAAGCGGCAAGGACCGGCCGCTCAAGGGCTGGCCGCGGATGCCAAAACCAGCCTGCTGATATCGCTGGCTGGAACGCGGCGCGCGGCGCCGCGGTGCGCATGGGCGGCGGCGCGCTGGTCGCCCGCGACATGGACATCACGATCGAGCGCGCTGCGCGATTCCAGATACTGGCCGCCGCGGCTGCGTGCGGCGGCCGGATTTCATGCAGCGACGCCTGCGGCGTCGTTACCGGCGCGGTCAGTGACGCTGATGCTGATAGGCCGCCGCCCCGGACGCGCAGTGGGCAGCGCCACCTCAGCACCTGGCGCTACATTGACCCTGATAACCCGGACGGGGAGGCGAGCGGGCCGAGTGCTTCACCACCTGACGGCCAGCAGGTACATTGGCTGTACACGGCCTGCACAGCGTCACTAACGGGGTCGAGCGCAACTACGGCTACGACGGGCGGTCGATCCTGAGCGTGCCGCTGGCGGAGCCGCTGGTCGCAGCCGCGGACCTCGCGCCTTCATCGACATGTGCAGTGAGATAATGACCGCCTACGGCCTGGTGCCGGTGGTGCCGAAGCACGGCAAAACCGATAAGCCTGTGCTCTACGACATAGTCGTAGAGGAAACCAGGTTCGATGTCCAGGGCGGCGGGGACGGCGTCGGCTACGATGACCTGGTCGACATGTTCTGGGCGCAGCGGGCGAGCTGCGCTGCTCGTCGTCGTTCGTCGACAGCGGGGCTCGAACCGCAGCAAGTGCCGCGTCGGCCGCTGCGACCTGGCGGGCGGCGAGATCGGCGTGTTCGACAGCGAGGAAGCACGTCTGGCACTGCCCGCAAGAAGCCGATCCAGTGGCAGGTCGCGGCCAGCGTCGGCGAGAGCGCCTGCGTACGCTGGCGCAGGACTACCTGCACCTGGTCCCGCCCCCTCATTACCGGATTGGGGAGAGCGCTGCGTCGGGACCGGGAAGCCGAAGGCAAGCCTGCACAACGCCAAGCTGGCCCCTGGCGGCGATCGGCCTGACCTGCGCCGAGGATGTATTCCACAGCAGGGTGCTCATCCGGGCGGGGGCCCGCTACGGCGGCCCGCAGGAGTGCCTGGGGATATTGACGACGCCCGCCTGCGCGCATCCGCGGGCATCTCTCGAACACCTACGGGTATGACCCCGACCGAGGTGCATCTGCGCTGATGCGATCCTGAGCTGGGCACGATCGGGGCGCTCGACCCGGTGGCCGGGATGCTGGCGCAGGCCGAGGCGGATTGGGACGTCGAGCGCCTCGACCGCATGGCAGTCGATCATTTCAACTGCGAGGACACGCCGCTCAACCGGGCCTTTGTGCGCAAGTTCATGCTCGCCGCGGTCGCCGCGGGTGCGGCATCCGGGCATCAAGTTCGACCACATCCTGACGCTGGAAGCGCCCGAGGGGTGGCGCAGGTCGACCGCGCTGCGGGTGCTGGCGGGCGACGATAACTCTGCCGACGCCAGCGATCATCGGCAAGGACAGCAAGGAGGCGCAGGAGCTGTCGGCGGGCGCCCGGATCGTGGAGGTTGGCGAGCTGGCCGGCATGCGCAAAGGCCGAGGTCGAGGACGTCAAGATGTTTGCCTCGCGGCAGGAGGACAAGGCGCGGCCGGCGTACGGCCACTACGTCGTCGTCAGGCCGCGGCGGCTTGTACGTCGCGGGACACAACCAACGCAAAGCCGCTACCCTGCAGTCGCAAACCGGCAACCGCCGCTTCTGGCCGATCGAGCTGCTGCGGCCGATCGATACCATATACGGCTGGCGGAGATGCGGCTGCAGCTGTGGGGCGAGGGCGCGCGCCGCCAGGCCGGCGGGGAGAGCCTGTTCCTGCCGGAAGAGCTGTGGCTGGCCGCGGGGGCCGAGCAGGAGAAACGCCGGCTCGAGCATGGGTGGGAATCTGCCTCGGGCAGCCTGAGGCCACGGACGTGCTGGAGCATTTCGACGGGCGCACAACCGCTCTGTGCCGCATCGGCGGTAGAGTTACGTCAGCACCGCCGATGTGTTCGACAAGGCGCTCGGCATCCCGGAGTGGAGGATGCACCGAATGATCGGTCGAGCTGGTGGATACGATGCGTACCCTCGGCTGGAAGGAGTGCAGGTTCACTTGAACGGTCAGAAGGTGTGCGCGTGGATACTGCCGATGAGGTATCCGCACTTCGGACCACTAAGACCAGAAGGGCCACTGTGTAGAGGCTACGCTGTCAAAGATACGAGAAAGATGTAAGATTACAACTTACGCTGACAAAACCGTAGCTGCCTGGGATTTAGTGGCCCAAGTGGTCCAGTGGTCCGAGGCGGCCTTTGCTGCCGGTCGCGCCCTGGCGGGAGCGCCATGACCAGCCCGTCCTGGCCGCCCGCTAAAGGGTGCGTTGACACGTATCCGATGCGTGTAGACGTCTGATTGTCAGCAACGAGGCAGCGCGCCTCACGGAGACCCTGATGTCAACCCGCGCCTTCCGTTCCTTCTGCATCGCCGCCTACGCCGTGCCACCCTGGCGTTCGGCTACGGCTTGTTTTTCGGCTTAACCCTGAGGCAGCGCCTCTCAATGGAGAACCACGATGAATACACGTGTACAGATACCGGCCTATCTCGACCGCTGACGATACGATCGCTACGGCGAGATCGTCAGGATCACCTGCCGCAAGGGCGCCGCCGGGAGCGTGGCGCCGAAGACCCTTCCTACAGAGGTCGTCGCGCATGTGAAGCTCTCGACAAGTCGGGCAAGACAATCCCGGTCATGCTGCGGACCGCACCGTCTACTGAACCCTGCAAACCGAGGCGCCGCCTCACAGGAGATTTCCAATGTTCATAGTGACCGTACGCAACCAGGCTGGCGAGGAGGTTCCTTCGCTCCGCGGCACCGTCTGGGCGTTCCACATGGATCGTGCCCAGGTCTTCGATACCCGCGTTAGCGGCCCAGGCCGCCCTCGATAAGGCCCGCCAGTTCATGAAGGCCGCGGCTCCAGCCCCGCCGCGCCGTCATCAAGGAAATATCTGCTTTGATATCTCGCAACCGAGGCAATTGCCTCGGTACAGGAGGTTTACCCATGCACAGCCACCAGTTCACCGACGCTGCCCGGCGCGGCAGTTTATCAGAGGTGGCAAGGCGGTGTTCACGCTCGTGTCGCGCAAGACCGGTACGCGATTTACGTACGACGTGAACGCCAGCGAGGACGGCCTGGTCTTCGTCGCGCGCTTGCGCGGACCGGATAATACCCAGGACTATAACATCTCGGCCGCATCGCCAAGGACGTGTTCTGGCCGGGCGCCGGGTGCCGAGAGAGTGGTGATTATCAAAGGATGCGCCCGTCCAGAGCGCCTGACTGTTCTCCGCAGGCGCTCGTCAACGACGATCGCATACCGGAGCAGCTCGAGATCTGGCACGAGGGCCGTTGCGGCCGCTGCGGGCGCGGCTGACGGTGCCAGAGCATCGCATCCGGCTTCGGCCCAGATTGTGCGGAGGCTGTGAGCAATACGTAACTGAACGAAGTATTAC